>CXWL01077589.1_pt1 | contig 41855 bp, 47 predicted proteins | sample 590931 | NCBI WGS metagenome assembly CXWL01 (sample SAMEA3498368, study PRJEB10139) | groundwater metagenome | biome: water well; material: biofilm material | place: Germany | collected 2015-04-27 | reverse complement strand
TCGTCAAGACCGGCTACGCCGTACATAGTTCTCGCCTGTCGGCTTCTGGCCGCTATGTCTACGTGATTGGCCGTGACGGCAAGCTCGATCTGATCGATATGTGGTTCGAGCAGCCTACCGTCGTGGCAACCATCAAGGTCGGCATTGAAGCACGCTCGGTGGAAACCTCCAAGTTCAAGGGTTATGAGGACAAGTACGCCGTTGCCGGCTCTTATTGGCCACCTCAGTACGTGATTACTGAGGGCGATACGCTCAAGCCGCTGAAGATCATGTCCACCCGTGGTATGACTGTGGATGGCGAGTATCACCCGGAACCACGCGTAGCCTCCATCGTGGCGACCGAGCACAAGCCAGAATGGGTCATTAATGTCAAGGAAACCGGCATGATCAAGCTGGTGGATTATTCCGATATTAAGAACCTTAAGGAAACCACCATTGAATCTGCCAAATTCCTGCATGACGGCGGCTGGGATTCCACTAAGCGTTATTTCCTGGTGGCGGCTAACGCTTCTAACAAGGTTGCCGTTGTGGATACTAAGACTGGCAAGCTGGCCGCACTAGTAGATACCAAGGCTAAGCCACATCCAGGTCGCGGTGCTAACTTTGTGCATCCAAAATTTGGACCAGTGTGGGCTACTTCACATCTTGGTGCGGATGTGATTTCACTCATTGGTACTGACCCAGCAAAGCATCCAGAACAAGCCTGGAAGGTCGTACAGGAGCTTAAGAATCACGGTGGCGGTTCATTGTTCGTGAAGACTCATCCGAAGTCTAACCACCTGTGGGCGGATGCGCCGCTGAATCCTGATAAGGATGTGGCTGGGTCGGTAACGGTGTACGACATCAAGAATCTTGACAAACCACCAGTCATTATCGATGTCGCCAAGATGGCTGACCTGCCAGAATCCAAGTCGTTCAAGCGTGCAGTACAAGCTGAGTACAACGCCGACGGAACTGAGGTGTGGTACTCGATATGGGCAGGTAAAGCAGACCCGTCCGCGATTGTGGTACTGGACGATAAGACACTTACGGTAAAATCTGTAATCAAAGATCCTAAGTTGATTACTCCGACAGGCAAATTTAACGTTTACAACACACAGTACGACGTTTACTAAACTCAATCATTGCGGCCTGAGGAAGCCGTCCTCTGGTCGCTTAAGAATTCTAAGAGGGAATACGAAGAATGCTATTTTCAATCTGTTGGGAAAAACTGCGTAAACCTAGTGTCAAGTACTCTCTTCTTACGCTTTTGGGCGGAGGCTTCATTGCGGGCATTCTGTTTTGGGGTGGCTTCAATACCGGTATGGAAGCCACCAACAAATTAGAGTTCTGCATCGGCTGTCATGAGATGCGCGATAATGTGTATCAGGAGTACAAGCAAACCATTCACTATTCCAACCGGACAGGGGTGCGTGCAGTGTGCTCTGATTGCCATGTCCCCAAGGACTGGACGCATAAAATGATCCGCAAGATTCAGGCCAGTAAGGAAGTCTATGGCAAGATCACGGGCTCGATCAACACCAAGGAGAAATTCGAGGCCAAGCGCCTGCAACTGGCCAGAAACGAGTGGGCGCGCATGAAAGCTTCCGACTCTCGCGAGTGCCGTAATTGTCACACTTTCGATGGCATGGATGTAACCAAACAGAAAACCAGGGCAGCAAAACAGCATGAAAGTGCAAAGAGAGACAATATGACTTGCATCGACTGCCACAAGGGTATTGCCCACCACAAACCAGCGGGGATGACAGAAGAAGAGGCTGGCGGCTAATACAGTGCAACATCACTGCACAAATGAATCTGCGCAATATATTCAACAGGAGGATGACCATGAATAAAACTTTAATTACTGCTTCCGTATTGGCTTTGGCACTGACCGGTATGACTGGTGCCGCTCTGGCCGCCCCAGACTGGAGCAAGGTGTCTGCTCGCAAAGTGACAGTATTTCACCCTGGCACTTCGGGCATTGAGTGGGTGCTGAATGGTATTCAGCATGGTGGCGCCGTGGGGTTGAAAAAAGGCGAGCGGTGCGTTAGCTGCCATGAGGATGAGAAAACACAGAACATCGACATTGCCGCCGACAAGATACTGAAAGGTGAAATGCTGAAAAGCGATAAGCTTGAACCGAAGCCTCTCAGCAACCGTACAGGTACTGTCCCGGTTACCGTACAGGCAGCTAATGACGGTACCAACCTCTATTTGCGCTTTACTTGGAAAGAGCCCCAGGGCGGTGCGGATCAGATGGACAAGGATAACCCGGTCAAGGTGGCCGTGATGCTCGAAGACAACAAGGTTATCGCCAAGGATGCCAAAGGCAAGGAAGTACAAATCGGGATGGCAGGCGGTTGCTGGGGCACTTGCCACACCGATGCTCGCACTATGCCGGGAGCTGATGACAAAAAAACCAAGTACGTCACAGGCGGCTCACTCACCGGCGGCAATTATTACGATCTGATGCAGTGGAGGAGTGGCAAGGGTGCTAAACCGGTTGACGGTTATGTTGCCGATAAGCGCGTGATGGAAGGCGGCAAGGCACTGGTTAGCGCAGATGGCAAGAAAGATGGCGACACTTGGACCGTGACCTTTACCCGCAAACTGACTGGCGGCGAGGGTGATATCGCGTTGGTCTCCGGTAAGACCTACAACATGGGTTTTGCCATCCATAACGATCACGCAGCGGGCCGTTTTCACCATGTTTCCTTCGGCTACAGCCTGGGGATTGATACCAAGGCAGACATTACCGCCGCGAAGTAATCTTTAACGGTGGGTGGTCAGCGGATAATTCCCTGTATCAAGAAGGGAATCCAGCCCACCCTTCTTTTTGTGACCTTACGGATATGTTTTAAGGGTAAGAATGAAAGCTGCGTTGAATATAATGTTGCTGTTCTTGGTACTTGGCACGTGGAGTTTTCCCTGTCTGGCGGGTGAAGTAGTGGAAGTGAGGATTGAAAAAATGCAGTTCGTTCCCCAGTATTTGAAAATCCAGTCTGGCACCGCTGTGACCTGGATAAACATGGAGAAGCGTAATAACCATTCGATTTTCTTTCAGCAGGAAGGTCTGCCTGAGTCGGATCGCCTGTTCCCGGGGGAATCCTGGCAGAGAGTTTTCGACAAGACGGGCATGTTTCCTTACATCTGCGGCCCACATTCTGAAATGAACGGGATGGTGGAAGTTGCGCCGTAGTGATGGATAACAAGATTCGTAAGCTCAAAGCTCTAACCCAGGATCCAAAGTTGGTTACTCCGGCTGGTAAGTTCAATGTCTACAACACGCAACATGATGTTTGTTAATTTTAAGGAGAATTAATCATGAAATTTATATTAGGAATGATGGCTGCCAGCCTGCTAGGGCTGGCAACTCAAACTGCCGTTGCTGTTGATGGGTCTGCACTGGCACAAAAAGGCGGTTGCATGGCTTGCCATAGTGCAGATAAAAAAATTCTTGGCCCTGCATTCAAGGACGTTGCAGCCAAGTATAAGGGGCAAAAAGGCGCTGAGGATACGCTGGTTAAGAAGGTGAAAGCTGGTGGTAGCGGTGTTTGGGGCCCCATGCCCATGCCCGCGAACACAGGCAAGCTTAGTGACGACGAATTCAAGGTGGTTGTGGGTTGGGTTTTGTCGTTGTAGGTTAGTGTCTTGCTTCCTTCACTAGCATTAACGAGGCGGGGCGTAAGCCCCGCTTTCATTCTGGTTTTTGCCATGCTGCTAAACATGTTGCCAAGTATGGCTTGCGCGTCCGACAACAGCGTCAGTCATCAAAGACAGCTTGAACTGGTACGATTGGTGCGTAATGATTGTGGTTCCTGCCATGGTCTGACGCTTAAAGGTGGCTTAGGGCCAGCGTTGTTGCCAGAAAGTCTGCGTGATAAAGCGCCGGAAGGTTTACGTGAGGCCATTTTACGCGGCAGAACTGGCACTGCCATGCCGCCGTGGTCAGCGTTTATCAGTGAAACTGAAGCGAGCTGGATTGTGGAGCAGTTAATGAAAGGTTTTCCTGATGCCAAATGGAATTAAGTGCTGGCTAGCATTTCTGGTAATCGCAGTGACAGGCTGCGCTACTGCGCCACTGCGCGGCACAGGTGATCTCGGTTTAGTCATCGAGCGCGATGTTGGGCGCGTGCAGGTGGTGGATACTTCTGCCTGCAACAGCTTGGCAACGATTGCTGGCTTGGGAGATTTGTCCCATGCCTCAGTGGTTTACAGTCGCGATGGACGCTATGGCTATGTGTTCGGACGCGACGGCGGGCTGACCAAGGTCGATTTACTCAAGCGAGTCATCGAAAAGCGTACCATGCAGGCTGGCAACAGCATCGGCGGCGCTATTTCGCAAAATGGCCGCTACGTGGCTGCGCAAAACTACACTCCGGGCGGTGTTAAGGTGTTTGATGCCGCCACCCTCAATTTAGTCGCAGATATTCCCGCCGATTACGGCAATGGTCAGTTATCTAAAGTCGTTGGTCTCGTTGATGCACCGGGCAATAAATTTGTTTTCAGCCTGTTTGATGCGGGAGAAATATGGGTCGCTGATGTCACCAACCCTACCCAGCCAAAGATTCAAAAATTCCCTGCCGGAAAACAACCTTATGATGGCCTGATCACACCCGATGGTCGCCATTACGTTGCAGGGCTATTTGGCGAAGACGGTCTGGCACTGCTTGATTTATGGCACCCTGAGCAAGGCGTGCGACGTATTCTGGACGGCTATGGACGCGGCGAGGAGAAACTGCCCGTCTATAAAATGCCGCACCTGCGCGGCTGGGCTGTCGCTGGTACACGCGCTTATTTGCCGGCTATCGGCCGTCACGAATTACTGGTGGTAGATACGCAAAGTTGGAAAGAAGTCGGCCGCATTGCCGTGGTTGGCCAGCCAGTATTTGCGATTGCTCGTCCAGACGGGCGGCAGGTATGGGTGAATTTCGCCTTCCCTGACAACGGTCAAGTACAGATTGTTGACACCGAGACACAGCAAATTGTAAAAACCTTGCAACCTGGCCGCGCAGTGCTACACATGGAATTCACCCCGCGTGGCGAGTCCGTTTGGGTATCTTCACGCGACGATAATCGAGTCACGGTATATGACACGCAGACTTTGCAAGCAATTGCTGAGCTTTCCGCTTCTGCCCCCAGTGGCATATTCTTCACCCATCGTGCGGGTAGGGTAGGGTTCTAGCCATGAATGATTTCAACGCGGATTGTTTATTAGATCAAAACCTGCTCCTTACCCCCGTTAGGGGGAAGGTTGGGATGGGGGCGGTAGCTAATGAACGCGAAACATTCACCCCCACCCTGACCCTCCCCTTCACCGGGGGAGGAAATCTCGTAGCGGATGAGTTGTTATGCTTTAACGAAATCGAACATCGTTTGTTGAATGAGTTTCAGCATGACTTTCCTCTGGTTAAACGGCCATTTCTCGCTATCGGCAACAAGCTGGGGATTGAAGAAGACGAGGTGATCGGGCGCCTTGAATACTTAAGCGCACAAGGTGCAGTAAGCCGCGTAGGGCCAGTGTTCAGCCCCGGCTGTATCGGCGCCAGCACACTCGCAGCGCTGGCTGTGCCGCTTGAAATTCTGGATGAAATGGCAAGCTGGATTAGCGCCCTGCCTGAAGTTAACCACAATTACGAACGTGAGTATACTTATAATCTCTGGTTCGTTGTTGCTGCACCAGATCAAGCGTGGCTTGAAGCAGTGCTGCAAAAAATCAGCCAGCATTCTGGCTGCCCCATGCTGGTTCTGCCGCTGGTTGAGCGCTTTCATATTGATCTTGGATTTGATCTTCATGGACAATGTGGCGCCTCACGTAGAACATCAGGTAGCAGCGCGCCCATACAATTAGAGTCAGTACAATTAGATCGCGCACAAAGTGCCATCGTCGCTCAATTGCAATCTGGCATAAAACTGGAACAGCAGCCATTTGCCACCCTCGCCGCACGTATCAATCTGGAAGAAGACGCGGTGATTCGCCAAGTCGCTGAGTGGCGGAATGAAGGCGTGATAAAGCGTTTTGGCGTGGTGGTACGGCATCATGAATTAGGCTATCGTGAAAATGCGATGGTGGTGTGGGATGTGCCCGGCGAACAAGTCAGCGCACTAGGACAGCTAGCTGCGCAACAGGATGGCGTCACGCTGTGTTATCGCCGCCCGCGCCAATTGCCAGACTGGCCGTTTAATCTATTTTGTATGGTGCATGGTACTGACCGACAAGTGGTGCTGGAGCAAATTGAGATACTCGCGAAAAATACTGGCCTAAAAGCCTTTCAAACACAGGTGCTGTTTAGTTGCCGCCGTTTCAAACAGCGTGGAGCGCATTATGTGGCAGATGGGCGCAACTGATAAAGCTATCATCAATGGCCTGCAGGGCGGCTTGCCCATTTGTGAGCGGCCCTATCAAGCAATGGCACTGCAATTTGGCATTAGCGAACAAGAGCTCATTACACGTCTGGAAAGTCTGCTAAACCAAAAAGTACTGACACGTTTTGGCCCCATGTTTCAGATCGAGCGCATGGGTGGCGCCTTTACCCTGGCGGCAATGAAAGTGCCTGAGACAGATTACGAGCGCGTTACCACAGCCGTCAATGCCTTGCCAGAAGTCGCGCACAATTATCGACGTGAGCATGAGTTCAATATGTGGTTTGTACTGGCGACAGAAGTGCCAGAAGGCATCAACCACGCCATTGCGCGCATTGAGGCTGAAACTGGCTACCCTGTTTACAATATGCCAAAAGAAAAAGAATATTTTGTCGGCGTAAGGTTTACAGCATGAACATCAAACTGGATGTCATTGACCGCGCGATCATACAGGCCACTCAGGCAGGGTTGCCGCTGACGCCACGCCCGTATCACGACGTTGCTGAAAAGATAGACATACCGCCAGAAGTGGTGATGCAGCGCATGCAGGCCATGCTCGACAATGGCGTGATCCGCCGCATCGGCGCGGTGCCAAATCACTATGCGTTGGGATGGAATGCTAACGGCATGACGGTATGGGACGTAACAGACAAACATATTGACACACTGGGGCAGCAAGTTGGTGCGCTTGAGTTTGTGAGCCACTGCTACCGCCGCCCACGTTTTATGCCAGATTGGCCTTACAATCTGTTTGCCATGGTGCATGGTCGCGACCGAGATGAAGTAAAGGCCAAGACAGCTCAGATTGCGGAGTTGCTTGGGCCATATTGCCGTGCAAGCTCAACGCTCTATAGCACGCAGATACTAAAAAAAACGGGGCTAAGAATTTAATGAGGATGCAATATGTTTAGAATCAGCCAGTACATGCAAGAAATCGCCAATCCTGCTGAGCTTAGCCCCAAGCGCAATCCGCCCGGCCCAGTGGTCATCTGGAATTTGATTCGCCGCTGCAACCTCACCTGCCAACATTGCTATTCTATTTCCGCCGATAAAGATTTTCCTGGTGAACTGAACACTCAAGAAGTGTTCGCGGTGATGGATGACCTTAAGGCGTTTCATGTGCCAGTGCTTATTCTATCGGGCGGTGAGCCGCTGCTGCGACCCGATATTTTCGACATTGCACGGCGCGCCAAAAGCATGGGTTTTTATGTCGGGCTGTCCTCGAACGGCACACTGATTGCCGAAGATAATATCGCTGCGATTGCCGGCATCGGCTTCGACTACGTGGGCGTAAGCCTGGATGGTATTGAGGCCACCCACGACAAATTCCGCCGTAAACAGGGTGCGTTCAAAGAGTCATTACACGGCATAAAACTTTGTCGCGAAGCGGGTATCAAGGTCGGCGTGCGCTTCACGCTAACCCAAGATAATGCTCACGACCTGCCCGCACTGTTGCAACTGGTGGAGGACGAAGGCATTGATAAATTCTATCTATCTCACCTCAACTATGCAGGGCGCGGCAACATCAACCGCAAATACGATGCTGTGATGGAAACCACACGTAATGCAATGGACCTACTGTTCGATACCTGCTGGAACGATATACAACAAGGGCGGCATCGTGAATTTGTTACTGGCAATAACGATGCTGATGGTGTTTACCTGCTGCTTTGGGTGCGTAAACACCATCCGCATCTGGAAGCGCATATTCGCGCCAAGCTGGCGCAATGGGGCGGCAACAGCAGCGGTGTCAATGTTGCTAATATCGACAATGCAGGCGTGGTTCACCCCGATACTTTCTGGTGGCATTACCCGCTGGGCAATGTGAAAGATCGCCCATTTTCAGAAATCTGGCAGGACACCTCTGACCCATTGATGGCAGGACTTAAGGCTAGTCCTAGAACCATTAAAGGACGCTGTGGGGATTGCCAATATTTTGACATCTGCGGTGGTAACACGCGCGTGCGGGCACAGCAACTTACTGGCGACCCATGGCAAGAAGACCCTGCCTGCTATTTAACTGACGAAGAAATTGGCGTTGCAGAAGGTGGCGAGCGCATCAAAATGACACCTTATGTACAGATTAGGCGAGTAGTTTAATGCGTATTATCAGCCTATTCTTTCTACTAGCGATGTCTAGTCTGCAAGGCTTTGCGGCAGATGCCCCTGCCTTATTCTCACAGAACTGTGCCAGTTGCCACGGTGCAGACAGGCTTGGCGGCACAGGGCCAGCCTTGTTGCCAGAAAGCCTTGAGCGGCTAAAAAAACCAGAGGCGCTTAAAACCGTCACAGAAGGCCGCATCGCCACACGCATGCCCGCCTTTGCTGAAAAACTCAGCAAAGAAGAAATCCAATCACTGCTGGATTATGTCTTTACACCGCTTGCAACCGCCCCCAACTGGGGTGATGCGGAAATCAGCGCGTCTAGAATCGAAGTGCATGCGCCAGATAGCTTGCCGAATAAGCCCGCCTTTAGTGCAGACATGCTAAATTTATTCATAGTTGTAGAAACTGGCGATCACCATGCCACCTTACTGAATGGCGACACCTTTGAGCCGATCAAACGCTTCCCTACGCGCTTTGCACTGCATGGCGGCCCTAAATTCTCGCCCGATGGCCGTTATGTTTACTTTGCTTCGCGTGATGGCTGGGTATCTAAGTTCGATATTTGGAATCTGGAATATGTGGCTGAAATTCGCGTAGGCATCAACACACGTAATATCGCCGTCTCCAGCGATGGTCGTTACGTAATGGCGGCTAATTATCTGCCGCATACGGTTGTGGTGCTGGATGCTACCGATCTATCGCTTATCAAAACGATTCCTGCTGTCGATGAAAAAGGTCAAACCTCGCGTGTTTCTGCCGTTTACGATGCCGCTCCGCGTAAAAGCTTCGTTGTTGCATTAAAAGACGTACCAGAAGTATGGGAAATCAGTTACGACGACAACGCAGCACCTATATTCCAAGGCTATGTGCACGACTACAAAATGGCAGAAGCGATTGCACTGCCAGGCAAACTCAACCCACGCCGCACACCACTCGAAGCCGTACTCGATGATTTCTTTTTTGACCAAAGTTATACTCACGTAATCGGCGCCTCACGCGAAGGCAAAGGACAAGTGGTGAATCTCGACATCCGACGCAAAGTCGCCGACCTGGCGCTACCCGGCATGCCGCACTTAGGTTCCGGCATCACCTGGCAATGGCAAGGCAAGCAAGTGCTGGCAACACCCAACCTAAAAGATGGCGTAGTTACTGTCATCGACATGCAGAACTGGCAGGTAGTGAAACAGATAAAAACACCCGGCCCCGGTTTTTTTATGCGTAGCCATGAAAACACCCGCTATGCATGGACCGATGTGTTCAACGGAGTAGAAAAAGACGAGTTGCAACTCATAGATAAGCAAACATTAGAGATTGCGGCGGCGATTAAACCCGCCCCAGGCAAAACCGCCGCACACGTGGAGTTCACGCGCGACGGCAAATACGCGCTGGTGAGTGTATGGGAAAAAGACGGTGCACTTGTTATTTACGATGCAGTAACGCTACGCGAAATTAAACGCTTACCGATGAACAAACCTTCAGGTAAATATAACGTTTATAACAAGATTACGCGCTCATCGGGCACTAGCCACTAGAATAGTGTAAAAGTGAACGCCTTCTATCGACCGAGGTTGTGTCAAAACGCCAGGATCAACGAATTGTAATCTTGTTACGCAGAACAAGTCGGCATTGTTTAGATCGAAGTTTGTTATACAACTTTGGCACAAAGTAAGGCCATAGGCCCTACGCAGCCATCGCCTTCATCAAGGCCACACTTCCCATGATACTAATCACTCGTTTCATGTTGTACGCCAGAATGTGTAAACTCATCTCTGTACTGACATGTGCTTTGGTTTTCATCAAGAAGTGCGAGGCACCCATCCAGTGTTTCAAGGTGCCAAACGTGTGTTCTATCGTGCATCGCCTAATCTTCATAGCATCAGGCATGCTTTCCAGGTTCGATTGCATTTGATCCAAGACTGCTTCATTTTCCCAACGTTTAACTCGTCTTTGATCGCTGGTAGTGCAACTGGATTTCAGTGCGCACGATCTGCAGTTTGAGCTCCAATAGGTCATGTGCGGCTTACCTTTCTCAAGTGAACGGAAACGTCCAAGTCTGCTTATTAGTTTCACGATGGCAACAAAATTGCAGGATAATTCTATGAGTTGCCCGATCCGCTAAATCAGACCCAGCTCATACCGTGTGATCGCCGTATTCACGGCAGACCAACTGAGTCCACTGCGCTCAACTATTTGCATCACCGGCATTCCTTGTTTGATAACACCAACCATATCCTATTTTAAATTTTTAGCCCATAACCCATCGTCGGCTACACCCGTTCTCAACCAAGCGCCTTGACGTAGATCAAGAAAATTACCACCCACATAAAATCAATTAAAATCATGAGGTTACTTCAATGGTATTGCTGGTGTAGTGATCAGTATTACCAACGCTGCGCAATTCATCTAATAACGTAATATTTGTTTTGCATAGTCTATTTTACTATGCAACGCTAATCGCGATGGTGCGCTTCATTTATGTTACTCCCATCGCATGAGGCGTTAACTTCAACTGATGTTTTAGGAGATAAAAATGCAATGGATTGAACCTGATTTTTGTGATTTGCGTCTTGGTTTTGAAGTAACAGCTTACGTGTACGTACGCTGAGTAATACGGGCGCGGCATATTGTTGCGCCCTTAACTAACATAAGAANNTAACTAACATAAGAAAGTCTTCATGTCAGAAAATCATCATTTTGAGCCAGAAGATCATCCGAAACTTGATCCCAAGTATCTGCTTCGCTGGGAAAAGTCACAGGATGCTTACGTGCTTCTCTATCCAGAAGGTGTTATCAAGCTTAACGCCACTGCAGCAGAAATACTCAAGCTGTGCACAGGCGAATCAACTGTCACAGACATTATAGCCAAACTCAAGGTGCTATTTATCAATAGCACGGATATAGAAAATAGTATTCACAAATTTTTGGAGGTAACCCATGCCAAAGGATGGCTCAACCGTTAGTCTTGATGGGCAAGGCAAGCCAATGTGGCTTGTACTGGAGCTTACTTACCGTTGCCCGCTTAAGTGTGTCTGGTGCAACAACCCGATGGATTTTGATCAGTATGGCAAAAAGGAATTGAGTACTGAAGAATGGAAGAGAGTTCTTCGTGAGGGGCGCGAGCTAGGCGCCCTGCAACTAGGGTTCTCTGGTGGAGAGCCTATGCTACGCGACGATCTTGAAGAGTTGGTGGAAGAAGCTGAACGTCTAGGCTATTACACCAACCTCATTACCTCCGGAGTGGGGCTGACTGCAGAGCGCTTAAAAGCTCTAAAAAAAGTAGGTCTCAAGCAGATTCAGCTCAGCCTGCAATCTGCGGATCGCAACCTTACAGATGAATTAGTTGGTGCGCGTGCGCATGACTTAAAGGTTGATGTGGCGAGAATGATCAAAGCAGAAGGTTTTCCTATGGTGCTTAATGTGCCTATCTTTCGCCAGAACATTGATCAGGTAGAGGATATTTTGGCGCTGGCTGAGGACATCGGCGTGGATTACATAGAACTCGCAAATATTCAATATTACAACTGGGCCCTGCTCAATCGCGATGAACTGCTACCAACACGCGAACAGATTGAGCGTGCTGAAGCGACAGTAATTGCTACTCGTAAACGTTTAGAGCAGAAAATGACCATATATTTCGTCATTCCAGATTATTTCGAAACGCGTCCAAAAGCTTGTATGAACGGTTGGGGCACCATCCATCTCACCATTGCGCCAGATGGAGCAGCTTTACCTTGCCAAGAAGTGCGCGTAATAGACGGATTAGAGTTTCCTACTGTGCGAGAGCATAGTTTGGACTGGTTGTGGAACGATTCGCCACTATTCAAAAAATTCCGTGGCGATGAGTGGATGAAGGAGCCTTGCCGTACCTGTGACGAAAAAGAAAAGGATTTCGGCGGTTGCCGTTGTCAAGCATTCTTACTTACTGGTGATGCGACCAATACAGATCCGGCATGTGCAAAGTCTCCACATCATCATGTGATTGAAATGGCCATCAACAAACACCGTCAGAAACATCACGAGCCTCGTCCGTTAGTTAGACGACAAGTTGGTGCGGTTACTACGTTATTTATGGCGCACAAATGAAAACGCCATTCGACACTGCCACAGGCACCATTGGGCTCGGCCTGTTGCTCACACTTGGATTATTTCTTATCGTCCGTTGGTTAGTGTTGGGAGGTTGATACGCGATGGATCAGGTTGTCGATTTCTTGCTGCGTTGGGTGCATTTCTTTGGCGGCATTATTTGGGTGGGGCATAACTACGCAAGTATGATACAACGCCCAGCTTTTCAGTCACCTAAACGAGAGGATCTCGGCAACGAGCAAAGTCCAGTTTACATGACGCTGTTAGGCCGTGAGCATGGCACCTTTCGCTACGCAGCAATTGTTACATGGCTAACGGGCGTCGGCATGCTGTGGCAACGTGGCGTACTATTTGATGCAGTGACACTAAATGGCTATCTGGCCGTTATCGGCACTGGCCTCTGGATAGGCACGCTAATGCTGGCCAATCTCTGGCTGGTATTGTGGCCTAATCAGAAAAAAGTACTTGGTTTCGTTTCTGCACCACTGAATGAGCGCGTGCGTTGTGCACGCATCACCTTTCTCTCATCACGAACTAATACCATGCTTTCTATTCCATTACTGTTTTTTATGGCTGCCAGCCAGCATGGCGTCGCTCTATTTGCCTGAGCTTTTCAATTTTGCGGCTGGCCCTGGCATCATGCCCGCTATCGTGCTGGAGAAAGCGCAAAAGGAGTTTTTAAACTGGAACGGCAGCGGTATTTCCATGCTGGAAACACCCTTCACTGGTGATGCATTTAAAGCAGTATTGCGACAAACGCGTGACGATCTGCGTACGCTGCTAAACATTCCAAATAATTATCATATATTGTTTATGCATGGGGGTGCTTCGGCACAGTTTTCGTTAGTGCCACTCAATCTTCTAGGCGAAAGAAATCGAGCGGACTATATCGAAACTGGTTACTGGTCACGTAAAAACATACGCGAAGCTAGCCGCTACTGTAAAGTGAATATCGCCGCTAGTAGTAGCGACACTGGCTTTGATTGTATTCCAGAAACGTGGCGTCTTGACTCGCACGCTGCTTATTGCCATATCACCAGCAACGAGACCGCCAACGGTGTGCAGTTCTACGATATTCCAGATACTGGTGACTTACCGCTGGTGGCTGATATGACCTCGGATTTTCTCAGTCGGCCTCTTGACGTGCATCGCTACGGTTTGATTTACGCAGGGGCGCAGAAAAATATCGGTCCAGCAGGACTAACCATCGTTATCGTGCGAGACGACCTGCTCGGTCGCGCCCATCCTACAACGCCATCGATATTGAATTATCAAGTGCAGGCTGAAGCAGATTCCATGCTCAACACGCCACTTACCTTCGCTGTTTATCTGGCTGGACTTGTATTTCACTGGATTACCGAAATGGGTGGCGTCATGGCAATGAAACAAAACAGTGAACAGAGAAGCTCGCGGCTGTACCACGCCATTGACAATAGTGAAAGTTTCTATCAATGTTCTGTGCAACCTACCTACCGTTCATGCATGAATGTTTGCTTCACGCTCAAAAATGATGCGCTCACACCGTTGTTTCTAACCTCCGCAGCAGCGGAGGGACTGATCAACTTGAATGGACACCCTATTGCTGGTGGAATTCGCGCCAGTCTCTATAACGCAATGCCTGATGCTGGCGTGACAACTCTCATCAACTTCATGCAGCATTTTGCAATGGAGCATCACTGCCATGTATAGATGGCTATCTGCAACTGCCTCTAGGTTTGGTGCACTACATGCCCGTAAACTAGCTGAGCTTTCCATCAGGCTTGCCTCACTTGTGTCCACTGCAGAGGCGCACTCTAAACTGCAACGTAACGTCTTGGGCTTATCGTTTCCAAGTCCAATCGGGCTTGCTGCTGGATTTGACAAACACGGCAAGCTCTATAGCATCTTGCCACCACTTGGATTTGGTTTTTCTGAAATGGGCTCAGTTATTCCGCTCCCTGAAGCGCAACGCAGTTTGGGGCTTGATGCTGTTGTCTCTATACTGACACAGCACCCCAAGATTCATGATGTCCCGCTTGGGGTGAGCATTAGTATGAACAGGGCGACACCACTTGAGTTGATGGCCAACGACTATCTGATCTGCATAGAAAAACTCTGGGATTTTGCCGACTACATCACGATCAATTTGGGTGTTCGCGCAGGTCCAGATCTGCATCTACCAGAGTATCGCGCCACACTATATACAGTGCTGGTAGCGGTCAAAGACATACAGATGCGCATGATGGCCGAAAGTGGGGGAGATTGTCCTATCATTATAAAAATAGATCAGGATCGTGGTGACACTAACAATCTGCTGGCTTGCGTCCGTGACTACGCTTTTGATGGGTTGATTCTAAGCGGTGGTACGCGCATAAATGAAGAAAAAATCAGGCTTGCCAATTTGCAACGTGCATCAAATAAGATGAGCGATAGTATGCCGATTATCTCAGTTGGTGGGATTCGCACCCCGCAGGATGCGGAAGATAGATTATCTGCGGGTGCTTCTCTAGTGCAAATTTACGGTGGAATTGTCGAATTTGGACCATCGCTACCACGGCTTATTAATAAGCACCTATCCAGATAGCGTTCATTTCATGATGATTTTACTTAATAGGGAGTTAGTTTAGCTAATTTATCTCAGCAAATTCAAAATACCGCGTTGTATCTGGTACAGATTAGATTGGCTAATTGCCTGGGCCCGCCACTTGCTTCACGAACAACAAGCCAGTCCTTATTGGGTTGTTGTATCTGACTTGGCTGTTGAATGAAAAACTTTAACGCCAGTAATCATCGCTTTAATGAGATTAGTGTGTTCGATGTAGCTCATGGCTATTGCCGCTAGTGCATGTATGGTCGCGAGTGCAATTAGAATGTCGGCAAGCGTGTCATGCAAATCCATCAGCCATTCCTCACCCCAGTAGGCATCAAGGCCCTGCATGAAGCCCGTCATCCCTAGAGTCAATAAAAGCGTCATCAATGCAAACATCATCATGGCACCTAGAGGGTTGTGGCCGACATGCATATCCTGCTCACCATAAATCATGTGACGCAAGTGCTTAATGATTCGGGTCGGAGTGGGAAAAAAGTCAGAAAAACGCGCATATTTCGAGCCGACGAAGCCCCACACTATCCGAGCCAACACAAGTACGCAGGCGGCATAGCCCAGCCACTGATGAACAGTTTCCCCATCATCTATCACAAAGTAATCAAGTAACACACAACTGACCAGACTCCAGTGAAAGACACGCACGAAGCGATCCCATACGTAGACGGATTCGTTTAGTTTCATCCTGATCATCCTTTTCTACCTCGGAGGATAAATGTTATCCACCCTTGAGGCAGGGTTCTATTGTCATGTTGTGATTGACTTATTTTGCCAAGAGCACTTCAGCAGTTTGTGGGTCAAAGTAAACTTCTACCTTCTTGCCGTTCTTGTCAGTGCCGTAAATCTCATAGCAGTTCTTGTCTGTCACTTTGAACGTTTTGATTTTGTAGCCCTGACTTTCCACCTTGGCTTTGAAATCTGCCTCCTTCATCCATTTTTCTTTGGGGACATCGCAAGTCGGAGCAGCAAAGGCACTTGTGGTAACAAAAGTAGCAGCGATAATAATTAACAACTTTTTCATAATATATCTCCTTGGTCAAATAGTACGTCTGAATTAAGACGACAGTGCTATTAGAGCAGAGATTTCTTAAGCAAAACTTAAGGCTTAATTATGGCCTGAAAATCTTTGTTTAAATTTCATGTGAATACCAAATCAAACCTTGAAATAATCAAACAGCAGGATGATCGTTCGCAAATGGCCGCGCCAGCGCCATATTATTTTGTGTGAGCATGCCCGTTTTATTGTAAGTTAGTTCAAGGTCGCTTGTCAGTTGGCATGGTTAATCATCCCCCTCAACATTTCCTTCACCGCCACGGATGTCATCCTCATTGGCACTGCGGTGGCACTTGACACAATTGTCGAAATCGCGAATCCCTTCCTCAATATGCTCACGGCGAATACTTGATAGCGAGTGCTCATGGCAGCCATAGCAGGTGTAGTGTTTGTAGTCATCGCGTACATGACAAGTCGCGCAGCGGGTGTTGTGGTTACTATCCAATACAAAATACTTGTTGTGGTCGAATGTTGCAGGTAACCATTTGTCCTGGCCGTGGCACTGGGAGCATTTGCCAGTAATCTGCCGGTGTAGCGAGTCATTGGGTGATTTATGGCAATCTTGGCATTGCTCGCGCGTATCCAGTTTCAGCAGGGCATGATTAAAGTGTCCGTGCCGTTTGTAGCGTTTCACGCCAGCATGATCACTGTGGCAGCCTATGCAGTTCTGGATGATCAACTGCTGATGGAAGGGGGCTGAAGTGAGTGGTTTTGCGATGGACAGGCCTTTTGTTGTTAATTGACCGATATCCCGTGGTTTGTGGCAACTGACACAGCGTTCGGAAGTGGCTCCGATTAGCGGTGTATGGCAGGCAAAGCAATCAGCATCCAATTGTTTATGACCAGGAATCAGTTTGCCTGGGCCAACCATCAGGTGCGGGTAGGTAAAAGACAGAACCGCAAGCGTAATCAGGTTGGCGGCAAGAACGAACTTGAGAAATCGGTTCATACCCACTCCCAGAACAGGAAAATGCTGATGATGTGGCCTAACGCCAATACAGCAAAAACGATAAATATTGGAATGTGTATTTTCCGCCATTTGGTCATGGCATCGAGTGTAACGGCATCCCAGAACACTGCCTGCTCCACCTCTGGCTGCTGCAGGCCGCGCTGCTGGAAGTCTTGACGTTGCTCCTGTACATGGCGGCGCGAGCGATCCAGCAGAAATTTGCCCACCATGCCGCTCACCACATTCACACTCATCGCCACTGTGGCCAACCAGGGAAGGATGGCATTGAAATGGACGCCGGCATGAATCAATACGAACAATGAGCCAAGCCAAGCCATAAATTCATGAAGCATCAGCAGGGATTTCGGGTTTCCTGATGTGATGTATTTGCGCTTGCGTAGCGAATAAACCAGCGATCCAATAATAAGGATCGTCCCTGGAATACCCAGATAACGACCAACCCACACCAGATTCAAAAGATGCAGGAAATAGTCACTAGCCAGTGTGATGGCGGCAAGTAAACCAAGAATAATGCTGAAGGGTAGAACATGCTGGCGCCAGAGCGAAGTCGTCATTTATATCTCCAGTGTCAAGCTGGTCTTAGGCGTGCAGACGCAGAGCAGACATGTGCCAGGCTCGGGGTCGAAATCGGGCGGCTGGCAGTAAGCTACCTCGCCTGAACGAATTGTTGTTTGGCAGGTGCCACAGCCACCCGCACGACAGCCAGAATTGACGCTAATGCCATTTGCATATGCAAATTCCAGGAGGTTGTTGGCAGAGGGCAGCCATGGCAGCCGTTTGCCGGACAGGGCAAAATTTACGATGATGCCAGTATCAGCCGCCTCTGTCTGTGCGGCGGCAACCGAGATTGTTGTGTTGTGACGTTCGATTGTAGCGGGGCCAAAAGCCTCAAAATGGATATGCGCATCAGGCACGCCCCAGTCATCCAGCGCCGGCACGAGGCTTTCCATCATCGGAGTGGGGCCGCAAATGTAAAAATGATATGGCTTGAGCGGCAACTGTGTGCGTAACAGATTTATATCGACTCGCCCCTGATGGCGATAATCACGCCTGATTGCATCTTCTGGCAGTGGATTGCTAAAGCAAACCCATAAATGAAAGTTCGTATGTGCGCTGGCCAGGGTTTCGAGAAGGGATTTCATCACTAATTCCTGGCTATTGCGCACGCCATAGAACAGCCAGACTTCACGCCTGGTCTGGTTGGCCAAGCACCAATTCAGCATACTCAACATAGGTGTGATGCCAATGCCGCCGCCAATCAGCACTACTGGGGTATCGCTTTTATCAATATGGAAATGTCCGGAGGGCGCGCGCACCTGCAAGAGGCTACCAACTTTGATGTGATCGTGAAAGTAGTTGGATGAGCGTCCCGGCGGAACATCACTGCCAACGGGTTGTGGCACGCGCTTGATTGACACGCGGTAGTAATCCGTATGAGATGCATCCGACAAGGAGTAGCAGCGAATAATCTGTTCGGTGCCTCCTGCGTTGGCTGGTACATCAAGGCGAAAAGTCAGAAACTGCCCTGGCAGAAAGGACGGTAGAGGCTGTCCATCTTCTGGCACCAGGTAAAACGAGCAAATGGATTGGGTAGCATCTTCAAAGACCTTGCGGCTGACCCTGAACGTGCGAAGGCCTGGCCAAGCATTGGCGATATTGTCGCCCGCACCGCTCAATTTATTCTGGCTTACCGGAACGTCCAACTCCACCCCACGGGTAGGCAAGGCTCGATAATCCATCCATTTACGCCAGAAGCCAATGCCAAGATAAATCGCCAGTTGCAACACGATTCCTGACGCAATCCAGAACAGTAAATAGAATGAAGTCATGATTCAATATTACCTGAGAACGCAACATCAGCCTGATATTTTCTATGTTTAGAATTCACTTAAGCGGCATAAACACTTTATTTCATACGCTTATCGACTTAAGCAAGTAATCTAGTGTACCTTCGTAACACCAAGGTTCCAATCCGGGTGCTGGAAATATTCACCATAATTGCGTAAAGACTGCAACACTCCCAAGGCACCTGCTCGCTGCACCTGGATTTTCGGCGATGCACGCATCAATTCAGCACCTCCCGATAAATCAGCTAAAACGACGATATGAAAAGCCCTGTCAGCCTCTTTCGAGAGTTTGCAGTTTTTTACAATATCAGCAACGTTTTTGTCTATCACCTTAGCTAATCGTTGATAATCCTGAGCGCTAAGGCGTTCTTTTTTTATGCTGTCCTGGCTTGCAATAAGCGCGTGACGGATATTATCCATACTTAGTCGCAACACCTCGTCTGTTTCCCATTTTTCGCCTTGTTTCAATGTTTGCTCAGCGCCTTGCTCACTTGGTTTGTAGGTGTGCTCATCGGCATAAACTAGTGTTGTCATAAACATCAACCCCATGACACCTAATATCTTTGATCCTTTTGAACGTAATGCTGCAATCATCATTTTTCCTTTACGTAAAACATTATTGATACTGTTTGGCAGTATCACTGAAGGAGCTTAAGGTTTTCTTAAGTCAGAACCAAAGGCTGGTCATCAGGTTGTTACTATGGTTCTGAACTTGATAGCTAATCAAACGAAGATCTGTTAATTTTTAAATTCTAGTTGCGGGAGTGCGTAATGGTGCCCTGGAATACTACTACTAATCGATATGGCGCTTTATCGATAGGGCTACATTGGCTAATGCTACTTTTGCTAATTGCCGCGCATGCCTGCGCGTGAGCTTTATCCAAAGGGCAGTGATCCGCGCGAGGCGTTGAAGGCTTGGCACTTTATGCGCTGATGATAGGCATGCCATTGGGCGGCTGGCTTCTACTGAGCGCGTCAGGAAAGCCAATTCCATTTTTTGATCTCGAATTACAGGTGCTTATTGGCAAAAACAAAGATCTTGCAGAATTGATCAAAGAGATACACGAAACTGTTGGTAAGGCCGGGTATTACCTTATTGGCTTTTACACTATAGCGGCCCTGTTTCATCACTACGTTCAAAGAGATGGCACACTCGTTAGAATGCTTCCACACCGGGACTAAAAAGTACTCACCAACAGGTTAAAGGCAGAGAATAATATTCAACCGAGCTTCACTCAATTTTCTTTGCGTGAGACGTTATGCTCGCTTTCTAATATCCAAAAAATCCGCCTTTACAAAACCTGGCTTCAGTTGCCAGCCACTAGATTTTGCATCAGTTATTGTTGGGCTCTTTATTGCAACTACTTGGGCACCACCAGGCAGTTAAGCGACACTGAGCTAAAGTACGGATTATCTGCCAGGCGTCCGGCTACTTTTTCTTCGGCCTGAACTAAAGTAGTTCCGTACTCAAAAAAATCATGCGGCAAATAAACTTCAGCCTCGACTTTGCCGCCAATGTAATGAAATACTACCCGCTGTGGTTCTGGCAGACCATCGAGTATGGGCGCTAGATGAATCAATAAACTTTCTCGCGCAGGCATGCGCTGTGCATTACTATCATGGTCAATATCATCTTCAGGGTCGACGTGCACTAACACATCAGACACCGCCGGATGGCTTTTCAGTATTCGTCCACGCGCACGCTCTGCAATGCAGTGTCCTTCGGAAACACTAATACGAGGGTCAACCAGAATATGCGCATCCACCAGTGCGCGATGCGCCATACGACGGGTACGCAGTTCATGCAGACTTTCTACTCCTGGAGTGTCAATTAAGGTCTGACGGATACTGTCAACTTCATCAATAGAAAGGCCGGCATCAATCAACTCCTGAAAGGCATCCCAGGCAAACACAATACCCATGCGCACAATCATGAAGCCAACCACGATTGCAGCTACTGAGTCGGCATAAATGAACCCCATCAGGTTACCACCAATTCCTATCGCCACCACCAGCGAAGATGCTGCATCTGAACGCGCATGCCAAGCATTAGCAATAAGCATCGGGGAACGTAGGCGCTCGCCTACATGCAGCATGTAGCGGAATAACCCTTCCTTGACGATGAGTGCAATTATTGCAACCCATAAAGCCAATGGAGCGACTGGCGGTAAATTTTCAATGTTTTGCAACTTCATTGCAGCAGCCACCATGATGGCGCCACCGGTCACAACAAGGATTGCGCCAAGTACAAATGAAGCAGCTGTTTCTACTCGGCCATGGCCGTAGGGATGACCTTCATCGGCAGGGTCTTTGCTATGGTGGCTCGCTACAAGTACTAAAAAATCACAAACGAGATCAGACAGTGAGTGCATACCATCCGCAATTAGACTCTGTGAGTGGGCGAGGAAACCAGCTGCGATTTGCAATAAAGTCAATAACGTATTGACCGCTACACTAACCCAAGTAGAACGATTGGCCATAGTATGGCGCTGGGGATCATCGTAGGAAATTTCGGCTGGAGTCTGGTTGCTCATAGTGGGTATTTTGATTGTTAGACTTTTCATATTATAAAGGGATTTATATCATCCTGCCCTTCCGCAATATATGCGCCATTTCAATACATTCAAGGTGCATGTATTCAGTTGAAAATAAAATGAAAATTCTGCCAGGTAGCAGAGCTGAATTAAAAGAGAGTTTTTTAAGAGAATATTCCACATTGCCGACATTTAGCAAAATATTCTGATGGTAAGAATGGGCTGTTAGTAGTCTCCTAACGAGTCATTTGCGCATACAGCAATGGCAGTTCTTTAGGTAAATCCTCTGGTTTCCGTATCACGGCATAACCGCCCGCACCAAATAAGTGTGGCAGATACTCATTGGCTTCAATGTCGATAGTCACACAGAATGGCCGCAAGCCTTGCTGACGCGCTTCGTGTAGTGCCATGCGGGTGTCTTCAATGCCGTAGCGTCCTTCATAGCGATCCAAGTCATTTGGCTTGCCATCGGTCAGTAGCAGTAGCAGGCGCTGGCGTTGTGGCTGCACTGCAAGCAAAGCTGTGGCTTGGCGTATGGCCGCACCCATGCGCGTGTAGTAACCAGGTTTGATTGCCGCAATACGCCCTCGAGCCAAGCCGTCATAGCGCTCATCAAAACTCTTTAAGCGATTAAAGCGCACATTGCCGCGCTTGAGAGAAGAAAATCCATACACGGCAAAACAGTCGCCCGTAGCAGAAAGCGCTTCGGAAAACAGAAACAAGCTGTCACGTATCACATCAACCACACGTGCATGGTCAGAGGCATAGGCATCTGTGGAGAGCGATAAGTCTGCCAATAGCAAACAGGCTAAATCTCGTTGCTGATTGACTTGCGCGCGATACATACCGCGACCGTCAGCATGAACGCCACTGAGCAAATCTGCCTCCTGCCGCACCCATGCATCCAGGTCAATCTCCTCGCCATCCTGCTGCCCTTTGAGCCAGGTTCTGGTGGGTGCCAACGCCTGAAATTGACTACGCAGGCGCCGTGCAGTGCGCCGCAACTGTGGTGGCAGTTCACAGGGTTGGGTTTGTGGTGGCACAAACTCTTGCAGACGGCAGTAACCAGGCTGCATGATCTGTTTTTTATAATCCCATTCTGGCAATGGAATACCTTCGCCCAGCGGCGTGTCATCTTCGCCTGCGGGCGGCAGGTCAAGATCGAAACGTAACTTGGCTGCGCTGGTTTCGCTATCACGCGCCACCGTCATGCTGTCCATATCCTCGGCAGCCAGTGCGGCACTTTCAACATCATCCTCTTCGTCTTGCGGACGATTCACATTGATGTATTCAGTCCATGAGAACAGGCTCTCCGCGCGAAACATCATGAGAAAACCATCTTTGCCATCAGGCATATCTGTGCGTTCAGCTGAATGTTTACGGCGACTTTTTGCCGTATTGGTATTATCGGATTGATCTCTTTCTGGCGCGCCATTACTAGCAGACTTGCTGGCTGCGCTGACTGGCGGGCTTGGGTGAGTCCATAACGGTACAGGATGAAATGGCGTTTTTGATGGCGGTAATTCGCGGACGCTACCAGGCTTCTGTAGCGCCTGACGGATGGCGCTTTCCTGCGCAGCCTCTGCGAGAGGTAAATCTGCTGGCGCAGGGCGTAAAGGTAATAAGGCTTCTATTAAGCGATAGTAACGTGGCGCTAACCCCGGAAAGCGTTCGAGCGTGATTTGCGTGGCGGCCTGATTACGCAATATCCAAGGCAAATTATCATCAACATCAGCGGCTGAAAGTGCCACCAGCCATAGATACAAATCTCGATTAAGGCTGCGTTCCGAGAACAGACCGATGCGTTCAGGCAGGCGCAGCGTTTCGCCATCGCGCCAAGATAATTCAACGCGCTCGCCGCTCGTTGCAAGTCGTTGCATCCAACGGCGACGCGCACCGTGGCGTGTAGCTGGTGCAGCAGATAAGTTTAAGCCTGCATCACCGCCTAATGCGCGAAAGAAAATAGCTGCAGTTTTACTGATTTCGTCCAGGCTGACAGCGGCCTTCGCGTGTTGCTTATCAGCAGCGCGCGTAACCAGTTTATGCCACAGTTCACCGACGTATTCTTCCATGCTAGTGTGTATTTAACCGAGATTGCTCATTAGGCGAATTTCCGTTCGCCCTGAGCCCTTCGACCTTGCTCAGGAGAGCCTTGTCGAAGGGCAATTCATGGTTCGACAAGCTCAGGGCGAACGGGCTTTTACGTCTGATCTCGCCTAATGAGCAATCTTGGTTTAACGTTAGGTTTTTCATTATCTGCCGAAAGTAGCATCAATTACTTCACGTAAAGCCACAGCCGTTTCCGGGTCATCCGTTAAAGTTTCAACTAAAGCAGCGCGGCAGGCCAGCGTTGGATCACAACCATCTTTAATCAAAGTGGCGGCATACACCAGTAGGCGTGTACTGGCAACTTCTTCCAGATCATGATCACGTAGCGCTCGGAAAGCATTGGCAATGGATACCAAGCGTTTGGAGGTCATTTCATCAATGCCTGTTTCACCTGCCAAAATAGCCTCTTCCTGATGCGCAGGCGGAAAATCAAAGGCAAGCGAGATAAAACGTTGTCTTGTGGAAGGCTTCATGCCTTTGAGAAAGTTTTGATAGCCCGGGTTGTATGACACTACCAGCATGAAAGACGGTGGCGCAGCCAACAGCTCACCTGTGCGGTCTATCGGCAATATGCGGCGGTCATCAGCCAATGGGTGCAATACCACGGTCGTATCCTTACGCGCTTCTACTACTTCATCCAGATAGCAGATACCACCTTCGCGCACTGCGCGGGTTAACGGGCCATCGCTCCAAACGGTTTGACCATCTACAATCAAATGGCGACCAACTAAATCGGCAGCGGTAAGGTCGTCGTGACAGGCCACGGTATAAAGTGGCAGGCCAAGTTTAGCCGCCATGTGTGCCACAAAGCGTGTTTTTCCACAACCTGTTGGCCCTTTGATTAGCAATGGTAGATTGTTCCGCCATGCACGCTCAAACAGTTCGATTTCGCTGCCATGCGGTTGATAGAAGGGTAGGTTTTCCATGATGTTTCCAATGTGTGCCCTGTAGTTCGGCAAAGCTCACCAACCAAGCTAGTCGAAGGGCGATTTAACTTAATGAATTCTTAGGTTATAGCTTACGTTAATCCCATGAGGTAAGCCAACGCGATTAAGCCGCCGACGATGACAAAATAACCAAACATGATGCCGCGCCAAAGCAGCCTGGTCTGCCGCAATGCCATAAAATAATTCGCTACCATTTGGCTTTTTATCATAGCGATGGCTAGTAGCGTTAGCATGGTGCCTTTACCCGACATGCCCGTTTCGCCAATACTGAATGTAGCGATAGTCAGCACGATTAAAATCAACCAAATGATGGTGGAAAATAGGCTGGATTGCGGTTTAGAATTATTCATAATAGTCCTAGCGAATGATGTAAACCAAAGGGAACAGAATAATCCACAAAAAATCCACCATGTGCCAAAACGAAGCTCCCGTCTCCACTCCAACATAATCATGCGCGCTGTAACCGCCACGCCGTACTTTAACAATAATGCAGGCAAGAATAATCATGCCCATCAGCACATGCATAAAATGAAAAAAGGTCAATGACAGGTAAAACATGTAAAAATCGTTGGTGCTCATGGTGATATCAGCGGCAAACTTGGCGTTGAATTCCACCATTTTGATGCTGACAAACACGCCACCAAGCAAAAATGCCCCCGCCAGCCAGTATGCACATTGCGCAGATAAACCACGTTTGATAGCAGCAACACCACACACCACAAAGTAACTACTGGTAATCAGTACCAGCGTATTGATTGCGCCAGAGGTGCGGCTGAGAGTAAGTTGCGATGCATTAAATAGCTCGACGTTTTTAGCACGGGTAAAGGCGTAAGCAACGAATAGCACACCGAATGCCAGCATTTCTGCAAAAATGAAAATCCAGAGTGCAAAGTCACCTGGAAGGTCTTCTTTGTTCGTTGTTGTCCTAATGTCGAGGCTCGGCTGAGCAGCTAAAGATTCGACTGGATTAATAGTAATGCTACGAGGGTTCACTTTATTATTCCAATATGTGCATTACGCTGAACGATTTTGGGAAATGCCTTTAGCGAATAATGCGCTGTTGCACCAATTTGTTCATTGATGCAAATCAAGCGGTAAAAATAATAAAAAAGAGGAGCCAAGGCCCCTCTTTATTCAACCTACGTCCTACTTAACTACTCGAACGCATGGCTTTTGCCTTTAATAAAAAAGCTGCCAATGTAAAGCAACAGACCAATCAGAAACACTAAACCGGCACCTTCACGTGCCCAGTAAAATATCGATATCTGATCTTGCACTGCCATAAAACCCATAGGGGTAGTTGAGATACGTTGCAGCCAGATTTGCACGATACCAGCACCTGTCAAGAACAAAGCGATGAAGAACATGGAAATTGTCATTAACCAGAATGACCACATTTCCATGATTTGCGCTCTTTCTGGATTAGCCGCACGTCCACGCAAGATAGGCATCGCATAAGAAATCATGGTCAATACCACTAATGCATAAGCGCCGTAAAACGCCAGATGACCATGAGCCGCTGTAAGTTGCGTACCGTGTGCATAGTAATTGACTGGAGCTAGCGTATGCAAGAAGCCCCACAAGCCAGCGCCGAGGAATGCCATGACGCTGGTGCCAAGCGCCCAAAGTACCGCAGCTTTATTTGGATGTTCACGACGGCGTTTGTTCACCATGTTGAATGCAAATACAGTCATCATGAAGAATGGAATCGGCTCGAGTGCAGAGAAAATTGAACCCCACCATTGCCAATAAGCTGGCGTACCGATCCAGTAATAGTGATGGCCTGTACCGATAATACCTGTGACTAAAGTCATGGTGATGATGACGTACAACCATTTTTCAATTACTTCACGGTCAACACCGGTTACTTTGATTAATACGAATGCCAGCATAGCACCTAGAATCAGCTCCCATACACCCTCTACCCAAAGGTGCACCACCCACCACCAGTAAAACTTATCTTTTACAAGGTTGACCGGGTTGTAGAACGAGAACAGAAAGAATACAGCCAAACCAAGCATGCCGAGTGACAACACTAGGCTGATTGCGGTTTTGCGTCCTTTAAGCACCGTCATGACGATATTAAACAACCACGATAACGCAACCAGTACGATACCTACTTTGGTTGGTAGTGGTTGTTCCAGAAACTCGCGACCCATCGTGTTGAGAAGATCGTTACCTGTCCATTTAGCCAATGATGCATAAGGTACCAGCAGATAACCAAGCACCGTAACCGCACCAGCAACCAAGAATATCCAGAACGTAGCTATGGCTAGCTTGGGGCAGAACAGCTCGGTTTCGGACTCTTCCGGGATCAAATAATACGATGCACCCATAAAACCAAACAGCAACCACACGATGAGCAAGTTAGTATGCACCATACGCGCAACGTTAAAAGGAATGGCAGGGAACAGAAAATCCCCAACCACATATTGTAGCCCCATGATCAGACCGAACAGAATCTGACCTAGGAACAGAGCAATTGCAGCGATGAAGTAAGGCTTCGCCACTGCTTGAGACGTGTATTTCATAATCGTTATCTCCTGATAAATAATGGCAGATTAACCTTCAATGTTTGGCGGCCACTTGTTAGTGTTGATTTCTGAAGCGTATTTGAGGAATGCGACTAAATCATCAATTTCTTGTTCGCTTAAATTGAATTGCGGCATTTGACGACGTCCAGGTACACCGGTAGGTTGACCTTTGATCCATGCCTTAATAAAATCAGGCCCGCGGCGGGTGTAAACATTACCTAGCTCTGGCGCGAAATATGCGCCCTCGCCTAATAACGTATGGCAGCCAATACAATTATTGGTCTCCCATAATTTTTTGCCGTGTGCAACCGCTGGCGTAATGTTTTGGCTATTATCACGTTTTGGAAGAACCTTCATGGTGTCGAAGGTTAATGCGAGAAATAGCAGGAAGAAGAATACCCCTCCACCATAAAAAACATTTCGCGCCATCGACTTGGTAAAAGTTGCGCTCATAACATTGCTCCCCTGAATTAAAGAGTGAATAAAATTTCAATGGTCACTGTAACAGACAACTGAATTGCAGTTCTTGATTCGAATCAAGTTTTGAAACTTGAATAGATTAGTACACAATACTGCGTATAGAAAAATAAAGGGGGGTTAAGATGGATAAAACGCTAATTGCCCATCGGCTATCTCAGTTTTACCTGTTCTCGGAGCTCCAACCGGTACAGATTGAACAGTTGGCCGCTGGCACTCGATTGCTGGAGGTGCCGCGCGGCACCACCCTGTTTAACCGCGGCGATCGGGCGCATGGATTTTATCTATTACTGGAAGGCCAGATAAAGCTTGGGGTAATATCTCCACAAGGCGATGAAAAAGTGATTGGTCTGATTCAGCCAGGCCAGAGTTTCGGTGAGGCTGTGCTGTTTTTGGAGCGCTCATTCCCAATTTATGCGCAGGCAATAATGGATGCCAAAATTTTATTGATTACCAGAGATGCGATCTTTGATATTCTCGACAGCGATGTCACGGTAGTTCGACGCATGCTGGCCGGCCTTTCTGCGCGTAATCGGCAACTGGTTAACGACATCGAGTCCATTTCATTGCAAAATAGTACGCAACGATTGATTGGCTATTTGCTACAAATCAGTACAGATTCACCCAATCCGGTTCGCGTGCAACTGCCTGCCAACAAACTCACTATTGCCTCCATGCTCAACATTACGCCAGAAACGTTCTCACGCGTCATGCTCAGGCTACATAATGCTGGGCTTATTGAAGTAAATGGCAAGGAGATCGTGATCACCAATGTCGCCGGGTTGCGCGATTTCGAATGAAATTTATAATATTGGCCTTCCCATGCTTTGGTGAATACCTAAGTTTATTTCATCAATGCCAAAATATTTCCGTAATCTATAGATTTGATGTTTATACAATTGTTACTAAAGTGTAACTTTTTGCTTGAGTGAAACTTTTTTTTGTGCTATTTTTTGACCTGCGTCAAAATGACGCATGTCAAAAGAATGTAGGGGAGCTTATTTTAAGTTTTCTTGACACGAGGGCAGCGTATGGCAGTATCTGATTTAGGTTATAAAATCATTGCCAGGCGGAATAATTCACTTTCGCCAGAGGCTAGCGTGAAAGTGCTTGCGGTTTTAATTGTAACAGTATTGCTGGTGGCATTGGGTTTTACGCGCACGGGTGCTTGGTTAGTGTTACCTTTTGCAGGATTGGAAATCGTGGCGTTTGCATACGCCTTTTACTATATCTATTTGCATTCAGATGATTTTGAAAGTATCACGATAGAAGATGACAGAGTTGTAGTAGAAAAAAGAAATTATAAAGAGTTCACTACAACAGTTTTTCAAAGGTATTGGGCACAAGTAAATGTGCGTGGTGTGGTAAGTGGTAAAGGCGCTACTGGTAAAAGTGGACTTTTTATCAGTTCACATGGTAAAGAAGTTGAGTTTGGTAGAAATTTTATAAATGATGAGCAGCGTACTCTATTGGCGCGTGAACTCAGGCAAAAATTAAGAAATATTTATTAATTAGTTTTGGAGCATGTTTTATGCAAGTTTTTAGAAAAATTGGGTTAGGTTTGGCAACAATGCTCGCTTCGCTCAATGCGTATGCCGACTACGCTTGGAATTTCCCTGAGCCGGTAACCCCAATGGCCTTGGATACGTTGCATGTACACAATAAATTTATGCTTATTGCGATGGCTATTTTTCTTGTAGTGCTTGCCATCATGATTTATTCAATTTTTGCGCATCGTAAAAGCAAAGGCTACAAACCTGTTACTGATAAAGCGCCCTCAACAGCAGTTGAAATTTTCTGGACGCTCATTCCATTTGCGATTTTGTTGTTAATTGACTTTGTGATTATGGGCATTCCAGCCTATCACAGTGTGATTATGATGGAGGACACCAGAGATAAAGCGACGATGGTGATCAAGGTCACTGGATCGCAGTGGCGTTGGCAGTATGAATATATGGATGGTGATGCACAAGGCATTAAATTTGTAAGTAATTTGTCAACAAATGACAAACAAATGCGCAACGAAGAAACTAAAGGTGAGAATTACCTGTTAGAGGTAGATAATCACTTGGTGCTGCCAGTGGGTGCGAAAGTTCGCATTTTAATGACGGCGACTGATGTATTGCATAATTGGTGGGTGCCGCAATTTGGTTCTTCACGTCTTGCAGTTCCAGGGTTTATTCGTGAAACTTGGGTGCAAGTTGATAAAGCAGGTACTTATCGCGGACAGTGTAAAGAGTTGTGCGGTAAAGGCCATGGTTACATGCCAGTAGTGGTTGATGCGGTACCAATGGAAGAATACAAAACATGGGTTGCTGCTAAAAAAGAAGAGATTGCTAAAGCCTCTGCGGGTGCCGATAAAGAATGGACAAAAGAAGATCTTGTTGCAACTGGCAAGGGTGTGTATGAGAAGAATTGTGCCGTATGCCACCAAGTGACTGGTGCTGGCTTGCCTCCTGCTTTCCCTGCGTTGACGGGTAGCAAGGTTACATTGGCCCCAATTTTTGGTGCTGATGGTAAATATCTTAAAGATGGTCATCTAGACCGCGTATTAAATGGCATACGTGTGATGCCGGCATGGAAGGCAATGCTAAATGATACGGAAATCGCGGCAGTGATTACCTATGAGCGAAACGCATTGGGTAATAGTGTTGGCGATATGGTTCAACCATCGCAAGTTAAAGCGGCGCGCCAATAAGCAATGGTCGCAATTTGAATCAACGATAATTAATTATTTAGTTTGAGTAATTGGAGAAGGCAATGAGTACAACAACGGTAGCACACCATGAAGAGCATCATGATCACCCAACGGGGATTATGCGCTGGTTAACCACCACCAACCATAAAGACATCGGTACGATGTACCTTACTTTCGCGCTGATTATGTTTTTTGTTGGTGGGGCAATGATTTTGGGTATTCGTGCAGAATTATTCAGACCCGGTCTACAATTGATGAATCCTGAATTATTCAACCAGTTGATTGGTGTGCATGCGTTAGTGATGATTTTCGCGGCATTGATGCCGGCAGCTACTGGTTTTGCCAACTGGATGATTCCACTACAAATCGGCGCACCAGATATGGCATTGCCACGCTTGAATAACTGGGGTTTTTGGCTTTTACCACCTGCGGCAATCCTCTTGACTTTACCGTTCACACTAGCGTTATTTGGTATTGGTGATGGAGCGCTAGCTACAGGCTGGACATTTTATCCGCCGCTGTCACTTCAAGGTGGTATCGGGGTGGATTTTGCGATTTTTTCAGTTCACTTACTCGGTATTTCTTCTGTAATGGGTTCTATTAACGTTATCGTCACCGTATTTAATATGCGCGCGCCTGGCATGACATTAATGAAAATGCCAATGTTTGTTTGGGGTTGGTTAATTACTGCTTTCTTATTGATTGCAACCATTCCAGTATTAGCTGGTGCAGTTACTATGTTATTAACAGACCGTCACTTCGGTACGCACTTTTTTGATGCCGCTGGCGGCGGTGACCCAATTATGTTCCAGCATTTATTCTGGTTCTTTGGTCACCCTGAGGTGTATATCTTATTATTGCCAGTATGGGGTTTCATTCCACAAATTCTAGAGGCATTCTCACGTAAACCAATGTATGGTTATAAGGCTCAGGTTTATTCATTCTGGGCTGTTGGAGCGCTTTCAGTGGTTGTTTGGGCTCACCATTTCTTTACAGCGGGGTTGCCAGTGCCTGCATTGCTCTACTTTATGTATAGCACTATGGCTATTTCACTACCATTGGCAGTCATGTTCTTCTGCTGGATCAAAACAATGTGGAGGGGCTCTATGAGCTTTGAAACGCCTATGTTGTTTACAGTAGGTTGGATTATCTTGTTTGGCATTGGTGGGCTTACAGGTTTAGTGCTTGCTGACGTTGCTGCTGATGCGCAATATCACAATAGTTACTTTATTGTAGCGCACTTCCATTACACGCTGTTTGCAGGCGGTATTATGGGTATTATGGCAGGCGTGTATTACTGGTTACCAAAAATGACCGGTCATATGTATAGCGAGAAGTTAGGTAAATTACACTTCTGGTTAACTGCAATTTCATTTAACTTGACCTTTATTCCTCAGTTCTTCTTAGGTCTTGCTGGTATGCCACGTCGTATTCCTGACTATGCATTACAGTTTGCCGAGTTTAATATGATTTCAACAGTCGCAGCATTTACCCTTGGGTTATCGCAGTTGTTATTTGTTTACAACATCGTGACTTGTGCAAGAGGCGGTAAAAAAGCGACTGATCAAGTATGGGAAGGCGCTAAAGGTTTGGAGTGGACACTACCATCTCCCCCGCCTTACCATAGCTTTACTGAACAACCGGTCATCAAATAAAGATAAAAGCTCGGTTTAATCTAAAAACCGAGCTTTAATTGGGTAAATATGGATAATCAAGAAACAAACACAAAAAATAGTAATAAAAAGATAGCGTTAATTTTAGGAGGCATTGCTTTGGTTTGGTATGTAGTGTCAATGTTTGCAATATGGCATCAGTAATCGAAACCAAAGTATTAACTGTTAAAGAGCAACTTGATTTAAAAAACAAACGATTGGTACGTAAGCTTTTATGGCTGGTAACTGGCTCTTTATTGTTTGCTTTTGCGTTGGTGCCTTTGTATGACGTTTTGTGTAGCCTGACTGGGCTAAATGGCAAAACACAAAACACAGCGGCTTTAATAGCAAAGGCGAAAGTAGATAATTCTCGATGGGTGAATGTCCAGTTCACCTCGAGCGTAATGCCAGGTTTGGGTTGGAATTTTTACCCTAAGCAGGCTGGTATTAAGTTACATCCTGGGCAGATTGAAACGGTGGTATTTGTTGCAAAAAATACTACAAATGAAGTGGTGGCTGGTCAAGCTGTACCGAGTGTTACGCCTGGCATTGCAGCGGTTAACCTTAAAAAAATTGAGTGTTTTTGTTTTGTAAGGCAATCGCTTAAACCTGGTGAAGAGAAAGAAATGCCATTACGCTTTTTTGTGAGCCCTGATCTGCCAAAAGATGTGTCTGATATGACGTTATCATATTCATTTTTTCCAGCAGTAGAAGAAAATAAATAGATTTAGGTGTAGTTTTAGGATTGGATATATGTAGTTTAAGGTGAGGTAATGGCGGCTTTTTAGTCATTGTGAATTTAATAGTTTTATAAAAATGCACAGGAGTTATTGCATGGCGACACATTCTAACAATCAATATTATGTACCTCACGGTAGTATTTACCCATCAATACTATCTGCTGGCTTGCTAACGCTAGCCTCAGGTTTTATTTTTAGCGTGGCTTCCGAAAACCCAAGTAATAAAGATTTAGCATATCTGCAAACACCTGGTAAATGGATGATGTACCTGGGCGCAGCAATTATTTTGTTTATGGTGTTTAAGTGGATGGGCACTGTTATCACAGAAAGCATCACTGGAAAATATAAAAGCTGGGAAGATAAGTCATTCCGTATCGGTATGATTGTGTTTATTTGTTCTGAAGTTGTCTTTTTTGCGGCTTTTTTTGGTGCATTGTTTTATATGCGGGTGATTTCTGTACCAGATTTGGCCGGTTACGATCTTGATATAACACCATACAAAGATTTCTTAGGCACGTGGCCATCTGCAGGCCCTGGTGGTATGGTGTTAGGTCATGAGTATAAGCCTGGACTACTTGAGCCAATGGCCGCATGGGGTTTGCCAGCAATCAACACTGCGCTATTGCTTTCATCAGGCGCTACTATTACTTGGGCGCATTGGGGCTTGATCAAAAATAATCGTAAGCAATTAGTAATCGGCATGGCGCTTACCGTCGCACTTGGTATCGCTTTCCTGGTTTGCCAAGGTTTGGAATACCATGAAGCCTACACGGAAATGGGTTTGACCCTCGGTAGTGGTGCGTATGGCGCTTCTTTCTTTATGTTAACTGGGTTCCACGGTTTTCACGTGGCCTTAGGGACAATCATGCTGATTGTCATTTTGATTCGTTGCATGAAAGGCCATTTCACACCAGAACATCATTTTGGTTTTGAAGGTGTTGCTTGGTATTGGCACTTTGTTGATGTGGTTTGGTTGGGTCTGTTTATCTTTGTGTATTGGTTGTAAATTACTTAAATAAAAAGGGCGATGCAAATGCATCGCCCTTTTTATTTAACCCACTAAAAATCCCCCCTGCTTTAGCGGGGGATGCTTTCAAGGGTGTGGTTGACCAATAAGGCCAAAATAATAGCCTATCATCAATAAAATAAATAGCGTGATTGAAAGGCCAATGCGGATAGTCAGTGCCTTAACGGTTCTCTCCCCGCCACTTTTATCTTTAGCTAAAAAGAATAGTGCCGAAAATAAACTACCTACGATGACAATTAAAGTTAAAACAATGATGACTTTTATTAACATGACTTTGCCTAAATTGAATTTGAACAAGTATTATGAGACACCTGTGAAACAAATTCAATCGTGAAACAAATGCAATTATGAAACAAATTCAATTTAGAATGCATCGCTATATTTTTAAACCCTCTCTCATTGGCACTGTTCTCACTTTGATATGTATTCCGTTATTTACTAAGTTTGGATTATGGCAATACCACAAGGCGCAACAAAAACAGGCTATACAAACGGCCTACAATCAAGCAAAGGTAGATGAAGCGCTAAAATTTCCGCTAGATGTTGTTAACAATCGAGTGCTGAATGTTGATGATTGGAAATATAAAAAAGTAACAGTAACAGGCATCTACGAGACAAAATATCAGTTTTTGCTAGACAATCAAGTGGAGGGTGATCATGCAGGTTATCATGTGATTACACCGCTAAAAATAGATCATACATCTCAATATGTGCTGGTAAATCGCGGCTGGATTCCAGGCAGGGATACACATGCAGAATTGCCAACATTTAATACACCCACAGGTCAGCAAACGCTCACAGGCCAAATTTGGGTGCCAAGTAAAAAGATTTTTACCTTAGAAGATAAAACAATATCATCTATCAATGGCCAGACTATCAATGGCCAGCCTTTCAATAGGCAAACTTGGCAAGTGGTTTGGCAAAATATGGATATGGATAAATACAAACGCAGCGTACCGTTTGTCGTTTCAAAGTTGGCGATTAAATTAGATCAAAATAGTGAGGCGGGCGGTTTCGTAAGAAATTGGCAGGTGCCGGCTGAGCGAATAGCAACCAATATTGGCTATGCCTATCAGTGGTTTGGCTTTGCGTTGGCAGCTTTACTTATTTATCTCTATATGAGTATGACTAAAATTAGACCAGAGACTAAATCCGAGGTTAAAGTGTAAACTAATCTTTTAGCAGTATTAACTTTGTCATGTTCAGGTATGGCAAGTTTTTTCAATATATATCATTTTTCTTTACTAGAGCGATACATGCAAAACGACAAACAATTATCAGAATTAGAAATGCAGCGCAAAGGCCGCAAGGTGTTTATGTTAATGGTGATATTTTTTGTGGTGCCAATTATCGTAGTGATGTTGATGTATAAATTTAATTGGAAGCCCAATGGCACAAGCCTGGGTGAGTTGGTCAGTCCGCCACGCTTATTGAATGTGTCTAATGACATGAAGAACAACGAAGGTTTAAAGCTGCCAGCCCAGTTCTGGAAAGAAAAATGGAGCATCGTTTATGTGGCAGACGATTGCCAAAAAACTTGTTTAGATAAATTACACGATATGCGTCAATTGCATGTATCGCTTTATAAAGACATGCAGCGCGCCCAGAGGGTGTTGATCACTACTGCACAGGATGTCGCTAAAATAAAACATGATTATCCTGATTTAATTGTCATCAATCAGCCTGTAACTAGTGTGTTGGCTCTCTCGCAGCAGTTTCAGATTAACGGTGAAAATTCCGTGTTGAGTAACAGGTTATATTTGGTTGATACATTTGGACATTTAATGATGAGCTATCAACCCAACTTACCACTTGCCGATGTACGTAAAGATATTACGCGCTTATTAAGATACTCGTGGGCAGGTTAGTCATGTATATAAATTCAAAAAGTTTTAAGTTATTTAGAGCACTAGTATTAATAGGCGCAATTTTGGCTTTATGTGTTGTAGTACTTGGGGCCTACGTCAGGCTTACCGATGCTGGCTTGGGTTGCCCAGACTGGCCTGGCTGTTATGGCGCACTAACAGTGCCACAGAGTGAAGCTGCAATTCTAAACGCACAAACTGCCTACCCACACAGTACGGTTGTGGTGGGTAAAGCCTGGCGAGAAATGACGCATCGTTACTTAGCCGGCATTCTGGGCTTGATAGTGTTAATTATTAGTGCGCTAGGCTGGCGTGTAAAAAGTGAAATTAAGACTTCGCCCTGGCTGCCATCATTTTTAGTCGTGCTTATAGCTTTTCAAGCAATGTTAGGCATGTGGACTGTAACCATGTTACTGAAGCCTGCCATTGTCAGTGCACATTTGCTGGGAGGCATGACAACGCTTGCAATACTGGTATGGTTAGCACATCGGCATTGGGGTCATTATTCTGCAAGTACTATAAAGTCTGGCAACTTGAAATTAGCTATTCGATTTGCGCTACTGATTTTATTTATGCAGATTTTTTTAGGCGGTTGGACAAGCACCAATTATGCGGCTCTGGCGTGTACAGACTTTCCAACATGCCATGGCGTTTGGATGCCGGAAATGGATTTTAAGGATGCATTTCACCTGGTACGTGATCTGGGGCAAAGTGCAAATGGTGGTGAGCTTACTTTAACCTCAATTACTGCAATACAATGGACGCATAGAATCGGCGCACTGATCACCTTGATTTATTTGGGGATTCTGGCGTTAAATGTATTAAAATACTGGCAATTAAAACGGTTAGGTGTGGTGCTGCTTGTAGCTCTTTGCGCGCAAATTGGCTTAGGAATTGCCAACTTATTATTGCATTTGCCATTAGTTCTTGCAGTTGGGCATAACTTTACAGCAGGGCTGCTAGTCATTATTTTAGTAGTGCTGAACTCCAAGGTTACAGGGTCTTATAAGTAAAACACAGCCAGAAAAATTAGTTAGCTAAGTTTAGCGTAATCTTTTCAAGATTAGATAAAAGCTATATACAGCAAAATAAAGTTAAATAAGATGATAATGAGCGTGAGAGTTAAATGAGTATCGCTGCAAACACTACTATGCAAAGCTTGGGTTTAAGTTTCAAAAGCTTTTTCTCGCTCTGTAAACCAAGAGTAACGTCACTCATTGTGTTTACTGCGATTATTGGTATGTTTCTCGCCACACCGGGCATGGTGCCGCTGCCATTGTTGTTAGCAACAACTGTTGGTATTGCATTTGCATCAGGTGCGGCTGCAGCTTTTAATTGTCTGATAGAACATAAAATTGATGCGATTATGGCACGTACTCGTGGTCGAGCATTACCCACAGGGCAAGTGTCATCCACACAAACCATGATGTTCGCTTCCTTACTTGGTGGTAGTGGATTAGCTATTCTGTATTTTTATGTTAACCCTCTCACAATGTGGCTGACTTTTGCTACTTTTGTAGGTTATGCGGTTATTTATACTGTGTTTTTGAAACCAGCAACGCCAATGAACATTGTGATAGGCGGCGCATCAGGAGCAATGCCGCCAATATTGGGCTGGGCAGCTGTTACCAATACCGTCTCACCAGAGTCACTGATTATGTTTTTGATTATCTTTGCATGGACGCCGCCACATTTCTGGGCATTGGCATTATATAGACGTGAAGAATATGCAAAAGTAGGTATGCCAATGCTGCCAGTTACACATGGTGAAGCATTTACGTTATTGCATATTTTACTCTACACCATTATTTTGGTCGCGGTATCGCTGATGCCTTATGGGCTTGGCATGAGTGGCTTAATCTATCTGGTGTCAGCAATTATTCTGGATGCGATTTTTATGGCTTATGTAATTGGTTTATATCGCCGATATTCCGATGACTTAGCGAAGCGAACATTTAAGTATTCAATTATCTACCTAACGCTGCTCTTTGCAGCATTGCTTGTGGATCACTATTGGATTATTTAGCACCTGTCCACGCCTAACTTTTCTTTGGTATCAGCCTTGATTCGAGCACTAGTCCATTTGGACTATTGCTCAGATTTAATAACCCAAGCATCATTAGCTTAACGTTAAAAGAGGTGTCTATTTAAATTAAATGGACAAGGACGTAAAGGAGAACTCATGAAAAAGATCGCATTATTATTGGCACTTGTAGCTTTGCCGTCACTGGCTAACGCTAATTTAGTGGTTAACGGTTCTTTTGAAGACAATGCGCAAGCTGCGGGTACGTGGAATATATATAGTAATTTGGTAGGCTGGACAGGCGGTGTTGCTGGTATCGAATTGCGCAACAGTGTTGCGGGTACGGCATCTGACCTCGTTAACTTTGTTGAGTTGGACACTACCGCCAACAGTTCAATGTCTCAAGGCATCAGCACGATACTAGGTAATGAGTACAATTTATCGTTTGAATACTCCGCTCGCCCAGGTGTAGGCAAACCGTCTAACCCTATCCAAGCATGGTGGAATGGTGCGCTGCTGGCAACTGTAACTGGCAGTGGTATAGGCAAAACAGACAACAACTGGTTAACATTAGACTTTCTAGTGACTGGAACAGGTAGCGATGTACTTAAGTTTGCTGCAGTCGGTACTAGTGACAGCCTCGGTGGCAGTTTGGACAACGTGATTCTTACTGCTGTACCTGAACCTGAAACATACGGCATGATGTTGGTTGGTCTGGGTCTGATGGGTTTCGTTGCTCGCCGTCGTCGTGTTGGTTAATTGCATACCAGATAGTTGAAAAGGCCCTTAGGGGCCTTTTTTTATGTGCTTAGTACTTATGGGGATTATTCAATTGCTTGTCGAGTTTTGTGCGTAACCATGAAGACAGAATTAGCGATGGTAAGCACCCGGCAATGTCTGCAACCAAGTCATCTAACCCGGGTTGTCGTCCTGGAACAAACATCTGGTGGATTTCATCTGCGCCTCCTATACCGACAATCATCAGGCCGAGTAGTGGTAGCGGAATTTTAGGAAACGCTATGGCAGCGATTATTGTTAATACGCCATAGAACGTGAAATGTACCAATTTATCCCAGGGAGGCGGAAACAGGGTTCCAGAAACTGGCTGATGGCCCCCGATAAAGAGTCCTGCCAGCATAAAAAAGAAGCAGCCGCAAGCAATTAGCCTTAGGCTGTGCTGACTAATACGCGCCATTTTGTACTTTGATGCCATCTAGAAATGTGATGTAAAGAATATTGCTGCGGGCAATAGTGATGCCTAAAGCCCTGCGCGTCGGTGGCGTGTGGTTGTGTCTGCACATTAAATTTTAAATGCCAGTTTGTATCGCGAAGCGGCCTGCGCACGATTAAGTACGTCAAGCTTCTTGAAAATGCGTTGTAAATGGTTTTTGACGGTGAAGGCGCTGATATCCAGAATCACGCCGATTTCGACGTTGGTCTTACCCTTTTGAACCCAATCCATGATTTCTATCTCACGCACCGAGAGCAGTGGATTCATCGCATCTTCTGGCAGATCTTTGGCCGCTGGATTTTCTTCTGGCAACTGCTCAGGAAGATGCTCGACTTGTCGTAAAGCACAATCGATATAGGGCAGCAATGTCTCAAGCATTTTGCATGATGACGCAGGTATTGATTCAGAGCTCATCAGCATATAAAGACAATCATGATGACCACGGCAGTCCTTAATGCCGTGAATTACCGCCGACTTCATGTTGCTGAGGTTGTCGTTGGAAAGATTGTACTCAAGCTTACCCTCTTTGATCAACCCATGCTCAATGTTAAGGATGAAAGGCGCTTTTTTTTGATTATACCAGCAGCTAAACAGTTGTTTGAGTAGGGGAGATAGGTCATTTTGCGATATGCCATTGGTGCGTAACCCAGGAAGCGACGAGACAATGTCGAAATAAACCAAGCCGAGAGTGAAGTCTCCCCATGCGGCAATCATGATTTCATGGGGTAGAAAGATTTGAAGCTTGCCCTGAAGCCAAAGAAAAAGCTCGAAATGGTTTCGCACACGCAATGAGTCGTGAATAAGCTCTAAGAGCAACTCCCGTTCTGCGTCAACAAGATTAGTTTCGAAAGACATTATTTAATAGTATTTACTTGAAAATATACACTTGTTCGTTGGCATGCTACTCAGGGTTTTTTATGGCGAGACTAGAAGTCTAGAGCATTATTGCATTATTGCAGGTGAAATTCATATCGATGTTTAATCGAACGTAAATTTTTGAGCTTAATAGTGTGCTTAATGTCCAGGTTAAAAGGACGAGCCTGATCCAAAGAATTCATATAAATATGGGGGAAATTTAGTGATTGATTAGTTTAAGTATCTGACGTATCATATTGAAAATGAACGAATTGAGAAAAAATATTTATAGCGATCTTGAGTATCTTGGGAGTGCCGAAGGGTATGTCGAGGATATTTTGGAGGTTATCGAACATACTCAATTGTTTGAGGATTTTGGTTTGGATGAGCTCAAAGCCCTGTGCCATTACATGAGCTGCTATGCGGCGCCACGTGATTACACCCTGCTGGAAGAGGGGGCAGAGGGGAACTTTCTTCTGCTTATTCTGAGTGGCTCTGTGAGCGTGAAGAAGCTTATTTTTAGACATGGCGTTAAGGTGATTGCAGAAGCAGGCGTGGGTGACACGCTGGGGGAAATGTCTTTGGTCGATGGGCGGCCGCGCTTCGCAAGCTGTTCCACCAATAGCCCAACCGATTTTGCTGTGCTGACCCATGATTCCCTCAATGAAATTCTTGTACACCATCCGCGCCTTGGAAACAAATTTCTGCTGGTTCTCCTGCACCTTATGGCCGCTCGCTTGCGCGATACTTGCGATCGTTTTCTGCCTAGCGTTTATGGCGCAATCATATGAGTTTAATTTTTGCATCGGCCATTAAATATGCCTAAATGTATGACATTTAGTAAACCGCCTCAGATGGCTGCGGCTTTGTTTTTTTTATTAAGCCTGCCAGCTTTATTGCTATCGTTGACGGCTCATGCAGATGACAAGGATCCGTTAAATGTGATTGCTGGCGTCTCTCGCCAGCACGACAACAATTTGTTTCGCTTGTCTTCATCAGAGCGTAGTGACAACATCACCACAGCTTATGCTGGGCTCCAGTTAGACAAACTGTATTCGATGCAGCGATTCAAGTTTGATTTTACCCTGACCGCCTACCGATATCAGAAATATGATGTTCTTGATTTTGATGCCAAGGACTACAAAGCAGCCTGGCTGTGGACTTTGACTCCATATCTTACAGGAACGCTTTCTGCTGATCGTAAGCAGCAACTTAATAGCTTCCAGGATTATCGGAATGCCACTTTGGTGAACATCCAAAATATCCGTACAACTGAAAATCAACATTTTGAAGCCGACTTTTCACCACATGGCATCTGGCATTTGCTTGGCGGCGTTACTCGTACAGATCAGAACAATAGTAAGACTTTCAATGAAGACGACAGCTTCAGTATGAATTCGGTAGATGCGGGGCTGAAATACGATTTCCGTTCCGGGAGTTCGATCACGCTCATGGGCCACGAGCGTCGTGGTACCTACGATGATCGCCTCCTCAATTCTGTTTCTCTCTTTGATACTGGATTTGATGAAACGGAAGGTGAAGCCAAGCTTGACTGGTTGATTTCTGGAAAATCACGGCTCAATCTGCGGGCTGCCTATGTAACACGTGAGCACGACCACTTTTCACAGCGTGACTATTCAGGCACGGTGGGTCGTGTCGATTACAGATGGACACCAGCCGGAAAGTTGAGTGTGAACTTGTCAGCATCAAGAGATCTGTCCAGTTATCAGACCAACGATAGCAGTTACTCACGCATTAACACGTTGAGCATTTCTCCGATTTATGCGCTTAGCGACAAAATCACAATGCGGGCAACTGCCAGCATCTCGCAGCGAACATTCCTTGGGGAGGGCGTGGTTCCGTCTAGCGATAGGGTTGACTGGAGCAAGTCGGCTGGTTTTGGCATCAACTGGACACCCTTGCGCAGTCTTTCTATTGGGGGAAATCTGGAGCGGAGCAGTCGAAATTCCAATTCTCCTGGGCTGGATTTCACCGATACAACGGCCGGAATGAATGCGAATCTTTTTTTCTGACCTGGTTCAACTTACAACCCTTGTTTCAACCTTTGGCTGGTTAGAGCTTACTTCTGGTTGAGCTTTCCTCGTTTGACTGAAAAAATAGTTTTTTTTGTATTTTTCTTTTTTCAGTTACAGAGCAATGCTCTGGCGGCTGAG
>CXWL01000390.1_pt1 | contig 41875 bp, 23 predicted proteins | sample 590931 | NCBI WGS metagenome assembly CXWL01 (sample SAMEA3498368, study PRJEB10139) | groundwater metagenome | biome: water well; material: biofilm material | place: Germany | collected 2015-04-27 | reverse complement strand
AAGTCGCCGTTGGGGCGCGCGATGCCGTGGCCGCTCGCGCCGTTGAACTGATTGGTCCAGGTCACCTCGGCCCGATAGCGGCCGCCGAGCAGACAGAGGGTGTCGCCGTCGGCGACGCAGGAGCCCGGGGTGACGGTGGGGCACTGGTAGCCGCGGACGTTGTCGAGGTACCAGCCGTCGCCTTCGGTGCAGGAGCCGGTGCCGAGGTTCCAGCGCAGCTGGACGCGATCGCCTGGCCGAGCGAGCCCGGTCAGGTCGACCTGGGTCTGTCCCCAGCTGCCGTCGAGCGAGGCGGCGTCGGTGCCGCTCCAGGCGCGCTGCCCGGCCAGTGGGTTGTCGCTCGTGCCGAGGGTGGCGGTGAAGCCGTTGTAGCGGAAAGCGCTGTCGGGGATGACGGCAAACGCTCCGCCATTCTTCGCCAGCTCGAGGTTGCCGCCGTCGCGGCTGTCGGTGGCCAACCAGTGGTCGAACGCGAGCTGCGGCGCGGTGGCGCTGGCCGGCAGAGCGATCGGCGGACTGGTCAGGTGTTTGACCTGCGGCGGGTTGATGTTGCAGCTGCCGCCGGGCACACTGGCCGGGGCGTAGAAGCCACTGCCGGTGCGCAGCTCGGGCAGGTCGCTGGTCAGCGCCCAGCGCTGCACGCTGGCGCCGGCGAAGGGCGACTCGGTGGCGATGGTCCAGGCGCCCGCGCCGTGCTCGAAGTCTTCGCCGAAGAAGACCTGCGGGGTCGCACTGCCGCAGAGGGCGGGCGGATTCTGGGCCAGTAGGGGCGGGTAGTTGCACGGAGTCGTCGCCGACGCCAGCTGGGTAGCGGCGATGACGTTCGCGAGCTGGGTACAGTCGGCATCGGTGATCACCTGGCCCGACGGCTGACGGGCCGTGAGACTGGGCAGGTTGGTGCCAGCGGCGGCGAAGTCGGCGCAGGCCTGGCTCAGGGCGTCGGCATGGTCGGCGAAGTCGCTGGTCGGCGTCTGGTAGAGGGTCTTCGCGCGCCAGTAGAGGTGCGCCGCCTTGGTCACGCCGATGCCGGCGATCTGCCGCCCGTTGTAGGTCCCGCCGTCGACGAGGAGAGCATAGGCGTGGTTGGCGATGCCCGAGTTGCGATGGACGCCGCCGTTGTCGTTGCTGTCGTCGGGCGCGGCGCTCGAGCAGAAGTAGTTGCGGTCACCGGTCCGACCGGGGTGGTTGAGGCAGCCCGGGTTCCACATGTCGCGGAAGCTCGCGCCGGGCCCGGCGTCGTCCTCGGCGAGCAGCCAGCGGTAGCTGTTGTCGGTCCCGGCGGCGAGGCCCAGGCGGGCGCGCAGACCGTTGGCGAGCTGGGCCTTCCACGCCGTGCCGTCCGTCTGGCGGACGAAACCGGCCGGAATGGTGATGCTCGCGTCGTCGCCGGCCATGGTGATCAGGTCGTCGCCCTGGTTGTTGACGACGATCACCGCCCGGGCGCCGGCCGCCTGGGCGTTCTTCACCTTGACGACGAAGGTGCAGACGCCGCGGTCGACGAGGGCGATGCGACCGCTGACCGCGGCGGCGTTGCGCAACGGGCTGCAGCCGTCGGTCGTGCTGGGGCCATCGCCATTGGCGTCGTCGACCGCTTGCACGACCGCGTCCTCGACCGTGGCAGATACCAGGCTGGGGCCGAACTGCGCGCTGCCGGCGGCGTAGCTGCCGGCGACGGCGGCCGGCGCCAGGATCGCCACCTGCGCTGCCCGGGCGTCGCCGAGGGTCGAGCAGGCGCCGTCGCTGCGCGGACCCTGGGGCTCGTCGGTGCCGGAGCCGTTCAGCAGGTCGACCGTCTCGCCGAAGATGTCGGAGTAGGCCTCGTTGAGCGCACCTGGCTGCCACTGGTAGATCAGGCCGTCGGTTTCTTGGGTGTAGCCGTGGGTCAGCTCGTGCACGATGACGTCGTCGACGGCAGTGGTGTCACAGAAGTTGGCGCGGACGCCGTCCCAATTGGCGTTGGGGCACTGGTCACTCGGGATGACGCTGGCCCGGTGGACGGTGCGCAGGGCGCTCGAGCGGCCGTCGTAGGACAGATAGCTGCCGGCGGAGAGGTTCTCGAACAGGTGGTAGGCATCCGCCGAAACGTTGATCAGGCGGTTGATCGCCGCGTTGTCGGCGACGTTGCCGGCGCTGTACGGCAGCGGGCTGCCCTCACTCCAGACCTGGTTGCTGCTGTCGGACTGGGAGACCTGACGGCTGAGGGCGGTCTCGATACCGGCGATGCGGTCGAGCACGCGGCCGTTGATGGCGTCGACGAAGACCTGCTCGCGCACCTGCAGGCTGGGCGGCTCGCCGGCGCGGGCGCGGCGCGGGGTGTCGACCACCTCGACCTGCCAGGCCAGGTGGTTCGTGCCGGGCACACCGCGGACGAGGTTGGTGCGGAAGACGACCAGGGTCTTCACCGGGGCGGCCAGGCGGAGACGCGCCGCGCCGGGCGGCAGGCGTCGCTCGACGTGGCCGATAGCGACACTGGCGGCGTCGCTCGCGCGGAGGCGCGGTCGGACGGCGACGCCGAGATCCGGGACCACTGTGCCGTTGACGGCGTAGAGATTGTTGGCGGCGTCGTAGTGCAGGCGCAGCACGCCACCGAACACCGGAACGCCCCGGTAGACCTGACGATAGGAGACGTGGTTGCCGCCCGTCAGATCCCGGCGCTCACTGACGAGATCGAGGTCGCGGTCGGCATCGCCGACGCCAAAGACCCGCCCGTACTGGCGGAGGAACGCCCGGCTGCGCGCGTCGCCGCTGGTCGCGCGCGTGGGCGTTACGGGCAGGGCGCCAGCGGCGTCGAGGCGGAGAAAGCGCACCGTGCCAGTTGCCGGTTGGGGGCTGACGAGCAGACTGCCGGGACTTTCGGCCGCCAGCTCGCGCAGCGCGGCCTGAGCGGGCGCGGTGAGCGGCCGGGTTGGCGCGGCTTGCGCTGCGCCCGAAAGCAGCAATCCGGAAAACAGCGAGCCGGCGAGCAGGAACCCGACGAGCAGGGTCTTGGCGACAGCGGGGGACGATGAATGTCGAGACCTGGGCATGTGCTGGACCTCGCCGGCCATGTCACCCCGGCATCGGGGAGTCTACCTGAGCGGCAGATGGCGGCCGAAGGCTAGTCCGCTAAGCGCACGCTCAATAGGCGACCTACAACGCCTCGCCGGCCGCCAACAGTCCCTTGGCGCGCAGCCACTCCTCGTTGAGCTTCGACAGGTAGCGCTCGCCCGAGTCGGGCAGCAGGCTGACCACCACCGCGTCATCAGGCAGGGTGCGGGCGAGCTCGCGGGCGGCCCACAGCGCGGCGCCGCCGGAGGAGCCGGTGAACACGCCCTCGCTGCGGCAGAGGTCGAAGACGGCGCGATAGGCAGTGCGGTCGTCGACCGTGACGACGTCGTCGATGTCGTCGAACCAGCAGCTCTCCGGGATGTAGCTCTGACCGATGCCGTCGATGGCGTAGGCGCCGAGCTCCTCGGGCGGCGGCGGGTGGCCGTGGCGCTTGATGTAGGCGTAGACGCTGCCTACCGGGTCGACGCCGAGAACGCGGATCGCCGGGTTCTGTTCCTTGAGGTAGCGGGCGACGCCGCTGATCGTGCCGCCGGTGCCGATGCCGGCGACCCAGTGGGTGACGGTGCCGTCGGTCTGCCGCCAGATCTCGGGGCCGGTAGCGTCGTAGTGCGCCAGCGGGTTGGCCTGGTTGTGGTACTGGTACGGGAGGAACGCGCCCTGCTCGTCGCGGATGCGCTCGGCCACCTTGTAGTAGGACCGAGGGTCGTCGGCGTCGACGTCCATCGGGCAGATGATCACCTCGGCTCCGTGGGCCTCGAGCATCGCCACTTTTTCGGATGGCACCTTCGACGGGCAGGTGCAGATCAACTTGTAGCCGCGCAGGATGGCGGCGATGGCCAGCCCCAGGCCGGTGTTGCCGGAGGTCGGCTCGACGATGGTCATGCCTGGTTTGAGTGTGCCCTCGCGCTCGGCGGCCTCGATCATGGCAATGCCAATGCGGTCTTTGACGCTCGACGCCGGGTTGTAGTACTCGACCTTGGCGGCCAACAGGGCGCCGCTCGGGTGGTAGCGGCGGAGCTTGACCAGTGGGGTGTTGCCGAGGGTCTCGAGGATGTTCTCGTACATCTGCATGGTGGGCAGGGCCTCGCCGGCGGAGGGCGCCTTGGCTCCCGAGAGGGGCGGCGCCACGGTCGTTGGGAAGGGTGGGCTGGAGGCGCGGGCGAAAACCCGCGGCGGCAAGATAGCACGCGCCTGCGGCCACCTCGACTGCGAGCCGCGGTGTCGCGGCTGTGCCATGATCGCCGCATGAAGGGCGTCCGTGTGCTGGTGGTCGACGACGACCCGACGATCTGCCGACTGTTCGCCGAGATCCTCACCTCCCTCGGCTACGAGGTAGTGACCGAAGGACGTGGCGATCGGGTGATGGAGCAGCTCGAGCGGCAGCTCTTCGACGTCGTCCTGCTCGACCTCGTGATGCCGTCGGTGGGTGGTCTCGAGCTGCTGCGTGAGGTGCGCGCCGAGTATTCGGTGCTGCCGATCATCATCGTCACCGGCTACGGCAGCTTTGACTCGGCGGTCGAAGCGATGCGCGCCGGGGCGTCGGACCTGATCGCCAAGCCCATCGACGCCGCCATGCTCGACCTGCGGATCAAGAAGGCCCTCGACCTCGAGCATGCCCGTCGACTGGCCAACACCGACGGCCTCACCGGCGTCTACAACCACCGCTACCTCCAGGAGCGGCTGGCCCAGGAGGTGACGCGCGCCAACCGCCACGACCGGCCGCTGGCGCTCCTGCTCCTCGACCTCGACGAGTTCAAGGTCTGCAACGACACCTGGGGTCACCCGTTTGGCGACCAGGTGCTGATCGAGGTCTCGCGGCTGCTGCGCACCACCTGCCGCACCACCGACTTGGTGGCGCGCTACGGTGGTGAAGAGTTCGCAGTGGTGTTGCCGGAAACCGAGGTCGTTGCCGCCGAGGGCTTTGCCAATCGTCTGCGCCGGGTGATCGCCGACAGCGACTTCGACGCCGCGAGCAATCTGCGCCGGTCCCTGCCGACGGTGTCGATCGGTGCCGCCGGCCTGCATCGGGGCGAGAGCAAGGAAGACCTGATCCGTCGCGCCGATGGCGCGCTCTACGCGGCCAAACGGGCGGGACGCGACTGTGTCGTGGTGGCTGCCGAGGGGCCCGCCCCGCCGTAACGACCGGGCGGCGACGACCCGTCAGCCCGGGAAGCCGCCGAACATGAAGATCACCTGCGCCAGGCCGGCGAGGAAGCCGAGGACGGCGCCGACCAGGATCAGGATCCACTCGTCTTCCTGAAAGCAGGGCCGTAGCAGGTCCTGGAACTGGTCCGGCGGCATCTGCTCCATGCGGTCGCGCAGCAGCCGTTCGATCACCTTGCCGCGGTCCTTGATGAACGGCCAGTGGTCGAAGGGCTCCTGCGAGACCTCGACCGCCTTGGCGCCGACCGAGCTGCGCAGACGCAGGAACATGTCGGGGTCGATCGCCATCTCGGCGACCGGCCGCAGGGCGCCGGCGGCCTCGTCGGCGAGCGGCGCGATGTGGCTCTTGATCAGCTCGCGGACGCGCTCGGATCGCGGGCCGTTGAGCATCTCGTGGACGAGGTTCTGCAGGGTCAGGATCTCGGTGGTGACGATCTGGCACCAGATGGTCGCGACTTCCTTCTGCCGCTTGAGGAACAGACCCTGGATGGTGAATGGACCGAAGCGACGCGGCAGGAGCGGGCGGAAGACCAGGTTGATGGCTAGCCAGTTGGTGGCGTAGCCGACGATCAGGCCGGCCACCGGCAGCGTCCAGGCCGCCGGGTAGACGACCCAGGCGGCGAGCTGGAAGAGGCCGAAAAGGAAGCCGAAGTAGAAACCCGAGTTGATCAGGAAACGAAACTCGGCCCGGCCCGAGTCGAGGAACAGGCGGTTGAGGAGCTCCTTGTCACCCTCGAGCTTGGTGACGATCATGTGCTTGAAGTCGATCAGCCCCTCGACGTCGCGCGCCACGTCGTTCATCAGGTTGCGCACGAGCTCCGGCAGCGCCTCGCGCACCCAGGAGTAGACGCGGTTCTTCATCGGCTGCGGCAGGCGGCGCCAGAGCGTGCCGTGGTGCCGCATCATGATCTCGTCGGTGATGCCGTCGACCCGCCACTGCATGGTGTCGACCACGTGCTTGGCGATGCGCTCGGGGTCCATGTGCTGGAACAGCTCTTCGAGCGTGCCCAGCCGGTGCATCGTTTGGTCGACGAAGATGGTCGCCATCTTGGTCGCCTTGGCAGGGATGATGCCCTGCCAGCCGAGGAATGGCCGGATGCCGATGAAGCGCAGCGGCAGGAAGGTCATCTTGATCGCGACCCAGTTGGTGACCCAGCCGACCACCGCCGCCACCACCGGGATCGTGGCGAGCTTCCAGTGCTCGACGTCGCGCAGGAAGGCAGGAAGAGAGTCGAACATCGGGCGTCAACGACCTTTGCGCAGGGGAATCAGGAGACCAAAGGTGACCAGCGCGGCCCACACCGGCCAGGGACCACCGTAGGCCGCGAAGATGGCGCCGGCGACCAGGCAGAAGCCGCCGAACAGGGTGCCACGGATGCCAGCGAACGGGTTCTCTGCCGGGCGGTGCGTCATCTGCTCGAGCAGTTGCAGGCCCTCGCTGATGAGGTTCGGCACCTTGATCAGGGTGTCCACGAGCTCCGGCGCCCCACGCAGGCTCTCGCGGGCGATGCGCAGCGGCATGAAACGTTGGACCAGGATCCGGCTGACATGCGTCTTGGCGACGCCGGCGACGTCGAAGCCCGGCTGCAGGATGTGGCCGACACCTTCGAAGGTGACGATCGCCTTGACCATCAGCACCATCTCGACCGGGAAGCTCATCCGGTACTGGCCGCCCCGCGAAACCGACTCGAGGATGAGCTGGCCCATCGAGAAGCCGCTGAAGCTTGCCGAGCGGGTCCAGCGCCGGCAGATGTCCTCGATGTCGCGTCGGAACGCGCGAGCGTCGGCGCCAGGCCCAGGCTTGGCGAGGGCGGTGAGGTAGCGGGCGGCGCTCTCGATGTCGCCCATCACCAGGCAGTAAAAGTAGTAGAGCAAGGCGCGCTTCAGGTCGTCGTCGAAGCGGCCGACCATGCCGACGTCGATGAAGCCGAGGCGCGGCCCAGGCAGGATCATCAGGTTGCCGGGATGCAAGTCGGCATGGAAGAAGCCGTCCCGATAGAGCATCTGGATGATCGCCTGCGCCCCGAGGTCAACCAGCTGCTCGCGGTCCTCGCGGGTGAGCTCTTGCGCTCGCGGGTCGGTCGGCTTGAAGCCGTCCATGAACTCCATGCACAGCAGGTCGCGGCTGCTGTACTGGCGCCAAATGCGGGGAAAGACGATGTCTGGCAGGTCGCGGAAATTGGCGGCGAAAGTTTCGGCGTTGTCGGCCTCGAGCCGCAGGTCGACCTCACGCAGCGTGTAGTAACAGAACTCGGCGATCACCTGCCGTGGCTCGAAGCGCGCAAGGAACACCTGCAGAATGGCGCCCAACATGCGCAGCAGGACGGCGTCGGTCTCGAGCATCTCGCGGATGCCCGGCTTGACCATCTTGAGCACCACGCGCTCGCCCTGGTGGGTGCGCGCGAGGTGGATCTGGCCGATCGACGCCGAGCCCACCGGCTCTGGATTGACGTACGTGAACACCTGCTCGGCCGGCCGGCCAAGGTGTTTGGACACCAGCTCGACGAAGCGCTTGCCGGGCAGCGCCGGCAGGCGGTCGAGGAGGTTCTTGAGCTCGGACGTGATCTCGCGCGGCAGCAGGTCCTCGCGTAGCGACAGCACCTGGCCGAGCTTGATGTAGGTCGGGCCGAGCAGCTCGAGCCGGCGGCGCAGCTGCACCGGAAAGGGCTGGCGGGCCAGGTCGCGGCGGACCAGCAGGGTGGGCCAGAACAGGATGCTGCGCAGCAGCGCGATGCGCAGGGTCCAGCGCCGCTCGGCGGGCAGGGTCGCGAGATGGGCCGACAGGCCGCCGAAAAAGAGCGCGAAGAAGTGCCGCCATGTGGTCAACAGACGGCGCACGAGACCCGCGGGCGGGTGCTCGTGGAGGACCTCGAAGCGGGGCTTGTCGTTGCCCCCGTCGTCCGCTGCGCTCATCTGGGCCGGCCGTGGCCGACCCGCCGGCGGGTGTGGCGACTACCCGCGGTTGCGAGCCGGCCCCGGGGGGTGCCCTTCATCGATTGCGGCCGTACTTCTCGTGGCTCGACACCCAGTCGAGCGAGCTGATCGCCGACGCCAGCGACAGCTCGCCGGCGAGCACCACGCCGGCGACGATCTCGGCCAGCTTGTTGACGCTGCCGCGGCCGACGCAGCCCAGCACCTGCAGGCATTCCTTCTGCGTCGGCAGGCCGGTGCCGCCGCCGTGGGTGGCGACGATCAGCGATGGAATCGTGATCGAAATGTGGAGGTCGCCCTTGGCAGTGATCTCGGTGTAGACGATGCCGGCCGACGACTCCGAGACGTTGGCAACGTCCTGGCCGGTGGCGATGAACATCGCGGTGATGCCGTTGGGGGAGTGCGCGCCGTTGTTGTTGGCGCCCGACATGAAGGTGCCGACGTTGGCGACGCCGGCGTGGTAGTGCAGGCTCTCCGGCTCGACCCGCATCACCTCGACCAGCACCTCGCGCGGCACCGTGCACTCGGCGACCACGCGCTTGCCGCGGGTACGCATGATGTTGACCTGCGAGGCCTTCTTGTCGGTGGCGAAGTTCGACTCGAGGTACATGCGACGACAGGTTGCCTTGACGGGCGGCTGCTCGAGCATCCACGACGCCGCCGCGAAGGTGGCGCGGCCGACCATGTTCTGGCCGGCGGCGTCGCCGGTCGAGTAGTTGAAGCGCAGGAAGGCGAACTTGTTCGACAGGTAGGTGTCGATGTACTGCAGCTTGGCGATGCTCGACGTGGCCTCGGCCTGGTCGCGGATGCCGTCGAGGTTGGCGTCCACCCACTTGGCGAAGTCGCGGGCCTCGCGCGCCGAGTCGAAGACGAACACCGGCGCCCGCTGCATGGCGTCGCCGATGACCGTGCAGGTGACGCCGCCCGACAGGTTCAGCACCTTCATGCCGCGGTTGTAGGAGGCGACCAGGGTGCCTTCGGTGGTCGCCAGCGGGATCAGGAACTCGCCCTTGGCGTGCTCGCCGTTGACCTGGAGGGGTCCGGCGAAGCCGATCGGGATCTGCGCGACGCCGGTGAAGTTCTCGACGTTGCCCTTGAGGATGCCGGGGTCGAAGCTGTAGTGGCTGACGTGATCGAGCTTGGCGCCGGTGTACTTCTCGATGAACTCGCGGCGGGCGCCGATGATCGCCGGGCTGTAGTTGTCGTCCTTGTCGTAGGGGACCACCGTCCGCTTGGGCGCCTGCACCTCGATCGCGTCCTTGACTCGCAGCTCGAGCTCACCGAACGGCTTGGCCTCGAAGTCGATCTCGATCTCGTGCGAGCCGTGCGCCAGATGCGGAATCGCCACCTGCACCGTCACCACTCTCCGCAGCGGGAAGGCGACCGGTGCGGCGGGGGTGATCTGGCTCGCCGAGACCCATTTGCCATCCAGGTCGAAGCGCACCGCGTCGGCGGGCACCACCTTGCCGTCGATCGCCACCCGGGTCAACCGCGTCAGAGTGCCGTCGCTGAGGCGATTCTTGAGGCTCAACTGCACGCCACCGTCGACGTTCTGCAGACTGCCGAAGGTGTAGAGCTGCTTGAGGACCAGGGACGGGATCTTCATGAACAGCATGGGGTTTGGGCTCCTTGATCGCGCCTGGGCGACGGGCTGAATGGGTGTGCCTGGAGCTTACCACCGGCCGTTTACGGACCGTCTTCACACGCCTCGCGGGTCGCGCCTGGCGGGCGCTCCAGGAAAGGCGGCGGCGAGCTCGGCGTCCGCCACCTCGCGATTGAGCCCCGGGGCGAGGTCGCCGAGCGCGAGGCCGCCAAAAGCGACGCGCTTGAGCTTGGTCACCTCGTGGCCGAGGGCGGCGAACAGGCGCCGGATTTCTCGGTTCTTGCCGCCGACGAGCTCGACGACCAGGTGCGTCTCCCGCCCGGACGCCTTGCGCACGGTCACCTGCCGGGCGGTCAGGGTGTCCGGGCCGTCCGCCACGCCCGCCTCGGCGGCGCGGGCAGTGGCCTCGGCCAGGCGCCCGCGTACCGTCACCAGGTAGGTGCGCGGCACGCCGTGGCGCGGGTCGGTGAGCCAGTCCGCGAGGCGAGTGTCGTTGGTCAGCAGCAGGAGGCCGGTGGACGCCAGATCGAGGCGGCCGACGGGCACCAGCCTGCCGCACTCGCCCGGCAGGACGTCATAGATCGTGCGCCGGCCCGCGGGGTCGCGACGGGTGGTGACGACGCCCCGCGGCTTGTGGAACATGACTACCAGCCGCGGCCCGGGCGCCTGCGTCGGGATGCCGTCGAGCGCGAGTCGCCCAGATTCGGGAGTCGTCGGCAGCGTGGGGTCGAGCTCGACGCGTCCGGCGACGCTCACCCGGCCAGCCAGAACNNGTCTGCCCATCTCTCTAACGGGGCTCCGCCTCAGACCGCCGAGGCATGGGGGCCGGCAGTGCGCCCGAGCAGCGATCGAACTGGGCGCCTCGATGCGGCAGGCACTCGAGACTTCTCGCCGTCTTGGTCCTTCGCATCCCCCCACTCTCCCCCTGCCCCCTCTCCCACCCCCGGGGTGGGAAAGGGGGTAGCCCGGCCGTCAGGGTCGAGAAGCTCGACCAGCCTGCATCATCCTGGCGGTACCAAGGCCTCTCAGGTCGTCGCTGACTCGTAGGCGTCGACGACCTCGTCGACGGGCCCGTCGCCGCGCACCGCGCCGTGATCCAGCCAGAGGCAGCGAGTGCAGTTGCGGCGCACCGCGAGACCCTCGTGCGAAACCATGATCATCGTCGTGCCGGCGTCATGCAGGCTCTTCATCCGGCGCTCGCTCTTGAGCCGGAAATGGGTATCGCCGACCGCCAGCACCTCGTCGAGGATGAGGATGTCGGGCTTCCAGGCGGTGGCGATGGCGAAGCCCAAGCGCGCCAACATCCCGGACGAGTAGTTGCGGACGGGCGCATCGATGAAGTCACCGAGCTCGGAGAACTCGATGATGTCGTCCGCCGCCGCCTCCACCTCGCGTCGGGTGTGGCCGAGCAGCAGAGCGTTGAGGAACAGGTTCTCGCGGCCCGTGAGCTCGTAGTCGAAGCCGGTGCCGAGCTCGAGGATCGGGGCGATCAGGCCCGACACCTTGAGGCTCCCAGTGGTCGGCTTGAGGATGCCGGAAATGACCTTGAGCAGGGTGCTCTTGCCGGCGCCGTTGGGACCGATCAGCCCCAGCTTCTCGCCGCGCTCGACCGTCACCGAGACGCCGCGCAGCGCCCACAGGGTCTCGTAGCGCAGGGCGCCCTTCAGCCAGTGAATGGCGAACTCCTTGAGCGACGGCATCCGCTGCTTGGCCAGCCGGTAGCGCAGCGAGACGTCGGTGATGACGATGGACTCAGGCATCTGCCGATCCGCGCTCACACATAGAACGGAATGCGATCGGCGCTCTTGCGGAAGACGTAGCCGCCGATCGCGAGGGCGGCGACGGCGACGCCGAGGGCGACGGTGAGGTGCGACAGCGGCGGCACCTTGCCGTAGTAGATGGGGTCGCGGAACACCTCGAGGATCGAGCGCACCGGGTTCAGGCGCACGAGCCATCGCCAGCGTTCGGGGATGATCGACAGCGGGTACATGATCGGTGTCAGGTACATCAGCAGAGCCAGGACGACGTTGATCAGCTCGACCGTGTCGTGGAAGAAGACGGCCAGCGGCGAGAGCAGAAGTCCGGCCCCGAGGGTGAACAGGGCGGCGATCAAGATCGCCACCGGCAGGAACAACAGCGACCAGTTGAGGGGATGCCCGGTGACGACCAGGATGGCGAACAGCGGCACCAGGGCGAGGACCATGTTGACCACGCCGGCGATGACGGTGGCCACCGGAAAGACGGCGCACGGCAGGGGTAGCTTCTTGAGCAGCTGCGCGTTGCCCTTGAGGCTGTTCATCGAGGTGACGATGGTCTGCGAGAAGAAGTTCCAGAACAGCACGCCGGCCAGCACGTACACGGCGTAGTTCTCGACGTTCAAGCGGAACACGGCGGCGAAGGCCACCTGCAGCACCAGCATCATCAGTAGCGGCTGGAGCATCGTCCACAGGAATCCGAGGGTCGAGCGCCGATAGCGGACCTTGAGGTCGCGCGCCACCAGCTCGAGGATCAGGTCTCGGTAGCGGTGGAGCTGACGGATCATGGCAATCATTGCCAGATCGCTCCGGCGAACGCGACGACGACGACGGCGGTGACCAGTCGGCCGCCGCCGCCGACGGGAGCGATGGCGTCGAGCGCGGCGGCCAGCGCATGGTCGTCACGGGCAAAGGCGGCGCGCGCCGCCGGCGCTACGAACGGACGGCGCAGGGCGCGGCCGGCCTGGCGCAGTCGGCCTCCGAGGCGCAGCAGGCGGCTGGCGCGCTGCGCCCAGGGTCGCCCGTGGCGGTCCTCGGCCCAGCGCAGGAGGTCGCTCCACAGGTGGGCCAGATGCTGGCCGCCGAGCTGGCCGCCGCGCTCGCCGCCGCTGCTGGCCGCTGCCTGCTGCCCGATCGAGGCGCCGTGGTGGTGCATGACGCCAACCTCGGGCAGCAGGGTCACCTGCCAGCCTTGGCGGCGCGCCGCCAGGCACAGCGCCAGGTCCTGGGCGTAGAAGGCGAATCGCTCGTCGAGCGGGCCGGCCGCCTGCCACGCCGACCGACGGATGGCGAGCGCCGCGCCGGTCACCCAGTCGACCGCGCCGCGGCGGCCGCTCACCGGCCGTAGGCGCCGGTAGCCGGGCAGCGTCGCGAGGAGCGCCGGCAACTGGCTGGCGAGGGCGAACAGCCATGCGAGGGTGGGCTCGCGACCGCCGCTCCACTGCGCTGCGCCATCCGGGTAGCGCAGGCTGGCCGGGTAGCGCAGGCTGGCGCCGGCGATGCCCAACCTCGGCTCGGCGTCAAAGGCGGCAACCAGGCGGTCGAGCGCCCCCGGGTCGACCTCGGTGTCGGCATTCAGGAGCAGGAGAATCTCGCCGCTGGTGATGGCAACGCCGTGGTTCACCGCGCGGCTGAACCCGACGGCCTCCTCGTGGCGCAGCACGCGCACGGCCCCGAGGTCCGGCGCCACGAGGTCCGGAGAAAGCGGGTCTGCTGGCTCCGCACTGCCCTCCGCACGGCCGCTGGTCAGCGTGCGGAGGGCCTCGGCGGTGCGGTCGTGACTGCCGTCGTCGACCACCACCACCTCGCGATGCACGCTGCCGCCAGCGGCCAGCGCGGCGAGGCAGCGCAGCGTCAGCTCGCGCGTGTCATGGCTGGGAATGACGATCGACAGGCGGGGAGGTGGGGCAGGCACGGGCGGGGAATGGTAGTCCATTCGCGCGGCGAGGGGAGTCAGGGGCGGGCGGGCGAGGCCCCGCTTAGGTGCGCAGTCTGGCCCACAGGTCGTCGTAGATCTCCTCGATCTCCGCCGCATGCTGGGCAAAGGTCTTCACCGGCTGGATGGCCATCCGCCAACGCTCCAGGCGGCCGCGGTCGGCAAGGACGCCGAGCAGCTGAGCCACCAGCGCCTCGACGTCCTCGGGCGGGACGTAGTCGCCGCCCTGGCCGGGGACGAAGAGATCGGCGAGCCCCGACGTGCGGGCGGCGAGCACGGGAGTGCCGGCCGCCAGCGCCTCGCGGGCGACCAGGCCAAAGGACTCGCGACCGATCGACGGCACCAGCAGGAGGTCGAGGGCGGCCAGGACGCGAGCCTTCTCGCCGTCGGCGAAGCGGCCGCGCAGGGTGAGGCCGGGCGGCGCCCCGACGAGCAGAGAGGCGGCGAACGATGGGTCGGCGGTGGGGTCGCCCCACAGGTCGAGGGTGGCGGCGCCAGCCGGCAGGCGGGCGAAGGCGGCGACCGCCACCTGGGGACCCTTGTGGGGGAGCAGCGAGCCAACGAAACCCAGGCGCAGCGGCTGCCCGGACGCCGGAGAGTGGGTGCGTACCGGCGTTGCGTTGCTCGGCAGCGAGATGCCGTAGGGGCGGACCTGGACCGGGGTCCCGGCGGCCAGCAGGCCGGCCGCGCGGTAGTCGGCGACGACTGCAGCCGAACCGGCGACGAAGGCGAGCGGCAGCCGAAGGGCGGCGGCCATGCGGTGCCGGCGCACTGCGTAGAGCAGGCGGTTGAGCAGCGGCGCGGGCGGCAGGCGGGTGAGCGGCAGGCAGGCAGAACAGCGGCCGAGGCTCGGCCCAGGGCAGGCATGACCGGTGTGGTCGGCCAGGTTGGCCCGGGCGCAGAGACCCCACCAATCCTGGATCTGGTAGAGCAGCGGCACTCCGGCGTCGCGGGCGACGCCAAGGAGCGAGATGCCGTGCCCGGCCAGGTGATGGACGTGCACCAGATCGGGGCGGAAGCTCGCGAGTATGCGGGCAAAGTCGCGCCGCAGGAGCGGCTCGTCGAAACCGTTGCGGCGCCAGGGCGAGCGCTGGTCGAAGTTGTTCACCGCCAGGCGCACGCGGACGCCGAGGTCGAGCAGCTCGACGGCCTCGCCGAGGACGCGGCGCGGGTCGGCGCGGCGGGCGTAGGCCATCACCTGGCGATGGCCGACCTGGCTGAGCGCGAGCTCGCGGGCGTAGACCTCGGTTCCCGCCGGGTTGTCCACCGGCCAGCCGTGCACCAAGTGGAGGACGCGCGGAAACGCCGGGCCGGCGGCGCCGATCCTCGGCGCCTGCCTCGCGTCGCCAGCGGCCGCCGCCGGGCGGTCACGCGCGGCCATCGCGGTGCGCAGCTCGGCGCGGGCGGGGCCCAGCGGATCGCTGGCCATGAAGGCGGCGATGGTGGCGACGAAAGCGGGGTGGCGCCGCCGCAGGCGTCGCTCGGCGGCGCGGACGCGCGTCACGCGCGACGGACCGAAGCTCTGGCTGCCGGCGTGCTCGACGAACACATCGTCGGCTAACACGTGCCGGTAGCCGGCGGCCAGCGCCCGCAGGCACCAGTCCACCTCTTCACCGTAGCCGGTGCCGAACGCCGCCTCGTCGAAGAGCCCGAGACGATCGAACGCGGCGCGGCGCACGTACATGCAGAAGCCGACGGCGGTCGGCAGCCGCGGCCAGGCGGGCCGCCGCTCGCCGGCGAGGGCGGCGAGGCGGTCGACGTCCCAGCCGGTGGGCAGCAGGTTGGCGACGAAGGGCTCGGGGAACGAGCACAGGGTGGCGTCGTTCGACCATGGCGTGGCGGTGGCCACGTCCGGCGCGCTGTGCGCGGCGGCGGCCAGGCGGGGCAACCAGCCGGCGGCGACGTCGGCGTCGCTGTTGAGCAATACGACGTCGCGGCCCGACAGCGCGATGCCGCGGTTGACGCTGGCGACGAAACCGCGCCGGCTCTCGTTGGTGAGGCGCAGGCAGCCGTCGCCAACGCGGGCGACGAGGGTCGACAACAAGCTGTCGATTGCCGGTTCCTGACTGGCGTCGTCGACCACCACCAGGCGATGCTGGCTGAGGTCGGTGTGAGCGACCACGCGCTCCAGGCAGCGGCGCGTCACCGCCGCCGCGCCGTGCACCGGCACCACGACGTCGACGCCCGAGCCCCTGCTCGGCAGGAGGGGCGCCGGCAGGGGCGCCGGCAAGGCCGTCGGCAAGGGCGCCGCTAGGGGAGAACCCGGTTGGTCCCAGGGCAGGGGATTGCGGCGGCGGATGTTCACGTTGGAGGGCCGCCAGTATACTGGCCGCCTTGCGCCCTGGCCTGCTGATCAGCCTGCTCCGCGCCGAGGGCCCGCGCGCGGTGGCGGATCGCCTGCGCGACCGCTGGCGGGAGGCGTCCGAGCGGCGCCGCCACCGGCTCTTCGACGTCGCGTCACCGCCGTGGCGCCGGCAGCCTTTCCCCGCGCTGTCCGTGCTGACGACGCCGCCGGCGCGTCGTCTCGGTGGGGTACAGGTGCAGCTGGCGGCGCGCCGCCAGGCGCAGGAGGCCATGGCCCCCTTCGCCATCCTCTTTCCTCTCGCCGGGCGCTGGCGCCTCGAGGTGACGGCCGACGGTCGCCGCTGGGCGGCTGATCTCGGCGCCTGGACGCCGTCGGCACCGCCGGCCCTGGCCGACGCCGGCTTCGTCGCGGCGGTGCGGCGGGCGGCCGGCGTCGTCGGCACCGGGCTGATCCACCTCGAGCAGGCCGCTGGCGTCCCGTTGGCGAGCCTGCTCGATCTCGCTCGGGGTGGCGCCCAACCCGCCCTCGGCCTGGTCGCCAGCCTGCACGACTTCGCCCTCTTCTGCCCACGGGCCGACCTCGTGGCGCAGCCGGATCAACGGTTCTGCGACTACTGCCGAGACGCCACGAGCTGTGCGCGTTGCCTGGGGGTGGACTGGCCGCGGGCGGCGACAAACGCGGAACGGCGCGTGGTGGCGAGCGAGCTGCTGGCCGCGGCCGCCGCGATCGTCTTCCCGTCCTCGTTCCTGGCCGTCGAGCATCGCCGTCTGTTCGGCGTCGTGCCGGCGAGGGAGGTGCTGCTGGCCCCGCCGGCCGACCTCGCCCCGGGTACCGGCGTCAGCGCCGCTGCGGCACGTCGCTTCGCGGGCGGCCCGCGGCCGCTGCGCCACGTGGCGATGGCGGGCCGGGTGACGGTGGCCAAGGGCGGTCGGTTGTTCGCCGAGCTGGTGCGGCAGTTGGCGCCGGTGCTGCCGGAGGTGCGCTGGTCGGTGTACGGCGGCGGCGACCCCGCGCTGCTCGCCGAGCTGCGGGCGGCGGGCGTCCGCATTGTCGGCTACTACCGGTCCGGAACCCTCTCCAGCCGCCTGGTCGCCGACGACGTCGACGTGGTGGCGTTGCCGTCGACCTGTCCGGAGAGCTACTGCTTGGTGCTCGACGAGTGCCTGCGGGCGGCAGTGCCGGTGGTCGCCTTCGCCGTCGGCGCGCTCGGCGAGCGCGTGCCAGCGCTGGCGGCGGGTGTGCTCGTGCCCCTGGAGGCCGGAGGCGAGGGCATCGTCCGGCATTTGACCGAGCTCGCACGCGAGGGGGTTGCGCCGCCGCCCTTGGCGATGGTCGAAGGCCTGCCGAGCGCGGCCGGGGCGGCGTCGGCGATCCTGGCGCTCTACCGCGAGGTCAGCGCGGCGGCCAGCGCGGCGGCCAGCACGACGGCCAGGGCGGCGAGCCCCGCGGCGGTCAGTCCGGCTGCCCGAACCCCGCCAGCGGCCGGCGCGCCGGCGCCATGACGACGGCCATCGCGTGGGCCAGCTGCGAGACGTCGAACGGCTTGGGGAGCACGGCGTCGAAGCGGTGGCGCTCTGGGTCGGCCATCACCGGGTCGTTCGAGTAGCCGCTCGACGCAATGGCGGCGATGCGGGGGTCGAGGCCGCGCATCTGGCGCAGGGTCTCGACACCGCCGATGCCGCCAGGGACGGTGAGGTCGAGCACCGCGGCGACGAAGGGTTGCCCGTCTGCCAGCGCGGCGGTGAAGACCTCGACCGCCGCTGCGCCGTCGGCGGCCAGCGTCGGCTGATAGCCCAGGAGCTCGAGCATGCGCCCGAGGAGCACGCGCACCGGCTCCTCGTCGTCCATCACCAGGATGCGTCCGGTGCCCGACAGGACCGCCGGCGCGCCCGGGGCGACCGCCGGCGAAACGGTCCCGCCGCCACTCCGGCTGGCGGGCAGGTAGACATGGAAGCAGCTGCCCTTGCCGAGGGTCGACTCGACCGTCAGGGCGCCCCCGTGGTGCTTGACGATCGAATACGAGGTGGCCAGGCCGAGCCCGGACCCGCCGGGCTTGGTGGTGAAGTAGGGGTCGAAGATGCGATCCAGGTGCTCGGGCGCGATGCCCCGCCCGGTGTCGCAGACGCTGATCTTCACGTAGCGCCCCGAGCGCAGCGAGACTGGGTCGCCACCCTCGATGAAGAGATTGATGTTCTCCGCCCGCACCGTCAGCCGGCCGCCCGCCGACATCGCCTGGATGGCGTTGAGGGTGAGGTTGTTGAGCACCTGACTGATCTGCCCTTCGTCGATGTCGACGGGCAGGAGCTCCGGCGCGAGCTCGAGATGCGGCTCGACGCCGCTGCCGCGCAGGACGAAGCGGGTGGTCTCGTGGAGCAGGTCGGGCAGGGAGGCGGTGCGGCGAATCGGCGCGCCGCCGCGGGCGAAGGTGAGCAGCTGGAGAGCCAGGTCGCGCGCCCGGTAGCAGGCTCGCTCGGCCTCGCGCAGCAGGCCGGCGCTGTCGCTCGGCAGCGAGGCGTCGGCCAGCGTCAGCGACACGTTGCCGACGATCGCCGTCAGCAGGTTGTTGAAATCGTGGGCGATGCCGCCGGCGAGGACGCCGATCGACTCGAGCTTGCTGGCGCGCAGCAGCTCCTCCGCCACCCGCTGTTCGGCGGTGACGTCGTGAAAGACGATCACCTGGCCAAGTGGGCGGCCGCTGCGCTGGCGGATGGGTGAGGAGCTGGCGCGGATCAGCACCGGTTTCCCGTGACGGGTGAGCAGCTCGAGCGGGGTGGTCGGCAGCTCGCGCGACTCCGGCCGCGCCAGCGCCTCCGCCAGGCGGTTGGCGTACCGACTCGGCGGGTTGCCCTGCCGCCAGGGGGCGGCTGCGGCCGGGTCGGTCGCGGGGTCGCCGTCACGGTCGCCGACCGGCAGGACCTCGGTCACCGCGCGGCCGATCGCCAGCTCGGCGGTCCAGCCGGTCAGGCGCTCGGCCGCCCGGTTGAACAGGACCACGCGGCCGCGGTTGTCGGTTGCCACCACGCCGTCGGCGATCGACATCAGGGTGACCGCCAGACGTTCCTTCTCCGCGGCCAGGGCCTCCTCGGCGCGCTCGCGCTCTGCCATCTGCGTGGCGAGGACCTCGGTCATCGCGTTGTAGCCGTCGACCAGGGTCTGCATGCCGGCCGGCGCCACCGCCTCGATGCGGTAGGACAGGTCGCCCTGGCGGACGTGCTCGAAGGCCTCTGCGATCTGGGTGGAGATCGCCTGCAGCAGGCCGCGCTGCGGCAGGGTGGCGACGAACAGCCAGTCGATGTCGGGGATGTTGGCGAAGACGACCTCGAGCAGCTCGCCGTGGCGGTCGTGCAGCTCCAGGCGGCCGCTGCCGCGCGCGACCAGCTCGGCGAGGTCGAGGCCGGCGAAGTCACCGCCGAGAGACGAGACGTGGCGGCGTAGAACGCTGCCGAGCTCGGGGTCGATCTCGCCCGCGATCGCACCGTGGACGACGATCTGCCCCTGGTGGTCGACGATGAAGTTGTCCTGCTCGGGCGCCAGGCGCTCCTGGATGCAGTTCTGGTGGATGGTGCGCAGGGGTACGTCGATCGACCACAGGCCGCTGAAGGTCTTGCCGCTGTAGAGCGGCAGGGAGGCCGTGGCGATCAGGCCCTGGCCGCCGTAGTCGACGTTCGGCGGCGTCCAGCGAATGCGCCGCTCGCCCGCCGGCACGGAGCGGAAGGTGTGGTGGCCGCGCCAGTCGAAGCGGTCGTCCACCAGGGTGCTCATGTCGAGGAACGGGTAGCACAGGGCGACGTTGCTCGGCTCCTGGTAGTACATCCAGGCGACGCCCGGCAGCGAGGCTTGCAGCGCGGCGACTTGCGGATAGATCTGGCGCAGGGCGTAGAGCCGCCGACGGATCCCGGAGTCGTCGCGACTGGCGCCGGTCCAGAAGTGGGAGAAGACGCCGGGATCGCGACCCTCGCCGTGGTGGATGCGCAGCGCCCGGCGGCTCTCGAAGAACCCGCGCTCGAGGGTGAACTCGTCCTCGGCGAGCCAGGCGTCGACCGCCTCGGCAGCCGGGTCGACGAGAGCCATGGCGACCTCGGTGAGGTGCGCCAGCTGGTGCAGGGCGTCGTAGATGCGCTGGACGCGACTGGCCAGCGACAGGGCGAACTTGTCGACCTGCGCCTGGATCGAGGTGATCTCGTTCATCGTGGCGGGCAGGATCCCCAGCGTCCGGCGTGGCTACGGCGGCGTATATAGTGTAGTCACTTCTTCTTTGTTCAGGAGGCTTTGATGCGGGACAGACTTCGTTCTCTTGCCCTGTCGTTGTGCGGATTGCTGATGGCGGCTGCCGCCTCGGCACAGACCACTGGCTCGATCTCGGGCCGCGTCGCGGACGTCGACGGCGGCGTGCTGCCCGGCGTCACCGTCGAGGCACGGTCGGCGGCCCTTCAGGGCAGTCGCGCCGTGACCACCGACGAGACCGGGATTTACCACCTGCTCCTGCTGCCCCCTGGCAGCTACCAGCTGAGCTTCGCGCTCGACGGCTTCGCCAACGAGGGTGGCGAGGTGCAAGTCGGGCTCGGCCGCGAGGCGACGCTCGACGTCGAGATGCGACCGGCCGCCGCCGAGACGATCACCGTCGTCAGCACAGCGGCCGTGGTCGACGTCAGCACCGCGTCGCTCGGTACCAATCTCGACGCCCGCGCCATCTCCACCCTGCCCACCGGGCGGAACTACTCCTCGGTTGCGCAGGTGGCCCCCGGCACCTCCTCCGACGCCAACCCGGAGAATCAGGGACAGACCACGATCACGGTCTACGGATCGTCGGGCGCCGAGAACACCTTCTACATCGACGGCATCAACACCACCGGCGTCGAGTACGGGTTCCAGGGCAAGGAGCTCAACTTCGAGTTCATTCAGGCGGTCGACGTCAAGACCGGCGGCTACGAGGCGGAGTTCGGGCGGTCGACCGGCGGCATCATCAATGTCGTCACCAAGTCGGGCGGCAACGAGCTCCAGGGTGACGTCTTCGGCTATTACGACACCGACTCGCTGCAGGCCAGCCCCAAGGACACGGTGTCGATCCAGGGTACCGTCGACGGCTTCACCAAGAAGGACTTCGGGGTCGACCTCGGCGGCTACCTGGTGAAGGACAAGCTGTGGTTCTTCGCCGCCTATGACCGCGTCGACAACAGCCTCGACAGCGCCCTGCCGGCCGGGCCGCAGGCGGGCGAGATCGTCACCGGCGAGTCGTCGCGCGACCTCGCGGCGGGCAAGCTCACCTTCAACCTGAGTCAGGCGCAGTCGATCGTCGGCACCTTCTTCCAGGACCCGCGCGAGGACAGCGGCGCCATCTCCGATGCCACCCACGGCCTGAACGGAGACCCCCTGACCTACCTCGGCAAGCAGGAGCTCGGTGGCCGCGACTACGCCGTGCGCTACGACGGCGCCTTCACCAGCGGCTGGGTGCTGAACGCTCAGATCTCGCGCCACGAGGAGGAGAACTCGGTCGGCCCGCGGAGCGCGGCCGGTGACGTCATCCAGTACCGCACGGTGGACGAGGACTTTTACCAGCGCGGTGGCTTCGGCTTGGTTCAGGGCAAGCAGTTCCAGCGCGACGCCTACGGCGTGTCGGCGAGCGCCTTCGCCGGTGCCCATGAGGTCAAGGCCGGGCTCGAGTACGAGGAAGAGACGGCCGAGGTGGTCAAGCGGATGTCGGGCGGCCAGCAGGTCGACATCTTCGCCAACCCGAACGACCCCGACCGCCCGGTCTACCGCCATTTCTACTGGACGACGCCGACCGCGACCCTCGACAACGCGCCGATCTCGCAGCTCACCGCGGCGCCCAAGCACAAGAACACCACCGCCTACGTCCAGGATCACTGGTCGATCGGCAACAGCCTGACGTTCAACTTCGGCGTGCGCTGGGATCGCCAGCAGATCTACGACCGCTTCGGCATCGAACAGATCGACCTCAAGGACGACTACGCCCCGCGCCTCGGTTTCGTGTGGAACCCGAACGGCGAGGGCACGTCCAAGATCTACGGGTCGTATGGCCGCTACTACGAACAGATTCCGATGGACCTGGTGATTCGTTCGTTCTCGCTCGAACGGCAGCCGCGTATCTTCAACTTCAGTCCGACGTCGGTGACCCCCGACCCGGATGCCGAGGCGGCGGTCGACGCCAGCTCGGCGATTCTTGGTGGTTTCACCGAGCCGTCCGATCCGAACCTGAAGAATCAGTACATGACGGAAGGCATCATCGGCTACGAGCGCCAGGTGAGCGCCGACGTGTCGGTCGGCGTCAAGGGCATCTATCGCGACTACGGACGGGTGATCGAGGACTTCCTGTGCGCCGACGACGGCACTTACTGCATCGGCAACCCGGGCGAGGGGATCATGCGCGAGGTGTTCACCTACGACTACTCGCACACCGTGCCGGCGCCCGACGCCAAGCGCACCTTCAAGGGTCTCGAGCTGAGCGCCAACAAGCGGTTCGCCAACAACTGGCAGGGCCTCGCGTCGTATCTCTACTCGAAGCTCGAAGGGAACTTCGACGGTGAGTACGCGCCGTTCACCAACATTGGCGCCGACCCGAACATCTCGGCTGCGTATGATTACTTCGACTTCTTCACCGACGGCCAGAACCTCGACGTGATCACCAACAAGGGTGACCTGTCGAACGACCGCCGCCATCAGTTCAAGGTGTCGGGCATCTACATCACGCCATTCAAGCTCTCGGTCGGCGTCTCGGCCTACTACAAGACCGGCACGCCCCTGACTCGCTACGGGTATTCCGACGGTTACGGCCGCTATGAGTTCTTCCTTACCGAGCGCGGCGGCGAGGGTCGCGGGCCGGACGTCTACGAGGCCGACGCCCACCTCGACTATCCGATCGAGCTCGGCCCGGTGACGCTCGACGTGTTGCTCGACGTCTTCAACCTGCTCAACGCCCAGCGCCCGATCCTGCTCGACCAGCGCTGGGGCTTCCAGGAGTCCGACAACGCGCTGCCGACGCCTGCCAACCCCAACTACGGCAAACCGGTGATCCGCACCGCGCCGACCTCGGCGCGCATCGGACTGCGGGTGAGTTTCTAGGGCCTGAGGTTTTCGGTCCGCGTGCTTGGCCGCACAGCGGGCCGAGCACGCCGCGGCCGCAGGATGTTGTCGGCGCCGGTGCCAGCCAGCAAGGCCCTGTCAAGGCGTGGCGACTTGGCTCGGTGGAGCCTCGACGGGCTCGTAAACAAAGTAGGACTCTTCGGAATGGGCGAAGCTCGGACGTGTGTTGCGGAAGACTTCACGCAGCCCGTGCATTTGGGGCGCAACCATCTCGGCGTTGAAAACCAGGAGGAGGCGGGCGTCGCGTCCGAAATGCGCGCCGATGCGACGCAACGCCTCGTCGTACGGAAGGCTCGTCGCGAGCGACTCTGGTAGGTCGTAGAGGAGACAGGACCCCCACGCCTGCCGGCCGGCGTACCACACGCGGTCCTGTTCGAGCAGTGGCAGAACAGTCGCTCCTAGCCAGTCGGGGAAGGTGGCGACAATGCGGCCCCGAAGCCGCGGACTGTTGAGGAAGTTGGCTGCTTCGGTGGAGCCGGAGAACGGTAGCTGGTAGTCGAGAATACTGGCCTGAAGCGTGGCCAGGCATGAGCCGGCGAGCACGCCATAGATGACGATGGCCGCGAAGCGATCGAGGGTGGCGGCGCGGCCACGCTGGCCGCTCGAGCCGTACCAGAAGGCCGCCACGCCGAGGATGGTCAGCAGCTGCGCGTGGCGCGCTCCCCCATAGTAGACGCAAAGGTACAGCGTCATCAGGGCCCCGCAGGAGATCAGTAGGAATGCCGCCCCCCGCGGTCTCCGCCGCAGGAGAAATAGTGCTGCGCCGCCCGCCGCCAGGTTGAGAATTAGGGGCGCGGTGGGCGACAGATTCTGCGACGGTAGGCTGCTGGCGATCACCATCTCCGCGAGAACGCGTTTGCCGATCCACCAGCGCGGGGCGCTCGGCCCACCCTGCAGCTGACCGTCGGCCGGTGGGATCAGCTGGACGATCGCCAAGAGCGCGCCCAGGCCTGCCACGAGCGCCGTCCGACGGAAATCGAGGCGCGATCGATACCACTGCCAGGCCTCCACAGCTCCGAGACTGAGGACGATGACGAGACCGTGAAGGTTGGTGTTGGCGAGGAGGGCGAGCAGGACGCCGTACGCCACGGGGCGCGATTTCCTTGCCCCGCGCACCGCCAGGGCCGCGAACAGCAACAAGGTGGTCAAGGCGTAGGAACGCGACACCACGCTGAGCTCGTAGCCTAGACCGTAGGAGAAGAGGGCCAGGACGCGGCCCTTGGCTGGTAGGGGACAGAAGAAGAGCAAGACCGCGCCGGCGGCAATGGCGAGGACGTTGTTGACGAGGAGTTGGGTGAAAAAGGGCAGGCCGAGCTTGGCGAACGGCATCAAGACGAGGTACCAGAGCGCCGGCGTTCCCGCGTAGCCCATGCGGTCCCAGAGAGACTGCAGGGTGTTGTCTCGCGCCATCAGCCAAGAGCTAGACTCGTCCCGCCAAGGCTCGTGGTGCCAGGTCACGACGAGCAGTGCAACGGCGTACACCGCCAGCGTCGCCAGGAGGTAGCGCCGCTCGGAGCTCTGCGGGATCGGCGGTTGGGCCGTTGACGTGGGGTCGCGGGGCCCGTCGTGAGGAGCTGGGCTCGAGCTCAGAGCCGTACCTGGGGCGCCACGGGTGCTGGCAGCGGCGAGCTCCCGCGGCTCATGGTCGGTCTGCGGAGGGTGGCAGGTTGCGTCGTCCTTGCACTCGCCGATCACAGGTCTCCCCGCCACCGTGCCCCGGTTGCCTTCTGCGCTGTTGAACGTCACGAGATCCCCGGTCAATCTATCAGGGCGGTTCGGGAGCGAGGAATGCTGGCTCGGGGCTGGCGCCCACGGTCGGGCTAGTGGCCGGAAGGCGGCTTCTTGGACAGGCTTCGGAGCCCTTGGCCTCTTTTGCCCCGATTTTGCGTCTTATATGAGTAGCGGGGTCGCGGTCGCGAACCAACAACCAATGCCGGGGGGCTAAGGGCGCTCCGACTCCACGGGCAGCACGTAGAAAAGAACGAGGCGGCAGGCCACCAGGCCCGCCGCCTCGTTTCGTCTGCGGGCGCGGGTCAGTTGGCCGGCTTGGTCTTCACCGGGTCGGCCGGCTTGGCTGGCGGCCGCGGCGGATTCTTCGCCAGCAGGTCGAGGGCGACCGCCACTGCCTTCTCGAGCTGCGGGTCGCCACCCTCGAGCAGGGACTTGGGGTCGTTCTCGACGACGATGTCGGGGTCGACGCCGTGGCCCTCGATGATCCACTTGCCGTCGACCGAGACGGTGCCGGACTCCGGCACGCTGACCGAGCCGCCGTCGATCGTCGGGCCGTAGTCGCTGATGCCGACGACGCCACCCCAGCTGCGCTTGCCGACGATCGGGCCGAGGCCGGCCTGGCGGAACATCGCGGCAAAGATGTCGCCGTCGGAGGCCGTGGTCTCGTTGATCATCGCCACCTTGGGGCCGACATGGACGCCGCCGGGGTAGGTCTCGACCCAGTCGTCGCGCTGGCCGGCGTCGACCGACAGCAGGACGCGTCGCAGTCGCTCGATCAGCATCTGCGAGACGTTGCCGCCGCCATTGCTGCGCGCGTCGACGATCAGCGCCTCCTTGCGCACCTGCGGGTAGTACGTCTTGATGAACTCGCGCAGGCCGTCGCCGCCCATGTCGGGAATGTGCAGGTAGCCGACGCGGCCGCCGGTCAGGCGGTCGACCCGCGCCCGGTTGGCCTTCACCCAGCCGAGGTAGACGAGACCCTCTTCGCTGTCGATCGGGCGGAAGGTGACCTTGCGGGCGCCGACGGTCGTCGGCTTGTCGTTGAGCGTCAGCTGGACGGTGCGGTCGGCCTTGTGGCGCAGGAGGCGGTAGGGGTTGTCGGTGCCGGCAAGGTCGGTGCCGTCGATGGCCAGCACATAGTCGCCGACGCGGGCGTCGACGCCGACCTCGGTGAGCGGTGAGCGATAGCGGCTCTCGTCGTTCTCGCCCTGCATGATGGCGGCGATGCGGTAGCGACCGCTGGTAGCGTCGAGGGCGAAGCGAGCGCCCGGCAGGGCGACATGGGGCCGCTCCGGGATCTCGAAGTCGCCGCCGGCGACATAGGCGTGGCCGATGTTGAGCTCGGCGAGCATCTCGCCCAGCACGTAATTCAAGTCGGAGCGGTGGGCGACGTAGGGCAGCAGTTGGCGATACTGGTTGCCGATCGCCTGCCAGTCGTAGCCATGCATGTTCTTGACGTAGAAGAAGTCGCGGTAGCGACGCCAAACTTCGTCGAAGATCTCGGCCCACTCCTCGGCCGGAACGCGGTCGACGGCCAGATCGGCCGTCGACACCTTCTTGCCCGAGTCCTTGTTGCCGACGTCGTAGAGCGTGTAGGCGCCGTCGGCGGCGACCAACACCTTCTTGCCGTCATCCGCCACCCACCAGCCATTGGCGCCTTCGACCAGGCTGGCTTCCTTGCGCGTCGCAAGATCGTAGGTGTAGAGCGTCGGCGGGTGCCAACCTTGGCGGCCATAGAAGAAGCCGCCGAATTTGACGTAGAGGAGGTGGGTGGAGGTCACCGCCAGGCTGCCGTAGGCGTCGCTGTCGACGGGCACCTGGGTGACGCGGTCGGCGAGGCCGTCCCAGTCGATGCGCTCGACGCCCTTCTTGGCGTCGTCGCCCTTGCCCTCGTCGTCCTTGGCGGCTGCTGGTTTGGCTGCCTTGCCGCCCTTCTTGCCGGACGGCTTGGCGGCCTCGGCGGCGGGCGCCGGTTCGACGGTGACCTCGTCGCTCTGCGGCGGGAAGGGGTTGGCGACATCCTTGCGCAGGGCGAGGGCGTAGATGCCGGTCTCGCGGGCGCTCGCGTAGTTGAACTCGATGGTGCTGATCTGCGCCGTCCACTCGCGGTCGGCGAGGTAGTAGAGGTAGTTGCCGTCCGGCGACCAGGCCGGCACGTAGGCGGCGAACCAGTCACTGGTGATGCGACGGGTCTGTCCGGCTGGGCTGCCCGCATCAGCGGCGCTCCAGACGTGAAGCGAGCGGGTCTGGTTCTGGTTGCGCAGGCTGAAGGCGAGGAACTGCCCGCCGGGCGCCCAGGCGAGGTCGAAGACGCCGCCGGCCGGGTCGTTGGCCACCTCGACCAGCGCCTTGGTGGCGACAGTGACCACCCAGACCCTGCCGTCCTTGTCGCTGAAGGCCAGACGCTTGCCGTCGTCGGCCCAGGTCGGGGCGTTGCGGAAGGCCTTGCCGCCGGTGGTCAGTTGGGTCGGCTCGGCGCTGCCGTCCTGCGGCACCAGGTAGAGCTCTTCCTCGCCACTCCGGTCGGAGAGGAAGGCGATCTGCGAGCCGTCGGGTGACCACACGGCGCCCTTGTCGTGCCAGCGCGAGGTGTGCGTCAGGTTTCTGGTGTTGCCCTTCTCGATCGGCACCGTGAAGACATCCCCACGGGCGACGAAGACGGCACGCTCGCCCTTCGGCGAGAGGGCGAACGACTCCACNNGATGGCGATGCCGGTGTCGCGGGCGGTCTTGGTGTCGAAGACACGGAGCTCGCCACCGAGCTCGTAGACCAACTCGCCGCTGTCGCCCCGGCTCGCCCAGCGGACGTCCCAGGTGCGGGACTGGGTGAGCTCCTCGACCGCCTTGCTCGCCAGGTCGTAGCGATAGAGGTTGAGCGTGCCGTCGCGATCGGAGACGAAGTAGACGGCGTTGCCGATCCACATCGGGTCGCGGTCGGTGCGCGGATGGTTGGTGATGTTCTCCGCGCTCTTGCTGGCGAAGTCCATGATCCAGAGGTCCTGCGCCCAGCCGCCTTCGTAACGCTTCCAGGTGCGGAAGTCACGGAACAGCGGCGAGTAGACCGCCCTCGTGCCGTCCGGCGAGAGGTCGCCGGCGCCCGACTGTGGCATCGGCAGAGCGGTGGGCAACACCCCCGAGAGCGGCACGGTGTAGAGCCGGGATTCGCCGAGGTCCCAGCCGTCGGCGAGCGAACGAAAGATCACCTGCTGGCTGTCGGGCGTCCAGCCGTAGACCTGGTTGTCGTAACCCCAGCGCGGCGTCAGGGGGCCGCGGGCCGGGTAGAAGGTCAGCTGACGCGGGATGCCGCCGCCGACCGGCACGACGTAGACCTGCTCGTCGCCGTCGTACTGACCGGTGAAGGCGATCCACTGACCGTCGGGCGAGAACTTGCCGAACACCTCCATCCCCGGGTGCGCGGTCAGCCGACGGGCGTCGCCGCCGGCCGCCGGGGCGAGCCACAGGTCGCCGGCGTAGGTGAAGACCACCTGGCGGTCGTGGATGTCGGGGAAGCGGAGCAGCTTGGTCGGCCCGGGCGGCTGGGCGACGCTGGCGGCCGTCAGGCAAAGGCCGAGAGCGGTGGCCAGGCTGGCGACGAGGGGAGCGGGTCGGGGGCGATGGGGCATGGGTCCTCCTGCGGGGCTCGAAGACACGAGGGCGTGGGGGTTTTGGGGGCGCCATCTGGCGCGGCGGACGGACCTGTTACGCAGGGCGGCGCGGCGAGTTGCGAATGGCCCGTATCGTTTCTCGCCAGGGATTGACGTGGCCGTCGACCCGCCCCGTCATGGTCGCGACTCGTCCCAGAAATGCCATGAGAGCATGAACGAGCGAGACCCTTCGGTCCGTGCATGCCCGCCGGCGGCGAGGTCGCGCCCGGCGGTCAGATTTGCTAGCCTCCCCGGTTCGCCCGCCAGCAGGTGGGCCGGGGAGAGTCTCATGGCCAATATCGTCATCGTCGGCATGCAGTGGGGCGACGAGGGCAAGGGGAAGATCGTCGACCTTCTCTGCCCTGCCTTCGACGTCGTCGTCCGCTATCAGGGCGGCCACAACGCCGGCCATACCGTCAAGTTCGAGGACCGCCATTTCGCACTGCGCCTGATCCCTTCCGGCGTCCTCCATGCCGACACCCAGTGCGTGCTCGGCAACGGCATGGTCATCGACCCGGCCGCCCTGTTTTCCGAGCTCGAGCAGCTGGCGGCGGCCGGTGTCGCCCACGCCGGCCGGCTGTGGATCTCCGAGCGAGCCCACGCGCTTCTGCCGCTGCACGTGGATCTCGACAAGTCACGGGAGGCGGCGCTCGGCGACCGCAAGATCGGCACCACGTCGCGCGGCATCGGCCCGGCCTACGAGACCAAGGCGTCGCGCCTCGGGCTGCGCCTTGCCGACCTCGGCGCGAGCGACCTCGAGCCACGACTCGAGATCCTCCTGCGTCGCAGCGCCGCCGAGCTCGGCGTGGCGAGCGACGACGTCGGGGCCCGCGCCGCGGTGCTCGCCGCGCAGTGCCGGGCATGGGCCGCCCAGCTCGCGCCGATGCTGCGCAACACCACCTACCTGATCAACGGTTGGATCGCCGAAGGGCGCTCGGTGCTGTTCGAAGGCGCGCAGGGCACCTTGCTCGACCTCGACCATGGCACCTTCCCCTTCGTCACCAGCTCGAGCTCGACGGCCGGCGGCGCCTGCACCGGCACCGGCGTGCCACCGACGGCGCTGGCCGGGGCGATCGGCGTCGTCAAGGCCTATACCACCCGCGTCGGCGGCGGCCCGTTCCTCACCGAGATCGCCGGCGAGCAGGGCGAGGCGTTGAGGAAGCGTGGCAATGAGTACGGCACGGTCACCGGTCGGCCGCGGCGGGTGGGCTGGCTCGACATCGTCGCCGTCCGCTACGCCCGCATGATCAATGGCATCGGCTCGATGGCGCTGACCAAGCTCGACGTTCTCGACGACCTGGCGGAGATCCCGGTCTGCACCGGCTACCGCCTGCGCGGCGAGCTGGTCAAGGAGCTGCCGGCCTGCCTGTCGACGATGGACGAGATGCAGCCGGTCTACCGGGTGATGAAGGGCTGGCGCCAGCCGACCGTCGGCGCCCTCGACTTCGCCGGCTTGCCGGCGGCGGCCCGCGACTACCTGCGGTTCATCGAGGACGAGGTCGAGGCCCCGATCAGCCTGGTGTCGACCGGCCCACGACGCGAGGAGACCATCGTCCTCGAGGAGCCCACCCTCGGCCGCTACATTGCCGGCCGTCGCGAGGCCGTCCTGCGCGGCATCTAACGACGTAGGGTCGGCGAGAACGTCGCCCCTTCACACCCGTCATCTCGACCAGAGGGCGGCCGCCAGGCCGCCCGGCGTGGAGAGATCTCGGCAGCACAAACCTCCGGATCTCGCGCCTACCGCAACAGCCGGTTCAGGTTCTCGCGAATCCAGCGCGTCGCGCGCTGATGGTCCGGGTAGAGGCGCTCGCGCCGCCGGAACTCCGGCCCGTGGACGACCCTTCGGCCCCCGTTTGTGACGGTGGGGATGACGGCGTGCAGGAGCTCGTGGTGGATCACCGAGGCGACGACCCACGCCGGCACGTCGCTGCGGTCGAGACGGGGGTGGATACGGATCAGATCTTCGGTCGCCGAGTAGCTGCCGAGCCGGATGTGGCCGCCGCCACGCCGCTTGGCCCGACGGCAGGCGGCCTGCGGGCGGTCGCGACCCCAGCCGATGGTCACCGGTCCGCCGCGCCCTGCCATCTCGGTGCTGAAGTGGGTCCGCACCAGAGCGTCGCGCAGCGCCGCGAGGTCGTGGACGGCTCCCGCTGGCGGGCCGACCGCCGTTGGGCGAGTCGCGAGCGGTCGCGCTGCCGCGGCTCCCGGTAGGGTGGCGAACCAGCCGCGCAGGGTCGTCAGCGCGGCGCGGCGTCGGCTGGCGTCGGCGCGACCAGCTACGAACTCGACGACCGCCAGGAGGATCGCAGCTGGCGCTGCTGCCAGACCCTGGTGCAGCCGCAGGTCGAGGCGGCCAGGCTGCTCCCGGAACGACAGGATGGTCTGCCGGTTGCGGGTCAGGCGCAGGGTGAGATGACTCCCCAGGCGGCTCGTCAGGAACTCGCGAAGCTCGTGGTCCCCTCGCGCCCGGGCCACGGCAGGGAGCGCTGGCGTCTCGGCGGTGAACAGCGACAGTTGGCCGACGGCGCCGGTGGCCTTCTTGATCATCCGCCCTCCTGCACTCTCGGCGGGCGACTGGCGACGCAAGGCATGGGCTGAGTCTAGCGGGTCCCGCTGCTATCGGAGGCTCGCCGATTCAGCGGGAAGAGAGGGCGGGCGACGTGGGATTCTTGGAGTGGCCCATCCGGAATTTTGGATCGACGGGGCCGGTCGCGCCGCGGCCGGTGACGCGTGGAGTGTCCAAGAGCCCCTGGTATCTGCTAGTTTGCCCCCCGCGTCGCCACTTCCGTCCCGCTGGCAGGCGGTTTGCTCTACGCCAGGTCTTCGGGATGATTCTCGTGGCTCCGACCAACCCGCCAGACCGCCGCCTCCGGCTCATCCAGACTCCTGGGTGGCGATGGCGGGATGGTGTTCGTGCTGCTCTCTGGGCTGAGGGGCGTGTGGCCCGTCATGCCGTCTGTTCGACCCTTGTAGGAGGAAGTCAATGAAGAACAGTTCTACCAAGCTGTTGCTGGCCGTCTTCGCGATCTTCGCGTTCGCCAGCACGGCGTTCGCGCAGCTCCCGACCGCTCGACTCTCGGGCCGCGTTTCGGACGCCGACCAGGCGGGCATTCCGGGCGTCACCGTGTCGGTTTCGGCGCCGGAGCTCCAGGGCGTGCGCACGGTCGTTACGGACGCCAACGGTGAGTACCTTGTCGCGAGCGTCCCGCCGGGCGATTACACCTTTACTTTCAGCCTCGATGGCTTCGAGACCCAGACCCGCACGCTGAAACTCTCTTCCGCCCAGGTCCAGCGGCTCGACGTCGACATGTCTCTTGCCGGTGTCACTGAAACCATCCAGGTCACCGGAGAGGCCATCACGAGCATCTCCCAGGATCAGCAGCGCTCCACCACCGTGGCCCAATCCACACTGGAGGCGTTGCCCCTGGCGCGCACCCAGATCAACGCGGTCGCCCTGACGGCCGGTGTCCAGACCAGCGGTATCGTCGGCACCGCCCCCAGCATCTCGGGTGCCCAGACTTGGGAGAACTCCTACCAGGTCAACGGCGTGGACGTCACGGACAACGTCCGCAAGACGGCCAACACTCTGTTCATCGAGGACGCGATTGAGGAGACCACTACGTCGACGTCGGGCATCTCGGCCGAGTACGGTCGCTTCTCGGGCGGCGTGGTCAACACGATCACCAAGTCGGGCGGCAACGAGTTCAGCGGCAGCCTGCGCGACAACCTCACCAACCAGGACTGGAACTCGACCAACCGCTTCTCGGCGGAGCCCCTGGACAAGATTCAGTCGGTTTACGAGGGCACCTTCGGCGGCCGGATCATCCGTGACCGCCTGTGGTTCTTCCTCGCCGGCCGCAGCCTGAAGAACGACGCGGTGGCGACCACCCAGCTCCTCAACCTCCCGTACACCAACTCGAACGACCAGAAGCGCTACGAGGGCAAGCTCACCTTCTCGCCCTCGGCCAACCACCGCATCACCGGCTCCTACATCAAGATCGAGCAGGATCAGGTCACCGGCCACGGCGGCCTGACGCAGTATCTCGTCGACCTGTCGGGCCTGCACACGCGATCGCTGCCCCAGGACCTGACCGCGGTCAACTACTCCGGCGTGCTGACCCCGAGCTTCCTGCTCGAGGCCCAGTACTCGGCGCGTACCTTCAGCTTCGCTCCGGCGGGTGGATCGGACGCGTCGCTCGACGCGACGCCGATCTTCGACCTCGGCAACGGCATCATCTACAACGCGCCGGTCTTCTGCGAGACCTGCCCCAACGCTGGTGACGACCGCGACAACAAGGAGTACCTGGCCAAGGTCAACTACTTCCTGTCGACCGCCGGAGCTGGCTCGCACGACATCGTCGCCGGTGCTGACCTGTTCGACGACATCCGCACCAGCAACAACTTCCAGTCGGCGAACAGCTTCTTCTTCCTGAACTTCGACTCGCAGTTCGTCAACGATGTGGTGTATCCGGTGATCGAGCCGGGCAACTACGTCGCCTACTACCCGATCCTGTCGACCAGCAAGGGCACGCACTTCAAGACCAACTCGCTGTTCGTCAACGATCGCTGGCGCCTGAACGACAAGCTGAGCTTCGGCCTCGGCGTGCGCTACGACAAGAACGACGGCAAGGACGCCGAGGGCAAGAAGGTTGCCCAGGACAGCGCCTTCAGCCCCCGCGTCGGCGTGACGTTCACCCCGGACGCCGCCGGCGCCTGGGTGTTCAACGCCTCGTTCGGCCGCTACGTGGCGGCGATCGCCAATGGCGTCGCCGACTCCTCGTCGGCCGCCGGCTCGCCGGCTTCGTTCTACTGGATCTACGACGGCCCGAGCTTCAACACCCCCGGACAGGCGCTGACGCCGACCCGGACGGCGCTGGCGCAGGCCTTCGCCTGGTTCAACTCGATTGGTGGCATCAACGCCTTCCCGGATGGCGGCTCGAGCATCCCGGGCGGCAGCTTGGTCGTCGGCGATGGCCTGACGTCGACCTCGGCTGACGAGTTCACCGTCGGCGGCCTCTACAACATGGGCAGCCGTGGCTCCATCCGCGCCGACTACGTGCACCGCGAGTACGGCAACTTCTACGTCACGCGTCGTGACGGCACGTGCCCCCCGGGCTCGCCCGCGGGCTGCGTGGACGGCATCGTCGAGGATGCCAGCGGCAACCCCGTCGACCTCGGCGTGCAACAGAACAACGACAGCCTGCTCGAGCGCAAGTACGACGCCATTCAGACGTCGTTCAACTTCCGCCTGGCGGACAGCCTGAGCCTCGGTGGCAACTACACCTACTCGAAGGCCCAGGGCAACACCAACGGCGAGACCGGTGGCTCGGGCCCGGTGACGGATGCGATCCTCAGCTACCCCGAATACAAGGACTTCGATCGGTTCCAGCCGAACGGCTACCTGACGGTCGACCAGCGCAACCGCGCTCGTGTCTGGCTGATCTGGGACGCGTTCAAGAGCGAGCGCCAGCACCTGGCGATCAGCATGCTGCAGAGCTACTTCTCGGGTAACCCGTACCAGGCGGTCGGCTCCATCACGATCCGCCCGTATGTCGTCAACCCGGGCTATGTCGCCCCGCCGACCTCGGTCAACTACTACTTCTCCGACCGCGGCGAGTACCGCACGGACAACATCACGTCGACCGACCTCGGCCTCAACTACTCGTTCTACATCGGCAAGATCGAGCTCTTCGCTCAGGCCGACATCACCAACGTGCTCAACGAGGACGGCGTCGTCAACGTCAACTCGACCATCCTGACCAGCCGCAACGCTGGCTCGGGTCTGGTCGCGTTCAACCCGTTCACCGAGACCCCGGTCGAGGGCGTCAACTGGCGCAAGGGCCCGAACTTCGGCAAGGCCCTGTCGGTCAACGACCTGCAGGCTCCGCGCACCTACAACCTGTCGCTGGGCATCCGGTTTTAGCTAGCGTCTCGCTTCGCTCGACGCTAGCTAAGTCACTCGGACGGACGAGCAGACCCGACCTTGGGTCGGGTCGCTCGGCCGGCCGAGGGGGTTAACTAGCGCGCGATGCTGCAGATTGGTTTTCGTTTCGTTTGTAGGTTTGTGGGACTGAACCCCGGCGAGAGCCGGGGTTTTTCGTTGGTGGGGGAGCGTGCTAGGGGTGTGTCAGACTCGGCGGGTGAGGGTGACGAAGAGCGGGAAATGGCTGGTGCTGGGCTTGATGGTCGCCCTGGGCGTCGGCTGTGGGCGGGATCGACAGCATGCTTCGATCCTGCTGGTGACCCTGGACACGACGCGGGCGGATCGGCTGGGGGCATACGGGAACACGCGGCGCGCGACGCCGAATCTGGATGTGTTGGCGACGCGCGGGGTGGTGTTCGAGCGGGCGTTTGCGGCGGTGCCGATGACGTTGCCGGCGCACGCGACCATGTTGACGGGCCGGCTGCCGACGCGGACGGGGGTGCGCTGGAATGGCGATCAGCAACTCCCGGTGGGGATGCCGGTTCTCGCCGAGGAGCTGCAGAAGGCCGGGTACGCGACCGGTGCCTTCGTGTCGGCGGCGGTGCTCGACCATGCGTTTGGGCTGAACCGGGGATTCCAGGTCTACGACGACGAGGTGGGCGCGGGCGGGCCGTTTCGGGCCGAGCGGAAGGCGACGGAGACAGTGTCGCGGGCGCTCGAGTGGCTGGCGAAGGTGCCGGCCGGCCAGCCGGCGTTCCTGTGGGTGCATCTCTACGAGCCCCACGACCCCTACGAGCCGCCGGCGCCGTTTGCGGAGAGGTTCGCGGACGATCCCTACCTCGGCGAGGTCGCGACGGCCGATGCGGCGGTTGGGACGCTGCTGAGCGACCCGCGCTGGGGGGCTGGGGCGGTGGTGGCGGTGATCGGTGACCATGCGGAGAGCCTGGGCGAGCACGGCGAGGCGACGCACGGGGTGCTGGTCCATGACGCCGTGCTGCGCGTCCCCTGGTTGCTGGCGGCGCCCGGCGTGGCGGCGCGACGGATCGCCGGCGACGTCAGTCAGGTCGACCTCGCGCCGACGCTCGCGGCGTTGGCGGGGATCGCGCCGTTGGCCGGCGTCGACGGTGTCGACCTGTCGGAGGAACTGGGCGGGGGAGAGGTCGGCCGCGGCAGGACTCTCTACGCGGAGTCTCTGTACGCGAGCCACCTGTATGGCTGGTCGGCGCTCAGATCGGTACGCAAGGCGGGGTTCAAGCTGGTCGCAGGAGCGCGCGTCGAGCTTTTCGACACGGCGAACGATCCCCAGGAGACGCATGACCTCGCCGTCAGCTCGGCGGCCCCGCGGCCGCCGCTCGAACGGGTGCTGGCGGATATCGCCAAGGACGAGACGACGCTGAGCACGGCCGCCCCCGATCCGGCCCTGCAGCAGAAGCTCGCTGCTCTGGGCTACCTGAGCGGCGGCGGGTCGGCGCCGGCAGGGAGCGGCGGGGAGGACCCGCGCGACCGCATCGCGGTCCACGAGCAGCTGCGAGCGGTCGACCGACTGCTGCGAGCGGGTGACGTCGAGAGTGCGGAGGAGGGCCTGCGCGTGGTGTTGCAGGCCGATCCAGAGAACCGTTTCGCCCTGCGGGCAGTGGAACAGCAGCTGCGTTCGGGGATCGCCCAGGCGACTGACGACGACACGCGTCTGCGGCTCGCGGTGACCCTCGGCCAGCTGCTGGCCGCCGGCGGTCGGGGCGACGACGCCCGCCGCGAGCTGGCGTTGGCCGCCGATCTCGCGGCCGAGAGCCCGGCGGCGCTCCATGCTCGGGCATACGCCAGGGTCGAGGTGGGACGTCGCGACGAGGCGGCGGCGGACTGGGCTGCGCTCGCCAGTCGGGTGCCCAGCGATCCGGCGCCGGTGCTGAGCCTGACGCTCCTGGCCCTCGCCGAGGGCCGGTATGCCGACGCCGAGCGTTGGGCCCGGGCTACGCTCCAAGTAGTTCCGACGTCGAGCCAGGCGCAGAATGCCCTGGGTGTGGCGCTCGAGCAGCAAGGGCAGGTGTCGGCCGCCGAACGTCAGTACCAGGCGGCGATTGCGTCCGACCCAGGGAACTATCACGCCGAGATGAACCTTGGCATGCTGCGGGCGGCGCGCGGTGAGGTCGACGGTGCGATCGCCGCCTTCGAGCGGGTGCTCGCCCTGGCGCCTCGGGAGTCCCTGGCGCTGTGGCATCTGGGGCGCCTGGAGGCCTCGCGGCCCGGTCGCGAGCCGGCGGCCCGTGGCCACCTGGAGGCGTTGCTCGCGGTGGCGCCTGGCGGCCCCCAGGCGGCGGAGGCGCGTCAGTTGCTGACCCGCCTGGGGCATGGGGGATGACGTGGTGAGGAAGCCGGTGCAGCTCGGGGTCGTTGGGGTCGCCGTCGCGGCAGGCGTCGTCGTCTGGGGATCGTGCCGCCCGGCGGCACCGCCGCCTCCGCCACGACCACCGATCATCCTGGTGTCGATCGACACTCTGCGCTCCGACCGCTTGCCGGCGTATGGCTATTCGGTCGGCGCGACCCCGGCGATCGACGCCTTGGCGAAGGACGGTGTGTTGTTCGAGCGCGCCTACGCCGAGGTGCCGCTGACCCTGCCGTCGCATACGTCGTTGTTGACCGGCCTCCTGCCGCCGACCCACGGCGTGCGCGACAACGTCGGCTTCCCGGTCGACCCGAGCAAGGGGATGCTGCTTGCCCAGCGCCTCGGACGCCTCGGCTACGGAACGGCCGCCGCCGTCTCGACCGAAGTGCTGGCGCGACGCACCGGAATCAACGTCGGCTTCGACGTCTACGACGACCCGGCGGGCTCGGCGACCGGGGTGGGTGCGGGGACCATCGAACGGCCCGGGGGCGACACCGTGAAGGCGGCCTTGGACTGGCTGGCCGGTGTCGGCGACCGACCCTTCTTCCTTTTCCTCCACCTCTACGAGCCGCATGCGCCCTATCGGCCGGCCCCCGCCTTTGCCGGCCGGTTCGCCGACCCCTACGACGGCGAGATCGCCACCGCCGACGAGCTGCTGGGGCGGCTGGTCGCCGATCTGCGCCGCCGCGGCATCTACGACCGCGCGCTGGTGATCCTGGTTTCCGACCATGGCGAGGGGCTCGGCGAGCATGGCGAGGACGAGCACGGCGTGCTGCTCTACCGCGAGGCGTTGCAGGTCCCGCTGATCGTCAAGCTGCCCGGCGGCCAGCAGGCGGGGACGCGCGTCGCTCGGCCGGTGGCGCTGGTCGACGTGGTGCCGACAGTTCTCGCAGCGCTCGGCGAGACGCCGCCGCCCGAGCTTCCAGGACGGTCGCTGCTGGCGACCGACGTCGCCGTCGACCGCCCGCTCTACGCCGAGACCATGTACCCGCTGATCCACTTCGGCTGGAGCGACCTCGGATCGGTGGTGGCCGGCGATCTGCATTTCATCGACGGGCCCAATCCCGAGCTGTTCGACTTGGCGCACGACCACGGCGAGCAGAGCAACCGTCTGGCCGACTTCCGGCGCCCGCTGGCCGAGATGCGTCGCTTCCTCGACGGCGTCGATCGCACCCTGGCCGCACCGCAGCAGGTCAGCCGGGAGACCACCGCGGCGCTCGGCGCCCTCGGCTACCTGGGCACCGTGGACCTGCCCAGCGACCGCCGCAATCTGGACGACCCGCGCGCCAAGCTGGCAACGGTCGGCCCGGTGCTGCGCGGGATCCGCGCCTATCGTGAGGGCGACTACGCGCTGGCCGTCTCCATCCTGGCCGCCGCGGTGAAGCAGCCGGACGCGGTGCCGCATGCCTGGCAGTTCCTCGGCGCCGCCTACGACGCATTGGGCAGGAAGGCCGACGCGTTGGCCGCCTACCAGAAGGGCATGCGACTCGCGGGCTCGCCGTCCTACCTGTCCGAGACGGCGGCGTTGCGGTTGCTCGAGCTCGGCCGTCCGCAGGCGGCCTACGACCTGGTGAAGCCAGAGCTGGCGCGGCATCCCGAGAGTGCCGTGCTGTCGGTGCTGGCGTCGCGGGCGCTGGCCCAACTTGGGCGCCTCGACGAGGCGGGGCGCGCCGCCGACGAGGCGATCCGGCGCGACGGCAAGCTGGCGGACGGCTACTACCAGCGAGCGGTGGTTGCCCTGTCCCGCCAGGACGGAGCGGCGGCGATCCCGGACCTCGAGCAGGCGGTGGCCCTCGACGCCAAGCACGTCGAGGCGCGCAAGGCGCTGGCGATGGTGCGCTATGCCCAGGGCGACGTCGCCGCGACGAAGCGTCTGCTCACCGAGGTCCTGGCCATCGACCCCGCCGACGCCGACGCGCGGGACGATTTGCGCATGCTCGAAGCCAAGGCGACGGGCGGCGGCTGAGGGTTGACCGTCCGTGCCGTGCACCGTAGTGTCGGTCGATCGTTTGTGCGGATGCCCGTAGCGGCCTCCGCTTCCCATGCCATGGCGGCCCGACTGCGGGCCGAGGAGGAAGCACCATGAGAGCACTCGCCTGTCTACTCGCCTGCACCGCCGTCGTCGGCGGGCTGGCACCGGCCCGCGCCGAGGTCTCGGCGAGCCACCAGGAATGGGCCGCCGGCCCGGTGTCCTACATTCTCACCGCCGCCGAACGCGAGGAGTGGAAGCAGGTGTCGACCGACGCCGACGCGGCCTCTTTCGAGCGCGTCTTCTGGGCGCGGCGAGACGCCACGCCGGACACCCCGCAGAACGAGTTTCAGGCGGACTTCGAGGCGCGCGTGGCGGCTGCCGACGCGACCTTCGGCAGTGACAAGGTGCGCGGGGCGATGACCGATCGCGGGCGCGTGCTAATCCTGCTCGGCAAACCGACCAAGGCCACCCGGCAGAGCGGCGGCGGCGGCAGCGTCGGCGCGCCGACCCCGGACGTCGGCGAGGGGGAGCAGCCGTCGCTGAGCGCTGGCGCCGGCGCGGCCGAACCGGCGCGGCCGGCCGAGGAGATTTGGACCTTCGAGAATCGCAAACTCGTGGACGACGGTTCACTTGAGGTCGTCTTGGCTCCGGGCAAGAAGCTGGTGGTTCACTTCCGCACCGAGCGCAGCGGCGTTCAGGTCATGGTCCGCGACAAGAAGGTGCTCGAGGCGCTCGACGCCGCGGCAGCGGCGACCGCCAAGCGGCCGACCTTGACCCTCGCCGACCTGCCCGCGGTGGCGGCTCCCTCGGCAGCGCCGACGGCTCCGGGCGCTGCCCCGGCGCCGGTGGAGATGGCCTGGCAGGCGACCAACCTCACCGACCAGGCGGTGATCGGCACCCTGACGGGTGATCTCAGCGCGTTCGCGTCGAGCCTGGCGATCGACCTCGACGTCGCACCCTTCCAGGCCTGGAACGGCAACTGGGAGGTCGAGGTGCAGGCGATGGCGAAGAGCAAGGAGACAGCGCCCTACGATCTGGTGGGCGTCGTGCGCGACGCGACCGGCGGCACCAAGCTGGCCTTCCGCCACGCGCAGCCCTGGGGCGAGTCGGGCGGCCGCAGCTACGTCCACCAGAGCCTGGTGTTGCTGCCGGGTACCTACGACCTGCGCGTCGGCCTTCTCAGCGCCGACGGCAAGCTGGGCTGGGCGGCGGCGGAGTCGGTGACGGTGCCGGATACCCAGGAGCTCTGGATCTCCGAGCTGCTGCTCGCCCAGGACATCGTGCCGCTCCCGAAGAGCCAGCAGATGTACGACGCCTGGAGCTGGGCCGGTGCGACCGTCGTGCCGGTGGGCGGCGGCATCTTCAGGTCCGGAGCGCCGTTGTGGTTCTACTTCCACGTCTGCAACGCCCAGGTCGGCGCGGACGGCAAGCCGGCGTTTCGTGTCGTGCTGCAGTTCGACGGCGCCAAGAAGCTGCGCGGGCCGACCGACATCGTGCCGGTGAAAGCTGGCGAGCACTGCCAGGTGCTGGCGCAAGCCTACGACCTGGTGCCGGAGACGTTTCCGCTCGGCAAGTACACACTCAAGGTCCAGGTGACCGACGCGGTGGCTAACAAGACCCTGAACACCCAGGCGGCGTTCGAGGTCGTCGCCGCGACGCCGTAGTCGGCTGCTTGGCCGCTCGCCCTGGCCGCAGGCCGGGGCGAGCGCGCGTCTTCACCTACACGCTCAGGCGCTCGAGCTCGTCGATCAGGTCCTTGACCACGGCGAAGCCACCGCGCCAGAAGTCGGGGTCGGCGATGTCGACCCCGACCTCCTGGAGGATCTCCTCGGGACGGGCGGCACCGCCGTAGGCCAACATCTTCAGGTACCCCGGCTTGAAACGCTCGCCCTCCTGCTGGTAGCGGCGGTAAAGCGCCAGCACCAGCAACTGCCCGAAGCAGTAGGCGTAGCAGTAGAAGGGCGTCTGGTAGATGTGGGGGATCGACAGCCACTCGTAACGAAACTCGTCTGCCACCTCGACGCTGTCGCCGAACTGCTCGCCGAGCAGCGAGAGGTAGAGGTCGCAAAGCTCGGCGGTCGACGCGCCGTCGATCACCGCCCGGTGGGCCGCGACCTCGAAGCGCACGAACCAGGCCTGGCGCAAGACCGTGGCGTAGATGTCGTCGATCGCCGCCACCAGCAGCTCGCGACGCGCCAGGCGGTCGCTCTCCTCCTCGAGCAGGCGATCGGTCATCAGCATCTCGGCAAACACCGACGCCGTCTCGGCCAGGGGCAACGATGGGTGCTGGGTGAGCACCGAGTGGTGGTCGGCGAGGATGCTGTGCACGGCGTGGCCCAGCTCGTGGGCGAGGGTGGCGACGTCGCGCACGCGGCCGGTGTAGTTGGCGAGCACCCACGGCGTGTGGCGCGGCAGGACGGTGGCGCAGAAGGCGCCGCCCTTCTTGCCCTTGCGCGGCTCGGCGTCGATGTGGCGTTCGGCGAAGACGCGCTCGGCGCGCTCGCCGAGCCCCGCGTCGAAGCTGGCGAAGGTGTCGAGCACCGAGCGCACGCCCTCGGCGTAGGGAATGGTGCGGCTCGAGGTGGCGATCGGCGCGTAGATGTCGTAGCGGCGCAGGCGCGGCAGCCCGAGCCAGCCGGCCTTGAGTCGGAAGTAGCGTTGAAACAGCGGGGCATGCTCGCGGACGACCTCGAGCAAGGTCTCGACCGCCGGGTCGGGGATGTCGTTGGCGCGGTTGCGCACGGCGATCGCGCTCGCGTGCCCGCGGAGTGTCACGCCCTCGTTGTGCCAGTCGCGAACCCGGTGGACGTAGATCTGGCCGAGCGGCGTCGCCTCACGGGCGTAGACGCGGTAGAGCTCGCGGTAGACGGCCGCCCGCAGCTCGGGGTCGGCGGCGAAAGCGTGGCTCATCAGCTGATCGCGGGTCAGCGTGCGGCGCTCGCCGTCGACGGTGAGCTCGAACTCGAGGCGGTTGGTGAGGATCGAGTAGAGCGTGAGCAGCGCGTCGATGCCGTCGCCGTCCTTGAGGTTGATCAGCTGCTCGCGCGCCTCGTCGAGGGTGTAGGGCTTGTCGCGCCGGAGGTCGAGCAGGAAGTGGCGGTGGTCGGCGTGGTCCTCCGGCAAGAGGGCGGCGGCGCTCACATCGTCGAGGCCCTTCCACCACAGAGCGAAGAACATGGTGCGGTTGCCGACGCCGGTCAGCACCTGCTGTAGGCGGTTGCGGTAGGCGAGCGCGGCTGCCGACTGGGTATCGGCGGCAAACCACAGGCTGCCGTACCCGGCGACCTCGGCGACCATCTCGCTGAGGCGTTCATAGGCCGTCAGGATCTCGGCAAGCAGAGCGCGATCGGCGCTGGTGGCGAGGCGGTCGCGGTAGCCCTCGAAG
>CXWL01007211.1_pt1 | contig 41895 bp, 35 predicted proteins | sample 590931 | NCBI WGS metagenome assembly CXWL01 (sample SAMEA3498368, study PRJEB10139) | groundwater metagenome | biome: water well; material: biofilm material | place: Germany | collected 2015-04-27 | reverse complement strand
GAGCAAGGGCTTGTTCGGCCCAATCGTCGAACGGGCGATCGGTGAGTGCCATGCAGGCAACTGGTCGGTCGTGCGCTGCCCCCAGATCCACCCATACGAAGGTACCGGCACCACCGAAGTGACCAACGTCTGCGGTGAATTACGTGCGCCGGTCCAGTGCGGCACCTTGTCGCCCTTGATCTCGAACCCGAGGCCCCAGGAGCAGCGTTCGTACCTGCCGATACCAGGCACGATGCCGCGCAGATCGGGAAACGCGGGACGCACTGCGGCGTCGGCCATCTCGCTGCCGATCAGGGTGGGGCGCATCGTCTCCATCGTGAACCGCGCCAAGTCGTGGCACGAGCTCCACATGGCGTGTGCCGGTGAGCCGCGGAGCTCGGTGGCGGCCATGCCGAGTGGCTCGAGCACGGCCTCGCTCAGGTACTGGCCAAATGGCATCGCGGCGGCGTCGGCCACCGCGTCGGCAGCCATCTCGATGCCGGTGTTCGAATAGATCCGCCGCCGCCCCGGCGCGGCGATCGGGCGGGGTCCATCGAAGGGGTAGCCGCCGGCGTGGCTGAGCAGGTGCCGCAGGGTGCACCCCGGCTGGCCGATCGCCGTGTCGAGCGCGAGCAGGCCCTCCTCGACGGCGACGAAGGTTGCCCAGGCGGTGATCGTCTTGGCGATCGAGGCGATGCGGTAGCGCAGCTCTTGATCGCCGGCGGTGCCGACCGTCGCGCGGCCACTGGGGTCGATGACGACCGTTGCGGCACTCACATGGTCGACCGGCCATTCGCCGACCCGATCGATTGCCCGCATCGGTCGTGGAGTGCTCTCGGCGTCAGGCCAGACCGCTGGAGCGCAGCGACTCGGCCACGTGGAACGCCAGGTCGAGGCTCTGACGCCCGTTCAGTCGTGGGTCGCAGACCGTCTCGTAGCGGTCGACGAGCTGCGAGTCGAGGATGTTGTCGGCGCCACCGATGCATTCGGTGACGTCGTCGCCGGTGAGCTCGATGTGGATGCCGCCGGGCCAGGTGCCCTCGGCGTGATGCGACCGCACGAAGCCGTCGATCTCGGCGCAGATGTCGGTGAACCGGCGCGTCTTGTGGCCGGTGGCCGACGTGAACGTGTTGCCGTGCATCGGGTCGCACGCCCACACGACGGGATGGCCGGATTCGCGCACGGTGCGCAGGATCGGTGGGAGCGCGGACTCGATCTTTGCGGCGCCCATCCTGGTGATGAGCGTGAGGCGGCCGGGGATGCGTGCCGGGTTGAGCGCCTCGCACAGCTCGATCACGTAGTCGGTGCTGGTCGCCGCGCCGATCTTGCAGCCGATCGGGTTGCCGACTCCGCGGAGGAACTCGACGTGCGCACCGTCGAGCTGGCGGGTGCGCTCGCCGATCCAGAGCATGTGCGCGGAGCAGTCGTACCAACCGCCGGTGAGGGAATCCTGTCGCGTGAGCGCCTCCTCGTAGCCGAGCAGGAGCGCTTCGTGGCTGGTGTACACGTCGACCTGGCTCAACCGGTGGTTGGTCTCGGTGTCGACGCCGCAGGCGCGCATGAAGTTGAGTGCACGCTCGATCTCGCTGGCGAGCTGCTCGTAGCGGCGGCCCTCGGGGCTCGATGTGACGAACTCCTGGTTCCAGGCGTGCACGCGGGCGAGGTCGGCGAACCCGCCCTTGGTGAAGGCGCGCACGAGGTTGAGGGTGGAGGCCGACTGGTTGTAGGCCTGCACGAGACGATCGGGATTCGGTGTGCGTGCGGCTTCGGTGGCAGTTGGATCGTTCACGATGTGCCCGCGGAACGTGGGCAGGTCGATGTCGCCGATCTTCTCGAACGATTCCGACCGGGGCTTCGCGAACTGGCCGGCGATGCGGCCGACCTTCACCACCGGTACACCGAGCGAGTAGGTGAGCACCACCGCCATCTGCAGGATGACGCGCAACTTCTCACGGATGTTGACGGCGGAGAACTCCTCGAAGCTCTCGGCACAGTCGCCGGCTTGCAACATGAACGCGTTGCCGGCGGCCACCTGTGCCAGAGCCGACTGCAGCGAGCGGGCCTCGCCGGCGAACACGAGCGGCGGATAGCTCGCGATCTGCTTCAGAGCGCGCTCGAGATCGCCTTGATCGGGCCAGTCGGGTTGCTGGTTCGCCGTGTGTGACTGCCACGACGACGGGGTCCAAGCTCGTGCCACGGGAAAACTCTACAGACGGGCCTGGAGCCGACGGCAGAGAGAATCGCCGGCCGGGTTCCCTTCGGCGACGATGAAGTCGCCGAAGGGCAGCATCGGCTCGGTGGGAGCCGTGAAGCTGAACAGGCCAAGCGTGCCGTCGACCTGGACGAAGAACTCGTTGGCGACCGGATCTGCCACGACCGTGGCGTGCACCGGCCCGCCTTCCCAGTCGATCGGCTCACCCTCGATCACCCTGTCGCCGTCGGAGAGGGCGAACACGAGCCGGCCGCCGTTGGCGCCGACGACGAGCGACCAGCTCTCGCCTCCGACGATGGGTACGTCGGTGCCGTCGACGGGCAGCACGGTGCCGGAGAGGCTGCGCGCGCCCTCGGTGCGTTCGAGCGGCACCCACCGCCCTTGCTCGGCGATGTACACGCCCTGGCAAGCAACCGCCGCGGTTCCGACGGCCTCAGCGCCCAGCGAGAGCGCGACCACTCCGTCGCGAGCCACCGGCACGAGTGGGTCGTGGACGATCAGGGACGGGGCGGGGTTGCCGAAGAGCACGTCGTCGATGCGGTAGCGCATCTCGGTGAACCCGGGTTCTTTGAGGTTCTGCGTCCACAGTGCGAGCGCGACGTTGCTCCAAGTGCCCCATACCACGAGGACGATCACGACGATTTGGCCGACGCGCCGAACGCGAGCTCGACCCTCGGTGCGCACGGAGATCGTTGCGAAGGCGAATGCTGCTGGGAGCATCAGCATCGGCAGCATGTCGACCAGGTAGCGATTGGCGACGAATCCGATGGTGAACGTAGGGACCGCGGCAACGGCGCCGCCGACGACCAGGGCGAGCGGGATCCAGGCTCGACGGGCCAGCAGCGCCGCGGCGCCGAGAAGCCCTGCGGCCAGCACGAGCGTGGCGGTCGTGGTGAGCGACGCCGCCGGCGTGATCGCCTCCATCGGGTATGAACCGCGGTCGGTGGCAAGTGGGCCGTAGCGGATGAACGGCACGAGGCGTTCGAAGCGAACGGTGTCGGGCCGCAGGTAGTGCACCACCGTTGTCGGGAGGAAGCGCAGGCTGAAGAAGCTGCCGTGGTTGCCGGCGAACCAGGCTGCCCGCTCCGGTACGTTGATGCTGAGCAGCTGTCGTTCCGCTGGAAGGTCGAGCGCCGACCCGAACTTGGCGAAGTTGACGGCGACGTGCGTGGCGAAGCCGGCGATGCATGCGCCGATCACGATGGTCGCGTTGGTGCGCTCGCGGCGCCACATCGTGAGCGCGACGATTCCCGCGCCGGTGGCGATGCCGATGCCGACCGGTGCGCGAGTGAGGATGGCAGCGGCGATGCAAGCCGCGGCAAGCACGGCACTTCGTCGACTCGGGTCGGCATGCATGCCGATGATGCCGACGAGGGCCCAGGTAGCGAATGCGGCCGCCCACAGCTCGGTCTCGTGATACACGCTGACCCATCCGGCGAGATAGAGCGCCGGAGAAGCGGCGATTGCGGCCACGAAGCCACCGACCCGCCATGAGGACGCGCCGTCGGACGCGCCGCCGGTGGCGCCGCCGGTCCAACCGGTCGTGGACCACTTGGGGGCCGCCCATCGGCGGGCGGTCTCGACGAGGTGGTACGAACCGGTGCACAGCACCACGAACCCGATGATCATCGAGAGGCGGGTGAGTCGGCCGGCGAACACGTCGGTGAAGACGAGGCCGAACAGGGCGAACGGGAGTCGGGCCAGCGCCAGCAGCGGTCCGTAGTAGAGATAGGTTCGCCCGTCGATGAGGAAGCCTTCCGGGCCCGGCACCTCGGGTCGTACCGATAGGCGGAGGCGCAGCAGCGAGCGGGCCTGTTCGTCGTAGAAGTCGTTGCTGAACCCGGCGTCGGCGAACAGGTTCCACGGGCGCAGCCGGCAGATCACGAGCGTGAACAGCACCGTGGCGGCGATGGTGACGATTCGTGCGGCGCGAGCCGCTGGATCAGCCGGCGTCCGGCGCCACATCGAGCATGGGGTCATCGAGCATGGGGTCATCGAGCGTGGGGTCATCGAGCGTGGGGTCATCAAGGGCCGGGTTGAGGTCGTACTCGTAGACGAACTGATAGGCGAACATCGTCGGCCACAGCCGCACCAGGAGGCGGTCGACCAGGGCACCGGCGCGACCAATGCCGCGCTCGGTGCCGACACCGAGTGCGTCGAACGGCAGCCCGGTGTGTCGGCGGGCAACCGGTTGGAGCCCCACCTGCTTGGCCAGACGGGTGAACGATCGCCGGGTGAAGAACCGCACGTGGGTTGAATCGAGGATGCCGCGCTGGTCGTAGTCGAACAGGCCGAGCGCGGTGCGGCCGCGGGGGTACCAGTGGGAGATGTTGGGCACGCTGGCGATGATCGTTCCGCCGGCCGTCAACCGGTGCATCATGTCGGCCAGCAGCTGCTCGGGCCGGCGCACGTGCTCGATCACGTCGGCTGCGATGACGACGTCGAAGTTGGCGCCCACGTCGTCGGGAATGCCCAGCTCGAGGTCGGCGCGCACGAAGTTGTCGGTGCGTTCGCGTACGCCTGGCTCCTCGGCCAGATCAACGCCAGTCACGTGGTGGCCCTGGCGGATCAAGGCCTCGGCCATCCAACCGGGTCCGCAGCCCACGTCGAGCACCCGCAGCGGTGGACGATGCTCCATCATCTGCAGCACTCGGCCGTGCGAGCTGTGCGCCGATGGCTTGTAGGCGTAGGGCTCGGCGACCCGCCCGAGTCGGCCTCCACCGAATCCGGTGCGGCCGAAACGGTGCCGCAGCGTGTCGATGGCGATGTCGCGGGCGTAGGCGAGGCCGTTCACATGGCAGATCTCATCGCCGTAGTAGGTGGGGATCGGCACTTCGGCGATCGCTTTGCCGGCGGCGTGCAGCTCGAGGATGATCTCGGTGTCGAAGTCGAAGCCGTCGCTGTTGCCCACGAAGGGCAGTTCGGCGAGCGCGCTCACCCGGTAGGCCCGGTAGCCCGAGTGCCACTCGCTGAGGCGCAGGCCGGTCACACCGTTCTGGAAGGTGGTGAGGATGCGGTTGCCGACGTACTTGTACAGCGGCATCCCGCCCTCGCGGGCAGCCCCCTTGGTGAGCATGCGTGACCCGAACACCGCGTCGGCCCGGCCGTCGCGGATCGGCGCGAGCAGATCTTCCATCACCTCGGGCGCGTACTGCCCGTCGCCGTGCAGGAGAACGACGACATCCCAGCCGTGGTTGATCGCGTAGGTGTAGCCGGCCTTTTGGTTGCCGCCGTAGCCGAGGTTCGCCGGGTGGCGCACCACCGTGAGCGGCAGCGGGCTGCCGCGGTGCAAGTACGCGGAGGCGACGACGAAGGTGTCGTCGGTGGAGTGATCGTCCTGTACGAGAACTTCGACGAGCTGCTCACGGATGTCGGGCCCGATGCGGTCGAGCACATCGACCAACGTGGTTTCGGCGTTGTACGCGACGACGAGTACGCCGACCTTCATGCGAGGCAGCGTACTCGTCGATCAGGAAGTGACAGTGGAGCCGGGGGCTCAGGCAGCGAGGATGCGGACCGCGTCTTCGCGGAGGCCGGCAACGGCCCGGCTGACGAGACGACGGGCGGCTTCGGCAGTGACGCCGAGGTTCTCGCCGACCTCGCGGAAGCTCTTGCGCTCGCCATCGAGCAGACCGAAGCGAGCCTCGACTGCGTAGCGGGCCCGCTTGTCGAGCGTGCCGAGCAGTTCGTCGAGCAGTTCGCTGTCGACCAGGGCCATGACCGCGTCTTCGGGAGTGCCGTCGCCGTTGGCCATGAGATCGCCGAGCGTGGCATCGCCGTCGTCACCGATGGTCTTGTCGAGCGAGACCGGGGTGGTGAGGCGGTGCAGTTCGGCGTTGCCCAGATCGAGCGTCTCGCCATCGCCGGAAGCCTGCCGCAGCGCAGCACGAAGGCTGGCCGAGCGATCGCCCGGGATGCGGATGAGGCTGGCCTTCTGATCGAGGGCCCGGCCGATCGCCTGACGGATCCAGAACGTGGCATACGTGGAGAACTTGAAGCCACGGCGCCAGTCGAACTTGTCGACCGCGTGCTCGAGGCCGAGGTTGCCCTCCTGGATGAGGTCGAGCAGGTCCATGCCCTGCGGCAGGGGATAGCGGCGAGCGATGCTCACCACGAGGCGCAGGTTGGAGCGGATGAAGCGATCCTTCGCGGCGGCGGCCGAGGCGACCGATGCCTTGAGCGCGGCGCCCTTTTCTCCGTTGGCGAGCTTCTCGGCGGCAGCGCGGCCGGCTTCGATGACGCGCGACAGTTCGCGCTCCTCTTCGGCGTTGAGCAAGGAGACCTTGCCGATATCGTTCAGGTACAGTCCGATTGAGTCATTCATGGCATCTCTCTTCAACTACGACGTTCGTGGCGGCATTCCGGCTGGATTGGTGTCGAGTGACACAGCGGCGACCGGGTGTCGAGCGTGCGGACACCAAGAAAAAGCCTCTGCGCCGTGACCCGAAACCTGATTGGGGGGTGGTGCCGGATTTGGGGGGACAAAGAACAGTACTACATCTGTCAATCGATGTCGTAGCAGAAACGTCCGTTTGCGCGGATTTCTTGCACGTAACCTGACACTCGCCTGCCCGTAGACTCCGTCGCCGTGTCTTCAACCAGTGCCGCGCTCAGGATTGGCCTGTTCGGAGGTACGTTCGACCCACCCCATGTCGGACATCTCGTCACCGCCGTCAACGTGCGTCACGCACTCCAGCTCGACGTGGTCGTGCTGATGGTGGCCAACGTCCCCTGGCAGAAGCAGGGAACCAGGGCCATCACCGGGCCGGACGACCGGTTGGCGATGGTCGAGGCCGCGGTGGCAGATGTCGACGGGCTGGTGGCGGGCGAGATCGAGATCCGTCGCGGCGGCGCCAGCTACACCGCCGACACGCTCGCGTCGTTGTCCGAGAAGTACCCGGGTTGCGAGCTGTTCACCATCGTCGGCGACGACGCGGCAGCGGGAATCACCACCTGGGAGCGTTACGACGAAGTCGTCGCCGGTTCGTCGCTCGTCGTGGTCGACCGACCCGGTGCGCCGGTGTCGCTGCCAGATCAGTTCGAATGGCTTCACGTCGAGGTGCCGCGCCTCGAGGTGTCGAGCACCGATCTGCGCGCTCGTGTTGCCGAAGGCCGACCACTCGACTACCTCGTTACTGAGCCCGTGCTCCAGATCATTCGCGAGCGATCCCTGTACCAGGAGCCCGAATGACAGCTCTCGCCGATCGTCGCCGGCGTCGCACCCTGACGATGCTGTTGTTCACGGTGCTCGTCATGGGAGCGATACCGGTGCTCGGCTACGTCGGGGTGCGGGCGGTGCTCGATTCCACCGGCGGGAAAGACGCCCAGGCGGGCGTCCTGCCGGTGCAGGAGTTCCCCGATACACCAGCCGCACTGTTCGTCACGGTCGACTCCGAAGGGGTGCTCGCGAGTGCCACCGTGTTCGTGCTCGCCCCGAGCGGAGCCGGCGGCAGCATCATCTCGGTGCCGGTCAACTCCGACGTCGGGTTCACCGACTCGTCGCGCCAGTCCCTCCAGGGCGTGTACGCGGCCGGTGGCCTCGAGGCGACGGCGCTGCAGGTCGAGTCGCTGCTGCTGGTCACGATCAATCACTCCGCCGAAGCCGACTTGCAGCAGGCGGCGGGTTTCTTGCTGGCGTACGAGCCGTTCACCGTCGATCTGGCCACCGAGGTGTCCAACGGATCCACCGGCGAAGCCGACTCGATCGCCGCCGGTACGGTCGTGCTCGACGCGGCGAACGCAGCCAAGGTGCTCACCTACGGGGCGGGCATCGGTGAGGAGACGATCCGCAAGGCCAACCTCGAGGCCCTGTGGGTCGGTGTGGCCGCGGCGGTGGGTACAGGGCAACCTGTCGCGTCGGCCGTTCCTGGCACCGCGCAGCCTCCGGTGAGCTTCGACGATTTCGTGAACCGCTTGTTCTCGTCGTCGGTGCAGAGCCGCGGGCTCTCCACCGTTGCCCTCACCGCCGCGCAGAACCCCGACGAGCTCGACATCGTGCAGCTCGATCGCTCGGAGGCGGTGTTCGTGTTCGCCAGCATCGCCCCGGGTTCGATGTCGGCGCCGGGTCTCGGACCGATCATCCGAGTTGAGGCTCCATCCGGGTACGACCTGCAGGTGAAGCTCACGCTCGACAAGCTGCTGTTCCTCGCCGCCAACGTCGTGTCGGTCGACACGAGCAGCGCGCCGCAACCCGACACCATCTTCTTCGTCCCCGACGAGGCCAACCGCATCAGGGCCCAGACCACCGACGTGATCTTCGGCGAGATCGTGTTCGGCGAGCCGACCGTTCGCGTCAGCGGCGTGGATGTCACGATCGTGCTCGGCATCGACTACCTCGAGAGCGTGGAAACGTGACCTTCGCCGAATCGCAGGCGTTGGCCTGCACGGCCGCGCAGGCAGCCGACGACAAGAAGGCCGACGACACGATCATCCTCGGGGTGGGCGAGTTGCTCTCGATCACCGAGTACTTCGTGGTGGCGAGTGCATCCAACCGCCGCCTCGTGCGCACGATCGTCGACGCGATCGAGGACGCGGTCCGGGCCGGGCACGGCCGGTCGCCGCTGCGCGTCGAGGGCATCACCGAACAGCAGTGGGTGCTGGTCGACTACGGCGACGTGGTGGTGCACGTGTTCACCGACGAGATGCGCGCCTACTACGAGATCGAGCGGCTGTATCGCGACGTTCCCCGGGTCGATTGGCGAGTTTGATCCGTCCACCATCTCTTTTCACGATGGGAATGGGCTTTGTATCGCTAGTGTTGATGGCAGCATGAGTTTCACCCTGACCGGGTCGTTCGACACGTCCCAACTTCCCCGACTGGCGCCCGATCCCGTCACCGTCACGGTGGCGCGAACGGTGCAGCCCGGCTGGGAGGCCGAGTTCTTGCGTTGGGCCGACGAGCTGCTCGTGGTCGCAAGAGCGGCGAAGGGTTGCCTGGGTGCGGCCGTTTTCCATCCCGGCGAAGCAGGGGGCGAGTACCAGATCGTCGTTCGGTTCGCCAACGGGGTGTTGCTGCGCGACTGGGAACGGTCGGAGGTGCGCAACGAGCTGATGGACCGGGCCGATCGGTTCGTGACCGGCGTTCGCATGCAGCGCACCGTGGGTGTGGACGAGTGGTTCGAGGCGGCCGGCCATGCCGTTCCCAAGCGGGCATGGTGGAAGCGTCTGGCGTTCGACGTCGCCTGGGTCTTCCCTGTGTCGTTGGCGATGTCGGTGCTTGTGGCCCCGTGGTTCGTGTCACTGCCGTTGGCGGCACGGGTACTGATCGGAGCGACGATCATCACCGGCGTGTTGCAAGTGGTCGTGAGCCCGGCCCGCAAGCGCCTGCGCCGTCTGCGCCGCCTCTGAGCACGTTGGGATCGCAACAGGGGAGTTGGTATTCTCTGTCGTCCCGTACGGGGCTGTAGCTCAGTTGGCAGAGCGCTTCCATGGCATGGAAGAGGTCAGGGGTTCGATTCCCCTCAGCTCCACCAGGTCACAGGGTGTTTCCATAGACGACGGTTCCGGCCCGACGGCCGTCGAGTCACAAACGGTTCAGAAACCGGCGAGATTCACGAAGTCGTTTGTGAGTCGTCGCTGAGCCCTCGTCTCGTCGACCTGATCCGCCTTGACCCGGTGCAATAGGATCAATGTCGTGCTGAGCGACGATGAGTTGTGGGCCGCTGTGGAGCACCTTCTGGCGACGGACGACGTGGCCTTCACCGAAGAGCAGCTGACGAAGGCAATCGCAACGACGTTCGGCCTCGACCCTGGCCGAGCAGGCGCTGCTTTCGAAAGGCTGCTCGATTCGGGCCGGATCAAGTCCACGTTCGATCCAAGTGAACCGTCGAACCGTCTCTACCAACGAGCCCGTTGACACGACGGGCTGGCGAGGAGCAGTTCGGTCGGAACGGCCGCACTCAGGTCCGCGGCAGGTGGCATGAGCACCGACATGACTTGGTTCCCCCATCGGCGTTCCAGACGTTGCCAGCACACAGATCGTGACGGCCCTTCGTCCCGCAGCTGTCGCTCATTGCGCCATGGCACGTGCAACTGCACGCCTTCGTGTCGCTGCGTTTGCCAGTCAACACTCGCCCGGGACACTGGTTGTGGGCCGACGTCGAGCACGCCTGCGACATCACCGGCTTCTTGCTCTCGGCGTCCGCCTGATGAGCCCAAAGGGCGATGATCACGACAAGAACGACCACGCCACCGCTGACGCCAAACCATGCCCCAACTTGATCTTGGACGGTCTCGGCCAGCACAACACAGCTATCGGCACATGCTGGGCCACTCTTGACATCGTGGGAACGTCGAGCCCGAGCCTCGGAGCGTAAAGCAGCGATGCGGAGCATCCGCAGTCCGGTGTCCCGCTGCGCGACGTGCGGTTCGCCGCACGCCACGCCGACCCGCGCACGATCTACGATCTACGATCTACGATCTACGACCTACGACCGGCGACGCGCGAACTTCGACCGCGGCGCCGCCTGGCCGAGCCGAGGGAGACGTCAGATCGCTTCGATGGTGCAGCCGACGCCAGGAGCGTTGGCCAGCCGGCGATCGGCGGTCAACAACGGCGCGTCGATCGCCTCGGCGAGCGCCACATAGCAGGCGTCGTAGGCGGTCATGTTGTCCCGCAGCTCCCACATCCTGCTGAGCAGCGGTGCTGTCGGGAACACCCGAACGGGGAACTCGAGAAGGTCCTCGATCGCTGCCGCCGCCTGCTCCTGCGAGAGGCGGCCCACATGAAGATGCCGCCGCACGACGGAGATCACCTCGACGCGGAGCAGATCCGGCCCAATGACGACTTCACCACTGAGGCGCTCCCGAAGTCTCTGCCCGTCCTCGCCGCCATCGACGAGGGCGGGTGCGAGCACGGACGCATCAACGACGAGCACGCTCGTCGCGTACGTATGCGACCGCTTCCTCAGCGGAGAGGCGCCCCTTGCTGCGGCGCTCGATCCGGTCGAGGACCTCCTCGACCGACGGTGTTGCCGCAATCGCAGCGAGCTGGCCGGCGAGGAACTGCTGAAGCGACTGCCCCGCAAGTTCGGCACGGCGAACCAAGGCTTCGTGGACCTCGACGGGCACGTCACGCACCTGGACATTCGGCATGCATGCAATGTACATGCACACCCGTGATCGAGCAACCAACGCCGTCACCTATCGCCCGTATAGCAGCGGATTGTGGCGGTGGCCTTCGGTTCGTCAACGTTCGTGTAGAACACGTTGGTGGCTGAGCACGTTGGTGGCTGAGCACGTTGCGGTTCGGACCGCCACAACGGTCGGGCGCGGCCGACCAGGATGACACCGGTGAGGTGCTGACGGCCGAAGCCGTGGCAGTCGGCATCTCAGCTCGTCGGCAGTGCGGCGAACAGGTCGACGCCGTTGCCGTCCGGATCGCGCAACGTCGCGTAGCGCTGCCCCCAGTACGCATCCCACGGTTCGAGGTGGCCGTCGAACCCGGCGGCGGTCATTGCCGCATAGGAGGCGTCGACCTCGGCTGGGTCAGCGCACTCGAAGGCCAGCGCCGTGCGCGGTGAGCCGGCGGGGGCCGGGGTCCATTCCGGGTCGAAGGACCTGATCGTCGATTCGGGATCGAACAGGATCCGAAACCCACCGGTCAACGTCACCTCGACGTGTGGCTCGCTGTCGGCTTCGGCAGGGATGTCGAGGCCCATGGCGCGGTAGAACGAGAGAGTTCGGGGCAGGTCGGACGCGACCAACGCGATGGCTGAAGGAATGACGGTCATGTCCTCACAGTACGGAGTTCGTTGCCTGCCGTCTTGTCGGAATCGGACATGTCGCCGTCGACGCCGTTCTGTCCGGCGCCGCTGCTCGAGCTCGATAGCGTTCTGGGCTGAAAATTCTTTCGGCTACTGGCTGTCCGAAACCAACTCGTGAACGTCGCCAGACGCTTGGCTGATGTCGGTGTTGACTTGGGGCTTCAGTCGCGCTCTAGGGTGAGGCGGCTGAAGCCCCCGTGTGAGTCGAACACGATCAGCGTGCCTGCCGGCTCGATGGCAACGGGGAAGTACCCGCCGATGGAGTGCTCGATGATGGTGCCATCCGGGCGCAGCACCACGAGCCGCGAAGGCGAGGTTCGGTCGAACCGATCGGACAGGTATGCCATCGCGCCTCCATCGGCCAGAGGTGCGAGTGGGGGCATGCCGCGCATCATTGCGACCTCAGGCACCGTCCAGCGGCGCACGTCATCGTTGGGGCTGTTCCTGACGATGTCGGCGCTGCCATCCGACCGGAACTCGATGTGCATGACGTCGGAACCGAATGTCGTCGGTGCGCCGGACGAGTCGACCCATTGCATCACGACCGGTGCAGCGACCGGCGGGCGGCGCTCGTCGAATGCGCAGCAACCCACCAACACCAGACCGAGCTCCCCAGCCACGAGATCGCTGTCGCCGGTCATGTCCAGCCCGCTGACCGATGCCACCACGGCGCCGGCGTTCGACGGCGCCGTCGACACGGCGTACAGGGTGCCCACTGGATCGGGCGCCGCAGGATCGGGCGCAAGCAGATAGGCGACGTCGGCATCGGTGACCTCGACAAGGTAGCCGCCGGCGGAGGTGTCGATGTCTACCGCGAACGTGCGGGCCGGTGTCTCGTGCACCGTCATCGTCGCCGTTCCCGGATCGAACGTGACGATGGTGCCCTCGTCGTCGACGGCGAGCCCCGTACAGGCGCCGTTCCCGGCGCACGACCACTCGACATCGAGTCCCTCGGTCCGGTAGCCGGGGAGGGATGGCTCGAAGTCCGGTCCGATGAGCCAGGCGAGTTCGACGGTGCTGTCCTGGCCGACGTGTGCAAGCACAGTGCCCCACACGTCGCTCGCACCGAGATACCAGTCCTCGGGCAGCAGCGCCCACTCGGCGGATCCATCGGGGTGCAGCGTGGCGACCACCGGCAGAGTCGACTCCGAGTAGTCCTGATCGGGGCTGACCGATGCGCCGATCGAGGTCGCGTACACGCCCCGACCATCGGGCGCCGCGGCGGGCGGAGGGTCGCCAACGAACGAGCTCCCGTGCTGCGGATCCCGTTCGATGTCGAGTGGCCACGACGTGCCTCCCGTCGACTGCACGTCGTCGGCGCTACCGCCGTGCGTGAACTCGGCCGGCGCGTCGCCCTTCCACGTGAGCGGTGTGCCATCGGTGTTTACGTACTCGATCAGCTGGCCCCCGAACCGGGCGCGGTCGATGATGCCTTGCTGGCCGTGTCCGAAGACGCCCCTGGGGAGCTCGACGTAGGCAACGGCCGACAGCGTTGCCTCTCCAACGATCTTTCCTTCGTCGGGTCCCGACAGCGCGATCGCCACGATCGCAGCGTCGGGGACCGCTTGGGTTGGAGGTGGATCGCGAAAGGTCAGGCCGTACAGCACGTCCGACGGGCCAAGGGCGATCTCGGACACCACGATGCCGGCAGCGAAGACGACCTCACGGCTGGCCGAGTCGGGAGCGATCAGGGTGATGCCCCTTCCATCAGGATGCCGCACGGCGACACCGGGCTCGCCGACGGCGATCGCCGGCGCGGCGCCCACGGTCAGACCTGGCACCCGCACCGCGGCGAACACCTCTGGCTCGACGCGCTCCGGCGGGTCGAGGTAGCTGACCGTCAGTCCTGACCCGACAGGTGGCGCGGTCACCGGCAGCGTCGAGTCGGGTGACGAAACCGCCACCGTGGTCGCCAGGTCGCTGGTCGTCGGGGCCTCGGTCGAATCGACCTCGGTGGGCACCGTTGCCGGCAGGACGCGCTGCTCGGGACCGCGAATCGACACGAGCACGACGGCGAATGCGGCAGCGACCGCGATCGCCGAGCCGAGCGCTGCCCATGCGCGCACTGTCATCCGCCGCTGGTCATCGGGCTCGATGCGGTACAGCTGGGTCCGTGCTCGGCCGGACGAGCGAAGTTCGTCAAGACCGTGCCCGACGTCGATCGACCGTTCGGCCTGGCGTTTGGCGTCGGCACCTGCGCGCCGTCCGATGTCGTCGATGTCGTCGATGTCGTTCATCGCAGCTCGCCTCCTTCGGCGACACCCAGCCGAAGCGCCAGGGACTTGCGGGCCATGTGCAGCGATGTCTTCACCGTTCCCTCCGTCACCTCGAGCACCCGCGCCACCTCGGCCACGGAGAGGTCGTCGATGTAGTGCAGTGCGACGGCGTGGCGCTGCCGGTCGGGCAGGGCTCGGACGGCCGCCCAGAACTGCTCGCTGACCGGGTCGACGGGCGACGATGCCTGCTCGGTTGTTCGAGCGTTCGCGGCTCGGCGGGTGGCCCTCTCCTCGCGCTGCGCCCGACGATGGGCATCGATCGTCAGGTTGATGAGCACACGGCGAGTCCACGCCCCCGGGCGATCGAGCCTGCTCACGGTTTCCCAGGAGCGATAGGTGCGCAAGAGTGCTTCCTGGGCGAGTTCGGGTCCATGGCCGGCGTCGCCGGTCAACGATGTCGCGAGGGCCACCAACGAGTGGAGTTCGACTCGGTAGAAGGCATCGAAGGCGACGTCGATCGCGGCGGGCGGGCCGCCCACGCTCTTGCCTCGCTGCAGCATGATCACATTGCAACACACGCCACAGCACGCAACGCGGTTGATCCGACTCGCAGGATCATCGAAGTGGTCGGAGCCCCTGGGTTCCGTGAGCCACACGCCGCCGCTCAGCGGGTCGCACTCACCGACGCACCACTCCGTGAGCCACACGCCGCCTCTCAGCGGGTCGCACTCACCGACCCACGTAGGTCACGCCGGCGGCGTGGCCGGCGTCGAGGGCCGGCGCTGTCGCGGCTCACCGGGCCGCGGCGAGGAACTCGCGGAGCGCGGCCGCCATCTCGGTCCTCACTGGCGCACCCGAGATGACCATGTCGACCATCGGCACCGAAGTGTGGATGTGGCCACGGGCAGCAAGATGGCGCACCGGCACGCCTGCGGCGGCCAACGCATCGGCGTAGGCGGCACCTTCGTCGCGCAACGGATCGAACTCGCAAGTCACCACCATCGCCGGCGGCAGAGCCGACAGATCGTGCGCCCGCAGCGGCGACGCCGTCGGGTGCGTACGATCCGTCGGATCCGCGTAGTGGTCCCAGAACCAGCGCATCAGCGCCGCGGTCAGCATGTAGCCGTCGCCGTTGTCGACGTACGAACCACTGGTCATGTCGCAATCGGTGACCGGCGTGAGCAGCACCTGTCCGGCAATGGCCGGACCACCCGCGTCGCGGGAAAGGTGGCACGCGACAGCGGCGACGTTGCCACCGGCGCTCCACCCGCACACCGCCAAGCGGCCAGGTATCCCGCCGATCGCTTGGGCGTTGGCAGCCACCCATTGCACGGCTGCGAACCCGTCGTCGATGGCCGCGGGGAAGCGGTGCTCAGGCGCGTGGCGGTAGTCGACGGACACCACGACGGCGTCGGTGCGCAGGCACAGATCCCGACACAGCGGCTCGTCGGACACGTGATTGCCGAGCACCCATCCGCCGCCGTGGAAGTAAACGACGATCGGATGCGGCCCCTCGCTGCTCGGCCGGTAGAGGCGGAAGTTCAACTCACCACCCGCACCCGGCAGCGTGCCGTCGACGATCTCGCCCACCTCCGGGCCAGGCGGGCGCATCGTCGCCGATGCCTCCGAGAACTTCCTCGCGTCGTCGACCGACATCGACTCCATCGGTGGCAGACCCATGCCGGCGATCAACTCCAGAACCATTGCCACATCGGGTTGCATGCGGCGCACGACACCGTCGACGCACTGCGACCCACCCACCCCGGAAAGGGTGAAGCCCAGGTAGCCACGTTCGACCACTTCGTCGCACACCGCCCGGTAACCGTCGACTCCGCCCACGTACGGCAAGAACACGCGCGGTTTGCCTGGCACGTTCGCACCCATGTACCACGAGTTCGCCTGCGGGTACAGGGTTATGTCAGCGCAGTCGTTCACGTGCTGCACCCAGCCCGCCTGAGCCTGCTCGGTGGGTTCGATCGTGTCGAATCCCGCGCCGCGCAAGTAGGCGATGCAGTCGGTGACCCAGTCGACGTGCTGCTCGATCGACACTGTCATGTTCGACAGCACCGACGGGCTTCCGGGCCCCGTGATGGTGAACATGTTCGGAAACCCGACCGTGGTCAGACCGAGGTACGTCGTGGGCCCGTGTGCCCACACGTCCTTCAACCTCGTCCCGTTGCGCCCCGCGGTGTCGACCGAGACGATCGCCCCCGTCATCGCGTCGAAGCCGGTGGCGAACACGATGGCGTCGAACTCGAACGACTCGTCGACCGTGTCGATTCCGGTCTCGTTGATCGCCAGCAGCGGGTGACATCGCAGGTCGACCAGTCGTACGTGGGGAAGGTTGAACGTGGCGAAGTAGCCGCTGTCGAGGCAAGGGCGCTTGGTGCCGAACGGGTGGTCGACGGGGCACAACGCTTCGGCGGTCGCCGCGTCGTGCACGATCCCCCGGATCTTGTCGCGTAGGAACGACGCGAGGGACGCGTTGGCCGCCGGACTGACCAAGATGTCGTTGAACACGCCGATGATCGAGAAAAGGGCTCCTTCCTCCCACGCTTCCTCGTAGCAGGCCAGCCGTTCCTCGTCGGTCACCATGAACGTGCCCACGTCGCGCCGCTCACCGGGAATGCCGCCCCGCGACCACTTCGCCTCGTGCCGGTACTCGCTGTGCCGTCCGTCGATGGCGGCCAGCTTCGCCGCCGGGATCGGCCCGTTGTGTGCCGGGATCGAGAAGTTCGGGGTGCGCTGGAACACCGTCAGTTGAGCGGCCTGGGCGGCGATGATCGGGATCGACTGGATGCCGGACGAGCCGGTGCCGATGACGGCCACCCGCTTGCCCGTGAAGTCGACGCCGCTGTGTGGCCACCGGCTGGTGAAGTAGATCTCGCCGGTGAAGCGGTCGGCGCCCTCGATGTCGGGTGCCTTCGGCAACGACAGACAACCGGTGGCCATCACGTAGAAACGACAGTTGATCGCGGTGTCGTCGGCAGTGCTCACCCGCCACCGCGAAGCAGTGTCATCCCAGTCGGCCGACTTCACCCGGGTGTTGAAGAGGAAGTCGCGGCGCAGGTCGTGCTTGTCGGCGACGAAGTTCAAGTAGCTGAGGATCTCGGGTTGAGTGGCGTACTTCTCGGACCAGATCCATTCCGACTCGAGGGCCGGATCGAAGCTGTAGGAGTAGTCGATGCTGGGGATGTCGCAGCGAGCGCCCGGGTACCGGTTCCAGTACCACGTGCCGCCCACGTCGCCTCCCGCCTCGATCCCGACGGCCGAGAGCCCGAGCCCTCGAAGCCGGTGCATCAGGTACAACCCGGCGAACCCGGCTCCGACCACGACCACGTCGACATCTCGACCCGCAACCCCTGGACCGATGTCTGATGCCATCGTGTGCTCCCCTTGTTCCTGCCATCGCGATCGAGGGTTTTGACAGCGATCGCGGGTTCCCTGAGGCCATTGTCACATGAACACCGGGCGCCGCCGGCATGGACCCGGTCGCCACCGTGTCGCTATGTTTACTCCGTGGTATACATCGTCGGCGAGCGGGGCGGGGCCTGCTGGGCGTCACTCCTGGTTGCGGGGGCCCTCGGCCTATCGTCGTGCGGCGCGTCCGAACCGGCCACAGTGGTGCGCGGAGCCGACGACGTGCAGGTGATGCAGCCCGACGAGGTGGCCGCGGTGCGGCTGCCCGCGCTAACCACCCTCGCCCCGGTCACCACCGAGTTGGAGGCCGAGTCGGAGGCTGAGTCGGAGGCCGAGGCGGGGGCCACCGCGGCCACGGGCGACAGCGCCGCCACGTCGACCGGGCCGTCCGACGACACCGTGCCGGTCAACCAGGACACGCGTCCACCCGAGCTGCGCCTGTTCGACGCGTTCGGCAAGTTCCGCACCTGCCTCGACGAGAGGGGCTACGGCATCGAGGGCGACCTCACCGATCCGAACAACCCCGCGTACCAGGACTCGGCCTACGTCGACGCGGTCAGCACGTGCGCCGCCCGCACCGACATCGTGAACATCTTGCAGGAGGTGCAGGCAACACGGTCGAACCTGACGCCGGAGGAGGTCGAGGTCCGCAACGTCATCTTCGCCGATCTTCGCACCTGCCTCGAGGCGCGAGGGTGGACGATCGAGACCACCACGAGCGAGATCGGCCTGCTGGAGCCGGCCGTGTTCCAGAACGCCGAGGGTGTGCTCGACGAACGCGACATCAACCAGTGCCTGTCCGAGCAGAACCTCGGCGAAAACTGAACCCGACCGGATGACGACGTAGGCATCGATGAGGAGACATCAATGAGCTGGGGGAAGATCGTGGCCGGCGGCGTGGGCGTTGTCGCCCTGATCGGGGCCAGCATCGGTGTCGGACGCATGACCGCCGACGACTCGCGCCAGGAGGAGCTGCTCATCGTGCCGCGGCAGGTGGAACGACGGGACCTCGACGACGTACTCACCATCAGCGGTGACATCCGCCGCGAGGAGATCCAACGGATCAACCTGCCTGTCGACGGCAAGGTGAGCAGCATCGCCGTCGACGACGGCGACACGGTCGAGGTCGGCGACCCGCTGTTCGCGCTCGATGGTCGCACGGCCGTGGCGGTGGCCGGCGACTTCGCCTTCTACCGCACGCTCGACGTGGGGTCCGACGGGCCCGACGTCCTGCAGCTCGAGGGCATTCTCGTGGCTGCCGGGTACCCGATCTCGTCGGTCGACTCGTTGTTCACTGAAGAGACCCGTGCCGCACTGTCATCGTGGCAGTTCGACCGGGGGTACGGCGGAGCGACGCCCGAGCCCACTGAGACCATCACGGTTGGCCTGGTGTCCAATCCCGCCGGCTACGAGGTCGGCAAGGCCAACACTGTGGCGTTCTCCATCGCTCCGAGCGCTCCCGACGGTGTGCCCGGCGCGGGGTTCGGCACGTCACGCCGGGCACCGCCGGTGCCGCCCACTGTTCCCGCCGTCAAGCCGAGCATCGAGCTCGTCGCCGACGTGCAGGAGGTGGATGAAGGTGGCCGGGTGGTGCTCACGTTCACCGCCAACCCGGCCCCGATCAGCGCGCTCACGGTGGACCTCACCATCGGTGGCGATGCCACGGGCGGGAACGACCCGGCCGACGGCGACGACTACGAGAGCATCGACAACAGCTTCGTGCTCGCGGCCGGGCAGGCCACCTACTCGCTCACGGTGCCGATCTTCGTCGACCAGGTCAAGGAAGACCGCGAGGACCTCACGGTGTCGCTGACCGACCAGTTCGGCAACGACCCGAACTACATCGTCGGCCCGGCCAACCAGGCTCGCATCCGCATCCGCGCCAACGGCGACGACCTGCAACCGGTCGTCACAGTGAAGGCCTCGACCGCCGTCGTGAACGAAGGCGCCACCGTCACGTTCACCTTCGATTCGACGGTCGAGTCGAACGAGGACCTCGACCTCACCGTGCAGATCGGAGGATCGGCGACCAACGGCCGCGACTACGTCGAGATCGACCTCGACGACATCACCATCCCGGCCGGTACCACCTCCACCACGTTGCAGGTCCAGATCCGGGCCGACAACGCCGTCGAGGGCGACGAGCGCCTGTCGGTCGGCGTGGTGCCCGATCCCGATGCCGACCCTGCCGATCCGCCCTACGTACCCGGCACGCCGTCGCAGGCCGATGTGCTCATCGAGTCGAACGACCTGCCCGAGCTCACCATCGTCGGCGGCGGTGAAGTCACAGAAGGCGCGACGACCGCGTTCACCATCGTGGCCGATGCCCCGGTCACCGCCGACACCTCGATCAACTACCAGCTTGGAGGGACGGCACAGGTCGGCAGCGACTTCGAGACGCTCGCCGGCACCGTCATCATGCCGGCCGGCACCCGCCAGGTGGTCGTAACCATCACCACCATCGACGACGACGTGCTGTTCTTGCCGAGCGACATGGTGGTTGCCGACTGGCCAGCGCGCGTCGGCACAGTAGAGGTCGACGAAGGCGAGTTCGTGTTGCAGGGCGCTCCGGTGCTCACCCTCACCGAACCGGTGTTCACCATCACGTTGGCGGTGAGCGCTGGTGACCGCTCGGAGCTCGAGGTGGGACAGGCGGTGGTGGTCAGCCTCGACGGCCTCGACGACGACCTCACCGGTGTCATCGCCACGCTCGACGACACCGCGAGCGTGAGCGAGACCGGCGAAGAGCAGTACGAGGGCACGGTGGAGGTGGAGGGCGATCTCGCCGCAGTCGACGGCGCCCGGGCCACGATCGACGTCACGCTCGCCCAACGACTCGGTGTGCTCGCGGTGCCCGTCGCGTCGGTGCTCCGCGTGGCCGGTGGCGAGGAGGTGCGGGTGGTCAACGACGAAGGCAAGATCAGCCGGGTTCCGGTCACCATCGGGCTGATCGACGGCGAATGGGTCGAGATCACCGAGGGTCTCGTCGGCAACGAACTGGTCGTGGTCGACGTTGATCCGCGCGCCGATCCGGCGCCGGTCGAGGACGCGGACCCCTGATGGTGACCCGACGATGACCGGCTCCGCTCCCGACGACACGCCGGTGGACGGGCTCGCTGCGGCCGGCCCCGCGCCCCTGCTCGAACTCGTCGACGTGTCTCGCCTGTACGGCTCCGGCGATGCCGCGGTGGCCGCGCTGTCACACGTGTCGTTGCGCGTCATGCCCGGCGACTTCCTGTCGATCATGGGCCCATCGGGATCGGGCAAGTCGACGATGCTCGGCCTGCTCGGCTGCCTCGACGTGCCGACCACCGGCATGATCCTCGTCGGCGGCCACGAGGTGACGGCGATGAACGACGACGAACGCAGCCGGGTGCGCGGCCGCGAGATCGGCTTCCTCTTCCAGCAGTTCCACCTGATCCCTCACCTCGACGCGCTCGGCAACGTCGAGACGGCGCTGCTCTACCGCGGGCTGCGACCGAAGGAGCGACGCGAGCGATCTCGCGCTGCGCTGGACCGGGTGGGGCTGCTGCACCGCCACGATCATCGGCCGGTGCAGCTGAGCGGCGGCGAGCAGCAACGCGTCGCGCTCGCCCGGGCGCTCGTCACCGAGCCGAACATCCTGCTCGGCGACGAACCCACCGGGGCTCTCGACTCGAAGAACGCCGACAACGTGATGGAGATCTTCGCATCGCTGCAGTCGCCCGAACGTGCGGTCGTGCTGGTCACTCACGATCCGAACGTGGGCGACGCCGCGGAGCGTCGCGTGCGCATGCGCGACGGGACGATCGTCGCCGAGGAACGGCGCTCGGCCGCATGAGCCGCCTCCGCGACCTCGTCGGCGTCGCGCTGACGGGGCTGTTCGCCCGCAAGGTGCGCACCGCGCTGCTGCTGCTCGGTCCCACCATCGGCGTTGCCGCGATCATCGCCGCCGTCGGCCTGACCGACAGCGCGAAGGGCGACCTCAAGCGCAAGGTCGCCGAGTTGGGCACCAACCTCATCGAGGCATCTGCGGCGAGCAGCTTCGGTTCGCAGGATCCGACGCTTCCGGCCGATGCCGTCGATCGGGCCCGCACCGTGGTCACGGTCGACAAGGTGTCGGCCGTCGTCGAGCTCCAGAACATCGTGGTGTCGCCCTACCAGGAGGCCACCGAGAACTTCGAGACCGTCCCGGTGCCCGTGCTGGCCAGCGATCTGGCGCTGCCCGACGTGCTCGAGGTCCCGCTGGTGAGCGGGCGTTGGTTGAACGACTTCGACGACGTTGGTGACTCACGCACCGCAGTGATCGGCGTGGGACTCGCCCGCGAGTTCGACTACCTGCCCGGCGAGCTGCGGTCGATCCTGTTGAACGGCTTGGAGTACGCGGTCGTCGGCGTGCTCGATGAAGTGGAACTCGAGCCGGCGTTCGACAACGCCGTGTTCATCACTTTCGCCGCCGCCGACGATGACTTCGTCGACGCCGACATCTTGCCCAACAAGCTGTACTTGCGCGCTCGCGACGGCAGTGAGGACGCCACCGCCGAGGCGCTCAAGGTGGCGGTGAACCTGGGCGGCCCCGACGAGGTGCAGACCGAACTGAAGTCTGAGGCGCTCGAGTTGGCGTCGCAGAGCGATCGACAACTGCAGCTGATCGTCGTGTCGATGGGCCTGCTCGCAATCGTCGTCGGCGGCATAGGTATTGCCAACGTGATGTCCATCTCGGTGATCCAGCGGTCGTCGGAGATCGGCATCCGACGGGCTCTCGGACACACCCGCAGCACCATCGCCATCCAGTTCATCCTCGAAGCGATCGTGGTGGGCTTCCTCGGTGGCGTGTTGGGAGTGGCGGTCGGTGTGGCTGCCATCGCCGTCGGAGTTGGCGTCGCCGGATGGGTGTTCACGCTGCAGCCGGTGCTGGTCCCCGCAGGCGTCGCGCTGGCCATGGTGATCTCGGTGATCGCCGGCCTGTACCCCGCTGTGCGTGCGGCAGGCCTGGAACCGCTCGAGACGTTGCGACTCGGCTGATGTGCGACGGCCGCCGACGGGTCGCGACGCGTGCTGATGACCGTCAGAAGTAGGTCTGCAGCCTCGATACAGACCGCATGGACCTGGTCCTAGGACCATTGTCCGATGGCGATGGGCACCTGTCGAGGTGCAGCGTGGCCGGGTCAACCTCGACACAGCAAAACGAAAGTAGACCCACATGCGTCGTCATACCTTGATCGGAACTGCGTCCGCCCTCGTCGCCCCGGCGGTGGTGGCGGCGGTGGTGGCGGCACCAGCGTGTCGGTCGGCGCGATCCAGACGGTTTCCGCCTCGGTGTCATGCACCACTGGCACGCAGCTCTCCGTGACCCTCCGCAAGGGGTTCCAGAAGCGGGTGGAAGCGCAGATCGTCCCCACGGCCCAGGCGCTCAACCCAGATGGCACGCCGGTGCCGGCGGCGTGGTGGGACCAGCGTGTCTTCAACGACACCCTCGGCAAGAGCATCGGCGGTTGGGCGAGCAACATCGACATGGTTCCCGGCCTCGTGCAGACGAACCTCCTCAGCTCGGTGCCGGTCGGAGTCACAGAGCTGACCTACACGGCCACCCGCCGTGAACTGCCGAGCACCACCAGCCTCGACCTGGCGGCCATCAGGGCCCAGCCAATCGTCGAGACCTGCACCGCCCACTTCACCGTCATCGGGAGGTAGGTCCGCGATCTAGTTCACGAATCCACTTGTCGACGCGGGTGCCGGGCCGATACAGAAGGCAGTGAACGAGAGACGGGCGACGAGCGCTACAAGCTGGCAACCACCGCAGATCTCCGCGGGTTGGCAGCCGGACCCGACAGGCCGATTCGCTCACCGGTGGTGGGACGGGCAGGCTTGGACCGCCACCGTCGGCCAGGGCGGTGTCACGGCACAAGATCCCTTCGATCGCCAACCGATGGACCAACCTGCTGCGACCCTCCCAACAGCGCCAACCGGAGCACCGGGGAAGCGCTGGTCTGCGGCCGTCATGATCGCCGCAGTCGCGGTGCTGTCGCTGGTGGCCGTCGTGCTCGTGATCGCCCGCGACGACGACGCCCGCTGGTCCGTCGGCGGGACCGGCGGCGTTGCGGAGACGACCGAGACGATCGGACCTGCCGGCGGGCGGATGGTCATCCCCGCGTCCGATGGCGCCGGGGCCGGCATCGCGCTCAAGGTCCCTGCCGGCGCGCTGGGCGGAGAGACGGAGTTGACGGTGTCCGCCTCGCCTGGGCGTGTGGGCGGTCTGGTCGACCTGGCTGGCGAAGAGCCGGGCGTGTGGTCGGCCCTCGCCGACTACGCGCTCGACGACGAAGACACGCTGGTTCATCCGGTGTTCGGGCCGCTGGTGCTCGCCTCGCTCTCGGAGATGACCGGACCGGTGATCGACTTCGGCCCGTCGGGCCTGAAGCTCGGTCAACCGGCCGAGGTGGTCGTGCCGCTCGAGCTCGTGGACCTCCCGGAAGGGACGGTGCCAGTGGTGCTGCTCGAGGGCGATGGCGGGTGGGAGGTGATCGACGGCGCCAGGGTCGACTCGACGCGCGGCGTCTTGCGGTTCGAGGTCAGCCACTTCAGCAGGAGCTTCATCGGCCGGATCCTCGACAATCTCGTGTCGAACCCGACGGCATCGGTGACCAGCGAGCAGTACGAACAAGCCCTGGCGAGCCTGTCGGCCGGCCCCGCGGACGACGTGTCCGACGGTGTGCTGCGGGCGATCCTCTGCAGGGAGGGCGTTACGTTCAATCCGGCGGCAGTGCCCGATGCCAGCACGGTCCTCGACTACCTGGGTTTCGAGTCGGGCCGGATCGGCCAGGCTCCGGCCGGTGCCGGGATGCGGATCAGGGAAGTCCTGCGCACCCACTTCCAGGACGCCCGCGCCGCCGGCAACCCGACGCCGCACGATTTCAGCTTCGACATGCTCCTCCAACTGGCGCTGGACGAGACCGGCGGCGACCCCTTCCAGGCGCTCGTGCTCGCCCACGACGTGCTGCGCGACAACCGCAACTCGCCCGTCGTCCAGGACGTGATGGCCAACGTGCGTGGGGACGCCGGCGACGAGCGCGGTGCCCGTTACCACCTCCTCGGCACGGCCGTCTACTCGTTCGCCTACGAACACCTCCGAGCAACCGACCAGACGGGCATCTTCTGGCCACCGAGTCCGGAGACCGTCGTGCGGTGGGAGGAGGCGTGGGTATCGGGCGACATCCGGACCGACACCGTCGAATACGCCGTGGATCGCCTCGGTGCCCGGCTCGGACGCGACCTGTACCGGGAGTACACGGAAATGGCCGCCGGCCGTCGGTCGGAATACGTGGAGTTGCTGTGCGCCAACGCCGTCGCTTCGACAACCACCACGCCGTCGACGACTTCGACCACGGTTGTGCAAACCACGACATCTGCCCCTGTGGAGATCGCCACCTCTACCGTGCCGCCCGATCTCGAGCTCGGCTCGGGCGACGTCCAGGCGACGCTGATCTGGTCGAGCGACTCCGACATGGACCTCCACGTGGTCGATCCAAACGATGAGGAGATCTACTACTCGTCGCCGTCGTCGTCGAGCGGCGGTTCGCTCGACCACGACGACGTGCCGGGGTGCGGCGTCGACACAGGGGATCACGTCGAGAACGTGTTCTGGCCCCAGGGCCAGGCGCCCGGCGGCGAGTACCGGGCGTACGTCCACTTCTTCAACGACTGCGTCGACGGGACGACCCAGTCCGTCCAGCTCACCGTGCGCGTGAACGGCCAGGTCGTGATCAGCCAGGCGATCACCCTGACCGGCGGCGCCACTTCGGACCTGTTCCTGTTCACCGTCTCCTGAGGGCGGTTCCCGGTCCGCGCCGCGTCGGCATCGGGCTAGTGTCACGCCCCGTGGAGAGGCCGTTCCGGCTCGTGCCGCCACCGGCGGCACCGCGCACGTTCGTGCGCCCGAGGTTGCAGGGGCGGTTGAATCGCCGCTTCGAGCACCGGGTCATCACGGTCACGGCCGGGGCCGGGTTCGGGAAGACGACGCTGCTCGTACATGCCCTGGCCGACCACGACCTCGATCGGCACGGGCGGGACGTGTGGCTCGGCTGTGAACCGGCGGACTCGTCGGCGTCGACACTGCTCGGTTCGCTGTTGTCGGCCGTACGCCGCGGCCGCGGCACGGACACGGCCGAGCCGACGGTCGACGATGTCTGTGCGGCCATCTGGAGCTGCGCACCGGAGCAGGTCTGCCTGGTGCTCGACGATGCGCACCTGCTCGACCAAGGCTCGGCCGGTGAGCTGGCGTTGGCCGATCTCGCCACGAAGCTCCCCGAGAACGGTCATCTCGTGGTCGCTGGACGGCGACGCCCGCCGATCCCCACGGCACGGCTCGTCAGCCACTCCCGCGCAGACGACCTGACCGAGACGGACCTTCGTCTCGATGACGACGAGATGCGCCGGCTCGTTGCAGGGCACGGGCTCGATGCCGATGACATCCGCGACTTGGCCGGGTGGCCGGCACTCGTCGAGCTGACTGCGAGTGCCGGTGGGGATGTCGCCGAGCGGTTCGTCGCCGAGGAGGTGTTGGTCGGCCTTTCCGCCGAACAGCGGAAGGACCTCGCCTGCCTCGCCGCCGTCGGCGGGGCCGATGCCGCGCTTGCCGCCGAAGTTTGTGGCCATCCAGTCGACCACCNNTGAAGGCGGCTTCGGCGTTGCAACAACGCGGGCACCACGCGACCGCGTTCGAACTGCTGGCGGTCGCCGGAGAGTGGCAGGCCGCGTTGCCCGTTCTGTTCGACGCGTGCAACGACCAGACGAACCCGCCCTGGGCTGATGTCATGAACCGTTGGTGCGACCTCGTCCCTGCGGAGTATGTCGACGAGCCGGAGGTCGCCTATGCCCGCGGCATGATCGCCCGCGGATCCGATCCGTGGATCCCGATCGCTGTCGATGGCATCGAATCGGCGAGCCGCGCGTTCCAAGCTCGCGGCGATGTCGCCAGGGAGAACGCGGCGAGGGTGCGCGCCTGCTACACCGCTGTGGTACGCGCCGATCCCCGATGGATGGTCGCCTGCCGCGATCGCATCGACGAACTCCTGAGCTTGGGTGCGCCGATCGAGCAGTTCCGATCGATCAACACGGCGACCATCGCGATGATCGACGGCCGTCACCACGACTGCATGCGCGCCGCCGACGAATGCGGTGCTCTCGAGCCCCGTCTGCGGCACTTCCCCGGCTACTACCGCGCCGTGTCGTTGCTCGCGCTGGGCAACGCTCCCGCCGCCGTCGACGACGCCGAGGAATCGGCTCGCGCCGCGCTGGCGATCGTTCCCGCCGCTGGTTCCGGATGGTCGTTGATGTTGCCTGCTGCAGTAGCTCTCGTCCGAGGCCGGCTCGGCGAGATCGACTGGGCCGAATTCGACGACCCGGGGCGCCGGTTCGCGATCTCCGAACGCGTTCCGCAGCTGGCCATGGGCGCCGTGGCGCGGGCGAACACCGGCGACGTCGCCGGCGCGGCAGAGTCGCTGGCCCATGTCGATGTGCTGCTCGACGGGCCGACACGTCGGCCGCTCGTCGATGGGTTTCGCGCGGTCGCCGCGGCGGCGCTCGCGGTCGCCTGTGGCGATGAAGCGGGAGCCGCGGCAGAGCTGGATCGTGGCCTGCGGCACGATCTCGATGCGGCGGGCGCGGCGCAAGCGGTGCTGTGGATACCGGCCCACGCCTACCTCCTGCATGGACCGGCGCGGGAGATGCTCGATTCGATCGACAGCGCCGCGCCCCGGCTCCGGGTGCTCGATGCCTGTCGGGCCTTGATCGTGCTGCGAGCGGGTGGAACTGCTGATCCGCCGGCGCTGCTCGACGACGTCGAGGCGGCCGTTGCGGCCCTCGGGGTACGGTTGACGACCGAACTCGTGGTCCGGTCGGTGTCACCCCGAAACGGTTTGGAGCTCACCCGCACGCTCGCCGAGCGCTGGCCGGTGCCTGTTCGGGCCGCGCTACACGACGCGGCGCGCCATGGCGACGGCGCGGTGCGTCGACGGGCGAGCGGCCTGGCGGCCGACATCCCGATTCCACCCGACCGCCCAATCATCATCCGGTTCTTCGGCGCGGCCACCCTGGTGCGCGGCGCGGACGCGGTGGATGACCCCAGCTGGCGGCGCTTGCGTGTACGTCAACTGCTCGCGTGCTTGGCCATCCATCGGCGCGTTCGCCGCCAACGGCTGGCCGACCTGCTGTGGCCGGATGCGACGGAGGCGGCGGCATCCGCGAACCTGCGAATGACACTGAGCTACGTCCAGGCGCTGCTCGAACCCGACCGGGAGAAGGGTGACGCGCCGTGGTTTCTGCAGCAGGACGCCGGCGTGCTCTCGCTGCGGCCGTGCTTGGAGCTCGACGTCGACGTGTGGGACGTCGAGGCCCGGCTCGACCAGGCTGCGCAGCACCGTGCTGCGGCGCAGCCGACTCTCGAACTGCAGAAGTTGCTCGAAGCGTTGGCGCGTTGGGGCGGTGATGCATTCGAGGATCTGGCTGATCTGGACTGGGCCCGCGACACCCGTGAGCGACTTCGGGCGCGATGCCTGGCGGCGTCGAAACGGGCGGTCGCGCTGTTGATCGCGGCGAGACGTGCCGCGGAGGCGGACGTGGTCGTTGAACGAGCGCTCGCCGAGGACCGATGGGACGAGGAACTGCACCAGCTCTCCATCCGGCTGCGGGTCGTGCAAGGAGATCATGCCGGTTGTCGACGTGCCTACGAGCGGTGCCGAGCCGCGCTCGCCGAACTCGATCTTCAACCATCAGCCGCCGTCGAGCAGCTCGTCACGCAGTTCCGCTGACGGCTTCGCTTGCACGTCGCTTGCAGCGGCGGTGCACGTTGGGCGTGTGGGTGAGGCGGAGACGAACGTCGAGAGCAGCGGACGGGATGCACACGGCGACGGTGGACACCTCCGGCCGATCGCGGCCGATGGTGCTGTGCGGGCGCTGCAACTTGCGGCCGCGTTGGAGACCTGCCGAGCTGCGCTTGCGGATCATGCCGCCGGTCTCCTCACCGATGCGGAGCTACGGCGCACGCTGCTGCGCACCGGCCTGATCTGTCGCACAGACGAGGCGTGGTTGCTCGACCTCGAACACGGCACCTGGCTGCGCTACGACGGGATCACGGTCAGCGCACCACACGGTGCTGTCCTTCGTACCGACATCGAGCGTTGGCGCCGTGCGGTTGACGCGCTGCGTTCGGTCGCCTCGACCGCCGAGGCCCGGTCCTCGTGAGCGACATCCGCTGGTTCCGCCGGCTGGCCGGGCTCGCAACCGGTGTCGCCGCGCTCGCCGCTCCGCTTGCCGCGAGGGCCGACGCACAGGACCAACCGCCGTCCGATACGGGTGACACGGTGACGTTGCACGCCTGTGACGAGGGCGTTCCCGAAGGCTGGGAGGTGATCGAGGATGCGAGCGGACTCGGTGAGCGCACCGTGCTGTGCAACTACCGAATCGATCGGGCGCCCGCTGTCGTCGGCGATGCCGCGCTGTCGGGTGCCGCGATCACGATCGAGTACTTCTGCACGGAAGACGAGGCCGATGAGGCGTTCCGCGGCAAGACCGGAAAGCGCGAGACCGAGACGTTCCGCTCGGATTCCAAGGTGATCAGTGAGGAGGGGCCGCTCGCTGAGAACAAGGACAACCCGCAGAGAGACGGGATCTTCTCGTCGTTCTTCGAGTTCCCCTTCACCCTGATGGAGAAGGCCTGGATTCGGTACAACTCGCACACGGTCGGCACACTCGTGCTGCTGACGAACGAGCGAGCGCCCGGCGGCCCACCCGAAGCCGAACGGATCAGCATCAACGGAACGGTCGAGGCCGTCGGCCGCACGATCGCCGCCGCCCATCGCCCGACCGGCGACGAGTCGTGCTTCATCCCCCCGATCGAAGGCGGTGGCGCGACGGACGGCGCCGGCGGTGGTGGGCCGTCGGTGGTGACGATCCTGACGGTGGCCGGCGTGATCACCGTCGGCGGCGTTGAGATCTGGCGGCGCCGGCGTCCACGGCGGCCAGGTCCATCGCGACGGCTTCCCGGTGGCGCGACAACCGTGCCGCCGCAGTGCGTCGACATCGACCGGCGATACACCACGGCGCGGGAGAGCCTTGGGACGCTCGAGGAGGCTGTCGTGAACGTTCGTGAGTCGTTGGAGCGCTCGGAGAAGATCCAGCACCACAACGTCCTGCGGTTCAACGCACTCGCCGGGATCGAAGCCGGTCGGCTCATCGGGGGGCCGCTGAGCGCGGTCGACAGTATTCGTGGTCGAATCCTCAAGCCCGCTCCGCACCAGGCCGACACCTGGAAGCCGCCGATGAACCTGTCGCCGGCGATGACCGCACGGCTAGGCCGGCTCCGTGGACTCGTCGACGCTGCGAAGCAAGCAGCGGGTGTGGCGCAGGTTCGGCTCGCCGAGGCGGCGCAACGGCTGAGGACGATCGCCACCAGCAGTGAGGTCCGGACGCTTCGAAACAACGTTGCGGCCTCTCGGACGGCGCTCGATGGTGCGAAGTCCGGTCTTCGATTGTCGCAACTGCTGCGCCGCGACCTGGCAGCTGTGAATCGTCAGATCGGCCTCGAGGCACGGAACCTCGCCGACGTTCTCCGGCCGTTGGCTGACATCGAGAAGGAAGCCGCCCGTCTGCGCAAGCTGATCAGCCTCACCGACAACGTCGACGACCTCGCAGACCTGAACGCCGATCTCCAACGCACCTGGTCGCGGCTTCAGCCGCTCAAGACCCGGCGGACAGCGATCGAGGCGGCCCATGCCGACCTCGTTCGTCGCAGGGTCGATCTCGGGACCCAGCTCGATGCATCCGGCAACGTCCAGCGTGCCCACCTGGAGTCACAGATGGCCGCGCACGATCGCCTCGTCGCCAGTGCGACGACGACCGAGGCACGGCTCCAGGCGGAGGCGAGGGCCGCCCACCAGGCCGCCCAGCGGTCGGTGAAGGACGCGCTGAATCAACAGTCGATGGCGACCTCGGCGCTTGCCGCCGCGCAGCGCAGCATCGACCTCGCAGGTCCGCTGACCGGTGTGAGCTTCGGTCGCCGGGCGTTGCAGGGTGGCGGCCAGGCCATCGGCTGGGTGTTGTCGCCACTGGTGTCGGCGTTCGAGCGGGGATTCGGGCGAACGCAGTCGATCCCCGAGGCGTACGAGATCCTCATCCGCGGTCAGCAGCACATCGCCGAACTGTTGCGCCGCGTCGTGCTGTTGGAGAAGGCGATCCGCCAGCAGCGCAGCGTGACCCGCACCCTGCACGGCCGGGTGGAGCAATGCATCCAACACGCGTCACGAGGAGCGGTGGAGGCGAGATGAACACGGAGGGGACGGGGCAGTGAATCCATCACAGGGTCCAACGTCGGAGCGGGTCGAGTTCCCGGGCACCGACGAGCGCATCACACCGGAACAGTGGCAGCACCAGACGGAGGAGATCAGGGCGATGCTCGTCGCCGATGGCATGTCCGAAGCCGACGTCGCCGAGGATCTGCGGATCGCGTTCGGCGAGATCACTTTCGTCGATGACAGTCACATCAGCTGGCGCCACGACGGCGGGGTCTGGTGGCGCTGGACGTCATCGGCGTGGGAACAGTCGACGCCGCCCGGCGGGCTGCGCGTCGATCGGGCCGTGTTCGAGCTCGATCCCGAACCAGACAGCGATCCGGAGCTCGAGCAGTTGCTGGCCGGAGCCGAAGGTCTCGCCGGCGACTACGAGCGGTTCATCGCTGAGCACCCGGATGCGACCTGGCCCGAAGTGCCCGACGAGCACGAGCTCGTGCCGAGCGATCCGGTGGACGACACGCGCCGCTTGCCCGGCGCTGCGCCACCAGGGTTCCGAGCGACCCACGTGGTGCCTGCCGCCGGCATGTCGACCTGGGCCGAACCGGGCGACGCGCAGCCCGGGCCATCGCTCGATCCTGGGCTGAACGTGCAGCAGCTCGAGACGTGGGGCGACTGGGCGCACATCACCTGCGACAACGGCTGGACGGCGTGGGTCGATGGGCGCGACCTCGTTCCAAGCGGTGCCGGCACGGATCACGGCTGGAGCGTTCCCGCGCCGCGGTCAACAGCCGCACCGGTTGCATCGGTCGCCTCGGCGCAGCCAACCAGCCAAGCCGGGCAGCGATTCCTTACTCCTTCGAAAAGCACGTGGGCGGTGTCGGCCGGCGCTGCCGCACTCGGTCTCGGGGCCTTCCTTCCATGGTACGACCTCGGTGCCGGCGCACCCACGGTGTCGGCGTTCGACGGGGCGATCAAGTATCTCGTCGACTACGAGAACCCCGGCACGGGGCTACGGATCGGGCTCGTACTACTGCTTGTCGCCGGTGGCGCGTTTGTCGCTCGACACATGCGTGGTTGGGAGCGTGCCGTGCGCCCGCTCGCCATTGTCGGCATCGCCATCTGTGGGCTGTTCGTCGTGCAGACGCAACGCGCGGTAAGTGCCTCGGGTGATCTCGGCGGCGAGGTGCCGGGCGTTCTCGACGTGATCGGCTTCGGAGTGTGGACCTCGCTTGCCGGCGGAGCACTGCTCGCATGGGGAGGTTCGCAGAAGTGATCAGGCGGATGCTGTTCGTGGTCCTGTTGCTGACGTTCCTGCCGATCGCCGCCGTGTCGTCGGCGTCTGCCGCCGACGCTACGGGTTGCTCCGGCACCGCCCAGTCGTACAGCGACGAGGGAGGGCTGCTCGACTCGATGGCCGCGCCCGGTATCGGCGGTACGAAGGCCGATCCCTTCGACATCTTCTCCGACGGAGGTGTCCGATACACAGGGCGGACCGATGCGGTGATGCGCAACGGCACATGGAAGGTCGAGGTTGGTGGAGCGATCGGTGTTCTCGCCTTCCTTGCCGAGACGATCTCCCAGAAGGATCTGCTCTCGGGGCGGATCAACGACATCGGTGACAACACCCGCACCGGGGAGTTCGCAGCGAAGAAGTACGCGGGCAACCTCACGGGGCTGCAGGTCGTGACGGTTCGCCTGCGGGGCGCGGACGGGGCGGCGTGCGACGCGACGGTCTGGATTCGCATGCACGGCGCGTTCTTAGAATCGATCCTCGCCGTCGGCGGCGTGATTGCGATTGTCATCGCCTTCATCTTGTTCATCTTCGGTGTGCCGACGTGGGCCATCGACAACCTGCTCTTCGAACAGCTCGAATCCCGTCTCAGTCCATCCGTCCCCGACGACAAGGAGTGAATGATGGCCCACTACGACACCTCGCCCGGCTCGACCGTACGCAGGCGCCCGGTGCTGATGGCGGTCGCCGGAGCGATCGGCGGCCTCGGGTTGGCGATGCTGCTGATCCACTTCGCCCGGATCGCGCTCGGCACCAACGCGCCGCTCGTCGTCATCGTGATCGGTGCGGCGTTCGGGGTTGCTCTCGCCTACACACTCCCGGCGCAGCCGCCACGAAGCAGCCGGCGGGCTGAGCATGCTGAGCGGACCCGGACATGAGCACCGGTTCCCATGATCCTCCGCCGCCAGGCCCGCCCGCAGGGCCCCCGTCGTCCGGTCCGAGCGGGCCACCGAGCGGGCCACCGTCCGGGCCGCCGCGAGGAGCCTCCTCGATGCCGGGCACCGGCGCGCCACCGCCGGTCCCGTCGGCGGGTCGCCAGCCCGGTGGCTCGAACGCCCCGGCGACCCGGATGTCGGCGACCAGCCAGCCGGGGCCCGCTGCCCAACGCCCGCGATGGCTGCCGGCGGCGGTCGTCATCGGCGCGGCCGCGGCGTTGCTGATCGGCTTCCTCGCGTTCTCGGGCAACGACGACGCGCCGTCGGCCGCGGCCGGAACGTCGACCGTCCCGGTCCTCACCTCGGCTGCTATCGCGACGGTGCCGGCGACCATCTCGGGCATCCCGGGGGAGATCTTCCGCGAACCGAGAACCGCGACCGGCCCGGACCCGTTCACACCCAGCATCGACAACACGCCGCCATTGACCACGGGCCCGGAGGGGCGAGTGACGCCGCAGACCCCATTTCCGGGCGACAGCGTTCCGCCGCCGACGGCCCCGGGCGAAGTGGAGACTATTCCCGGCAACGCGCCCGGTCTCTATGGAGGCACTCGCGACCGGGCCAGCTGCGACGCCGCGAAACTGGTCGACTTCCTGGAGGCGAACGCCGACAAGGCGAGCGCGTGGGCGGCCGTGCAGCAGATCCAGCCGGCCGACATACGTACCTTCGTCGCCACTCTGACCCCGGTGATCCTGCGTACCGACACGAGGGTGACGAACTATGGGTTCAACAACGGTCGAGCCCCCGATCGCCAAGTGGTGCTCGAGGCCGGCACGGCGGTCATGATCGACGGGCTCGGCATCCCGCGGGTGCGTTGCTTTTGCGGGAACCCGCTGCGGCCGCCGAACCCCGAGCCGACCCCGACCTACACGGGCGATTCGTGGGAGGGTTTCGACCCAGGCCAGGTCACCGTGATCAGTGAGTCACCGGTTCCGGTCGATGATTTCACGCTCGTCGACGTCGAGACCGGGGCGCCGTTCGATCGCCCGGCCGGGACGTCCGGCGACACCGATGTCGACAGCGATGACGAGTTCCTCGGTCCCGGTACGACCGCCGTCGCCTCCACCACGGTCGTCGCCACCACCGTCGTCGAGACCACGGTCGCTCCGCCCCCAACAGAGGTCACGTCCCTGGGCCAGATCGGCGCTACAACGACCTACGACGATCTCCCCCAGTACCAACCCGACAAGGCGGTGGACGGTGATCGGACCACGTCGTGGTTCTCGGCCGGTCCCGACCCGAGTCAAGGCTTCACGTTCTTCGGCTGGCAAGCCGCCTCCGACCTGCGCATCGACGGTGTCGATATCTTCGGAAACGGCACCAACGGTGACCTGTCGGTGCGGCAGGGTTTCGGCTTCGCGTCGGTGCGGATCGTGATCCTGGACTCCGAGAACCAAGCCGTGTTCGACCAGACCGTCGATCTTGGCGGAACCCCGGACCCGGACGTGCGGGTGTCGCCACATGTGGTCGGCTCCGTGGTCCAGTTGTTCTTTTCGGGCGCCGAGGACCCGGCTTGCGGAGGCTTCACCGAGCTCGTGATCACCGGAGCGCCGCTGCCGGCCTGACCAGGGGGACGCTTCGACCGCACCCGAGGCCCGGGCGAGGGTTTGGCGCGACCCTGGGGTGACCACAGCCCTCGGGCGTGCACGAGCGACTCGGGTGACGGCTGGGGACTCGGGTGGCGGGGCGACCGCTCGGCGGCTGACGTCGACCGCAGTTCAGGCTCGATCAGGGCACTAGGGGCCCACGGTGACGCGGAGGTCCCTTGACAAGCCCGACGGCGATAGACAAACATTTGAACCTATGTGCATATGTGCGATGGTTGCCGAACGATGATCACCGCCAACGCTGCCGACGTCGACATGTGCGAGGTCTCGGTCATCGACCGCAAGCGGGTCGAGGTGGCTCGCTCGCTGATGCCGGCGATCGACGAGACCGATCGAATGGCGGAGTGGTTCCGGGTGCTCGGCGACCCCACCCGCACGCGTCTGCTGTACGCGCTGCTCGAAGTGGGTGAACTGTGCGTGTGCGATCTCTCCGCCGTCGTCGGCGCGACGGAATCCACGGTGTCGCACTCGCTTCGCTGGCTTCGCGCGGCAGGCATCGTGCGTGCCCGCCGTTCCGGGCGGATGATGTACTACAGCCTCGACGACGAGCACGTCCGCATGCTCCTCAACCTCAGCCGTGAACATGTGCGCCATCGGGAGCGGGGTCGCTGATGAGCCACGATCACGCCCACGGCCACGTGCGCGCAGGAGCCCGCCACAGTGGCCGGCTTCGGGTGTCNNCTGCAGTCCGACGCCGGGCACATGGCCACCGACGCGCTCGGACTCGGAATGGCGCTGGCAGCCATCGGCGCGGCCACCCGCGCGTCGGCCGCACGACATCGCACGTTCGGCCTCTACCGCCTCGAGATCCTCGCCGCGCTGGCGAACGCGATCCTGCTCTTCGCTGTCGCCGCCTACGTTCTGGTCGAAGCCACGCTCCGTGTGGATGACCCGCCCGACGTCGCGTCGGTCCCGGTGCTGGTCGTCGGCGTCGTCGGCCTTGCCGTGAACCTCGTCGCGTTCTTGTTGCTCCGCCGTGGCGCGAACGAGAGCCTGAACGTGCGCGGCGCCTACCTCGAGGTCGTCGCCGACGCGCTCGGTTCCGTGGGTGTCATCGTGTCGGCGATCGTGATGTGGGCCTCGGGTTGGGGGTTGGTCGATCCCATCGTCGGCGCCGGCATCGGGTTGTTCATCCTGCCGCGCGCCTTGCGTCTCGGCCGTGAAGCGTTGCGGGTGCTCGTCCAGGCTGCGCCTGATGGCATCGACCTCGACGACGTGCATCGGTCGCTCGCCGGCATCGACGGAGTGGCCGACGTGCACGATCTTCACGTGTGGACGCTGACCAGCGAGATGGATGTGTTGACCGCGCACGTCGCGGTGACCGACAACGGATCGACCCAAGCCGTGCTCACGACGGCTCGCGCCATGCTCGCCGAGCGGTTCGGGCTCGCCCACGCCACGCTGCAGGTCGAGGTCGGCACAAGTCACGAGTGCAAGGACATGACGTGGTGAGCCGGGAACCGTCACGCCGAGCCCGCTTCGATGGTTGGTCGATCGCCGCAGCGATCGTCGGCACCGCTGCTGTCGCGGTGCTGATCGCCGTGGTCGTGAAGAGCGTTGGTGGAGAAGCCTCCGATCCCGCGGGGGAGGGGACCGCGGCGAGCATCCCATCCGACATAGCCGTCTCGACGACGCTGTTCGCCGCCGACGATCACACCAACCTGCCACCAACGCCAGGATGTGACCAGCTCTACTTCCACTCGGCGATGGCGATGTGGAACCCCTCGCTCGCCGACGAGATGCTCGACTTCGGCTGCCCGTTCCCGTTCGAGGCCGCGGAGGTGTCGATGGAGGGCGGCGTCGAAGATCCTGGGTTCGCCGCGCCGTTCGAGCCGCGCCGCTACCAGGAGCTCTTCGACATCGTCGCGGCCGAGCGGCTCGGCATCTGCGCCGTCACCCGCTTGGAGGAGCCCTCGGTGCGCGGCTTCGTCTACGGCTTCGATGTGAAGCTGAAGGCCGACACGTGCAAGAACAACGATCCGAACACCTCGCTGGTCGCCCGCGAGTATGCAACCAGAGCGCACCGCGACGAGGCGGCCCACTCGCTCGACGCCGACGTGGTGATGGTGCTCGGTCGCTGGACGATCACCATCGACGGCACCGACGCCGACGCTACGCAGCGCCTGCAGTCAGCGCTCGCGGAGATCGGCGCGTCATCGTGATCGTCGCCCCTCCAGAGTCCGATCGGCTGGTGCGGCGCGCCCGGCTGCTGGCGTGGATCACGATCGCATGGAACGTCGCCGAGGCGGTGGTGGCGATCGCGGCCGGGCTCGCGGCGAGCTCGATCGCCCTCGTCGGGTTCGGGTTGGACTCGACCGTCGAGGTGATGTCGGCGGTGGTGATCGTGTGGCAGCTGCAGGGGGCGCCGGAGGATCGTGAGCGGCGCGCTTTGCAGCTGATCGCGGTGAGCTTCTTCGCACTTGCTGCCTACGTCGTGGTGCAGTCGTCGTACGACTTGCTGTCGCGCTCCGCGCCCGATGCTTCCGTGGTCGGAATCGTGCTGGCCACCGCGTCGCTGGTCGTGATGCCGCTGCTGGCGAAAGCCAAGCGGCGCAACGGACGGGCCATGGCCAGTGCGGCCGTGGTGGCCGACAGCAACCAGACGCAGCTGTGCGCCTACCTGTCGGCGATCCTGCTCGTGGGCCTCGTGCTGAACGCGGTGGCCGGCTGGTGGTGGGCCGACCCGCTCGCGGCGATCGGCATTGCGGTGCTCGCTGTGCGCGAAGGGCGCGAGGCGTGGCGCGGCGACACGTGCGATGCGTGTTGCAGCTGAGGTCGCCAGCGGGGCCGCCTCTGTTCAAGGAAGTGTTTGAATAGACGCGAGACGTCGGCTATCTTGTCAAGTAGATCTTTGAACAAGATGAGTCACGTTGGGAGACGTCATGAAGGTCTTGGTGATCCTGCAAGGTCCTGCATACGGAGACGAACGCGCCTACAACGGCCTGCGTCTCGCCGGCAACCTCGCCAAGCGCGAGGGCGTCGAGGTGCGCATCTTCTGCTTCGGCGACGCCGTCGGTTGTGCGATCGCCGACCAGCAGGTACCGAACGGCTACTACCACCTGGACCGGATGCTGACGTCCGCTGCCCGTCATGGCGCCGAGGTCGGCCTGTGTGGCACGTGCATGGACGCTCGCGGGATCCTCGACCCGATGCTCGTACCCGACGCCCGGCGGTCGACGCTCGACGAGGTCACCGACTGGATCATGTGGGCCGACAAGACGGTCACGTTCTGACATCGTTGACCCCCATGGAGCCTCCGTTCCGCTGGCCAGGCAAGGTTCTCGCCGTGTGTGCCCATCCCGACGATGAGAGCTTCGGCCTCGGCGCGGTGATCTCGACACTCATCACCGACGGAGCGTCGATCGACCTCGTGTGCTTCACGCGGGGCGAAGCGTCGACGCTGCGCACCGACGACGGCGATCTCACCGAGACACGGCACCGCGAACTGGAGTTGGCCGCCACCGAGCTCGGCATCAGCGCAGTCCATCGCTTCGGCTACGCCGACGGCGGCCTCACCGCGGTCGGCCTCGACTCGCTTGCGGCTGCCATCCAGCCTCTGGCCGCCCTGAACGGTCTGCTCCTCGTCTTCGACGAGGGTGGCATCACGGGTCATCCCGACCACATCCGGGCAACTGCCGCGGCGATGGTCGTCGCCGACGAGCTCGACCTCCCCGTGCTCGCATGGACCATCGACCGTCGGGTCGCCGACACCCTCAACGCGGAGTTCGACGCCTCGTTCGTCGGGCGGAACACCGACGAGATCCATGTTCGGCTCCCGGTCGAGCGCGGCCGCCAGCGAGCGGCGATGAGATGCCACGGCAGCCAGCTCTCCGGCAACCCTGTTCCCGAGCGCCGCATCGCCCTCACCGGCGACACCGAATCGCTCAGGTTCCTGCGCGCCGGCCCGGCCCGCTGACCCCTCGCCGGTCGTGACGCCTAACGTCAACGCCGATGCCACCCGGGACGGACGCAACTTGGTCGATGGGTGGTCCTCGGCGGTGCCGGCTCGTCGCTCGCGTGTTCGTCGTCGTTCTCGCCACGTCGCTCGGCGCGGCCTGCTCACCCGACGCCGGCTCGACGCCGAGCGCGACCACCGCTGGCTCGGTCACCTCCAGCGTCGATGGTTCGGTGGTGCCGCCGCCCGAGCACACCGAGCCGAGATCGACGCTTCCGACGTCGACTGCACCAATCCCCGCGGGTGCGCTCCCCGTACCCAAGTACGTCGACGAGAACGGGTTCGACGATCACACCGTCCCCAGGGTGGACAGCATCGATGAGCTGATGGCGTTGTCGCGAACCGGCGTCGGGGGGCAGGCATCGATGAAGTTCACGATCCCCGAGTTTCACCGTCCGTCCGAAGCGCCCGACCTTGCCCGCACCCATCTGATGGACGGCAACTTCTACGGCCTCCACGACGAGTGGTACTACTACCGACTGCTGAACGGGCAGCCGGTTCCGGGCGTCGGTGTGTCGCCGATCGACGGGCGACGTTTCGCCACGGTCGATGAGATCTATCAGTGGGCGGCATCGCTGCCGTCCGCCGACCTGCCCCTCGGTCTTGAGTTCAACCGCGAGCGTCTCTACGCCTCGGCGTTCTACGACCTCGCGCTCCACGGTGAACCGCGCACCTACGGGGTCGGCGCGATCGTGCGCATCGTCGATCCCGTCGCCGGTCGGCCCGACCACTGGTTGATCGAGTTGGAGTATGCCGACGCGGTCACCCCCGAGATCGTCGCTCGGTTCTTCGAGAGGCTGGCCCTGGTGCTGCCGGACGAGGTGAGCGAGAGAATGGAGTGGGTGGTGCGATCGCCGCAGCACGACGACGTCGCGCGACAGATGGCGGAGGGGCGACTGCCGTACCACGACCGCGTCGTGCGCTTCCGCGATCTGGTCCGTGAGGGCACCGTGGCGGTGTACAGCGAGGGTGTCGCGGCCGGCCGATTGCTCTACGTCGGCGAGGGCGGCGCGCAGCTCGGCGACGCGACGGCCGACGACATCGTCATCACCGAGCGGGTACCCGACTGGTTGCCGCCCGCCAGCGCGCTGGTCACATCCGATCCGCAGACGCCGCTCGCGCACGTCAACCTGCTGGCTCGCAACCGCGGTATGCCCAATGCGTCGCAGGCGGGCATTCACGACGATCCCGGGTTGCGTCAGGCAGCGCGGGTGCGGGCCTATGCGATCGTCATCACGCGCGGGTCGTCGTTGCAAATCGCGTTGATCAGCCGCGACCAATACGCCGCGTGGACCGCTCGACAGCAGGCGTCCCCGGTCGCGGTGCCAGCCGTGGACACCACCGACATGCCGCTCGTGGTGAACCTCACCAGCCTCGTCGCGCAGCTGTCCCAAGATGGGTTGACCGAGACCGAGGTCGCTGACTGGAGACCGGTGATCGGCGGCAAGTCCGCGGGCTTCCTCACGTTGCTGTCGACGCCGGGCCTGACCCCGCCACCCGACCCGTTGGCCATCACCGTGAGGCCCTACCTCGAGCACGTCGCGCCCATCCGCGACACCTTGGCCGCGGCGATCGCCGACCCCGAGGTGGTCGCCTCGCCGCGGGCGCGGTGGCTCACACTTGAAGGCGACGGCGACTATGTCGACCTGTTCCCGTCAGACGACGACGCCGAGTTCGCAGCCGCGTTCATGGCCCGCCACCAACCCGGTTCCCCCCTCGGGGACGTGCTCGCCGCCGGCGGCGTGCGGGCCCTCATCGAGTCGCGACCCATCGCGCCGACCACGATGGCGGAGATCGCGGCCGAGCTCAGCCGCACCTACGATCAGTACGACACCACCACCGGCCTGCGGTTCCGGTCGTCGAGCTCGGTCGAAGACATCGAGGGCTTCAACGGCGCCGGCTTGTACACGTCCTACACCGGGTACCTCCACCCCGAGCTGCTCGACGATCCCGACGACCATGACGCCACGATCGAACGCGCCCTGCTGCGCGCCTGGAGCTCGTACTGGACCTTCGAGGCCTTCGAAGAGCGTCGGTTGGCGCGGATCGATCACCTGAGCGGGGCGATGGGGTTGACCGTGCACGCCCGCTTCGACGACGATCTCGAGCGCAACAATGGCGTCACCACGTTCACGTTCCTGCCGGGCGATCGCCCCGACGACGCTGTTCTCGAGATCAACGTGCAGGCCGGCTCGGTCGCCGTCACGAACCCTGATCCCGACGAGGTCGAGCTGCCCGAAGTGATCAGGGTGACACGCCGCGACGGCAGGGTCTCGATCGAACGACTGGCCGGATCGACGCTGTTGCCTGATGATCAGCAGGTGCTCGATGACGATGCGACCTTGGAGCTGTTCGACCAGGCGGCAGCCGTTGCCGCGTTGTGGCGCACCCGCCTGAACGACTCGCTCCCCGCCGCGCAGCTGGTGCAGACCGTGGTGCTCGACTTCGAGTTCAAGACGATGGACGCAGGGTGGCCGAAGCTGGTCGATCGGGCGACGCCGTACCCAGCTCGGCTCGTGCTGCGTCAGGTGCGCAGCCTCGACCCCGGGCTACGCGCCCTGTCGCCGGCCGCCCGGGCGCTGCCCGTGCCGCGCGACGTGCTGATGCGAGCACTGCTGGTCGAGACCGTTCGTTGCACCACCTCGGGCCAGGCCCCGAGCGATCATGTCGAGGTTCGCACCGATGCGATGATCGCTCCGGACATGGGCTACTCCGAGCGACCGCTGATCGTCGGCCCGCGTCCGCCGGCGGGCGCGAGCTGCACGCGGGTGACCGAGTACGCCTCGCCCGGGCAAGAACTCGTCGCCATGGTCACCGACGGCGATGCGTTCGTGATCGTCGGCTGATCGCAACCGCCCCCTCGGCAGGGGTCGCCGACGAGCATCGACACAGGCCGACCTAGGGTGGCGCGGTGGCATCGAACGAGCGCCGGCTGTACCTCGGCGTGACAGGCGCGATCGGCGTGTTCCGTTCCGACGCGATCGGTCCCCGCTCCGAGCCACGTCCCTTCGACAACCCGTTGCTGGTCTTCCCCGCACGACGCTGGGCTGAAGGTGAGACGAACTGGTGAGCGGCGGGTGATCGGGCCCGGCTCCGTGCTCGTGTATGCCAGAGGCGATGTGTCGGTCGTGGAGTGGATCGACGATGGCTCGGTGGAAGGAACGCCGAGGGTAGTGCCGTCGACCAACCCGCTGTTCGGATCAGGCAGCGTGGGGTCTCCTTGCGGCGACGAAACGGGCTGGCAGTCCGAT
>CXWL01001480.1_pt1 | contig 41929 bp, 43 predicted proteins | sample 590931 | NCBI WGS metagenome assembly CXWL01 (sample SAMEA3498368, study PRJEB10139) | groundwater metagenome | biome: water well; material: biofilm material | place: Germany | collected 2015-04-27 | reverse complement strand
TACCTGACATTCTATAACCAGACGAGACCGCACCGAGCGTTTGACGGCAAGACGCCCGAAGAGATGTACTGCGACAACCTGACGGCACGGCTCACTGCCGCGTAGTCAGACCACTGCGAGGCGCCACTTAAGGAATGGAGCATTCTGTCCAACCAGCTGGGGCCACCTCTCTCACACGCGTGAGTTCCTCGGCTTCGGCGCGTTGAGTGGCCCGTGTCGTGCCGTGAGCCTCGGCTTGCCGATGCTGGACGCGCCAGCGATACAACNNTCACCTCCGATTTCACCATTCTCCCCCTTATGGAGGTGTCTGTAAAATCGGGGGAGGGTCACTTTTGTGCCAGAAAGCCAATGACTTGTGACTTGATAAGGAGTGAGATTGAGAGAGATGGAATGAGCGGGAAATAGCTCTGCTATACGACCGTTTTACGACCGCGGATTTGCGCTCGTTGATTCTGATGGCTTTATCTCCCTATCTTGCATGGTGCTTTTCCTCCTCACCTAGGAAGGCGTCCTAACCCCTCCCTTATTAACCTGACTTCTTCTTGCAAATTAATGCACGGTTTAATCCAGTTAAACCCAAATGCAACTGACTTCACTTCTTCCCAGCACTTGGTAAGGTATGGGAAAAATGCGTCAAATCTTTCTAAGCGCTCTTCAATTGATTGTGCGTTCTTAATCGCACCTCTCACACGGGGATCAAGAATGGGAGTGTCAATAATTATCGCATCAACATAAGAAAACTGTGAGGCTAAAACTTCATTGTGGTATAGACCGATCGTAGTCGCTCGTATTGAGGGCGGTAACTCTTGGCCAGGCTTCGGTATTCTCCTTGCTGTCGCCTCGACTAATTTCCTTTGGCATCCACGAGAGAGAGCCGTATCAATTTGGTTCGGGCTGTATCCCATCGTTTGAAGCTTTTCATAGACCTCCAGGGTGGGAACGAAGCCATCTGTTTCCTTTTTCCCTAGAAGAGCGACTGTTCCCACAATAAGCGGAGTAAGGAAATGCTCCTTCGGGTCTGGATGAGCGACATCGAAAATATTTGCAACCGGGGATTGAGCAGGATCGTAATGCTCACTATCACCATAGATGACCGCCCTCAGGAACTCATGAGGAGATATCTCATAGGATCCTCTTTTATCGAAAATATCGATGATTTTTGCCGTATCCACATGACCACTTCCCAAGAAGCCCTTGACCAAGTCAAGGGCTGATCTAACGTTGCCGCCAGACAGATTGTCTAACAGTTCACCTATATGGGGCTTGCTGTCGAGGGTCTTGACTAACGCACGAATGATCGAATCCAGTTTTTTTAGCTCAAGCGATACACTGATGGTCTTTATTGGAATCTCTCCACTCGTGATCTTGAGTGCGAAAGCCAGCCGTTTTTGAATGACAAGATCGATTCTTGGAGGTGCTATCGTATAGGCTTTAGCATGGTATGCGGTGAGCGCACCGAACTTCTTCGAATGATAGAAAGTCTCAGGGCGTAGCGCTACGAACACCATCACAGACCACCGTTCAGCAAGTTCTTGAGATATTAGAAATACCTCTTGTTGCGTCTGTTCGTCCCTTTGATCTGAGTTGTCGAGAACAATTATTACTTGCTGTTTACGACCTCTTGCTAAGTGCTGTAAGCACATATTCAAAAAGTCTTGGCGGTCGTTCATCTTCTTTTCAAGGAATGCAATTTCCTTCTCCAAAAACAGAGTAGGATTATGTTTTGAGAGATCCTCGTAAATTGAAGTCTTGAAGCCTTTGAGATCTCTGTCATACACACCTCTGACAAAGTTCCGATCTTCCACATTTACGCCGTAGCCTTCTCGGAGTTGCTCAATTAGACTATTGAAAATAGACGCTCTCAGATCTTGTGACAAAGTGGCCTGAGACCCAAAATCTATGTATAGGATTATGGCGTTCTTTGCGATACTTTGTGCGTCTACCGTCATCAGGTTGCGAATAAAAATGCTCTTGCCTGCGCCCACGTCACCAATCAACAGAATTGGCCGACGGCTTAGGCTTTGAGCCAAGAGATCGGGTGCCACTCCGTGCTTGCCCATCGCAGGAACTAATGTTGGTCCTGAATCTGTCGCGGAAAACAATGCGGTATAACGAGCTTCAAGAATTGACTTTGTGGTTAGTGAATACTGTGAGAGGGCACCACTACTACAATAGCATTCCTTCAAAAACCTTTCTTCAAGTTCATGAGACCTTGTTATATCTTCAATAACAACTTCGCTGAGAATCTGGAGGTCAGTCTGAATAATGTTCCTGCCCTTAACCCCAGGGTAACCCAGAATTGACTGGGAAAGTTTTACTGGCGGCTCTTGTCGTTTGTGCTGACCTAACCTATCCTCAAGTCTTGTTTCTTCGATTCCTTTTTTAGAAAGTCCCTGCCAGAGATCAAGAAAGTGCGTGGACATAAACTCAAGTGAAGGAAAAACTAAGGCTCTGCCATCCAGCGCTGGCATGTCTAGACGCAGTGCGATGAAAACAACAAGTTGGTGTCCATTGCAAACAGTGGCATTGGGCACGCCCCGCTTGTAACAATAGTCTGCAACTTGCTCAATCGCAGATTTCAGCTTAGGGTAGTCTCGACATAAAGTCTTAAGTGAGTACTCAATATTGTCCATCCCAGACGGTAGTTCAAAATAATCCCCTTCCCTTTTTGCTTCAACGATGAGAAGTTTTCTAGGCGCTGAAAATACATAGTCTGCATATGCGCCGCCGTGATGCTCTTCAGCGGTCATATCATCTCTTGACCACCCTAGGCACTCAAAAAATAGACGATCTATAAGTTGGACGCGAGTCGTAGCTTCGTTGCGTTCTCCGCTATGTCCGGCATACCACGAGGAGAGCTGTTCAAGATTTATTCTGCATTGCTCGTAGAGAGAAGAGTTATCGGTCATTGTCGTCTCCGTCGTAATGAATACGTTGACTTAGCATGATGCACCTGGCGAACTCAGTCAAGGTAGATTCTGCTTTTCTATGAATTGTGGTGGATTCTTGCTGGAGAGTTAAAGCCGGAGGGGTTCTTCGATGCCCATGGTAACCCGCTCGCTGGAAGACAAGTGACAAGGCATTATTATTCCGTTTCTCCGTCCCGTAACCATCTGATTTATGGACACAGAACGGCTAATTTGTGCAGCTTGGAATTTTAAGGGTTTGAGGGCCTGAGTCCTTGCAGGTTTTGAGGACAAAGGCCGTTGAGATCTTGACTGTTCCGGCAATCGCATGAATCGATTTCCCTTGAGCCTTCATCTGTAGGACTGAGCGAGCAAATGAGTTGGGAATCTTTTCTGGACGCAGTGTCCGCCGCTCAATGAGGTGAATCAAATGGTGTCGGAACCATTGTTTGAATTGAGCGGGGAATACCGAAGGAAAGTTGAAGGGGAGTACACAAGCCAATGGGGGAGGCCCCGGCGTTGAGCCGGGGCCTGTTGAGCTTACGAAGCGGTGGAAGTCGCGAGCGGTTCGTCTCGCTCTGCTCTCGCTGATGGCGGTGCATCCTGATTGAATGCCGCCGGGAGCACTTCTTCGATCCGTTCGGCGAGGATGAAGGTCAGTTCATTCCGCACTTCCTGCGGCACTTCTTTCAGGTCCTTCTCGTTTGCCTTCGGCAGAATGATCCGCTTGATCCCGGCACGATGAGCGGCCAGCACCTTTTCCTTGATCCCGCCGACGGGTAATACCAGCCCGCTCAGGCTGATCTCACCGGTCATAGCGGTGTCGCTCCGCACTGCTTTTCCGCTATAGGACGATGCGAGTGCGGTTGCCATGGTGATGCCGGCCGATGGTCCGTCTTTCGGGATGGCTCCGGATGGCACGTGGATATGCAACCCATTCCGTTTAAAGCGGGATATATCGAGCCCCATGCTTTCCGCATGCGACCAGAGGTAGCTTCGCGCAGCTCTGGCAGACTCCTGCATGACGTCGCCCAACTGACCGGTGATCGTCAGTTCGTGGCTTCCTGGGAGCAGGGTGGTTTCGATATAGAGCACGTCTCCGCCACTGGGAGTCCAAGCGAGCCCCGTGGCCACACCGGCAGGCAAGACTTTACGCGCCTCTTCGGGCATGAAGCGCTCGGAGCCGAGCCAGTCGGGAAGGACAGTTGGTTGAATGGACACAGGAGTTCGTTCCTGGCCATCCGGAAGTTCCGCGAATGTCAGCGCCACCTTCCTGGTCAGGCGACCGAGCATCTGTTCCAGTTGCCGCACGCCAGCTTCGCGCGTGTAGCGGCTGATGACGAGATTCAACACCTCATCCGACAGCAGGGCTTGGTCTGCGTCGAGGCCCGCTTCCTTGAGCCGTCGCGGCCACAAGTAGCGGCGCGCGATCTCTGCTTTTTCCCGCTCGCTATAGCCTTGAAGACGAATGATCTCCATGCGATCCAACAGGGGCTGGCTGATCGTGTCCAGCGTGTTGGCGGTCGTGATAAAGAAGACCTTCGACAGATCGAACGGAAGATCCAGATAATGGTCGCGGAATGTGTGATTCTGCGCCGGATCCAGGATCTCCAATAAGGCCGAGGCCGGATCGCCACGGAAGTCGCGGCCCATCTTGTCCACCTCGTCCAACATCAAGACGGGGTTATTCACGCCGGCGCGACGCATGGCTTGAATGATCCGTCCAGGCAAGGCTCCGACATAGGTCCGGCGATGGCCGCGCAACTCCGCTTCATCATGCACGCCGCCCAGGCTGAGACGTTCGAAGGTCCGTCCCATGGCTCTGGCAATGGACTGGCCCAGACTGGTTTTCCCGACGCCAGGAGGTCCGACTAGGCAGAGAATGGGTGCTTTAGCCGTAGGATTTAATTTCAACACGGCCAGATGCTCGACGATGCGTTCCTTCACTTCTTTAATACCGTAGTGATCTTCCTCCAGCACTTGACGGACCTTGCTCAACTCCAGCCGGTCTTCCGAGGTTTTTTTCCAGGGGAGCTCCAGCACCAACTCAAGATAGGTTCTCAGGACCTGATGCTCAGGCGAGGAGGGGGGGACCTTTGCCAGTTTGGCGATTTCTCGGTCCACTTCCTTTCGCACGGAATCGGGAAGATCGGCCTCCTCGATTTTTTTCTTGAGTTCGGTTATCTCGCTTTCTTCTCCCTCGCCCTCGCCGAGTTCCTGCTGAATGGCCTTCAATTGTTCACGGAGTATGTACTCTCGTTGGGTCTTGCCGATCTTAGCTTGTGCCTCGCTGGTGATCTTGTCCCGCAACTGTAGGATCTGAATTTCTTTTGAGAGGGATGCATACAGCGATCGTAACAGCTCGATGGTGGAGGAGCTTTCGAGCAGTTTTTGCTCGTCATGCACTGTGAGATTGAGGAGCGAGGCGACGCGATAGGCCAAGGCGACGGGGTCATCCTCGTTACTGAAGGCTGTCGCGGCTTCCTGAATACCTGGAGCCTGAATCAATCGAGGCAGGTCCGTGACCAGATCCTGGATGGCCCGGTGCAGGGCTTGGACTTCGGTCCCCTGATCCGCTGGATTCTCGAGTCGCCGGGCCTGGACAAGCAGAAACGTCGTCGTCTGCTCGACCTTGAGTAGGGCGACGCGCTCCAGCCCTTGCACCAGCGCATGGATGGTCCCGTTTTCGGACCGTCCGATCTGTTTCACGACGGCTTTGGTGCCGATCGTGTAGAGGTCTTCGAGCCCCGGCTCTTCGACTGCTGGATCGCGCTGTGCGACCACCAGGATCGTCTTGTCTTCGGTTTTCATTGCCGCCTCGACGGCAGCCATGGACCGTTCACGCCCGACGGTCAGGGGCATCATGATCCCAGGGAAGAGCACTGTGCGTTTAATCGGGAGTACCGGTAGTTGTACAGTCAGTTTCTCGTTATTCATGTGGATAATATCCCTTCGCTCGCTCAGTGAAATGACACAAGATTTACAGTTGAGATAGCTTGTGTTGAGCACAAGTCAAGGGAAAGAAGAGGGAGGCGATGATGACTACCGGCAGTCGTCGGAATAAGCCTGGATCCGGTTATCCTCAGCGATCCACAAAGACTCCGCCCTGGGGGTAGAAAAAGAGCGTCCCATTTCCAGGGAAGATGTTGCCCGGCATTGATGAAACGGATGGGAGCGTGTAGGTGCCTCTGCCCTCAAGATCAAAGAACCCGGCCACACTCTTCTCTGAGGAGTCTCCGAAGCCTGACGCGGCATGGTACTGGTCTACGCCGCCCTCGTCTATGAACAGTCCCCAACCTGAATAGTCGGCCCGACCAAGCCCGGTCGAGCGATCAAAGGCATAGGTGTCGAGGCCTTTGCCTGCATCGATCATCAGGCTCACACTTGTTGTCCCAGGCGACGCCGCCGTTGTAAAATGTGGAGGAGGAGCCGTAGAGATCATCTCCCTGGTGGCCGATGAAGAGTCCGACGCCGAAGTGGGCGGAGGCGACATGTCCATACCGAGGGGAATAGTGTTCGTCGTTGCCTTGCAAGTCTAATTTCATTCCGGCGCCGAAAAAATTAGCCTGCCTCTGTGAGAAATTCGCGCTGTCATAGTGGTCGTTCCCTTCGATGTCCAGAAGTATTCCCCAGCCACCTTTTAAGCTGTAGGCCTGCCATTCAACTTTCTTTGTGAGAACCCGTTGTCCCGATCCGGTGCCAAGTCCGAAACAGTCGTACTGGTAGAGGGGATCGTCAGGCTTTCCTGAGTGAACATCGTGCGCATTGTAGACGCTGGGATAGGTGTTGCCGCATTGATAATGGTCGTGACCGGAGACATCGATGATAGCGCCGACGCCCTGAGGGCCACCGAATCCGATGGAGAAATCGTGACTGGTATAACGATCGTTGCCATCCAAATCGAGCAAGAGACCGAGACCTCCTATGGCTGCACCTTGGGTCAGGCGGTTGCCCAGTCCACCGAATCCGGTTCCCCCAGATCCCTGTCGAGCTGATAGACATCGTCACAGGCGTGATCGACTAACAGCCCCACTCCCAGACATCCCGTGGCTAGTCCAAGCGGTTCCCCGGCATAGGTATCATCTCCATTGAGATCGATGACGACAGCATTTTCCTGATTGATGTTTTCTGATGCGGCGATCATTCCCCGGTAGAGATCGTTGCCTCCCACATCAATGATCAGACAGATGTCTTCGCCAACTTCATAGGTATTGGATGCTGGTCCACCGATGATAATCGATCCGTAGGGCGTTTCCTGAACCAACAAAATATCTCCCGTCATGCCGGGGGGAACAGAGGACGCAGGCAGGGGGGCGCTCCATGCCTCTGCGACCTGGTGAAGCCATTGCTCATTAGCCAGGCGAGCAAGTACCTGGCCGGCAGCAAGAAGCCCGGCATAGTCAACCTTTTCTTCAAGGAGTTTGGTAAACCGAAGATCGGCTTTGAGTCATGTTTTTACCTGGTCCGGCAGGGTTGAAATTTGCGGTATGAACTGTTCCACCATCGTTCCTGCATGCAGGAATAAGAAATCCCGTTCTTCTTCGGTCAAATTCTTCATCGAATTGTCTCGGTAGAGCGATGCCTGTTCCAAGCTTCCAACAAGGAAAGCCAGAAGATCTTTGCGTGAAGGGCTTATTGGCAATGGAACCGGCTTATAGAATATAGAGGTGCGATCCATACCGGACTCCAATTCGTCGAGAAGGGCAGGCAGATTGACGGAGCCCCCTTTTGCCAATTCCGCTAATAAGAGCCCTTGTCGCTCCAGTTCCCCCAGATCGTCCCAGGGCTGTTTGAGCGCTGCGACGACCAGGCGACGTTTGAAGTGTGCCGGGCCGGTCTCGATTGCTTTATGTGCAGTGATCAGGTCGCGGAGATGGGATCCTGTGAGCCGCTCGAAGTCTGCGCGGACAGAGGGAGACAATCTATCCAGTGCCGATCGGCGTATGTGGCTACCGGTCGCCGGAGAAGAGTCAACCAATGAAGAGAAGTCTTGCACAGTACCGCAGCTGGGAATCCACAAGGAGAGGAGCAGAATGAACAGCAGCGGCAGGGGGCGGCTCATGGTTTGTCTCCGCGCGCCATAGGGTAAGACATCACGCGTGGCTCTTTGGTGGCGGAGCCATCTTGCGCATTGCTCCCGGCACGATCAGAAACTCATACAAGCGACATTCCAGTGACCCGTTGAAGAGGGGAATGCGTTTGGACGGCGCCAGGCCGATCAATTTGGGAACTCTCAAATCGCCGGTAAAAATATAGACCCGCCACCCAGTGAATCGCTGTTTCAGCCAATCGCCCAACCGTGGATAAAAGGCGTCGAGTTCCTCCGGCCGGCTGAGTCGGACGCCATAGGGAGGATTGATTAACATCACACCCTCTCCAGCCGGCGCCTCAAGGGCAAGCACGTCGCTTTGCCGGAGCCGAATATCGATGGTGAGCCCTGCTGCTTGAAATGTTCGCTGCGCGATCTTTACCGCGGAGGGATCCTGGTCGGAGGCATAGATGGCAGCCGGCGTCTCCGCCAATTGTTTCACCCGCGAGGCTTCTCGCAGATGGCCCCAGAGTTTGGCATCGTGGACCAGCAAGCGTTCAAATGCGAATGACCGGGATTGGCCTGGCGCGATCCGGCGCGCCATCAGGGCTGCCTCGATCGGGATCGTTCCGCTGCCGCACATGGGATCGAGCAGCACCGTTCCAGAGGTCCATCCGGCGAGCCGGAGCAAACCAGCTGCGAGGTTTTCGCGCAATGGCGCCTCGACGGATAGGACACGATGTCCGCGCTTGAAGAGCGGCTCACCGGATGTGTCCAGGTAGAAGGTCACCGTGGAGTCATCAAGGAAGGCGTCGAGACGGATGTTTGGGCTGTGCGTATCGACGCTGGGTCTCTTGTGCCGCACCGCCATGAACTTATCGCAGACCGCGTCTTTAATTCGTAGCGTGATGAAATCCAGGCTGGTGAGCGGACAATTGCGCGCGCTCACTTTCANNTTTCCAGAGCACGCGGCTGGCAATGTGACTTTTGAGATTTACCCAATACATCGTGGACCAGGGAGCCTGGAAGCCGATCCCACCGTCCGTCCTTGTGGTTGCGGGCACACCAAGGTCGTGAAGTTCCTGTTCGAGTACCGCCTCCAACCCGCGGGGGCAGGGTGCAAAGAACCGTAGTTTTGTGCTATCCATGGCGATATCGCATGATCGCTCGTGAGGTGTCGCTCATATCTCTCTTCATGAAATACCCGTTAAGAGGTAAGATTTCGTCATGAACTTTTGCAGTGGCTGCGGTAGCCCGGTTACGAAGAAAATTCCCGCAGGCGACAACTTGCCCCGGTTCGTGTGCGATAGCTGCCTGGCTATTCATTACCATAACCCAAAAATCGTTGCAGGCTGTATTCCTGAGTGGGACGGCCATATTCTTCTTTGCCGGCGCGCGATCGAGCCCAAGTCCGGCCTCTGGACCTTTCCTGCCGGTTTCATGGAAATCGGCGAGAGTATCGAGCAGGCTGCCGTTCGCGAAACACTGGAAGAAGCGCAGGCCCAGGTAGAAGGTATCTGCCTCTTTGCGGTACTGAGTCTCCCGCACATCGGCCAGGCTTACCTGGTGTTCCGCGGGCCGATGAGTTCGCCTGGTTTTGGAGCGGGCGAGGAAAGCCTCGAGGTGCAGCTGTTTTCACCCTCTGCGATTCCTTGGGATAAGATCGCATTTCCCGTGGTCAAGGAAGCCCTGCGCCGTTATGTCGATGATAGCGCGCGTGGCGCGTTCCACGTGCATGTGGCTACCCTGCCGGATCATCGACTCACCTAACCCCTAGGATGCTCAAAAAGGCCATCCAGCAAGGCCGCAGCGAGTGAAGGTCCGAGGCGTACCCTTGGGGTACGTTGAGGGTCTGAACGATGCGAGAACGCCGCTGGTGGGCTTTTTCAGCATCCGTTCCATCAATTGAGTGTGGGAATCGTCAAGAGCGGCAAGCTGCGTCCTTGATCATCGTGTAGGAAGCGAAAGCCTGTCGCCTCAGTGTAGTCCACGGTCACGCCCTCCATCCGTGGGGCACTCCGTCGATCTACCGCTATCGTAAGGCCATCGACCTGCTGGATATCGTCGTCGGGCTGGGAGGTGGCTTCCAATGTGATACTGAAGCTTAAATGTGACTCGTCCAGGTCGCGCACGGAGATCCGGACAACCGGATCGGCCGGGTGATGAAATTGAATCGCTTTCAGCTGTGTAATGGCGGCAACGGTGATGTTAATCATCATGGACGCAGCTCCTTGCGGTGAACGAGCCCATGAATCTCCACGAGGTGATCGTTTTTGTCGATGGAGTAGAATACCCGCCAGTCCTCGACGGCATATTTCGAAAGCCCTGGCAGGTCCGGCGCGATGGGTTCGTGACGCAAGTTACCGACGTTAGACGCGATCCACTTGGTTTTATCGAGTAGCCGCTGTGCCATGGACGGATCAAGGTTCGTCAGATCTTTGAGAACGTCTAAGCTGTAAGTAAGACGATACCAGGCCATCTTGTCCTTACCAACGGAGACCGAGCCGGTCTGCGATGTCTTCTCCGGACAGGTATTCCCTCCTGGTCAATGACTCTTTCAGGCGGGCGCGCAGGCTATCGCCAAGCTGGAGTCCGAGGTCAGGATCGCCCAGTAACTCGCGCAGACGATCATCGACGATGCCACGCACAAGTTCTTTGAATTGTTCCTGGGAAAGTTGGGAGAGGTCCATGAAGACGGAGGATACGAAGGAGCCTGCTCAAAATGCAACTGGCCCCTTCGGCGTGAGGTATAAAGTGCGTACAGAGCCGCGCCTGTACTCCATTCATCGCGGTAGAACGGCCAAAGTCGGACAGGTTTCCAGGGAAACGGTCGCCTATTGGGGGCTAGACTTGGGTTGGAGCTGATCGAGCACGCGGTTTAGTCGGTCTTGATGTGGAGGGGTAATCGTCAGAAACTCTATGCCGATGCCGGCGGACCCGGACCAGCGGACTGCGGCATTGTCGATCAAGATGGGTTGTGATTCACCTGGGATGTCCAGGTGAACGGTAAGTTGCATGCCGGTAAAGGGCTTGATCAGACTTTCAACGCAGCATCCTTTGGCAGAAATGTTTTGGATAGACCCTGAATGGCGGAATTGATTTCTATGCACCAAGGTGCTGGGGAGAGACACTCGGAATCTTGGATGTTTTCTTGTGACCATGGCTGTCCTTTAAGCGATCCCTATGCAGCGATGCTCACTTGGGTTGCCAGGAACTGTTCCAGGCGGACTCGTTCCTGTCCCTGCATCTCATGAAACTCTACGCCGAACTCGAGTTTCATTGTCCACCGGACTCTGGCAGCTTGAATGGCGATGGCGCTGCTCTGATCCGAAACCTTGAGATGTATCGTGAAGAGGGCGCCGGTCCTCACCTCAAGATCGCTGACGATCTTGCAGCCCCCCATGCCGAGGTTATACACGATCCCCCTCCCGGCACAATCTCCGGTTAATATGGCAGGGAATTCTACCTGATAGCGAACGTACTGCCTCTGTTCCGTCATGGTTGCGCCTCAGGGGAATGGTTTTACAAGTAGCCCCTCTGATGCAATCTCACGGTTGAAGCCTTCACTCTTGCAAAGTTAGCTGGTGAGAGAAGGGTTGTCAAAGAAATTGAGACCCTTGGAAGTATTTGAGGTTCAATAGCACGCGAGGAAAATGGCGGGTTCATACAGATGACGTGGTAGGGCCAAACCATAGAGCGCATCGAGCGGTGAGGTAAAGAAGGTCGGCGGCTCAGCGCCCGTTTTGTCTGATCGCCATTTGATTTTTGGCGGATCCGCTTCTAGAATGCCCGCTTTGGATTGACTTTTGTGATGCCCACCACCTCTGGTTTTCGAACATCCTCTCAGCGGAAGAAAAGCACGAAGAAGTTTCCTGGCCCTGTCATCTCGCTGAAGCGCCGGTTTCAGTCCCGGTTGCTGAAATGGTATGGGAAACACGGCCGCGATTTGCCCTGGCGAAAGACCTCAGACCCCTATCATATTCTGGTCTCGGAAGTGATGTTGCAACAGACGCAAGTTGATCGGGTGATTCCAAAGTACCACGAGTTTCTGGGCCGCTATCCGAGTTTCGAGGAATTGGCCGATGCCCCGGTCTCGGACGTGAAGAAGACGTGGTACCCGCTCGGTTACAATATTCGGCCTGAGCGGTTACACAGCATTGCTTGCGAGACAGTGGAGCGGTATGGGGGCCAATTGCCGAGCGATGAGGGCGAATTGCTGTCGTTCAAGGGGATCGGTCGTTACACGGCCGGGGCGATCCGGTCGTTTGCATTCAACGAAGATGCGCCGATCCTGGATACTAACGTCATTCGGGTTCTTCATCGGGTGTTCATGGCCAAGGGCGATCCCAAGTCTCAGAAGGCGAAGCTCTGGCAATTGTCGGAAGCCTTGATTCCGACCGGGAAGGGGTACGACTTCAACCAGGCGATCATGGATTTTGGAGCGACCTGCTGCACAGCCAGAAATCCCTCCTGTCGGCAATGTCCGATGAAATCCTTTTGCAAGACATACCCATTTGACCTGAAATTGCGAAATGCGGCGGTACGGCATGAAGGTCGTTGAGGTCGCTGCAGGTCTTGTCTATCGCGAGGGCCGCTACCTGATTGCCCGAAGGAATCCCGGTGTGCACTTGGCCGGTTTCTGGGAGTTTCCAGGAGGGAAGCGCGAGTCCGGTGAAACATTGGAAGAATGTTTGCAGCGCGAGTTATTCGAGGAATTGGGCATTCGTATTGATGAGCCGACACCGTTTCAGAGTATTCGGCACGAGTATGCGGAGCAGACGGTGGAGCTGCATTTTTTTCATTGTAGGATTCAAGCTGGGCAGGCTACAGCAATCGACTGTGCTGAAATTCGATGGGTATTGCCGCAGGAATTAGGCAACTTTGAATTTCCTCCGGCGGATCGTCCCATCATCGAAGCTTTGCTGCGACAGAGCATAGGGCAGACGTTATGAAGGTTGTCCTGGATATCGAGACCATTCAAGCGCCCAGGGAGGAGTGGGCGCGGTTGAGTGGGAAGCTCCCGCCCTCCGCCGAACTTGAGTCGGCAGGCGAGGACTACGATTTATTTACGGCAGGGGCTGCAGATGTTCAGCGACGCGCCGAGGATGAACAATATGCGAAGTCTGCCTTCGACGCCACATTTAGCCAGATCGTCTGTATCGGTCTGTTGGAGTTTTCCGATCAGCTTGAGCCTCGTGGGTCGGTGGCCTGGTATGGCGGCAATGAGAAGGAACTCCTGAAACAATTCTGGAGCCGTCTGGCTCAGAATCGCCCGGCGCTCTTCATTACCCATAACGGGTTGGGCTTTGATCTCCCTTTCCTTAAGAAGCGATCGATCATCCATCAAGTGAAGCCGAGCCTGGACATCAACCTTGCCAAGTTTCGCACGGAACCGGTTTATGACACGATGGCGATTTGGAGTAATTGGGATACGCGCGGGTGGGTGAAACTCGATGTGCTGGCACGGGCGCTGAACGTTGAAACGAAATCGGGGAGTGGAGCCCAGGTCGCTGAGATGTGGGGGAAAGGACAGGGGCTTGAGTTGGCCCGGTACTGCTTACAAGATACCTATGTGACGTATGCCTGTTATTGCCGGATGAATTTTCGTCAGCCCCTGTCCAGTGAAGTGGTCTTGCTCCAGCCTGAGCTACTGACCGTCGATTAAGACAGCTCAGCGGTTGCGCGCAGCCTGCGCTTGCTTCTGCTTCGCTGTCGGTTTTGCAGATACTTTGGTCAACCGGAGCGCTTCCATTTCCTCGGCACGGTTCCGGAGTTCTCGTTTCATCCAGTCTGCTTCCTTGCGCAACATACTGATTTCAGTTTCTTTTTTGGCGAGTATATCTTTCGCTACCTTCAATTCGCTGAGTTGCTGGGTCGTTAACGTACCCTCGCTCGACTCCTGAATCATATTGTCGGAGATTTCCGGCGTTCTTGGCGGGGCTGCAATTGTCATCGTGGCGGTTGAAGGGGGCGGTATAGTTTTTACTATTGCGAGGGGTGCGGGCATCGAGGCTTTGGCCACTTGATTGTAGTCGATGACCATCGCCACGGCATCGAGCGCGCCACCGGCTGCATAGGCCGGGGCCGGCTCCGTATGCGCCGCCGACTCAGGCATGAAAACAGTCGGTTTGGCGCCTTTTCTCATGGTCAAGTAGACGGAGCCGTTCATTACGTAAATACTGCCCGTGGTGGGTTCAGAGCCTGACCCTGCCGATGAGGATAGGCGAAACCCTACAAGTTCTTCGGGTTTCGCTTCCGACAAACCTTGGGCGAGCAGGGGAGAAAGAAACTCTGCATCCTCATCGCTGAAAATTCTCATCGGCTTGCTGCCACCAGCGGACATTCTCGAAGATCCGCTCGTACCGTCATTGCCATATAACCCTTTGATGATCTTTGCGATGGTCATTTGATCGATCACCGCCGGATGGCTGGCTTCATATGACCAATCGGTTACTTCCTCCAAAAAGACGTTGTTTTTTGTATTGTGAGTAATCTTTGTTCCGCTTGCGCAGCCAGCGGTGACGAAGGCAAGTATCGAAATCCCGACAAGGCTCTGTACGACCGGACTCAGCAAGCTGGTTCGCAATCGGTGGATATTCATCGCGACTCTCCTTCGTTCAGAGCTGATAGGCCCAGATGCTTCGTGGCAAAATGCCATTTTGCAGTGCCCAGGATTACCAAATTCCTAACCCCATTAGTGCCATGCTTAACGCAATCCATCCGAAGAGTCCCAACGCAATAATAGTCTCCAAGCTCAGGGACATCCTTTTCTTCTCTTTTTGGGTCTGGTCTTGATTCTCGATCATGTCTCGTCTCCAGGAGTGAGTGGTGTAACCAGGCGATAATGCACAGCAAGGACTATGCCCATCGCGGAGATAAGCAAACTCCGTTATGTCTCACCAATGCCTTGATAAGTTTGACTTATTAGAGAATGGCTAGATCGGCGGGAGTAGTGATGATGTTAACGATTATATATTGCTTGTAACTGTATGACAATAAACAATAATTACATGTCATAAGCGTGTCTTTTGATATGTGAGAAATGAGGGTGGGAGGTTCTCGTTATGCAGCTATCATTGCCACGTCACTTCTTGATAGCCATTTGGAACGCTTGAGCCCCTATCCGGGCATTGTGCAGAAGTGACCGCTTTTATGGTCATATTATACAAAATAGGAGTCTTGGGCACGGCGGTGAGGCTTCGAACGATTCAGCTCAATTGAGCAAATTCTCCGTATAACGTGGTGGATGACGCGTCGTAGATGGCAAGGGAGACGATATCTCCTGGTTTAGAGGATACTGCGCTCTTGTCCCAGATCACAGTAATATTACCGTCCGTCTTTCCCATTCCTTGCGCAGCGGATCGTTTGGCATCCCCTTCGACTAGAACGGGAACTGTCGTATTGAGATATTCTCGGTTGCGCTCGCAGGAAATATTTCGTTGGAGATCGAAGAGCCGAGTGACCCGTTCGGTCTTGACCGTCGCGGTAACATCGTCTGAATATTTGCGCGCCGCGATGGTGTTCTTTCGCTCGGAGTACTTGAATATAAAGGCGGAGTGGAACCGTATCTCCTCGACGAGCCGGTACGTTTCCTCGAAGTCCGCATCGCTTTCCCCGCAGAAACCGCAAATGACATCGGTGCTGAGAACAATGTCCGATCGCAGGGTGAGGATACGGTCGACTAAGGCACGATATTCGCGATTGGTATAGGTTCGGTTCATCGAGCCGAGGATGCGGTCGCTGCCGGACTGGAGGGGTAAATGGATTTGCTTGCAGATAGTGGGGTGGGACGCGACAGCTTCCAGCAGTGGAAGAGGAAAGTCCTTCGGGTGGGGAGAGGTGAACCGCACACGTAGGATGCCCGGCACGTCCGCGACGGCCGTGATGAGGCGCGCAAAATCCCAGTCGCCGAACCGGTAGGAGTTGACGTTTTGCCCAAGGAGCGTGATTTGCTTGAAGCCTTGCGCTGCGATCCGGTGGGCCTCCTGAATGATTCCTTGCGGATCGCGGGATCTCTCACGCCCACGGGTATAGGGGACCACACAGAAGCTGCAAAAGTTATCACAGCCTCGCATAACGGCAATCCAGGCATTTACCCCGTCATTTCGATCCGGTTCCACATCGTGATAGGTTTCATATTCTGAAAGGTCGACCGCGAGCCCTTTCTGATCCAGCCCCTCCTCTTGCGAACGCATCGCGGTACGGATCAACATCGGCAATTGGCGATAGGTATCGGGCCCGGCTAGGACATCGACCAGCGGTTGAATATCCGTCAGTTCCTCTTTCAGGTTTTGCGCCATACAACCTAAGACGCCTACGACCAATGAGCGCTGCCGCTTGAGTTTCTTCAGCTCGGATAAGTGCAGATAGACCTTATTATGGGCATTCTCACGAATCGCGCAGGTATTCATGAGAATCACGTCTGCACGTTCGCGATCGTCGGTAAAGACAAATCCATCCTGTTTCATCAAAGAACGAACGAGTTCTGAGTCGTACTCGTTCATCTGACAGCCAAAGGTTTCGAGATGCACATGGGCCGTGGTGGATGTGGTTTTCATAGGACTGGAATCCTTCGGGCAGGCTGATGCTCTGTTGCCAGCTGACCGACCGCCCAACTGTCCGATGCTCCGATGATACGTACCTTTTTCAGGTGATTGGTCAGGTCTGTGGTTGAGGGGACACCTACTTTCAAGAAGTTTGCGGTCGTTCCGAACCTGAAGCTATCTGTCGATCCTGACTCGAAGAGGACGGACATGGTGGATCCGATATACCGCTCCGCAAAGGCCAGGCGTTTAAGGCGCGATAGCTCGGCAAGTTTCTTTGCCCGTTGCCGAGGGACCGCAATCGGCAACGGGTCGGGCAGCTTCACCGCAGCGGTGCCTGGCCGTGGCGAGTAGGTAAAGACATGGAAGTACGAGAATGGAAGCTCGCGCGCAATGGCCAGAGTATGTTCGAATGCTTCTTCTGTTTCTCCTGGAAACCCGACCATTAGGTCAGTGCCCAGTCCAAGGTGAGGGATCGCCGCCACCGCTTTGTGGATCAGCCGGACATACTCTCCCACATGATAGGGTCGATTCATGGCCGATAAGATACCGGCGTCCCCGCTTTGTAAAGGAACGTGGAGATAGGGGCATAGCTTCGATGAAGAAGCCATCAATTCCAATAGGGCATTCGTAATCGTCGTCGGTTCAATAGATGAGATCCTGATCCGCAGGAGCCCTTCGATTCCCTCCAACTGTGTAATCAACCTGACTAAATCGATTCCGCCCTGGCTATATTGCCCGATGTTGACCCCAGTCAGCACAATTTCCTTGAACCCATTCGCGACTAGCCCTTCGGCTTCTCGGATCACGTCATCTCGGAGGCGGCTCCGCTCATGCCCGCGAGCAAAGGGGATAAGACAGAAACTGCACATGACGTTGCAGCCATCCTGGATCTTGAGCAGGGCTCTGGTGGAGTCGGGTTCGCCATATTCAGGCAGGGTGAAATCTTCTCTGCTGACGGCGCGAGTATGGAGTATTTCCGGGTCCGGCTGCTTCCTCAAAGCCTGTGGAGCTGGAAGAAACGACGGTAAGTCCCATTTAAATTGATTGCCGACAATTAGATCGATTCCGGGAATGGTGCGAAGCTCCTGAACGCCGGTTTGAGCATAACAGCCGGTCACTGCTATAAAAGCGTCGGGGGAATGTTTCAAGGTCTTGCGGATGACATATCGGCAAGTCCGTTCTGCTTCCTCTGTGACGGAGCAGGTGTTTAGGACCAGCAAGTCAGTCGGCTCTCCAAACTCGACCATGCGATAGCCGTCGCGTTGCAGACGTGCTGCAAGCACTGTTGTCTCTGCCTGATTGAGTCGGCAGCCGAGTGTATGGAGAGAGGCTCGTTTCATGGCAGTCAGGTATTATAGGGAGTTCCAAGCAAAGGGCGCAAGGATCTCCGCCTGGTAAGGCTGCATTCTGCTCTCGCTTGAAGGGCATAGATGCTCATGGTAATGTTCGCCGGGCTTGCGTCCGCCTGATTATCGTGAGTCTCTTGTGACACGTTCACAGCTGGCAGCCGCTCTTATTACAGTATCTGTTCTCTTCCTTTCTGAATCTGGAGGGTGGACGAAGGATCTTCTCCCTCTTGAGCCTGACCTAGCGACCAGAATCGAAGAACATTACGACCACGAAGCCCGACTCTTTTTGACACTCTACTCTCTGCACGGAAACGGCCAAATCGATTATGTGACCGGCCGTCTCGTTCAGGAATATTCCAGGAGCAGTTATGGCAACCCTGTTTACCGGACGGAGGCCTATCCCTTGTTCTATTGGTGGAACCACACCATGTATAACGATCCAGAGCAGGATGGCGTGAACGGGAACGAACGGGTGTATCAAGAAAACGTGGAGTTTGATATTTCGCGCTACAAGCCCTGTACGTTCAATGGGCAACCCTGCTGACTGTCCTCTCTCCCCTTAGATTAGATTTCGAGAATCTCCTGAGCGGTCCTCCATTCCAATGATATGCTGATCTCTCATGTGTGCAAAAGCGGCCAGATGAAAACAGCTTCATTCATTCAGATTCTTGCGAACCGACGCATCGGCATCATGTTACCCCTGGGTTTTGCCTCCGGCTTGCCACTGGCCCTTACAGCCGGCACGCTCCAGGCTTGGTTGACCGTTGTCGGGCTGGATCTGAAGACCATCGGAATTTTCACATTGGTCGGTCTCCCGTATACATTGAAATTCTTGTGGGCTCCATTGATGGATCGTCTGGTCCCTCCCTGGCTGGGACGACGGCGCGGATGGATGCTGGTGATGCAGGTCTCGGTTGCTTTCGGTTTGGCAGCCATGGCGGTGACCGGCCCAGGCCAGCGTCCGGAGATACTCGGGGCTCTGGCTCTCCTGGTCGCGTTTCTTGCCGCCTCGTTGGACATTGTTTTCGACGCTTATCGGACGGACGTGCTCTTACGCCCGGAACGTGGGTTTGGGGCAGCTGTGTGGGTGAACGGCTATCGATGCGCACTGTTACTGGCGAGTGCCGGCTCGCTCCTATTGGCAGATCGAATTGGATGGCAAAACACCTATCTGCTGCTTGCCGCAGTGATGTTGGCAGGAGTCGCCACGATTCTCGCGAGCCCGGAACCGTCGGAGCCAAGCGCGGCCCCGGCCAGTATGGCTGAAGCGATTGGTGGTCCCTTGAAAGAGTTCTTCGCTCGTCCTGGGGTAACAGGGCTCCTCGCCCTGATTATTTTCTATAAGGTCGGAGACGCGGTTGCGGCTTCGCTTCAGACAGCGTTTCTCATCGGAGGGATGGGTTTCTCCGTCAGCGAGGTTGGGTACGTGAAGGGCCTTGGACTCGGCGCCACACTCATCGGCGCACTATGCGGGGGTGTTGCGATGACCAAGCTTGGGATGGTCCGGTCATTACTGCTTTTTGGACTTTTGCAGGCGGTTTCTAACTTGGGATTTATGTGGTTGGCCTGGATGGGCAAGAGTTACGGGGCGCTCACGGTATCGATTCTTGTCGAAAATGTGACAGGTGGTATGGGTACTGCGGCGTTCGTCGCGCTGATTATGTCGCTTTGCGACCATCGCTATACTGCGACTCAGTTCGCGTTGCTTTCTTCCTTGGAAGCGCTCGGGCGGGTTTTCTCAGGCCGCCCGTCGGCCGAGTTAGTCGAAATGGTCGGCTGGGGGCAGTTTTTCTTCTGGTCGTTTCTGTTCGCCTTGCCCGGTATCTGGCTGGTATGGGCTTTCCGAGCGCAGTTGGATCAGGACGCCGGCCGTGATGCGCAGGCCAGAACCAGTTCAGTCGAGCTATAACGGACGGATGCGCCGTTGGAGGAACAAAACGAATAGCATTAATGTCGGAAGAGGCGCCAAGAAGAAGGGAACAAGCCAAACCCAAAGATTTTTCCCCCGCATGCGGGCTTGATCGATCATCCAGACGAAAACCCATGCAATTAAGCCAAGATAGTTAATGGCCATCCAGCCTGTCGTCTGGAGCATAAGGCTGTTCGTGCCGTCCGTAGGGGTGTTGAGGAGAAAGATCCCCAACATGAGCACAAATAGTCCTAACAGGGCTGCAATAAGGCGTTTGCTCCAGACAAACATGGCGATCCTCCCGATACATGCAATGTGGGCAGCATGGTTGCTGCGATAGACCTAACCAGCGTAGGCTAATGATCCGGCTGTTGATTGTCAAAGGGGAGCAACAGGCTTCCGTTCGACAGCGATCGACGGGAGATCTGGTATGAGCCTTCTCCGTTTGAGCCTTGTCGTGACTGTATTAGCCGCAAGTGTCGTGCTGGCACTGACGAACCCCACCATGGATCGATATCTGGGCTTTATACAGGCTGAGCTCAGCAAAGCTATGGATAGAATGGATCAGTCCACACCTGGGCAGGAAGGGGCTGTGGTGAGAAACATCTTTCGCCGGCATAGTCAAGAGCTGCTTAATACCATGGTGCGTCCTCGTACGATACGGAACAACTGGGGAATTCTCAGTAAGTTTGAAACGACGGTGCTGGGCACTCGGGTTGTGGTTATCGGCATCGGGAATCAGTTCATTCCCATCGAAGGAGTAGATGAAGCAGTATTGACCCTCGGTCGCCAAGTATTTTAATTTTTTAGCTGTTGGGAGCCCCCATACTCACCACAATTGGCTTGGTTTTCGACCCCCGCACTGTGGATAAGTCAGTCTAAATCCCTGGAAGTTGGTGTTTCCAAATCAGTTTCAGTCATCCACAGGTTTTCATCCGTTTCCCCAGCCTAACCACTACATTTGGTATTGACAATTTTTCATGATCGCTATATGTAGATGGCTCACTGATTGGGGCGCCGTGGAGAAGCGAGAGCTTAAGGGTTCGGAGTTGATCGCTGTCCTGATTTGAAGCCTGATTATTCCTGTATTGGGATCGTAAACAGTCCCAAGCCAATTACACGGACTGGGGGGGGGAAGTCGTGAGAATAGAGCGTCGATTTACACATCGTGGACAAAGTCCCTATGAAGGTCTGACTTTTCTAAAACGTTCATCGGAGATTCGTAATCCAGACGGATCGACCGTATTCAAGCTGGAAAATATCGACATTCCGGAACCCTGGTCTCAGCTCGCGATCGATATTCTCGCTCAGAAATACTTTCGGAAGGCTGGAGTCCCGCAGCGGGACGAGGCAGGTGCTCCGATTATCGGGACGGACGGAAAACCGACGTTGGGAGGAGAGAATGATTCCCGGCAAGTATTCGGACGGCTCGCCGGTTGTTGGACCTCTTGGGGGAAGAATTTCGGCTATTTCAAGACTCCGGAAGATGCCGACGCCTTTCATGATGAACTCTGCTATATGCTCGCGCATCAGATGGCCGCACCCAACTCGCCCCAGTGGTTTAACACGGGGCTACATTATGCCTACGGGCTTTCAGGGCCAGCACAGGGGCATTACTATGTTGACCCCAAGACTCGTGAAGTCGTCAAGGCGGTCAACGCATTTGAGCATCCACAACCGCATGCCTGCTTCATTCAATCCATTGAAGACGACTTGGTCGGCGAGGGCGGCATCATGGATCTCTGGGTGCGGGAAGCGCGGCTGTTCAAGTACGGATCTGGGACCGGGACCAACTTTTCCAGGCTTCGCGGGGATGGTGAACCGTTGTCCGGCGGCGGTCGCTCATCCGGATTGATGTCCTTTCTTCGCATCGGCGATCGAGCAGCCGGCGCCATTAAGTCGGGCGGGACGACCAGACGGGCTGCCAAAATGGTCTGCCTCGATTTGGACCACCCAGACATCGAGGAGTTTATCAACTGGAAGGTGGTGGAAGAGCAAAAAGTCGCCGCGATGGTGACCGGTTCAAAAATCTGCGCGCAGCGCCTCAACGCTGTGCTCAAGGCCTGCCACCTCGTCGATGACGCCGGTCAGATGAAAGTTGAGATCGACGCGAAGCAGAATCCGATCCTCATGGAAGCCTTGGCGGCCGCTCGGCGGGATGCGGTTCCAGAAGCTTATATTCAGCGGATGTTTTCCTATGCGCAGCAAGGGTTCACTCATTTTGTGTTTCATGAGTACGACACGAATTGGGACGGCAAGGCCTACCAAACTGTGTCCGGTCAAAACTCAAACAACAGCGTGCGTATTCCCAACCATTTCTTTGAAACGTTGGAGGCGGACGGCGATTGGCAGCTCAAGCGGCGAATCGACGGCAGAGTTTCCAAGACCATCAAGGCGCGGGATCTTTGGGACCAGATCGCTTGGGCCGCTTGGATTTGCGCGGACCCCGGCACGCAATACGACACCACCATCAACGAATGGCATACCTGTCCGGAAGATGGCCGGATCAATGCCTCCAATCCCTGTTCCGAATACATGTTCCTCGACGATACGGCGTGCAATTTGGCTTCGCTCAACCTCGCGCAATTCTTCTCCACAGACGGCCAATTCGAGCTGGAGAATTTCCGCCATGCCGTGCGCCTGTGGACGGTCGTACTGGAAATCAGTGTCCTCATGGCATCGTTTCCCAGCCGTTCCATTGCCGAGAAGAGTTATCAGTTCCGAACGCTGGGACTCGGCTATGCCAATATGGGCACTGTGCTGATGCGGCAAGGCATTCCCTACGATTCTCCTAAAGCATTGGCCATCTGCGGCGCCTTAACCGCCATTATGACGGGCGAGGCCTACGGTGCGTCGGCTGAAATGGCGGCGGAGCTATGGCCCTTCCCCGGCTATGCCAAAAACCGTGAAGCCATGTTGCGCGTCATCCGTAATCATCGGCGCGCCTCGTACAATGCTGCTCCGGAAGAATACGAAGGCTTGACGATTGCACCGGTCGGCATCCAGCCGGAACATTGCCCTATTGAGCTGCTCGTGGCGGCACGTCGCGCCTGGGACCGTGCTCTGGAATTGGGAACAGCCTATGGGTATCGCAATGCGCAGGTCACGGTGATTGCTCCTACCGGTACGATCGGACTTGTGATGGATTGCGACACGACGGGCATCGAACCGGACTTTGCGCTGGTCAAATTCAAGAAATTGGCCGGTGGAGGCTATTTCAAGATCATCAATCAGAGTATCCCTGCCTCCCTCAGAACATTGGGGTATAGCGAGTCTCAGATTCAGGACATCGTAAACTACTGTGTCGGACGGCATACCCTGCAGACGGCGCCATTCATCAATCATGAGACCCTGAGGCAGAAAGGGTTCGACGATGCCACCCTTGCGCGGATGGAGTCTGGGTTGGCCCAGGCATTCGAAGTTCAATTTGCCTTTAATAAATATGCGCTGGGTGAGGATTTCTGCCGGGAAAAGCTGGGATTGACCGACGCGCAATTGAACGATTCCAACTTCAACATGCTAAAAACGCTTGGGTTTACCCAAGAAGAAATTGCCGCTGCCAATGATTACTGCTGCGGCACCATGACGGTGGAAGGGGCCCCATTTCTCAAAGCCGAGCACCTTCCGATCTTCGATTGCGCCAACCGGTGCGGCAGGATCGGTCAGAGGTATATCGCCGTCGATGCGCACATCCGTATGATGGCTGCGGCGCAGCCATTCATCAGCGGCGCCATCAGCAAAACGATCAACATGCCGGCCGATGCCACATTGGACGAAGTGAAGTCCGCCTATTTATTTGCCTGGAAGAGCATGGTCAAGGCCGTGGCTCTGTATCGCGACGGTTCGAAGTTGAGTCAGCCGCTATCGGCCTCTACCGACAGCGGCAAGACCGTCGAAGCTTCGTCGGAAATATTGTCGATTGCGGAAAAGATCACAGAACGGGTGTTGGTACGGTACCTGGCAAAGCGTCGACCGCTCCCGGCCAGACGCAATGGGTACACGCAGAAAGCCGTTGTCGGCGGGCACAAGCTCTATCTGCGCACCGGTGAGTATGAGGATGGCACTTGCGGCGAAATCTTCCTCGATATGCACAAAGAAGGGGCCGCATTCCGCAGCCTGATGAACTGTTTCGCCATTGCGATTTCACTGGGCCTCCAACATGGCGTCCCGCTGGAGGAGTTCGTCGAAGCCTTCGTGTTTACCCGTTTTGAGCCGAATGGTCCGGTCAAATTGAACGACCGGATCAAAATGTCGACGTCGATCATCGATTACATTTTCCGAGAGCTTGCCGTGACCTATCTCGATCGTTATGACCTGGCACAGGTTCAGGAAGAGGATCTTAGAATGGATTCCGTCAAGATGGATGAGCAGGATCCTGAATGTGTCGAAGAGGAAGCCACTGCAGAAACATTGGCTTCAGCATCGATCAGCACGGAGATGTTTCCATCTCGGCGCGGAGCGATACCCCGTCACAAGGGCAATGGCCAAGGAAACGGTAACGGTAACGTAGCCCATTCCATCGAGCTGAAGCGTGAAACCATGACCTTGACCGCCATCCAAGTGGCGCGCCAAAAGGGTTATGAGGGTGATCCTTGCTCCGAGTGCAAGCAATTTACGATGGTTCGAAACGGAACCTGTCTTAAGTGTGAAACCTGCGGCACCACGAGCGGTTGTTCGTAGGGGAGAACTCTATGAGTACGGCACTTCGCGAGCAAGGAATAGTCACGGTCCACGATCAGGTTGTGAGCCTGGTCGCGCAGCGTTGGGCAAAGGCCTTCCATTGCAAGGTGACGATCCGTACGGATCTTCAACAAAACCCTTGGGCTGATCCTCGGCAACAGTGCGATATCGTCGGGTGGCAGGTTAGTTCATCCGGCAATAGGATGGAATGGATGGCTGAGGTCGAAACCCATGATTCGATCGACGATGTTGCAACCGCTTCAGTATGGAAAGAGGCGGTTGTGCCAGGAGTTCCCTTCTATCTGCTTGTGCCACGGGGACTCAAAGAGTCGGCAAAGAACTTGGCAGGAACAGCTGCGGTCCCTGTTAGCGGTATATACGAGTACACGTTTGTGAACGGTTTATGTCAGGTGCTCTAAACTGTATCTGCTCCTTGACCCAGAATGTTTCTTTTCCCTGCTTTTCCAGTAACGGATACGGGGAGAGTTTCCTGGCAGCTGCCCTCCCAATCAGCGGTTCCCTTATGCGAGCCCATGCGATGATGATTAGGCGTGTTGCGCAGGAGTGAGTAAAGAATCGACGTGCCCTGTTTACCAGGGGAGTGTGGATTAACAAAGTTAGGCAGGGTGGTCGTCATTGTCATAGTTTCTCAAGTCACGGAGTAATTCCCATGCCTACAACGACACAATTGGTGATCCGAGGATTGAGCAAGCTTGGCGTCATGGCTCAAGTGGCCCAGGTTCTCGGTGAGGCGAATGTCAATATCAAGGCTTTCTCTGCTCCGGAAGTTACTGGAACCGGAAAACTGCGAATATTGGTGTCCGATTTGGACGCTGCTCGCTCAGTGCTGAAAGGCGCAAAGATCAAGTTTACAGAGGAAACCGCTTTGTTGTTGAGTCTTGAGAACCAGCCTGGCGCCTTGAAGGATGTGGCAGACCTGTTGACCAAGGCTCGTATCAACATTAAATGCGGCTATTGCACCCCGTCCCGAGAAGGTAAGCGCGCAATTGTGGTCCTAACAGTCTCAAACACAGAGAGGGCGCTCAAAATCCTGCAGGATCGATCCCTCGACGAGTTCTAGTAGGCTGCGGGAAAGCCCGGTTTATACATAAAATTCCGCTGAAATTTTATAAAGTGCCGCTGCTGCCACAATAGCTCAGGATGCTCAAAATGGCCGTCCAGCAAGGCCGCAGCGAGCGAAGAGGCGAGGCATACGCTTCGGTACGTTGAGCATCTGAACGATGCGAGAACGTCGCTGGCGAACATTTTCAGCGTCCTGCTAGCAGAAGGCTGGTATTCGTGAAGAGTACTCGGTTCTGCTGTTCGCTCTGTTTTTGTCCTGGCTCGAAGCCATAATCATCCACATACGAACTACGCTTCATGTTGTATCTTTCAGCGCCGTCGAGATTTTTGCTGTGCTGAATCGGTTTTCCCGCAGCCTGCCTGGCAGGTCAAATGAATCGCAATCCTGTCAGCCACGCTGGCTGATCCTTCTTTTCGCGACTGTCCTAGCCGGTACCCTGACCACATGCAGCGGCATTTCCAAGCCGACCTATTTCCCAGGCTATCCTATTGGGTTCATTGAGCGAGGGGTCGCTTCATGGTATGGGCCAGGATTTCATGGAAACAAGACGGCAAACGGCGAGCGGTACGATATGCATCAACTCACTGCTGCCCATCGGACCTTGCCCCTTGGGTCGATCGCGGTGGTTCGATCGATGAGCACCGGCCGAAAGGTGACAGTCCGCATTAATGATCGGGGTCCATTTGCCAGAGGGAGGGTGCTCGATCTCTCGCTTGCCGGGGCCAACGCGCTGGGAATGACCGGATCTGGAACCGATGAGGTTGAACTACAGGTAGTTGGATATCAAGGACGTGCTGCTGAAATAGGGTTCTTGCGAGTGCAAGTAGGGTCTTTTTCCGATCAGCAAAACGCGCTTAACCTCTTGGAGCGTGTGAAGTCCCTTTACCCCGGTGGAAGAATCCAGATTGTTGATCTACCAGAAGGAAGGCGATACCGTGTTCAGGTTGGTCAGTTTTCAAAAGAGTCCCAAGCTGAAGCCGCTGCCACTCACTTGGAATCGACTCTCGACCTCCAGGGAATAGTATTTCGAGACGACTCATAACAGAGGGTTCTGTTATCTAATTCTGTGTTTTCAATTCTTCATGTTTTCCGCGGACATGCAGTGCAACTGTTTGATATTGTGGTATGTTTCAAGCATATGCTTGCCCGCTCCTCCATCCATATGGTACATGTACAGCTCAATGAAAACAGGTCCGATAGATTCCTATCAAGTCATTCTGTTCCCTCAAACGTTGCAAAGTAGGCCGAAGGCCATAGGGAACAGTCACTGGATTCTCCAATATTCCAGACCGACCGATATAGTCGGCTATCTCTAACACATTACAATTTATGGATGTTCTGATTCTCTTAGGCCTTATTGTTCTTTCCGCTGTGATCTCCACGGCTGAAATCGGCTTCTTTGCAGTCAACTCAACGAAGCTGAAGGCGCTCGCCCAAACTGGGAATACTCGGGCCAAGTTAGCCCTCCATCTCCGTAGCGACCCGCAAAAGCTCCTTTCGACTATTTTGGTCGGCGACCGCCTAATCGGCGTGGCAACGCCGATGTATGCCACTTTTCTGACCTTGAGTATCTATGGCGGGCAAACGATCCTTGATGAGGCGATTGCTGTCATGGTCGGACTGCTGACATTTGTCCTCTTGGTAGCCGTCGACGTGATCCCCAAAACATTAGCGGCCAAGTTTGCGGTTCCGGTCACGCTGAACATGGCCTACCCTGTGTACGGGGTTCAGCTGCTTCTCAAACCATTATTGTTTCTAATCGTGCCGATGATCTACAAGTTGACAGGAGGAAAAGGTCTCACGCTTCCCCTCGTGACCGAGGAAGAGCTGAAGATCATGCTGGACGAGGGGGGCAAGACCGGGACTATAGAGTTCGAAAAAGTGAAAATGATCAAGAACGTCTTCCAGCTCAAAGACATTACAGCTGAGGACGCGATGACACCTCGTCTCTATGTCTTCTCTTTGGATGGCAACCTCTGCCTGAAGGAAGCGCAGGAGCTCCTCTATAACTCGAAATACTCGCGAATCCCCGTGTATGACGGAACTCACGATAACATTACGGGCATTCTCTACAAGACGAGGGCCTTGACCGAACTTGCCAAGGGGCGCAATGAGTCGAAGCTCAAGGATATTGCTTATCCTCCGCTGTTCGTCCCCTCAGGGAAGACGGCGGACGATCTCATGAAGCAGTTTCAGCAGGAAAAACGGCATATGGCGGTGGTGGTCAACGAGTTCGGCGGTGTGATGGGGATCGTCACGCTCGAAGATCTTCTCGAAGAGGTGGTCGGGGAGATCATGGACGAAACCGATATTACCGAAGAGTTGATCAAACGCTTGGGGAAAAACCATATTCTCGTTCATAGCAGAACCGAAGTGCGCAAGGTCAACGACTTCCTCAAAGTCGACCTCGGCGATGAAGCGGTGACGATCGGTGGCCTGATTCAACAGGAACTCGGCAGAATTCCTAAGGTCGGAGAGGAAGTACGGATCGCCAACTGCCGAATCCTCATCCATGAAGCGGAGCCCCGCTCTATCCGCAGCGTTCAGATCTTTCGCGAAGAGAAGGCGCCGGCTCCCGTCGAAACTCCTAACCTCGACCTCGTCAGCTAACCACGTTCTGGCCTGTTCCAATCAGGGAAGCAAATTCCTGTTCCGTCAGTATCGTTACTCCCAGCGTACGGGCCTGCTCCAGTTTAGACCCAGGATCCCGCCCAACCACAAGATAGGATGTTTTCTTGCTTACGCTTGAGGATACACGAGCTCCTGCCGCTTCCACAGCCAGTTTCGCGCTATCTCGTGTGAAGTGATCCAGCCCGCCTGTGAACACGAACGTGTTCCCCGCAAGTGTGGAGTTCATTCGATCTCCCGCTGCCGAACCATGGGCCACCTGCACTCCCAGTTCCAGGAGTTGTGCAATAACTTCCCGATTGTGCGGCTCAGACCAATAGGCCACCAAACTCTCGGAAATCTCAGGGCCGATCTCACGAATCTGTTGAAACCGATCGCGATCTGCCGACATGATGCGATCGAGGGATCCAAACTCACGGGCCAGCACTTTAGCAATATGCTGTCCAACTTGCCTGATCCCAAGTCCCATGAGAAAGCGATCGAGAGGAACGGTTTTACTGCCTGCAATCGAGTCCAAGAGGAGCCTGGCCGATCGATCGGCAAACCCATCGAGTGTGGCGAGATCGTCTATCTTCAGCCGATAAAGGTCCGCGAGCGATTGCGCTAATTTCTTGTCGACAAGCTGCGCCACGGTCTTCTTCCCCAAGCCGTCGATGTTGAGCGCGTATTTGGAGGCAAAATGTTCGATTGCCCCCTTGAGTTGAGCGCCACAGGCTGACTGGCCGGTACAATAGAAATAGGCGCCATCACGACCGACGGTAGACCCACAAACTGGACAGCGGTCCGGCATGCAGAAGGGGTCGCGACGTTGCTCATCAGGGACTGGAACGCGTTCGGCAATCGCGGGAATGACATCGCCGGCCCGTTCCACCTTGACCGTATCGTTGACCCGAATGTCTTTCCGCGCCACCTCATCGGCGTTGTGCAAGGTGGCCCGGCTGATGGTGACACCGCCGACTTCTACCGGCTTCAAAAGGGCGACAGGCGTGAGGGTTCCCGTTCTTCCGACGGAGACGACGATATCCTGTACGACGGTGATCTCCTTGCGAGGAGCAAATTTATAGGCAATGGCCCAACGCGGACTGCGAGATTTCATGCCGAGGCGGCTCTGCCAGTCCCGGCGGTTCACCTTTACCACCACACCATCGATTTCATAGGGCAGCTGATCCCGAACCAGATCCGTTTCCCGGTGAAACGTCACAACGTCGTCGATTGAAGCACAGAGCCGTCGGCGCTCAGAATCGGGTATCGGCAGACCCCACTGGGCCATGGTTTCCAGCTCATCCCAGTGTGTCGATGGGGCTGGCCCTGACAGAGCCATAATTTCGTAACAGGTCACGACCAACGGACGGGCCGCGGCGACGGCGGAATCCAATTGTCGGAGCGAGCCGGCGGCCGCGTTGCGTGGATTGGCAAAGGCCTCGTCTCCTCGTTCCGTCATGCGGCGATTCAAGGATTGGAAATCGTCAAGACGCATGTAGACTTCACCACGCACGACAAGATGATCGGGAAGGCTGGAATGCGCCTGTAACTGGAGCGGTAGGGAACGAATCGTACGAAGATTGACGGTCACATCCTCCCCGGTCGTTCCATCGCCTCTGGTCGCGCCACGGGTAAAGACCCCATGGTCGTACACGAGTTCAACCGATAAGCCATCGAATTTTGGCTCCGCGCTGTACGCTACAGATGTCGTTTCGAGTTCGCGTTTCATCCGCTGGTCGAAGGTCTGAACCTCTCTCTCATCAACAATCGAGTCCAGGCTGAGCATCGGTTGTTCGTGGGGAACCTTGAGCAATTCGTCGAGTGGCGGCGCCCCGACACGTTGCGTGGGGGAATCCGGCGTGACGAACTCGGGATGAGCCTGTTCCAGTTCGACCAGTTCTCGAAAAAGAAGATCGTACTGGGAGTCGGAAACCCCTGGGCGATCCTTGACGTAGTAGAGATAGTCGTGCCGTCTGATTTCGTCCCGGAGGGCAATCAGTTTGGCAAGAATGTCGGTGTGGGCCATAGGACTGGATGGCGGCAAACAAGGCAAGCGATGATCCAGACCGTACCATAGGGCCGGGGAGTGGGTCAAACATCGCATCCGCCATATTCGCTTTGACTTTCGCTGCGATAGACACTATTCTTAGGAGCCTATTGGGCTTGATTTAGCATTGTTTTTCAGCCAGCGCCCCTCTCTTGCTGCGAGAGGTGGAAATTCGTCACGACTGTCAGGGAGGTATCCATGAAAGGGGAGTATTGCGTGAATAAGTTGATGCCAAGATCCAGCTATCGATTCGTCATCATCGTCTGTGGAGGGCTGTTACTGAGCGGCTGTGTCATGGCAGAGAAATACGATACAGAAAAGGCGCGCAGCCTGAATTTCCAACGCCTGCTTGCCCAGGAAGAGAAGCGCACAGGAGAGCTCGATAGTGAAGTCAGACGGGCTAAGAATGAATTGATGGAGTATGAATCCAGGAATCGTGAGCTCATGGCGCAAGTGCAAGCCACTCGGGACGAAATGGCCCGCGCGCAGGAGGAAGCCGAGGCCATGAAGGAGTCTGCGCTGCTAGAACGTAAAGCTAAAGCGGATATGAAACGCGTGCTCAAACCGACACGTAAGGCGCCGGCTGGTGAGTCGATGGCCGATGCGGTGGATTTGAGCGCGGCTGGTTCCAGGACCTCCCCGGAGGTATCTGCTGCGTCGGCGGCAGCTGAAGGCTCGTTGGGAGGTGCGCGATCCACGGTCCATGTCGTAAAACCCGGCGAAACGCTTTACCGCATCAGTCGGCGATACGGCGTTGCGGTGGACAAGATCAGAAAGTGGAACAAACTGCCGGACGACATCATTGAGGTGGGACAGAAGCTTGTCGTGGGCCAAGAACAATAGGACGACACGTGGCCGCGCCGCAATACTCGCTCAGTCTCGACCAATTCCGTCAATATGCCGGAAAGGGCAATCTCGTTCCACTCTATCGGGAGATTCTGGCCGACTACGATACGCCAGTCTCAGCCTTTGCCAAAATCGATCATGGCCCATCAGCCTACCTTTTGGAGTCCGTCGAGGGGGGTGAAAAATGGGCGCGTTATTCCTTTCTCGGCAGTGGGTCCCCTGTCGTAGTCTACGAGGACCGGGGCGATCTGCTTGTCGTCAGCGGAACCGCCAAAAAGCGCATTCCCAGCCGTGGGAACCCTCTCGAACGCCTGCGTGAGATGATGGAATGTTATCGTCCGGTGACTGTGCCGGGCCTCCCCCCATTTGTCGGCGGCGCCGTCGGATATCTGAGCTACGACATGGTGCGTACGTTCGAGGACATGGCTGCCAGGCAGAAGGATCCACTCAATATTCCAGACTTTGCTTTTCTGCTCACCGATACGATGTTGATCTTCGACAATGTCGCGCAGAAGATCAAAATCGTGGCGACTGCCCATGTCACGGTAAAGGGGGAACGAGGTATTAAGGCAGCCTACCGTTCGGCAACAGAACGGATCGAGCGCATGATCACGAGGCTCAAACGCCCACTTCGCCGGATACGTCCGCGTCGCCGCCGTAAGCCGGTGACCTTTACGGCGAATATGAGCAAAGTGGAATTTGAAAAGATGGTTGTGCGGACCAAGGACTATATAAGGGCCGGTGATATTGTGCAGGCGGTGCTCTCGCAGCGATGGGAGACCAATGTACAGGCGTCTCCATTGCAGCTCTATCGCGCGCTACGCGTGGTGAATCCATCCCCCTACATGTATTACCTGCGAATCGCGGGGGTAGAGCTGGTCGGTTCCTCCCCGGAAACCCTCGTCCGTTGCGAAAATGGCGTCATTTCCGTCCGTCCGATAGCCGGCACGCGCCGTCGCGGCGTGAATCCCGACGAGGATCAACAGATGGAACGACGGCTATTGACGGATGAAAAGGAGCGGGCCGAACATGTGATGCTCGTCGATCTTGGGCGGAATGACGTGGGTCGTGTCGCAAAACCAGGCTCGGTCACTGTGGATTCCCTCATGCATGTCGAACGGTATTCGCATGTCATGCACATCGTGTCGAATGTCACAGGAGAGCTGGATGAGTCGAAGACATCGTACGATGTCTTGCGGGCCTGTTTCCCTGCCGGTACGGTCTCCGGGGCGCCGAAGATCAGGGCCATGCAGATTATCGATGAACTGGAGCCGACGAGGCGAGGTCCCTATGCCGGCGCAGTGGGCTACTTCAGCTTCTCCGGCAACATGGACATGTGCATTAACATCCGGACGGTCGTGGTGAAACAACATCAAGCCTTCATTCAAGCTGGGGCCGGCATTGTTGCCGATTCCAATCCGGAACACGAATATGAAGAGACCTGTAACAAGGCTAAGGCCATGATGAAGGCGGTCGAATTGGCCGAGCAGGGACTGGAATAAAAAAGGGTAATCGGTGATGAGTGATCAGTGAATAGTTAGAAGGAATGGTTCCTTAACTCAGCACTCAGCACTCAGCACTCACCACGGACTGCTATGCTACTGATGATCGACAACTACGATTCCTTCACCTATAACCTCGTGCAATACTTTGGGGAATTAGGTGAAGATGTTCAGGTGTTTCGCAACGATAAGATTACGATCGCTCAGATCGAATCGCTGAAGCCCAGCCGCATCGTTATTTCTCCCGGGCCCTGCACACCGATGGAAGCGGGCATTTCAGTCGAGACGATCAGGTACTTTGGTGGCCGACTACCGCTCTTGGGCGTCTGTCTTGGGCATCAGTCTCTGGCGATAGCATATGGGGGAGAAGTGGTTCGAGCCGAACGATTGATGCATGGAAAAACTTCGAAGATCCAGCACGATGGAAAGACGATTTTCCATCTGTTGCCCCAATCATTTGATGCCACACGCTACCATTCTCTTATTGTGAAGCGAGAGACGCTACCATCCTGTTTTGAAATCTCCGCCGAAACAGCCGAGGGGGAAATCATGGGACTACGGCATCGGTCGTTGGGCATTGAGGGGGTACAGTTCCATCCTGAATCGATCCTCACCGTGGCGGGGAAGGATCTCCTTCGTAACTTCCTGAAACTCTAGCAGGCTGCGGGAAAACACGATGTACGCATACAACACCGTTGAAATTTGACAGAAGGAGCGACGACTCCAAAAACCTCAGGATGCTCAAAAAGGCCGTCCAGTAAGGCCGCAGCTAGCGAAGAGGCGAGGCGTACGCTTCGGTACGTTGAGCCTCTGAGCGAAGCGAGAACGCCGCGGGCGGACTTTTTCAGCATCTTGCCAGGCAACCCGGTCAAGTCTCCGATCTATGATTAAAGACGCGATTGCTACACTCGCCGATCGTGGTTCCCTCACCGAACTAGAAGCTGAATCGGTGATGCTTGAGATCATGGCCGGCGCAGCGACTCCGGCTCAAATCGCCGCCTACTTGATGGGGCTCCGTCTGAAGGGCGAAACCGTCGAGGAAATTTCCGGTTCTGTGCGCGCGATGCGCGCCAAAGCAGTTCGCATTGTAGTCGGAGACCCCCTGGTCGTCGATACCTGTGGCACTGGCGGGGACGGGGCCCACACGTTTAATATTTCCACCACGACAGGGTTTGTCCTTGCAGGAGCGGGTTTGACGGTGGCAAAGCACGGGAACCGTTCTGTGTCGTCCAAGTCAGGGAGCGCGGATGTTCTCTCGGCCCTCGGGGTCAAGATCGATTTACAGACCGAGCGCGTGGCCGATTGTATCGATGAAGTCGGGATCGGTTTCCTCTTCGCCCCGCTCTATCATGGAGCCATGAAACATTGTGCCGCTCCAAGACAGGAAATGGGGATCCGGACCATGCTGAACCTCTTGGGCCCGCTGACCAATCCGGCAGGGGCTGCCATTCAAGTGCTCGGTGTTTATGAGGGGCGATTGACCTCCCTGCTAGGGAATGTGCTCATGCATCTGGGGTCGCAACATTGTTTTGTCGTCCATGGGATGGACGGACTCGACGAGATCACCCTTACGGCAAAGACGCAGATTTCGGAAGCCAAGGGGGGTGTTCTTTCAAACTATCTTCTGGACCCTAAAGAGTTTGGACTGGCACTGGTTCCGGCGAAACAGCTGGCTGGAGGGACTCCTCAAGAGAATGCCTCGATCGCCCGCGAGATTCTCCATGGGCGAAAGGGACCCAAACGGGACATCGTCTGTTTGAATGCCGCCCCGGCTCTGGTTGCTGGGCGTAAAGCGGCAACGCTTCAAGATGGATTCCTCTTGGCGGGCCAGGTCATCGACTCAGGCGCCGCGGCTGAGAAGCTGGCTCGTCTCATTGCCTATACGAATAAGGGTTGACCTGCTTGTGATTCTCTCTCGTATTCTTGAGCATAAGAAAGCGGAACTCCGGCACAAGCAAAGCCGAGGCTATCTCTCCGAGCTGAAAGCAAGGATTCAGGACACACCGAGTCCACTTGGTTTTGCCGTAACCCTTGAAGCCACGAGAACAGCCGGCAGTCCGTCGCTGATCGCCGAAGTCAAGAAAGCTTCGCCCAGCCTTGGGCTCCTCCGCCCCGAGTTTTCCGAGCGGTTCGACTACCTCGAAATAGCCAAGACCTATCATGCTCACGGCGCCTCAGCCCTCTCCGTCTTAACCGACAAGGATTTTTTTCAGGGAAGCCTCGACTATCTCCGCGAGATCAAACAGTCGGTGCCCATGCCTGCCTTGAACAAAGAGTTCATGGTCGAAGAGATCCAGTTCTATGAAGCCCGTGCCTATGGGGCCGATGCGGTCCTCCTAATCGTCGCAGCGCTTGAACGGCAGCAACTGATCGATTTCTACGCCCTCGCCAAGGGACTAGGTTTGGATGTTCTTGTGGAGACTCACCATGAGCGTGAACTCGACAGGGTATTGGAACGGCTTCCGGATGCAAGGCTCATCGGCATCAACAATCGGGACCTCAAGACTTTCACGACTGACTTGGGAGTCACCATCCGTTTGGCAAGCCGGATTCCAGCCGGTAAGCTGATTGTCAGCGAGAGCGGTATCCATCAGCGTGCCGACGTCGTGCGGTTGGTTGAAGCAGGTATTCATGCCATGTTGGTCGGAGAATCGCTCATTCGAGCCGACAACATCGGGGAGAAGATTCGTGAGTTGAGTGGAGTTCCGGCTCCGTCGCACGCGTAATATGAAGGACATGCCCAAAGTCAAAATTTGCGGCATTACCAATGCCGAGGATGCCGCCCTAGCAGTCGCTGCTGGGGCCGATGCCCTGGGATTCGTGTTGTATCGGAAAAGCCCAAGATTTATTGAGCCGGCTCTCGCTCGTCAGATCGTGATGAGCCTGCCACCCTTGGTTATACCGGTGGGAGTGTTTGTGGATGAAGAGCAACAGACCGTTCGGAATCTGATGGACGACTGCGGACTCGCTATTGCCCAGTTGCACGGAAATGAGTCGGCGATCTATTGCAAAGAATTAGGCCGTACGGTCTTGAAAGCGCTTCGGGTAAAGGATCGGAGTACGTTTCTCTCTTTGGCGGAGTATCGTGGGCGGGCCGGTGTTCGAGGGTTTGTCCTGGATGCCTTTTCTGATCAGGCCTACGGAGGTACTGGACAGGTGATTGATTGGCAACTCGCGGCAGAAGTCGCCAAGGCTGCAAGCGTGTTGCTGGCCGGTGGGCTGACTCCTGACAATGTTGATAAGGCAATTCAAGCAGTCAAGCCCTATGGCGTGGATGTGAGCAGCGGCGTCGAACGGGAACCGGGCAAAAAAGATCACGACAAAGTGCGCGCATTCATTCACGCCGTCAGAGTTGTCTCTCCAACGTGACCCTGTTTATACTGCACCAAGCCTAAGCTGGCAGAAGGATGACGATGAATTCTGTTCCCAACAAACAAGGCCGGTTCGGCGCCTATGGCGGGCGCTATGTCCCTGAAACGCTCATGCCTGCTTTGCTGGAATTGGAGCAGGAATATGCCCTGGTGAAAAAGGACCGGAGATTCCAGTCCGAGCTGGCCTATTATCTAAAACACTATGTCGGACGACCCACTTCGCTCTACTTTGCGCAACGACTTACGAAGCGGTTGGGTGGAGCGAAGATCTATTTGAAGCGCGAAGACCTCTGTCATACCGGAGCTCATAAGATCAATAACGCGATCGGGCAGGGGCTTCTGGCCAGGCGGATGAAGAAGCCGCGGATCATCGCTGAAACAGGAGCCGGACAACATGGGGTGGCGACTGCGACCGTCGCGGCGCTGTTCGGGCTTCAATGTGAAATATATATGGGGACTGAAGACATGCAGCGCCAGGCGCTGAACGTCTTTCGGATGAGATTGCTCGGCTCGACCGTTACGGGGGTCGATGCAGGAAGCCGCACACTGAAAGATGCGATCAGCGAGGCCATGCGGGATTGGACGACCAATATTCGAACAACCCACTACATTCTCGGCTCAGTGCTCGGCGCCCATCCCTATCCGATGATGATCCGGGACTTCCAATCCATTATCGGGCGTGAGGCGAGGCGGCAGATCATGGCGGCAGAAGGCCGGTTGCCGGATTGCCTTATTGCCTGCGTCGGCGGAGGTAGCAATGCTATTGGACTCTTCCACGCGTTTATCAAAGATAAGAAGGTGAAGATGATCGGCGTCGAAGCGGGCGGCCTGGGGATCGCGAGTGGAAAACATGCGGCGCGTTTTGCCGGAGGAAAGCCTGGTGTCTTACAAGGCACCATGACCTATCTGCTCCAGGGCGACGATGGACAGGTGAATCTGACCCATTCTGTTTCAGCCGGGTTGGATTATGCTGCGATCGGTCCCGAACACAGTTATTTGCGGGATCAAGGCAGGGCGTCATACACCTCGGTGACCGACAACGAAGCTATGGAAGCGTTCGACCTGCTGGCCAGAGAAGAAGGCATTATGCCGGCACTCGAAAGCGCCCATGCCATTGCCCATGCGATGAAGGTCGCGCCCAAGATGAAGAAGAGCCAGCTGCTGGTCGTGAATCTGTCAGGCCGTGGCGATAAGGATGTCCAACAGATTGCGAAGATGCGAGGGATCACGCTGTGATATTGAGGCTCGACCGTACCTTTGCGCAGCTTCGTGAGCGAGGGGAAAAGGCTCTCATTACGTATGTGATGGCAGGTGACCCCTCGCTGCAAGCAACCGAAGAGCTTGTCGTCGAGTTAGAACGGGCCGGGGCCGATATCATTGAACTGGGCGTCCCGTTTTCCGATCCAATCGCCGATGGCCCCGTCATCCAACAGGCGGCAGAGCGAGCCTTGCGCAGCGGGACAACGCTTCGATCGATCCTTTCTATGGTCACAAGCCTCAGGGCCAAGACCCAGATTCCTCTGGTTCTGATGGCCTACTACAATAATATTCACGCATTCGGTCCTAAACGGTTCTGCCAAGAGGCAGCCAACGCCGGTATTGATGGGCTCATCTTGCCGGATATGCCGCCGGATGAGGCAGGCCCGCTTAGAGGGCCTGCTGCAGCGGCTGGGCTCCCATTGATTTATCTTCTTGCACCCACAAGCACGGTGGAGAGACGGACCTTCGTGGCGCGCCAATCCCAGGGCTTCGTGTATTACGTGTCGCTAACCGGGATCACCGGCGCGAAATTGGCCAACCTGGACGATGTGGCAAAGAACGTCGAGAAAATCAGGAAGGTCACCAATGTTCCTGTAGCGGTCGGCTTTGGGGTTGCGACCCCGGAAGACGCGGCCAAGGTGGCGGCCATTGCCGATGGGGTGATCGTCGGGAGCGCGATCGTCAAACAGATCGCCGCGCACCAGCAGAAACCGGACATGGTGAGGCATGTCGCAGAATTTGTTCGATCCTTGAAAACCGCCATGAGCGCGGCTCAGCCGAAAACCCGCTAGCAGTGTGTGGAAAAACTCTGCTTGTGCAGTCTGTATTGTATGATTAGTTGAACGAAACTAACCAGACAAACCAGACAGACGAGATGAACCAACTGAACAAGAGCCGAGCGGGTACTATTGTTTGGCTTGGGGAGGCATGGCCTTAATCATCTCGGCTGCCAGTTCTTTCGCGACATCCTTTAAATTTGGCCGGTAGAACATATAACTGCTCGACCGTTCATGTCGCGCTTTCCAGACGGTGGTGCCGGTGGTGGCATCGACAAGACGGAGACTCAGGCCAACTCGACCGACATTGTCTCCTTCCTTGCGCATGTATTCCCAGGAATTCACCCGTACGACTAAGAACGAGTCCACGTTCAAGGCCTTGCCCAATTTTACGGCAGAGTCTTTGTCGGACTGCCCCGTCATTTCCAGACGTGAGAAATAGAATACCAAGGCATCGAACGCTTCTTTCGAGGCCTGGAAGATATCCGTCACATGTTCAGGAGACTCGACACGCTCGATACTGACGGTTTTGTTAATCGCATCCGACAGGACCTGCTGAATATCCTCGCGTGCGCTGTCGTACTGACTTGCCATGGGGGGAAGTACCGCAATGGCTTGAGGCCGGAATATTTTTGCGCCAGGTCCTTCCCATACCTCCTGCAAGCCGCCGCAGCCGGCGATGAGGAGAGGAAGAACGAGGAGCGAGATCGCACGTCGGAGGTAATAAAGTATGAGCATGAGTCAGTATACCATTAGAATGTCAAAGAGAGAGAGCCAGAAACCAACGCACCCTGTTCCCGGAAGTCATAGCCGCCTCCCACATCGGCGCGGAAGGCAAAGAGCCGTAGGCCCAACCCTGCGGTGGGGGTGAAGGGTGTCCCGGCATCCTTCATGTTTTTGAAGGCGCCGAGGCGAAAGGAGAGGAATTCAGAAAAAATCGTCTGCTCGGCGCCCAGACTCAATACCTGGCTTTTGATGCCTGGCACAAAGGTCTTGTTTGAGGTCGCATCCACATCTGCCGTCAAGGTCAGGGAAGAATAGGGGTTGACTGCTACACCACCTCGGATTTGGGGGGTCAGCTTCAGTTCTCCTCCACCGACATCATCGAAGGTCGGCTGATTGATATCCTTCGCTACCATGCCAAAGCGCAACCATGAAGATGGGCGGTAGATGGCGCCAACATCGATGCCAAATGCAGTTGAGATCGTAGCCTTCCCAAAGTTGTCCGCGATTGTCACGTCGGTCCCGCCGCTAAGTCCCATGCTTCCATTGTAGGCTGCGCCTTGAAGAAACTTTCCCGTCACTCCGATAGAAAACATCTTATCGGAGAAGGCATAGGCATAGGAAACTGCTGCCTGTCTCACCTCCAGGGCACGGAGAGCCATTGTGCCAGATAGACTGATAGGAGTGCCAAGCCCGCCTGGCTGGAGGGCTTGTACAGGGCTTGACACAAATCCCCCACCAGTAGGGACATCCGAAACGTTAAATCCAAAAGCATGTTCTCCCAAATGACCTTTGAAATAGAGGCCTGCAGACCCATTAATCGACACAGTCGCACCAGGCCGATTGATCCGGTTAGCGATATCTTGGGCCTTAGCTAGATTGGTGGGCGATCCGTCACTGGAATCGAACTTTTCGAGATCATGGATGGCATCGGCGATGCCAAGGCGATCGATCACTTGTCCACCGCCTTGAACCCTGATATCCACAGTTTGTGTCATGGCCAGCCCGGCAGGATTCCAATATGTGGCCAATGAATCCGTTGTCACAGCCACCCCGGCCCCGCCCATACCGATCGATCGAGGCCCCACTGAAACGAACTCAAGGGCCATCGCCTGTACAGGAATCGTGAGGCCCAGGAAGACCGCGATAGCACGAACTGCCCGATAGGAAATCATAGGGGCATCTCCATTTAGATCAAGTGACTTTGCAGAGTCTATTGGATGAAATGGCTCTCGTCAAGGTTAGACGAGGTGACCTAAAATATGTAAACGATGGATTGGTTTGGGCCGGGGAACATTATGGCAAAACCGGCTGGATGCAGGATGCTCAAAAAGTTCGTCCGCAAGGCCGCAGCGAACGAAGACCGGAGGCGTAGCATTCCTCACCCGCCCATCCCGAGCTGCCAAGACAGCTCGTTTCCCAAGTGGGGTACGTTGAGGATCTGAGTGAGGCGAGAACGACGCTGGCGGGCTTTTTCAGCATCCTGCTAGACGATTTGGCCGTCCTGCATATGCACGATCCGGTCGGCTTGGGCAGACAGTTTGTCGTTGTGAGTGACGATGACGAAGGTCGTCCCACGGGCCTTGTTCAGTTCGCGCATTATCGCAAAAAGGGCCTCGCCCGTATGGGTATCCAGATTTCCTGTCGGTTCATCTGCCAACACGAGATCGGGTTTCTGCAAGAGGGCTCGCGCAACCGCGACGCGTTGTTGTTCACCGCCTGATAACTCACCTGGTTTATGATGCAGTCGAGCTCCCAGCCCCACCTCCTGCAACAATTTGACTGCTTCCGGTTCAATATCTGCCTGGGTTCGCCTTTGGATCAGGGCGGGCATACAGGCGTTCTCAAGAGCGGTGAATTCCGGCAAGAGATGATGAAACTGGAAGACAAACCCGATCCGCCGATTACGAAAATCCGCCTGTTCACCTTCTGACATTTGAAAGATGTCCTGGCCGTCGAAGTGAACCGTTCCTGTCGTAGGGCGATCGAGCGTGCCGATAATTTGGAGCAGTGTGCTTTTGCCTGCGCCTGATGCCCCGACGATCGCGATCAACTCGCCGCGCTGAATCTGTAAGTTCACACCCTTCAGCACCGTGAGGGTTCGTTCGCCCATGGGGAAGGATTTGGTCAGATCGGTGATGGTGATCACGCAGGAACTCCCAATGGGAAGGAACATGCTGGAGGGGTTTGCGTGATCATTCGTAGCGCAGCGCTGCCACCGGTTCGAGTTTAGCTGCCTGGAGCGAGGGATAGACCGTAGCGGCAAAGCTGATCAGGATTGCAGAGCCTGCCACAAGGACGACATCCATCGCCTGTACATGGACGGGGATCTTCGAGATGTAATAGACCGAGGCATCGAAGGTCCAGAATGTCTGGATCAGCCAGAGAAAGGTGTAGCCGAGTGGAATACCGATGGTGGTTCCGGAGAGGCCGATGATCAATCCGTTCAGCATGAAAATGCGCCTGATACTCTTTCTAGTCGCCCCCATGGCCTTGAGGATCGCAATCTCCTTTTGCTTTTCCGTCACGATCATGGTGAGGGTGCTCACGATGTTGAAGGAGGCCACGATCGTGATCAAGACCAACAACAGAAACATCATGGTCTTTTCGAGTTTGAGCGCCGAGAAGAGATTGCGATTCATCTGCATCCAGTCACGCGCCCCATAGGCGAAGCCGAGCGTCTGCTCCACGGCCCTGGCTGTCTCGTCCGCGTGGAAGACGTCCGTAACCTTGATTTCAATGCCCGTCACAGTGTGTCCCATGTTGAAAAACTTCTGGGCCTCGGCGAGGTCGATGTAGGCCAACGAGGAATCGTATTCGTACATGCCGGATTGAAACAGAGCGACCAGCACAAAGGTGCGGATCTTCGGCACCATGCCGATTGCGCTGATCGGACCGGCCGGGGGGGACACGACATTGACCGTATCTCCGACAAAGACGCCCAATCGCAGCGCCAATTCCTTGCCCAAGATGATGCCGGGTTTTTCTGACTCGACTGGGGGGCCGTTCGGATCGTCGGCTGCCGGCTGCTTTACCTTGACCGGCTTACCGAGGTCAGCAAGCTGCCCCGTCGAGAGGTTCTTGGCCAGCTCGGTCACTGTCGCTTCTCGTTCCGGGTCGATGCCCCGAATCACAATGCCTTGCACGCCGCTCTGGGTCGTGAGCAAGACCTGCTTGAGCACGAAGGGGGTTGCCGCCACGACACCGGGCACGGTTGCAACCTGTTTAGCGACTGGATCGTAGTCGCTCATGGCGTCCTTCATGCGATCCTGCAAGATGATATGGGCCGTT
>CXWL01006686.1_pt1 | contig 41939 bp, 46 predicted proteins | sample 590931 | NCBI WGS metagenome assembly CXWL01 (sample SAMEA3498368, study PRJEB10139) | groundwater metagenome | biome: water well; material: biofilm material | place: Germany | collected 2015-04-27 | reverse complement strand
GCTCGGGGAACTGGTGCGTTTCGCGGATGAACTTCCTCGGGTCCTCGCCATGGTGCCGCACCAGGCCGCGCATGGTGGTGCCGTAGCACTCCCAGAAGAACTTGCGCATCTCGTTCGCGCCCGCTTCGTCCAGGTCGAAGCGGCGCCTCAGCCAGGCGTTCATCTGCTCGTGCATCGACGGGAAGATTTCCGGCCGCGCGTCGTGCAGCGTGTTGTCGAGGTCGAAGATCCACACCCGCCTTGAGGGCGGAACCCTGAGAATCCTCATCTATTACTTGCTGCGGATTACGGTGCCGACGCCTTCGTCGGTGAGGACTTCCAGCAGCAGCGCGTGCGGCACGCGGCCGTCGATGATGTGGCAGGACTTGACCCCGGCGCGCGCGGCGTCGAGCACCGAGCCGATCTTCGGCAGCATGCCGCCGGAAATCACGCCCTTGGCGACCAGGTCGTCGATTTTCCTCGGCGTCAGCCCGGTCAGGAGCTTGCCGGTCTTGTCGAGGACGCCGGGCGTGTTGGTCAGCACGATCAGCTTCTCGGCGCGCAGGATCTCGGCCAGCTTGCCGGCGACCAGGTCTGCGTTGATGTTGTAGGTGGTGCCGTCGGCGCCGGTGGCGATCGGCGCCACCACCGGGATGAAGCCGGACAGCTCGAGCGAGGAGATCACCATCGGGTCGATGGCGTCGATCTCGCCGACCTGGCCGATGTCGATCTTGTTCTTCTCCTTGTCGGAGTCGAGCATCAGCTTCTTCGCGCGGATCAGGCCGCCGTCCTGGCCGGTCAGCCCGACGGCCTTGCCGCCCGCCTGGTTGATGAGCTCCACGACTTCCTTGTTCACCTGGCCGCCGAGCACCATCTCGACCACGTCCATGGTGGCCGAGTCGGTGACGCGCATGCCCTGGATGAACTCGCCCTTCATGCCGAGGCGCGCGAGCGCGGTCTCGATCTGCGGCCCGCCGCCGTGCACCACCACCGGGTTCATGCCGACCAGCTTCAGCAGCACGACGTCGCGCGCGAAATCCGACTTCAGGACCTCGTCGGTCATGGCGTTGCCGCCGAATTTCACGACGATGGTCTTGCCGTGGAAGCGCTGGATGTACGGCAACGCCTCCGCGAGGATACGAGCCTTGTCGGCGGCGACGGAATTGTGGGGGGCGTTCATGACGCCCCCCATACTACAGAAAAAGCTACTGGATCGTGATGGACTTGCGCGCCGCCGCGGCCTTCTTCGGCAGCGTCAGCTCCAGCACGCCGTCGCGGAACTTCGCTTCGGCTTTCGCCTCGTCCAGCTCCTGCGGCAGCGAAAAGCTGCGCGTCACCTTGCCGTAGCTGCGCTCGGTGTGCAGCACCCGCGCGCCCGAGGCGCCGTCTTTCTCACCCGCTTCCTTCTCGCGCTTCACTTCTGCGGTCAGGGTCACCTGCGCGCCGTCGATCGCCACCTGGATGTCTTCCTTCCTCACCCCGGGCAGGTCGGCAGTCACCAGGTAGGCGCCGTTTTTCTCGGTCACGTCCACCTTCAGCCGGGGCGCCTCGGGTGCATTCCTGCCGTCGTAGGACACCGGCCGCACGAAGTACCCCTTGAACAGATCGTCCACGAGGTCATTGAACGGATCAAATCTCGCAATGTTGGCCATGAGAGCCTCCTGTCAAAGTCGATGCAGCTAAGATGGGGCCCCCCCGCCATGGTTTCAAGCCCCCCGCCGCCGCCCGCCGGTTTCCGCAGACAAGTCGAGGACTTGCGTCCCTACCTGTTGCGCTATGCCACGCTGCAGTTGCGGGATGCTGCCGCTGCCGAAGACGCGGTGCAGGATGCCCTGCTGGCGGCGCTTTCCGCAGAGGCCAGTTTCGCGGGGCGCTCGAACCTGCGCACCTGGCTCACGGGAATCCTCAAGCACAAGATCGTCGACATCATCCGGCGCCAGAGCCGCGATCGCCCGGCCGCGGACCTGGAGACCGCCGGCGACGAAGCCGAGTTCGATGCGCTGTTCGACAGGCGCGGCCACTGGGACGAAGCCCCCGACGCATGGCAGCAGCCGGAAGGCTCGCTGCAGCAGAAGCAATTCCTCGCCGCGCTGGAAGCCTGCCTGCGCGACCTGCCGGAGCGCACCGCGCGGGTCTTCATGATGCGCGAACACCTCGGCCTCGACACCCCGGAGATCTGTAAGGAACTCGGGATCAGCGCGACCCATTGCTGGGTCATGCTGCACCGGGCCCGCATGGCGCTGCGCCTGTGCCTGGAAATGAACTGGTTCAAGAAATGATGCTGCTTTCGTGCAAAGAGACGACGCGCCTGCTGTCCCAGGGCGAAGACCGCAGCCTCGCGTTCGGCGAGCGGGTCGCGCTGCGCGTGCACCTCGTGATCTGCAACGGCTGCCGCAACGTCGACCGGCAGTTCAGGTTCCTGCGCCTCGCGGTGAAGGAACTGTCGCGCGATGGAAACGAAGAAAAAGCCGCCTGAGTCGCGCTGCGCCGGCTGCGGCGTCCCGTTTACCTGTGGCATGCAAGCCGGGCAGGAGCCGTGCTGGTGCGCGGCGTTGCCGCCGCTCGAGCCCGTTCCGGGGCGAGGCTGCCTTTGCAAGACCTGCCTCGAACTGGAACTGGCCGCGCGGCCGCCCGGCTAGAAACTGCCGCGCACACCCAACAGCGCAGCCCGGCCGCCGAGTGGGGCGCGGTCCTTCAGGAAAGAAGTGTGGTTGCGCGTTTCCTTGTCGAATAGATTATTGATCCTGATGAACGCATTCAGCGCCGCTTTCTCGAACGCAAAGTTATAGCCGAACAGGAGATTGACGAGCGTGTAGCCGTCAGTGGGCAGTTCATTTGCCGAAACGCGGCTCTGAGCGCTCGCGCGCACCAAGTCCGCCCGCGCGGTGAAGCGGTTCAAGCCGTACTCGATGCCGATGCCGATGCGCGTGGGCGAGATGCGCGGCAACGGCTGCCCGACGCTCCGATCGTATGCGCGCACCAGGTCGCCCTTCAGCTCCAGGTCGACCGTGCCGGCGCGGTCGTAGATTCGAAAGCGCCCGCTGGCCTCGATGCCGCGAAACAGCGCCGGCACGGCGCGGTAGCGGAATTCCGGCAGGATGTCCTCGCCGCTTCCATCTGCGGCTCCGTCACCGTCCGCGTCGACCGGATTCCGTTCGCCGTCCGCGCCGCGGGAATTGCCAGAGTTGAACGCGGCAAGAAAATTCTTGAATTGCGTCCGGTAGACGCTGACGCTGGCCGAATGCGCGCCAGTGCGCCAGCGCAGGCCGACGTCGATCGAGCGCGAGTGCTCCTTGCTCACGCTGCTGTCGCCCACCTCGAATACGCCGGTCGCGACGTGCGGGCCGTTGGCGTACAGCTCGTAGTATGTCGGCGCACGCTGCGTCGTGGAAAGGTTGGCGGCAAGCGCGAGATCCTTGTTGAGGCTGTACAGCAGTCCGAAGGCACCCGATCCGGTGGAGAAATTGCGGCTCTGCACTTCGGAGCTGACGCGCGTGCGATCACCTCGCGCGCCGAAGGAGAATTTCCATTTACCCAGGGGCAGTTCCTCATAGAGAAACATTCCCTTCGCATCGGTATTGGTCTTCGGCACGAATGCTTCCGCACCGAGGGCGGAAAAATCGAATCTGGTGACCTGAAGGCCGAAGGCGCCGCTGAGCGGCCCAAGCTTGCCATGGGTGAATTCGATTCGGCCGTCGTAGCCCCGGTTCTTGAACGTGGTGTTTACCGCGCCGTTCTCCAGCTCCTGATGCTGATAATCGCTGTGGCCGAGCTTGAACTTGACGCCCGTGATGACGTTTCCCAGCTCGCGCGCCTCGCCCGCAAGATCCAGCCGCTCGCTCTTCATGTCGATGCGCACTGCCGCCTCGGCCGGCGAGCCGTAGTTGGCGTTGAAGGCGCCATAGGAAAGACCGAGATAGCCGTCGTCCCAGGTCGTGGACGCACCCAGTGTGCCGCCGGAAGCCGTGGCGCTGGAATTGGGCAGCGTGCGCTCCGGTTGGACGACGCCCGGCCCATCCAATGCGCGCTGGCGCGTCGAGCGCGCGAATCCGGGAATGGAAAGATCCTTGTTCGTGCGATCGAAGACGTCGGCATGAATCGCGAATCTGCCGTTGCCGGCATCGAGCACCGCGCCCAGGCTGCGCTCGCGGTCGGCGCCGCCATTGCGCGCTTCCACGCGCCCGGAGACGCCGTTCAGCGGTGCCGTCGGTATGCGATTGTCGATCAGATTCACGACGCCTCCGATGGCATTCCCGCCATACAGAACCGCGGCTGGCCCACGTACGACTTCGATCCGCTCCGCGACCAGCGGGTCGTACGGCACCGCGTGGTCGAATGACAGCGAGGACGCATCCAGCGTCCCCGTGCCGTTCTGCAGGATGCGGATGCGGTCGCCATCCAGGCCGCGGATGACCGGCCGGCTGACGAAGGGGCCGAAGTAGGTCGAACTCACGCCGGGCAAGCCCTCCAGCGTTTCGCCGAGCGAACTCTTGCGCTGCCACAGCAAACGCAGTCCGGAAAGCGTGTCCGCCGGCGACACCAGGTCGAAAAGACTGCTGCGAAACGGTGTTGCGGTCACCACCACCGCATCCTGCTCCGCCACTTGCGCGGCGACGCCGCAATTCCATGCCACGAACGCACCCGCGATTGCGCGGGCGCAGGATTTCTTCTTCATTGCGCACTCCCGAAAGACGAACGAGGACCGGGGGCGCATCGCCCCCGACGGCTGCGTCACTTCAGGAATGCCGGGGAGGAGCCTGGCTGCGGTAGGCGAGCAGCGGCGCGTGGCGGAAACTATCCGCTTGCCGCGCCGAAAGACTTTCGATGCCTTGCGGTACTGCGAATACAAGTCCGGCCGTGCTCGCGACGCAAGCTGCAGCCGCGGCTACCGCATCGCATAGCGGATCGGCCGCATTGCCGTTGCGCTGCCCGCCATCGTGCCCGCCGGAAAGGTGGACAAACCCGCCCGCCTCGTCGACGTGCTCGATCGGGTGGACGAGTGCGTTCTGCCAGGCGACCAGGAGCGCAGCTGCCAGCAAGACCCGCAAGCTGCGCGCGAACATCATGGAGTTACTTTGAAAGGACTGCGTCGGTCAACCGGTAGAAAACGCCGGTCGGATCGTCCTTTAGCACCGCAAGCTTGCCGGTCAGCACCACGGGCTCCATCCCGTAGGCCATCGGCTTCCTGGTCTTTACCTCGACCAGGCTCTCGGGTCCCCCGGGCATGCAGAAGGAGCAGGACTGCGGCGTCGAGGAGAGGATGAAATGCGACTGCTTGTCGCCCATCTCGAGCGGCATCATGAAACCCTGGACCTTCACTTCCTTCGCATCCAGTGCCGCGATGCCGGAAGAAAACTGCGGCTGGACGCGGTCCTTGACCTTGACCAGCTCGACCTGCGCGAGCAGCTTCCAGGACACCACGTCCTTGCGGTCCGGCAGGGATTGCGCGGCCACGCCCGCGCAAAACAGGAAAGCAGCACTGGACAGGGCGATGGACTGGACGATCTTCATGGGAGCCATCCTACCCCTCCGGTCAATGGCGGTGGCGCATGCCGCAATACTTGCCGATGGCGACCGCCTTGCACTCGGTGGCGAGGGGCGCATGGCATTCCTTTTCGCTTTTGCCCGACTCCAGGCATTTCGCGGCTTTCTCATGCGCCGCAGCAATGGTGCGGTGGGCGGCAATGTCTTCCTTCGCCTCCTTTTTCCCTGTTTGAGCGACGGCCAGGAACGAAACAGCCAATGCACAGACAGCAAGCAAGGATTTCATGTTCTCCCCTCTCAACCTTCGGCCAGCACGCCGGCGACATCCTTGCGGCTGGCGCGCAGGCCCGGCAAGAGCGCGGCGACCAGCCCGACGGCCAGCGCCCCGCCCACGATCCACCACTCCTCTGGCAACCATAGCAAACCTGTCAAGGGCGCCTGGTTCTGTGCCGCCAGCAGGCCGCCGATCAGGCTGGTCGCCGCGTGCCCCAGTGCGAGGCCCACGGCCGCTCCCAGCACCGACAACATCAATCCTTCGAGGACCAGCAGGGCAAACAGTTTCGCTCGCCCGGCGCCCAGCATGCGCATGACCGCCAGGTCGTAGCGGCGCTCCTCCAGCGCGTTGGTCAGGGCGATGAACACCGACAGGCCGGCGGTCAGCATCAGCACCACGCCGAAAGCGCGCAGCACCTCCATGCCGACGCCGATCATGCGGAACAGGCGCGCGCTCTCGTAAGCGGGCGAGGCGGCCTGCAGGCTGCTGTTCGCGTTCACCTGCCGCGGCATGGAGGCGGCCGCGAGCGGCGTGGCGTAGCGGATGAGCAGCGCCGTGATCTCCTGGTCGACGTCCTTCTCGTTCTCGGTGCCGTGCGTCGCCCAGACCGATTTCACGTCCGTGAGCACCAGGCGGTCGATCACGGTGCCCGTGGGCGCGAGCACGCCGACCACCACGTAGGGCGCATCGTCATGGGCCGCGCCCTCCGCACCCATGCCGTGCGAACCCGCGAACTTACCGCCCACCCCGAGACCCGTGGCGCGCGAGGTCTCCGCGCCCAGCACCGCCTGCATCGGCTTGTCCCACAAGGCGCCCGCGGCGATGCGCGCGCCGTAATGCGCGGGATAGCCGTGGTCGGTGCCGACGATGCGATGCCCTTTGTAGCTGTCGCCCAGCGCCATCGGAATGGCCTGCTTTACCGCGCGATGCGTCGCGAGCTTGTTCGCCTCGACCAGCGGGATGTTGCCGGCGGGCTCATCGATATGGAAAACCGCCGCGAGCACCAGTTGCATCGGGCTGCCCTTGGCGCCGACCACCAGGTCGATGCCCCGCGCGTCGCGCAACATGCGCGACTCGACCTGGCGCGAGGCGAGCAGCAGCACCACGACGGTGGCGACGCCGAGCGCGAGCAGCAGCACGTTCAGCGCCGCCGCCAGCGGACGGGCGCGCAGGTAGGAGAGGCTGATCAGGGGCAGGTTCAAAGCGCGAGCCGCTTCTCGAAGCGCGCCTTGGCGCGCTGGTCGTGGGTTGCCACGATCAATGTCGCTCCGCATTCACTGGATTGGTTCTTCAGGAGATCCAGGGCAACAAGACAACTCCCATCGTCCAGGTTCGACGTCGGCTCATCCGCCAGCAGCAGCTTCGGCCGGTTCATCACCGCGCGCGCGATCGCCACGCGCTGCGCCTGGCCGTGGGAAAGCTCGGAAGGTCTGGAATGAATTTTTTCTTCGAGATTCAGGTTTTTCAACAAACCCCTCGCACGGGCTTCATCTTCCGGCAATCCGGAAAGAAAAGGCGCCAACAGAAGGTTCTGTAGAACGTTCAGGCTCGAAACGAGGTGCAGCTTCTGCGGCACGATGCCGACAGTGCGACCGCGCCACTGATCCAGCGCGGAGCCTTTGAGCACGGCGAGCGGCTTGCCGCCGGCCTCGATCACGCCCGCGCTGGGCGCGAGGAGTCCGGAGCAAAGATTGAGGAACGTGGTCTTGCCGCTGCCGGAAGCGCCGAGCACGAGCCAGTGCTCGCCCTGTTCCGCCTCGAACCTTTCCAGCGCGAGGACTTCCTTGCCGCCGTACCGCTGGCGAATCCCCGAGAGCCGGAGCATCAGCCGCAGTGCAAAGCTACGCCAGGCATTCTTCCAGGCCGGCGAGGAACAGGTCCTTCGGCAGCTTCTTGCCGATGAACACCATGATGGACTGCTTCTTGTCCTTGCCCCAGGGCTTGCCCATGTCGCCGCCCATCATCATGTGCACGCCCTGGAACACCACGCGGCGCGGGTTGCCCTTCATCCACAGCACGCCCTTGTAGCGCAGCAGGTCCGGGCCGTAGACCTGGATCATGCCGGAGAGGAACTGTTCCAGCTTGTCGCCGTTGAAGGCCTTGTCCGAGCGGAACACGAAGGACTCGACCTCGTCGTGGTGCTCGTGGTGCGTGTCGCCGAGGAACTCCGGGTCGAGCTCGAGGATCGCATTCAGGTTGAAGCCGCGGATGTCGAGGACCTCCTCGATCGGCATCTCGCCGAAGTGCACCTTCTTCACCGGTGCGCGCGGATTCATGCGCCGGATGCGCTCGGAAAGGCTTTTGGTTTCGCTTTCGGAAACCAGATCCGATTTCGACAGCAGGATCCTGTCCGCGAATCCCACCTGCTGCTGCGCCTCGGTGAACTCGTTCAGCGTCTGCTCGCCGTGCTTGGCGTCCACCACCGTGACGATGGAATCGAGCAGGTAGTAGGCGCCGATGTCCTCGTCGGTGAAGAAGGTCTGCGCCACCGGCCCCGGATCGGCCATGCCGGTGGTCTCGATGATGACGCGATCGAACTTCAGCTCGCCCGAACTGCGCTTGTCCTTCAGGCTGCCGAGGATCTTGATCAGGTCGCCGCGCACGGTGCAGCAGATGCAGCCGTTGTTCATCTCGACGATCTGCTCTTCGCTCTTCTCGATGATCTCGCTGTCGACGCCGACCTCGCCGAACTCGTTCTCGATCACGGCGATCTTCTTGCCGTGGTCCTCCTTGAGGATCCGGTTCAGCAGCGTCGTCTTGCCCGCGCCGAGAAACCCGGTAAGGATCGTGACCGGCACCATCTGGTTTTGTTCCGCCTGGTTCTGTCCCATAGGGCCGCGATTCTACCCTCTACAGGCAGTAAATCAGGGACAGTCCACCATTTCGCCCGGCGGCTAAAACAACGCCGGCTCCAGTGTCTTTGTCGATTCGGTTTTAGGCGGCCTGCCCGCGATCCCCTTTGACACCCTCCGTCCAAGCAATCCAGCCATCTGGCGGGTAAACGAGTCGCTGCCCAGCGCGTATCCGCCATTTGTCGTGGCGCGGATGTCGCGCACGAACGCGGGGTCGAGATGGTCCGCGAAAAGCGTTCGATACTGGTCGCGGCCGAGCTGCAGGTATTCCGGATGCGGCGCAACCAGGCCATCGGGAACGCCTTCCGCATTCGCCCGATAACTCGACCATGGAAACGCGCCCGGATTCTCGACCATCCCCGCGCGCACCGGGTTGAGCTCGATGTAGCGATAGCAGGCAAGCAAGTAGGCGCCCGATTCCACGAGGCAGGACCGAAACCGTCCTTCCCATAGCGTCCCCGAGCGCTTGTACTTCCGATTCGAGTACTGTGTGTGAAGCAGGCCCACCCTTTGCAGCAGTTTCGAGCAGCTTTCTTCGCGCCCGGGAGTCAACAGCAGGTGCACATGGTTGGTCATCAGGCAGTAGGCATGGATGTCGCATCCCTCCTGCCTTGCCAGTCGCCCAAGGTGATGCAGATAGAACGCGCGGTCCTCGTCCTCCGCAAAGCAGGCGGCGCGATTGTTTCCCCGCTGTACGACGTGGAGAGGAATACCGGGAACGACGATGCGAGCGCGCCTGGACATCTCCAGTCAACGATTCCCGGGACCGGCCGTTGACCGGAAATGGTGGACTGTCCCTGATTTATTGTTCTAGGTGCGGACCAGGAGCAGGCCCTTCAGGTAATCGCCTTCGGGGAAACTCAGCGCGACCGGGTGGTCGGCGGCGGGGCCGAAGCGCTCGATGATCTTCGCATCCACGCCCGCGTCGGCGGCCGCGCCGGCGACGATGGACTGGAACAGTTCCGCCGACACGCCGCCCGAGCAGGAGAAGGTCGCCAGCAGCCCGCCGGGCTGCAGCAGCTTGAAGGCCATCAGATTGATGTCCTTGTAGGCGCGCGCCGCGTTCTTCGCCTGCGCCGCGGTGGGCGCGAACTTGGGCGGATCCAGCACGATCAGGCCGAACGCCGCGCCGCGGTCGCGCAGCTGCCTCTGGTAGGCGAAGACATCGGCTTTCTCGAACGAGACTTTCGAGGAATCCAGAGAATTTGACGCGAGATTTTCGTTTGCAACCTGCAAGGCATCAGAAGAACTGTCGACTGCCAAAACCTTCCGGGCTCCCCCCGCGAGCGCCGCGACGGAGAAGCCGCCGGTGTAGCAGAAGGCGTCCAGCACCTCCCGCCCCTGCGCGAGCGCCCGGATGCGCTGGCGGTTGTCGCGCTGGTCGAGGAAGAATCCGGTCTTCTGCCCCGCCTCGACGTCGACGCGGAAGTTGAGGCCGTGCTCGACGATGGGGCAGCGCTTCGCCTCGCGATTGCCTCTTGCGAACCCGACGCGGGATTCGAGGCCTTCGAGCTTCCTGACATCGGCATCGGATCTCTCGAATACCGATTCACATTTTGAAATTTCAATTAGCAGGTCCAGAACGGTTTCGCGCCAGTGTTCCGCGCCCGCCGAAAGGAACTGCGCCACCAGGACGTCGTCGTAGCGGTCGACGATCAGGCCGGGCAGCCCGTCCGATTCGCCGTGCACCAGCCGCAGCGCATTGCTGTGCTGGAACGCCGGCAGCGATTGACGGAGTTGAATTGCTTTCCTCAGGCTTGACTCGAAAAAAGCCTTTTCAATCCGGGTGCCGGGATCGAAGCTCCAAACCCTGGCCTGGATCTGCGACTGCGGGCTCCACGCCGCCACCGCCACCGGCTGCCCGGCGGCCTTGACCAGCACCGTCTCGCCATTCGCCGGCTCGCCATCGACGCGTTCGATGGCGCCCGAAAAGATCCATGGATGGCGGCGCTTCACGGATTTGTCGCGGCCCGCCTTCAGGTGCAGGGACTTCATTTCTTTCGCGCCCGGGGATGCGCGGCGTCGTAGACCTTGGCGAGCGCCTGGAAATCGAGGTGGGTGTAGATCTGGGTGGAGGAGATGCTGGCGTGGCCGAGCATCTCCTGCACCGCGCGCAGGTCCTGCGAAGACTGCAGCACGTGGCTGGCGAAGGAGTGGCGCAGCATGTGCGGATGCACCGTAGCGCCGAGGCCCTGGCGCCGTGCCCAGGCGCGCAGCCGCGCCTGCACGATGCCGGGAGCGATGCGCCGGCCGCGCGCGCCCACGAAAAGCGCGGGCTCGTCCGGCCGAGCGAGTAGCGCTCGCGCCTTCAACCACGCGCGCAGGGCCTCGCATGCCCGGGCACCTACCGGAACTGTACGAGTCTTGCCGCCCTTGCCTGTCACGGTGACTTCGCCTTGCCTGAGATCCAGTCCGCCGTCCTCAATATTGAGCGAGATGAGTTCCGCAAGGCGCAAGCCTGAGGAATACAGCAGTTCAAACATCGCCCGGTCTCGCAGAGCCTCGGGCGCATCCTTGACCGCACCCTCGAGCAATTGCTGCGCCTGTTCCACGGACAGCGCCTTGGGCAGGTGGCGCGGCGATTTCGGCGCGCGCACGCCCTGCACCGGGTTGGCCGGGAAATCGTGCTGGCGCGCGAGCCAGCCATACAGGCCTCGCCACGCCGAGAGGGTCAACGCAAGCGTGCGGCCGGAAAGTCCCGAGGCATGCAGGCGGGCGACGAAGCGGCGGACCTGCGCCGCTTCAAGGTCCCGCAGCGCGGTTTTTTCCTTCAGCCTGAACAGCAGGTCCAGCGCGCGCGAATAGTTCGCCAGCGTATGCGGGGAAAGGCGCCGCTGGTGCTCGAGCGTCCCGAGCCAGGCCTTCCCCAGGCCGGAATCGTTCACTTCCGTCCGGCTAAAGCGCCCGCGGTGAGTTCGCCGATGCGGCGCAGGTAGAGGGTGCCCATCTCGGCGAAGAAACGCTGCGGGTCCTCGCTGCCGAGGGCCAGCAGGCCGACGCTGCGCGTCTGGCCCAGCGGCACCAGCGCCATCGAGCGGATGTGCTCCTGCGCCTCGCCGAACCAGGCCAGGAAGGGATTGCCGGCCGCGGCGCCGCATTGCGGAGCGCCCATATTTTCCGCCTGGTCGCGCAGTTCCGCGGGCACCTCATCCCGGGCCCAGACCTTGAGCGCCACGTGCGGCACCGAGAAATCCTCGCGCAGGTGGAAGTCGAGCGCCTGCGCCGCCTCGGGCAGGTCCTTCGCGCCGATCAGCGCGAGCGAAAGGCGGTGTACTTTCTCGCCGATCGCGTCGTTGTCTTCGCCGAAGCGGACGAACTCGCCCAGCTTGGACTCGAGCAGCTTCACCTTGTCGCGCAGCGACACGATCTGGCGCTCGGTGAGCGGGATCGCCCGCCCGCCGTGCGGATGCGGCACGTAGATGGATTCGAGCAGCTGCGGATTCTGGTCGAAGAACTGCGGATTGGCTTTCAGGAACTGCGCGACGTCTTTTGCGTCCATGGGAGCCTTTTCTTATGTCTCGATCTCGCCTTCGAACACCGAGCGGGCGGGGCCCTTCATCCAGACCGCATTGTCGCCGCCCGCCCAAGACACGGTCAATGCGCCGCCGCGGGTTTCGACGGTCACGGGCGAATCGAGCAGGCCGCGCAGGATGCCGGCGACCACCGCGGCGCAGGCGCCGGTGCCGCAGGCCAGCGTCTCCCCGGCGCCCCGCTCCCAGACGCGCAGCGCGATGCGCCCCCGGCCGCGCACCTGCAGGTAGCCCGCGTTGACGCGGTTCGGGAAGCGCTCGTGGTGTTCCAGCAGCGGCCCCTGGGTCGCCACAGGAGCCCTGGCGACGTCCGCCACGACCTGGACGGCGTGCGGGTTGCCCATGGAAAGAATGGTCAGCTCGATGTTTTCGATTCTCTGAATCAACGGCTCTTCCACTCGGGGAGGCCCCATATCCACGCTGACCTCCCCATCCTCCTCCAGGCGCGGCGCGATCACGCCGCCGAGCGTCTCGACGAGGATCTCGCGCTTGTGCGTCAGGCCGCGGGCGTGCACGAACTTGACGAAGCAGCGCGCGCCATTGCCGCACTGCTCGACCTCGCCGCCGTCGGCGTTGAAGATGCGGTAGCGGAAGTCGAGACCGGGCCTGGCTGTCTTTTCTACGACGAGAACCTGGTCGGCCCCGATGCCGAAATGCCGATCGGAAAGTTTTCGAATGCTCTCCGGGGAAAGGGAAAAGGCCTCCTGCGTGCAATCGAGAACAATGAAATCGTTCCCCGCGCCTTCCATTTTCGTGAACTCAAGCGCCATGGCGCGCCAGCCTTTCCTCGACCAGCCGGCCGACCTGCAGCGCGAGCGCGAGGACCGCGCGCCCCTGCTCGCCCGTCACCAGCGGCGCGCCCTCCCCGCGAACCGAACCGAGGAACGCTTCGGCCTGCGCGCGCAGCTCGTCGGTGCGCTCGAACACCTGCTCGGACTCGACGATGCCGCCGGGGTTTTCTCCTTCACGTCCCTTGCCCACGTGGCGCAGCTTCTGCTCCTGCAGGTCGGCCGACACGTAGGCGTCGTGGCGGAAGACGCGCAGCTTGCGCACCGGGGACTGGCTCACGCGGCTCGCCGACACGCTCGCGATGGCGCCGTCGGCGAACTCGATGCGCGCATTGGCGATGTCGATGGACGCCGTCAGCACGCGAAAGCCGCTCGCGCTCACCTGCTCGATAGGCGCCCTCGCCAGCGCCAGCACCAGGTCCAGGTCGTGGATCATGAGATCCAGCACCACGTCGATGTCGGTGCTGCGCCCCTTGAAGGGGGCGAGGCGCTCGATGTCGATGAACAGCGGCCGGCCGCCTTGCGCCGCGAGCGCCTGGAACGCCGGGTTGAAGCGCTGCAGGTGGCCGACCTGGAGGACGAGCTTCTTCGCGCGCGCCAGATCGATCAGCAGGTCGGCCTCCGCCAGCGTGCGAGTGACCGGCTTTTCCACCAGCACGTGCACGCCCGCCTCCAGGCAGTCTTTCACGACCTGGAAATGGAATTCCGTCGGCACCGCCACGCACGCGGCATCGATCTTGCCGAGCCAGGGCTTGTAGTCGGTTCCGTGGGAGGCACGCGAAGCGTCCGCGTCGATCACCGCGACAAGTTCGGCGGCATCGCTCGCGGAGAACTTCTGGGCGTGGAACTTCCCCATGTGGCCGGCGCCGATGACCGCGGTCCTGAGCTTTTTCATTCAGTAGAACCGTTCTTCGCCCGGCGGGCGCGTCTTGAAGCGCTTGTGCATCCAGAGATACTGCTCCGGCATCTCCAGGACGAGTTGCTCGATGTATGCGTTCATGCGGCGCGTGTCGGCGGCGAGGTCGCCGGTCGGGAAATTGTCCCACGGCGGGTCGATGCGCAGCACGTAGCCCCCCGCGCCGGGCAGCATGCGCGTCACGCAGGGCAGCACCCGCGCGCCGGCAATCTGCGCGATGCGCGCGAGGCTCGGTACGGTCGCCGCCGGCACGCCGAAGAAAGGCACGAAAATCGTTTCGCGCGGGCCGGCGTCCTGGTCGGGCAGGTAGTAGAACGGCCTCCCCGCGCGCATCGCCGAGAGCGTGGCGCGGATACCTTCCTGGCGCGACACCAGGTGCTGGTCGCCGAAGCGGTTGCGGCCGCGCATCAGGAGCTCGCCGAAACGCGCGTCCTTCTGCCTGCTGTAGAACGCCACCATGTCCACCTCGCATGCCAGGCGCGTGAAGCCCGCGTCCAGCCCGGCGAGGTGCGGCACGAGGAGAATCACCGGCGCGCCGCCGGGCTTTCCCGTCACGGCCCGCATGTGCTCGAGCCCCTCGATGCGCACCACCTGCTCGATGCGCGCGCGCGGCGCCCACCAGAGCAGCGCGCGGTCGACGAAGCCGCGGCAGAACGAGCGGAAGTGCGCGCGCGCGAGCTGCTCGCGCTCGGCGGGATTTTTTCCCGGAAAACACTTTGCAAGATTGATGCGCGTGACGCGCCTGCGCTCCGGGATCAGCCAGAAAGCCAGCACGCCCACCATGTTGCCGATCGCCACGAGCACCCGGTACGGCAGGAAGTGCGCGACCCACAGCAGGGCAAAAATAACGCCTCTCAATCCACGCCTTTCGGCCGCTTGTACCTGTTGTAGCCCCACAGATACTGGCCCGGGCATTCCCGGATGAGGGCTTCCAGAGCGCGGTTCATGCGCCGCGTCGCGCCTTCTCCGGGTTCGGCCGCCGGCAGGGGCCGGACATGCAGGACATAACCCTCGCCGCCGGGCAGGCGCTCGCCGTAAGCGAGCAGGCACACGCTCGCCGGGCGCGACGCGAGCTTGGGCGCGAGCGTCATGGTGTAGGCGGGCCGGCCGAAGAACTCCGCCCATTCGCCCTCGCCCTCGCCAGGCACCTGGTCGGGCAGGATGCCCACCGCCTCCTTGCGCAGCAGCGCCGCGAGCAGTTCGCGCACGCCCGAGACGTCGGCGCGCGCGAGGCGCACGTTGTCCTGGCCGCGGCCTTTCTCGATGATCGGCTGCAGCCAGGCAAGCTTGGGCGCGCGGTAGAGCACGGTGATCGGGAATTCGCCGGCGGCGATCTTGGCGGTGATCTCGAAGCAACCCAGGTGCGGCGTCAGGAACACGATCCCCCTGCCCGTGGCGCGCGCCGCATCCACGTGCTCCCTGCCGTCGACCCGGCGCACCAGCGCGACAACCTCGGCGGCCGGGCGCAGCCACACCGCGGGCAACTCGGCAAGCATCTGGCCGGCGCCGACGATCGCGGCGCGGCGGACGGCCGCATCGGCACCCGCAGTTTTCCCGTATCCGGCGGCCTCCAGGTTCTCGCGCAGGTGGCGCCGGTACGTGGGCGACAGCCCATACATTGCCCACCCGAGCAGCGCCCCCAGCGCATGCAGGAATGCGAGCGGAAAACGGGCGGCGAGGCTCATCAGGAAGCGCGGCATCTGGTATCCTTGCAGCCCTTTTTTGACGCACATTCAGAGCAAATCTATGAGCGATTTTCTTTTCACTTCCGAGTCGGTTTCCGAGGGCCATCCGGACAAGGTCGCGGACCAGATTTCCGACGCGGTGCTCGATGCGATTCTAAAGCAGGACAAGAAGTCGCGCGTCGCCGCCGAGACGCTGGTGAAGGACAACCTCGTGGTGCTCGCCGGCGAAATCACCACCGGCGCGCGCGTCAACTACGACCAGATCGCGCGCCAGACCATCAACCGCATCGGCTACAACGATCCGAAGATCGGCTTCGACACGCACACCTGCACCGTCATCGTCGCCTACGGCGAGCAGTCGCAGGACATCGCGCAGGGCGTGGACGAAGGCAAGGGCCTCGACCTCGACCAGGGCGCCGGCGACCAGGGCCTGATGTTCGGCTACGCCTGCGACGAGACGCCGGGCCTGATGCCGCTGCCCATCTACCTTTCGCACCGGCTGGTCGAGCGCCAGTCGGAGCTGCGCCGCGACGGCCGCCTGCCCTGGCTGCGTCCCGACGCCAAGTCGCAGGTCACCATCAAGTACGCCAACGGCAAGCCCGATGCCATCGACACCGTGGTGCTCTCCACGCAGCACGCGCCCGGCATGACGCACAAGCAGATCGAGGAAGCCGTCATCGAGCAGGTCATCAAGCCGGTGCTGCCGAAGAACATGGTGAAGGGCAAGATCAAGTACCTCGTCAACCCGACCGGCGCCTTCGAGATCGGCGGCCCGAAGGGCGATTGCGGCCTGACCGGCCGCAAGATCATCGTCGACACCTACGGCGGCTCCGCGCCGCACGGCGGCGGCGCGTTCTCGGGCAAGGATCCCTCAAAGGTGGACCGCTCAGCCGCCTACGCCGCGCGCTACGTGGCGAAGAACATCGTCGCAGCCGGGCTCGCCTCCAAGTGCCTGGTGCAGGTGTCCTACGCCATCGGCGTGGCGCAGCCGACCAGCGTCATGGTCACCACGCAGGGCACGGGCAAGCTGTCGGATGAAAAGTTGTCGCAGCTGGTGCTGCAGCACTTCGACCTGCGGCCCAAGGGCATCGTGCAGATGCTGGACCTGCTGCGGCCGATCTACGAGAAGACCGCCGCCTACGGCCACTTCGGGCGCGACGAACCCGAATTCACCTGGGAAGCGACCGACAAGGCCCTGGCGCTGAAGCAAGCCGCCTGAGCTTTTAGGGTCAGACCATGATTTCCCCGTAAAAACGGGGACAGTCCACCATTTCCGGTTTTGGAAATGGTGGACTGTCCCTGATTTTTACGGCCTCACCCCATCTTGGTGATCAGCCAGGCGCCGATCGAGCAGCCGATCGGCAGGACCACGCCGAAGGTCATCACCCCGCGCATGCGGCTGACCTGGTTCGAGTCCCAGTCGACCTTCTTCTTCAAGCGGTCCGCGCGCTCGGCGACTTCGCGCTTGATCGCCATCCATTCGAAGATGATGATGACCGCCGAAATGCCGAGGCCGACCAGGAATCCCTGCAGGAAGATGTTCATGGGCTGTATCCGTCGATGACTGGTAAGCCAGTCTAACGCAGACTGGCGACCAGGGCTTCCCCGCGCCACAGCTGCAACCACGCGCCGCGGTATTGCCACTGATATTCAGGACCGCCTTTGGCGGCCCTCGTTCTCTCCACCGTCAGCACCTGCCCGCCCGGGTTCTTGCGCACCCAGGCGGCGAGCTCGTCGTGGCCGAGGATCGCGATCGGCGCGCGCAGCCGCCCGGAAAAGTTGTAGGTCGCGTGGTACTTGCCCAGGTGCGCCACCGGGGTCTTGTCCTCCTGCAGCTGCGCGAGATGGCGCGCCGTGGGTACGGGATCCGCGTACGGCGCGAAGGCCGGGATCACGCCGGCCGCCAGCACCGCGCAGGCGGCCAGCACCGCGAAGGCGAGGACGCGCAACTGTGTTCTTGTATTCCATCTGGAAAAAATCAATAACAAGGGCGTAAGAAGCATCATCAGCACGATCGGCCAGGGCGGGAGGTCGCCGACCCATTCCGGCAGCTTCAGCGACTCGGGCCGCGCGCGCAGCCAGGCGAGTCCCGCCGGCAGCGCGAGGAAGCCCAGCATCGGCGGCAGGATCTGCCACAGGCGCTCGGGCGCGTTGGAGCGGGACAATGCCCGCCCGGCGAGCAGCGCGAACGCCGGCAGGAACGGCACGAGGTATTTGCCCTGCTTCCCGCTGACCAGCGAGAACCCAATGACGGTCAGGACGAGCCATGCGCCGAGGAAATGGCTGCTTTTTTCGCTTCGTATTTCCTTCAACCCGCTCCAGAACCGGGGCCAGACGAACCACGGAAACAGCAGCAACGGCAAGAGCGGCAGGTAATACCAGGGCGGCGCGCGGTGCGCGAAGGACTCCGACACGCGCCCCGCGGTCTGGCCCCAGAAAATCGCGTTGCGGTAGGCCTCGCCGCCGAACACCGCCGCCGGCACCGCCCAGGCCAGCGCGATCGCCGCGCCGAGCAGCACGCCGAGGAAAAGGTCGAGATACCAGCGTCCCAACCGTTGCTTCACTTCCGGCGCCCACCACGGCGCCACCACCGCCGCGGGCAGCACATGCAGCAGGATCACCGGCCCCTTGGCCAGCACGCCCAGGCCGATGCCCGCGCCTAGCCAGAGCAATCCTTTTGCTCTTTTGTTCTCTTTCAAATAAAGAATTCCAATCATCCCTGCCATCGCACACAACATCAGCAGGAGATCGAACATCAGCAGCGTGACGAAGACGGCGAAGAGCAGCGTGCCGAACAGCACCCAGACCGAGTTGCCGTCCTGCTCCTGCTTTTCATTCCAGAGAAGTTTTTCCAGTTTCAAAAGCAAGGGAACCGCCGCCAGCGCGCACAGCGGCGCCACCATCCGCGGCCACCATTCGTTCACCCCGAACACCGCCCAGCCCGCGTGGATCAGCCAGAAGAGCAGCGGCGGCTTGTGGCTGTAGGGCTCGCCGTTGATGTAGCGGCACCAGGAAATCGCCGCGCAGCCACATCTCCCAGGCGACGCTGGCGTAGCGCGTCTCGTCCACCGGCCACAGCGGCCGCAGCCAGAGCGAGGCGACCGACAGCGCCATCCAGCCGGCGAGCAGCACCCAGAGGGGTTTCTCCAGTTTCAGATGGCCTTCTCCACTTCCTCGCCTAGCGACTTCTCGTGCCGGTACTTGCGGTACAGCCAGATCCCGATCGCGCCCGAGACGACGAAGAACACACCCGCGATCACCAGGCGCGAACTTGCACCCAGGTCGATGCCGCTGCCCGCCAGCGCGAAAACGAAGGTCTGCGGGATGTAGCCCAGCAGCGAACCCAGCAGGAACGGCCGCGCCGGCACCCGCGACACGCCCGCCGCGAGGCAGGTGGCGAAATTGTTGCCCACCGGCAGCAGCCGGATCAGCAGCGTCATCGAGAACGGGTTCGAGGCGAGGAAATCCTCCATGCGCCGCACGCGCGCGCGCAGGCGCTCGCTCACCAGCGGGNNCGATCGCGCAGGCGAGTTCGGTCGCCACGAGCGCGAGCACAGTGCCGAGCCCGAGGCCGAACGCGTAGCCGCCGAGAAAGGCGATGATGTGGCGCGGCACCGCCACCGCCATCACCAGAGCGCCGACCGTGACGAACAGCATCTCGCCCGGAATGCCCTTGCCGCGCACCTCCCGGTCGATCCAGTCTTCGGAGAGCAGCCCGGTCAGCAGCCCCTCCTCGATCACGTAGCCGACCGCGATCAGCGTCGCGAGGAACACCAGGCCCGGCAGATAGGTGCGGACCTTCATGGCAGCACCGTGATCGCGCGCAACCGCTCGAGCACCATCGGCGTGCGCGTTGCGGGACTGCCATCGACAACGAGACCGGGCAGCGCATCGGCGAAGCCATCGTCGGCCAGCAGGCGTGCGAACGTCTGCGCGACAAAGCCGCGCAGCGCCGGCGGCGCCTTGCCAAGCTCGGCGACGAGCTCGGAACGCCCGTCCACGACCGAGAGCACGTCCTCCAGGTCGTGGCTCGAAAGATAGTCGCCGCCGCCTCGATCGAGAAACGCCTCGAGCTTGGTGGCGACGAAGCTTGGCGCATCGGTGACACGCACCGCGACGCCGTCGCCGATCACCATCATCGTCGCGCCGCGCAGTACTGCGTCATACCAACGGTTCGAAAAACCCAGGATACCGGGATCGACTGGCATCAAGTCCAGCTTGAGCCCGGCGTAAGACCAGCGGTATGGCGGCTCCGCTCCTTCGATCGTCTGCGTGAAGCCCCGCTCGCGCAGGGCATCACCCATGCGCTGGTATTCCGCGAGCGAAACGGCCGCGACGATCGCGTCCACGTCCTGCGTCGCGCGCACCGGCGCTGCCGCCGGATCCGTGATGAGCAGCGCGGTGGCGCATCCGCCGATGAGCGTCACTCGTTCGCGCAGGTCGCCAAGCGCCTCGGCGACTCGCACAAGCAACTCGATGTTGGGGTCGGCCATTTCAGCGCGCCCGGCCAAGGCGCTTCTCGAGTGCCTGGCTCGCGAGGCTGCGCTCGCGCGCGCGGCCATCCCGGATCGCGTCCACCAGCGCGAGCAGCTCGTAGAGCACCGGGTCGCGCAATGCAGCCTCCGGGACGGTCCGGTAAAGGGGCGCGAATGCATAACCGCGCACCTTGCCCTCGGCGTACGGCCATACTGGTGGCGGCTCGCTCGATCCGACGATCGCTTTGTCGAGCGGCGGGGCTGCGTACCCGGTCGGCACACCCCGTGTGAGTTCGCCGCGCTTCGGCGGGAACGCGTACCTGACGCCATGCACCAGGAACTCAAGCAGCGCCGCGCGCACCGGCCGCCCCTCGGCCGAAGAGGCTTGCGTCATCAGGCTCGCCGCGACCGCCCGCCGAACGGCGGCATGGACTTCAGACTGGCTGATCGAAAGCTCGACCGCCAGGCTCTGAAAGGTCCACCCCTGGTCGCCGAGGGCTACCAGTTTCAGGAGCACGACCACGTCTTGAGGCTTCAAAACCATACGCTTATGCTATTCGCGAATCGCGAATAGCGCAACCCCTTACCTCCGGCAGACCCGGGCCTTCAATGCCGCTGCTCGCTCACCTCCGCCCGCTTCGCGCGCCGCTGCAGCCACATCACGCCGACGAGATCGACGATCCCGATCCACAGCCGGTCAAAGAGGCCGTAGTTCGACACCCCCCGCTCGCGCGGCCGGTGGTTCACCTCCACCGACACCGTCGTGCCCCCCGCGCGCTGCACCAGCGCCGGCAGGAAGCGGTGCATGTGGTCGAAGTACGGCAGCCGCAGGTAGGTCTCGCGCGCCACCAGCTTGAGGCCACATCCCGTGTCCGGCGTCGCATCCCCCAGCAGCCGCGAGCGCACCCCGTTCGCCACGCGCGACGAAAAGCGCTTCAGCCAGGTGTCCTGCCGCTTCTTCCGGTACCCCGCCACCAGCCACGGCGCCGCGCCAACGGGCGCCGCATCGCGCGCCGCCAGCAGCTTCGGGATATCCGCCGGATCGTTCTGCCCATCCCCGTCCAGCGTCGCGATCCACTCCCCCCGCGCCGCCCGCACCCCCGTCAGCAGCGCCGTGCTCTGGCCGCAGCTCGAGGCGTGGCGCAGCACGCGCAGGTTCGGATAGAGGCGCATCGCCTCCGCGAGACGCTGCGGCGTGGCGTCCGAGCTGCCGTCGTCGACGTAGACGACTTCGCTCTCACCAAGACCGGCCAGCGCGGCCTGGATTTCGGCGAGCAGCGGCAGGATGTTGTCCGCTTCGTTGCGGACGGGGACGACGACGGAGAGCTTCACAGGGATTTGGAAATCGGGGTCAGACCCCGATTTTCACACGCCGACCCCGATTCCGCCCTCAGGCGAGCGCCGTGCGCCTCGGCCGCCCGCGCGGGCGGTGCAGGCCGGCGAGCTGCGGCGTGGCGCCGTAGGTTGCCGCGGGCTCGCGCACCTCCAGCGTGAACGGGCTGCGCACGACCAGCGTACCGAACGCTGCGCCGTCGTGCAGGTCCTCGGTAAGCAGGACCGAGCAGTTTTGCAGCTGCGCTGCAGCGACGATCATGCTGTCCCACCACGACAGGCGGAATCGGCTCTCAATGTCGCGGGCGTGACGCAGGAGCGTTTCATCGGCCGGCAATGGATTCCACTGGAAGTACCGGGATACGAGTTGCCAGGCCTCTTCTGCACCGTAGCTCCGCGGCTTGCGCTTCAGGTTGACGTAGGTCTCCGACAGCACCTGCATGCTGATCCGGCCGAGCCGCTCGCGCCACAGGTGCTCGAGCCACGCCATCGCGCGCGGCTGCTTCGCGGGTTCGCTGCGATCGTACGCATAGAGCAGGACGTTAGCGTCGACGAAGTGCAGCGCGGTCATTGACTTCCTCCCGGGTCAGGTAGCGCTCTGCGGAGCCCTTCAGGTCGAGCGGCTTCTGCGCGAGCGCGGCGCGCATCGCGACCTCATAGGCATCATCCTTTTCGCCCACGTTCTCCCTCACGACATTACCTATGAAGCGCGACAGGCTGAGGTTGCTTTGGGCCGCCTTCACGCGCGCCTTCGCGAGCGTTGCCCCATCCAGAGTGATCGTGACGTTACTGAGTTCCCGTTTTCCCATAATTACACCTCGTCCGTGTAATTTAGCACGAATCCCGTGTAATTACTTCCCCGTCGTCCCCGAGTGCTTTTATCGGGGACCCAGGTTTCAGCTTTTGACCTTCGCCAGAAACCGATCCAGCTGATCCGCAAACCTCTTCCGGTCCGCGTTATCCAGCGGCGCCGGCCCGCCCGTCTGCACCCCGGTCTCCCGCAGCTTCTCCATGAAATCCCGCGCCGCGAGGCGCTCGCGGATGTTCTCCGTCGTATAGAGCTCCCCGCGCGGGTTGAGCGCATGCCCGCCGCGCGCCACCACGTCGGCCGCGAGCGGGATGTCGGCCGTGATCACCAGGTCCCCCGGCGCGAGCCGCTTCGCGATCTCGTTGTCCGCCACATCGAAGCCGCGCGCCACCTGCAGCGCCTTGATCCAGGGCGAGCGCGGCGTGCCCAGCAGCCGGTTCGCCACCAGCGTCATGTGCACCTGCGCCCGCTCCGCGGCGCGGTACAGGATCTCCTTGATGACCAGCGGGCAGGCGTCGGCGTCGACCCAGATGTGCATGCCCATTGTAGGATTTAATTCTCGTGATTCACCAAGCCAGTCTGACCTTCCGCACCAAGGGCCGCGGCACCACCGACATCACAGCGGAGGTCGCCCGCGCCGTCGCCGAGAGCGGCATCCGGCGTGGGATCGTCACCGTCTTCCTGCAGCACACCAGCGCCTCGCTCATCCTCTGCGAGAACGCAGACCCCGACGTGCGGAAGGACCTGGAGATGCTGCTACAGCGGCTGGCGCCGGATGGGGATCCCGCCTACGTGCACGACACCGAGGGGCCGGATGACATGGCGGCGCATGCGCGAGCGATGCTTACTTCGAACAGCTTGAGTATTCCGGTGGCGGAGGGGAAGCTGATGCTGGGGACTTGGCAGGGGCTCTACCTCTACGAACACCGCGCGGCGCCGCACGAGCGCAGCGTCGTGGTGACGGTGATGGGAGAACCTGCCTAGCTTCGGACCGTCTAGATCGATGGGTCCAGCAGGCGGCAGGACAGCAGCGCGGCCTCGTGGGTCATCCTCGCCGGGCGATCCTCGCGCGGGCGCGGCGGAAAGCCTCTTTGGCCGGAACGACCTTGCCTTCCTCGACCTGCCGCTTGCCGAGCGCCAGGATCTTGAGCAGTGCGCGCGTTTCCTGCGTCGCCTCATACCCCGCCACGTCCTGCATCACGGCCGTGGCTTGCACCGAAACGCGCAAGCGCGTGCGGGTCTGTTTCTGCAACGCCTTCACGATGTCGAAAAAATTCCCGGTGCTCGGATTGCCGCGTTCCGCAAGCATGCGGTGCAGGCTCTTCGAGGGCTTGCGGATCTCCGCGGCAAGGCCTTCGAACCCGATGGTCGCGTTCACCAGGTCGCGCAGCATTGCCTTGCCGGTTTGCGTATCCCCCGCCAGGTAGGCATTGATCGCCTCTGAGAATATCGCATCGCGGAACTTCGCGTCGCGCCGCGCGCGTGCCACGATGGTTTCCTTGAACTCCCGTGTCAGTGCCATGCCTGCTCCTATGCCGCGCCTTTCTTGCGCTGCTTGTAGTCCGCCCACGCCTCGTGCGCCGCCCCGATCGCCGCGCGTTGCCGCTTCTTCGTGCTGCCGCCCAGCAGTATCACGACCGTCTCACCGTCCTTGCCGAAATAGATCCGGTAACCCGGCCCAAAGTCGATCTTCACCTCGAAGACGCTGCCTCCGACCCCTTCGACGGTAGAGAAGTTTCCCTGCCCGAGGCGATACAGCGCGGTGCCGACCTTCGCCGCGGCAATCGCGTCCAGATCGTTGAACCAGCGCCGCCACAGCGACCGGCCGCTTCGGTCGAGATACTCGAGAACCCGCACCGCCGCCATTGCTATAGTAACCCACTCGTTACCATATAAAAAGAGCTATTTTCCATACGGGACCAACGCGGCCCACTGCGGGCACGTTGACTCCACGCAACCAATCACCGCAACGGGGACCCGCCATGAGCACCGCCACCGACCGCATTGCCGCCGCCATCGAGCGGCGCTACGGCGAGCGCCTCGCGCCACCCGCGCTTGCCAACCTCGATGCGCTCGCCGTCCTGAACGCTCGCTCCGTGTGCCGGCGCTACAAGCCCGACCCGGTGCCCGAGGCGGTCCTGCGCCTCTTGTGCGCGACCGCCCTCGCCGCGCCGACGAAAAGCGACCTCCAGCAGGCCACGCTCATCCGCGTCGCCGATCCCGCGAAGCGCGCGGCGATCACCTCGCTCCTCCCCGGCTCCCCCTGGCTCGCCGGCGCGCCCGAGCTCTTCATCTTTTGCGCCGACGGCTGGCGCTTCCGGCGTTTGTTCGAGCTTCGGAACGTTGCGTTCGTGAACGATCACCTCGATGCCTTCTTCAACGCTTCAGTGGATGCCGCGATCGCGCTCGGCGCCTTCGTCGGCGCCGCGGAGCTCGCGGGCCTGGGCACCTGCCCGATCAGCCAGATCCGGGATCACGTCGCCCGGATCGACGCCCTGCTCGAGCTTCCCGACTGGGTGGTGCCGGTGGCGGGGCTTGCGCTCGGCTACCCCGAGGCCAGAGAGCCGTTGAGCGCGCGGCTGGCGCTGATGGCGACCGTGCATACCGACCGCTACGACACGCAGGCAGTCGAGCGCGAGTTGGAAGCCTACGGCGCGCGCCGCGGCAGGGACTGGATCGGCGACAAGGTGAAGCAGTACGGGGTGCGGATGCGCGGGGATTTTGGAGCGCACGTCCGGGGGAAGCGGTTCGGCCTGGAGTAGACGCACCACCACTCGCCAGGCGTCGCGGGCAGTTCCTACTCGCCGTACATCTCCGAAATCAGGCGGCGCAGCAGCATCGCGGTCGCGGGTTCCAGCTCGTCCAGCCGCCGCCCGAGCCTCTCCTTGCTGATCGTGCGAATCTGGTCGACCGCGATCTCGGCCTTGCGTCCCGCGCATGCCGTCTGCACCCGGCTGCGCCAGCGCGGATGCAGCTTCGTCGTCAGCGGGCACACCACCACGGTATCGAGAAACCGGTTCATGTCGTCCCTGCTCACCACCACGACCGGGCGGGTCTTGGCGATCTCGCGCCCGCGCGTCGGGTCCAGGTCAGCGAGATAGACGCCGTAGCGTTCGACCGGCCTGCCTACCACGTCACCACTTCTCCCCGGGCTCGATCCCGTCCGCCAGTGTCGCGTCGAAATCGCTCCAGTCCTCCTTCTCGCGCGCCGCCGCCCGGTACGTTTCCTCCCAGGTCAGGCGCTTGTCCTTCTTCCCGCGCAGCAGCAGCCCATCCTCCCGGGCCTCCAGCACCAGGGCATCCCCGATCTCATAGCGCTCCAGCACGGCCTTCGGCAGCCGCACCCCGCGAGAGTTGCCGATCTGCACGACCTTCAACTCGACCTTGGCCGGGCTCTTCGGGGACGCAGGAAGGGGGTCGCGTTTCATGTAATTACTGTACCTACATTGATCTGTACCGTCAATGCGATGCGCCAACCGCCGCCCTCACCCGATCCACAAACACCGACCTCCCGTGATGCGTCATATGCAACCGCTCCATTGCCCGCGTCATGGCGACGTATAGCAGCTTGGCCTCGGTAGCCACCTCCTGACTGGGCGCAGGCATCGCATCCAGACATGGCAGGAACACGACCGGAAACTCCAGGCCCTTGCTGCTGTGCATGCTCATGATCTTCACGCTGTCGCTGGCCGGCACATACCGATTGCCCTGTAGCAGCTCGTACGGAATGCCAGCGCGGCCGATGGATTGCGCGAATTTTTCGCCCTGCTTGTTGTATCGAAAGAGAATCGCCATGTCCTTCCAGGCCGTGCCCGCTGCATGCAGCGCCTGCGCACGCTCGACGACGTAGGCAAGCTCCGCCTCCTCGCCCGCGAAGCTGCGCAGCTCAGGCAACGCGCCGCTGCGGCCCGCGCTCTGCGGCGCGACGAGCGGGATGGCGTCCTCTTCCGCCTCCTTGGCCGAGAGCAGGTCGCGCGCGAATTCGCAGGCGACCGCCATGATCTGGGCCGTATTGCGGTAGTTCATCGAACTCGTGGCCCTCGTCCACCAGCACCGCGCCGTACTGCGCGCGCGGCACGTGGCCGCTATCCACGCCCTGGATGACCGTCTGCACCAGCTTCTCGACGAACTCGTTGCCCGTGCCTTCGGGCCGCCGGAGGTGATACAGCCGCAGCTGGTCGTTGCACCAGCCGTGAAAACTCCGCGCGCTCACCGTGGCCGCCAGCCCGCGCTCATCCACCATCTGCTGCAGCCGTGCCGCAAGCGCGCGGTTGAAGCAAAGAATCAGAATCGGCTTGCTGGCGATCGCCTGCGCGAGGTACTGCGCGCGGTAACCCAGGATCATCGTCTTGCCCGAGCCGGCCACCCCGTGAATCACCCGATGGCCCTCCCCCATGCTCCTTGCGAGCTGCTCCTGCTGGAGATCCATCACCCGGACGATATCCGGCACCGTCTCGACCTTGGGAGCGGAGGGACTCCCCAGGTCGAAGGTCCCCTGGCTGACTCGAATCTCGGGAAACAGATGCCAGCGCACCCGGTCCACCTGCGGCAACGTCAGCAGGCAGCGAAACGTCACCCCGAACATCCCCCAGAGCCGCTGCTGAAACGCCTCCGCATCCACCGACTCCACCATCTCGTCCTGGCAGATCACACGGTCCGGCGGTATGACCTGACCGAGGTCCGTCAGTTGAAAATTTTTGCGAGAGATATTCGCAAGCACGACCCCATAGCCCCAGGGAAACACGAGCTTCCCCTGATACGGCGTTCCCGGCTCACCCACCAGCGCGGGATCGGACTCGAGCAGCCGGCAAACCCCGTACGCGTACTGCTTCGCCTGCTCAAGCGGATTCGACGTCCTGACCGCACGCCCATCGACCTGAAGCGTGGCCGTGAGCTTGTCCAACGACTGGATGTTCTCCAGCTTCCAGTCCTTCACCTCGATCACCAGCAGGCCGCGCCGGGGATGCAGAATCAGAAAATCCGGATGCTGCTTCCACGCCATGACCGGCACGTTGTACCAGCACACGTAGTCGTCTTCGAGATGGGATTCCAGCCGCCGCGCGAAGCGGCGCTCGCCGGAGGTCATCTTGCCTACGACGCTCGAAAGGACGGGGACGAGGTGCGCCATATCAAGTTAAGTGAGACTTTAACGGTATTCCGCCTCGCTCATTCTCTGCGAGAACACCGACCCAGAGGTTCGCCGCGACCTGGAGACCCTCCTATCGCGCCTCGCGCCCGACGGCGATCCGGCCTACGTCCACGACACCGAAGGGCCGGACGACATGGCGGCGCATGCGCGATCGATCCTCACTTCGAATAGCATGACCATTCCCGTGGCGGACGGGAAGCTGATGCTAGGGATTTGGCAGGGGTTGTATCTCTATGAACACCGGCATGCGGGGCATTCAAGGACTGTTGTGGTCACGGTGGTGGGCGAGAGCTAGCTATTTCCCATCAATACTTAAATCAACATTCCCTGACTCCAGAGTACTGTGCGTTCGCGATTCCTGACTGACTCCTCGTCGACAGCATAGTCACCGCAAAAAGTGTCCGCGAGCACCGATGGTATTGGAAAAGGGTATCGTCGTAAGCTTCATGCCAGAATTGCCAATCACGCGCCGAGATTAGAACGGTCATGGCTATATACCAAGCACAAACAAATAGATAAGGTGAATCCAGTTTGCTAGGCAATTTCCTCCGTAGCGCTTTCGGATTTAAGAAGGAAGTGTTTTACGGCGCTCCCATGGGACGAATTGGGCGGGCGAGGGTAGCCGTGCTTACCGTAATACCTGAAGAATTTGCCGCTGTTCGCAATGCACTGGGTACGCACCAGAACATTTCTGGAACGCCGTACTATGTGCAGGACGCGAAAAAACGGCGCGTATGGGACGTCGTTACATCTAGATTCTCCGCTCGCTCTAATGTGCCGGCAGCGGGTGAGGTCGCCGAGGTTATTGAGGATTTGCGTCCGCAGATTCTCATATTGGTCGGCATTGCCGGAGGAATGTGTGACAACGGCCAACCGAGGGATGGGGTTGCGCTAGGCGACGTGGTCATCGCCGAATACGTCAGCTACGTCGAGTTCGTGAAAGTGACGAATGCAGGACCTTTGGTTCGTAACTACGCCCTAGACCATCCGTCTATAGCTCTCATTCGACGCGTGGCAATTCCCATTCAAGTCTCCTCCCCTAGAACGGCCCCCATTAACAAGCCCGATGGATCAAATATCTTCCGCGTCCACTTGGGAGAGCTAGTTTCCGGAGAGAAAATTATGGGATCAAGAGATGATCCCGTCCAGATTGAATTGCTCAAACCTTTCGACAAGGCAATCGCGGTTGATATGGAATCCGTCGGAATGGCTCGAATGGTGTGCGAGCGGCGATCATCATTTTGGTACCACCCACGATATGCAGTGATTCGCGGAATATCAGACTTTTCTGGCCAAGAGAATAACAATGCTGTTCGCGAGCAATGGAAGGCGTTTGCGGCGGCGTCTGCAGCGACAGTTGCGCGAGAGTTCATTGCCGCCATACCGATTGATTTACCAGGATGATTTGTTGACAGCGAACGGAAAGAAAATGGCGCTGACATCTAGCGAACACAGGAATAGGCAAGACCTTATGAACACCGCAGACCAAGTCTTTAAAGACATGGAGCGGGATGGTGTCAAGTTTGAACTTGAGGTCGGGTGGGCAAAAAACTACGACGACCTTTTCAGGAACGAAATTCAACGGAGTAGTGAATCAGAAATTCTTGCCAGAGTTTTGAGCGTCGGCCGGGGAATCATCGTAGGGCGCGGCGGCAGTGGAAAGACGTTTCTCATGCGGCGTGTAGCTCGGCAAGCCTTGAAGCAGGGTGTCCTGCCAATTCTATTGGATCTCAAAGACTGGAAAAAAGCCGACTATCAAGCTTGGAATCGCTGGGCCGAAAGACCTGGTGGAGGAGCCGACTTCCTGATTGAGAGATTTTCACGCCCGAAAACAAGTTTTTTGGAGCTGGATTACTTGCCCCCGACGGCGCAGAAGATTTTGCTGGTGGATGGATTGAACGAGATCGCAGAGCGTACGGGTCAAGAGGCACTCCTGGCATTGGATGAATTCGCTCGGACTCAAATTCAAGCATCCGTCTTGGTAACCGATCGATTAACAAGGCGTCACCTTCCCTTCCCATCTAAGTGGACATTGGGCAAGGTGCTCCCCATTTCAAAGGAGAGGATCAAGAAGTATGGGGCAGCCCGGTTTCTGAACGGCCCTCTCGCGCCAATGCTGGAATTGCCGTACTTCCTTGATACGGTTCTGAAGAATCCTAAGGACAAGTCGTTGAGTAGCTCTCGAACTCACGAAGAATTCTTGGCCAGTCATGCAGGGCTAACAGGCGATGATCTGAAAACGGCATCTGCAGCAGCTTTCACGGTTTACAAGGAGGGAATGACTAGAAGCTTTTCGCTAGCTGACTTTGAACAAACTGCGGGTGCGCACGTTGTATCAAAGCTGGTCGCTGCTGGAATTTTAGAAAAGAACCAAGGCTCAGCGCAGTTTGCGCACCACCTATTACACGACTACCTTGCCGCACGACATATGGCGTCATTCGAACCCAGCCAATGGAATCAAGAAAATCTTGACGCAATAAGCTTTAACGCCAGCTCCTTTGACACCATTGTTCTTATCTTGGAACGTCTATCGTCGGATCGTGCCGACATTTTCTTACGACATGTCTATGACTGGAATTTGTACGCAACTGGATACGCCTTAACAGAACGTAACCCAAGTCACGTGGGCCCTAGTGCCGAAATGGAAATTGTCATTTTTTCGATGCTGGCAGAAAAAAAGTTTGACCGGATTCTTGCAACGGCACAACGTGCCGGCGACGCATTGTTGGTTAGCAACTCGGAGCACGTCGCACCGTTTCGAAATGCCCAATCGATGAATGATGTTTTTGCAGCAACTAAAAGCATACAAACAAGTGCCGGTTGGTTTCTTGAGTGGCGGGACATATTCACTCGTGAACCCGGCCAACCTGCGAGCGTTGCCGATGTCACGCAAATTCAAGTTGGAGACTCTGTACTGGGCTGGACGTGGGCGAATGTTTTGCGAAGACTGGAATTAAACGAGCCGCAACTAGTCCTGCTTCGTGAAATGCTCCAAGAACCCTCCCCAACGGTCAAATGGCGTGTAGTACACGTACTTGGAGCATTTCCTTCTGAACTAAGTATGGCGTCTCTGATATCCGCGCTGCAACCAAACATTGAATTGAACGTTCGCTATGGGGCGGTTCGCTCGTTGGCGGAAATGGCGAGCCGTGCAGACGACGAGTTGCGGCGACGCTTGTTTGCCCAGCTAGAGAGCAATTTGGAAGTACTGACCAAAGATGAAAAGGTACTGAGCGAACTCAAACGCGCGCTAATGATCAGACCTGGCGTGGAGCCGGTCGGTTGGATCAAAATGGTTCTAGCGCTTGCGAGAGAGTTCTACAAGAGTGCTGACGATCCGAAAAACAAGGATCAGTGGATCGCTTATGTTGGTGAAGTCGAGGCTCTCTATGACGGACAGGTTTAGGGCAATTTCGCTCCTTCAATTGTGACAAACCGTACAAGCACCTTCGCTTCATCCATCATTTCAATTGCAGACGTGAAATCAGTTCCCCATTTTGCATCCTTGAGATCGGGCTGAAACGCAACAAGTTCTACCAGACCGCTCTGCACGATAGCGCGAGCGCAATCCATACACGGAAACCATGGGAGATACATTCTGCAGCCCTTGATAGCAATGCCACTCATGGCTGCGCTATATATGGCGTTTCTTTCCGCATGCTCCGTCCAGAGGTATTTTGCAGGTCGATTGTGCCGCCCATCAACGTCGTCATCTATGCCCCGTACAAAGCCGTTGTAGCCGATAGCTCTAATCTCGTTTCCTGGACCTACGATGATGCAACCCACCTTTGTGCTGCGATCCTTGCTCCAAGTCGCAACGTGAATTGCAAGCTGCATGAATCTGTAGTCCCAATTTGCCACTTACTTTTCCTCTGCTTTGTCAGATTTGCTACGGGATAGAAGACGATTTACACGAACGGTCAATTTCTTCGGCGACCTGACTTCGCATTCCCATATCTTGATTACCCTCCACCCTAACATCCTCAGCTGTTTTTCAACCTTCTGATCACGAAGTGCGTTGCCTAAGAACTTCTTCCTCCAAAACTCCACCCTGCTCTTAGGCGTGTAGGCGTACCTGCAGCGCTGATGTCTATGCCAGAAACACCCATGCACCATGATGACAACACGATGTTTAGTAAGGACAACATCCGGCTTTCCAGGCAGGCTTTTTGCGTGGATACGGAACCGATATCCCAATCCGTGAAGAATAGAACGAACAGCTATTTCGGGTTTTGTGTCGCGACCGCGAATACGCGACATTACTTGAGATCTTTTGCTCTTGCTGAATATGTCGGTCACCGCAACCATCACACCTATTCAGAGAAGCCCAACTCGCGTGCTCGAGCAAAAATTCGAGCCCCTTGGACGGCCTGTTTATCGTTGGGTCGAACGCCTTTGGCCGCTATCTTTCCCAAGCTAAAAGCGAGACTTCGTTCCCAAGGCAGCAAGAATCCACGCTCCTTAGCCCACATTGCGAGTGCAAACCAACTTTCCGCCTGAATATTGCTAATCGCATTGACTGCGGCCTCTGCCTCTGGCTTTGGCTTTGATTTGGCATATGACGTCGCCGATGTAGTGAGCAGTTCTTTCTCCCACTCATCGTCAACACCAATGTCCGTGTCGCGAAACTCTGACCAAGTTTCGGGCTTTTTTACGGACTCACCAGGGTTTCCCGCTCGACTGGCAATGAATTTATGCGCCTCTGAGCATAGAGCCAGAAGCGTTGCGGCGACGGAAGCCGAGAGCTTTTGCTCCTTCCAGATGTGCCCCAAATCCAATCGGCGTTCGGAACTCTCTGCAAGCCAGGCCACGGCATACGCAACACTTTGCGCCCGAAAACCGATTAGTTCCAAAGAATCAAACAGATCTTCGCCTGCTCGCCACAAGATTGCTCGAGCGACAACGCTTTCAAAAAACGAACGGTCTACGGCGGGCTCCCCATCGTCTTCAAGGCGCGCCGCAAATTGCTCGAAATTCTTCTCTGCTCCGCGACATACTAAGTGGGGTAATCCAAGCCACGCATGCTCATATTTCGCTAGATCCGTTTTCGTAAATTTCTGGTGAAGTGGGTTCTCTCGAGCCCAATCCTTACGTCGAGCTGGCGTTCCTTGCCGCGCCTTGTCGTCCATGTAGGAGCCGCGCGCGCGTTCGTAATACCAATGAGTACCTCTCTCCATACCTGCGGACGACATCACCCAGACCGTACGGGAGAGCCCTTCCAAGTCGCGATGGAACTTTCCGTTGGCTGAGAAATCAGCACCGTTGACCTTATTCTGACTGTTCGCATACTTAGAAATCATTGGCACTATTTCCGCGACGCGCTCAGAATCGCGAATTACAGTCAACTTCATTTGCACAGTGACATTTTCAAGATCCAACTTCTCTTTCTTTATTGCATGAAATATCGAAGCGGTCGTCTGACCACCGTTAACAATTTGAAAATCCCTGACCCAAGTCAAAGAGGATTTTCCATCGCCATCAGACTGCACTTTGATTTCGGCCGCTGTACAACAAAGCCCGTTGTTGTACGCCAGAAAACGGTGAGGTTCATCCCTTAGGGTCAACTGCAGACCTTTGTTAATTTTTCCCTTAACCTGGAGAAATGCTCTTACGTTTCTCTCCAGCAAGCGCTGACCGTACTGCCCATATACGCGAGCAAGTGTCGACGCCGGAATAAATGCCAAGAAGGTTCTAAACTCTTCATTTCTCGTCGGCGATTCCAAGCAAGGAAATCCCCCGCCATAGTCGTTTGCGATATTTAGCTCAATTTCTGCTCGATCACCTACCTTTAGCTGACTGAGCTTCTCCAAGTCCCACGCCACATACCTAATGTCCAAGTCGGCAATCTTCTCTGGCTCAATATCGAGCGAGCGTATTACGCCGTCAGAAAACAGGAAAAGGCGAACAGTAGCGAGCGCGTCTTTGGCGGCATGGATCAATCGCGCAGCATTAAAAGCGTCGCTGGCCTCCTCCATTCGAGTATGAAATCCACCAAGAGAACGCTTGAGAAAACCGAGCGCCAGTTCGAAGTGACGACGCGCTTCCGGCTTTCCAACTTCCGCTGTTCGGCCGGTACCGTGATAGAGGGTAACAAACAGATCTAACGTTGCCCCATCGCCGGACAACGCCCAAGCGTTCAACTTTGCCGCGGGCACAGAACCGATACTTTTCCCCTCGTAAGAACACAACTCCCAGCTGTCAACCTCATTGTGATCGTCCAGCAGTTCTAGTACCGATTCGGTGAAGATCTCCTCGCGAAGATGCTGTAGTGCCGCCCCCCCTTTTTCCTCCGCGTCGCCGTCCCCGCCGCCACCGGCCTTCGCCAAAATCTCTTGATGGAAGCCAAGGGAAAACTCGTCGAGTTCCGATACGGCCATGACGTACTCCTAAATGTTTTGGAGTGGAACTGGTCCAGGCGTGAGTCTTAAAGCTCGTACGATTTCGGAAATGGGAACGGAGTATTCCTGACAAGCGGCTAAGCTCACCGCATAGTTAGTATCGCCGACCCCCAGAGGTAGATCTTTCTCCAAAATTCGAGGAAATCCGGTTCGTATCTTGAAAGTCATTTCCTTGCGAATGGTGAAGCGTCGATCCGTGTATCTCGAGATGTCAGAAACCAAATAACCTGCGTCCAGGAGATCGTCGTCAAATTTCTCTTTCACAGCGCCATGCCCCATCAGCATTTCTCGAACTACCAGGATCAACTCGGGCAAGGATTGAGACTCACCTTGTGAAGGCCCCTGCACTTCTCGCTCATCCAGGACCACGACGTGAAGGAATAGAGCGGGAATTCCTGTGTCGTCCAATTGACGCTCGCTGGTAATTCGAATTGCTTGAGGTTGCTTCGCGATGGTTGTCTTGACTTCCACAGCACCTGACGCAAATTGGAAATCCTGATGAGAAGCATGGGGCGCACGCCATCCCAACGCGGCATTCGGGCCTAGGTTAGGAAACAAGTGCGATCTCAACGTGTGCAGTTCACCGAAGAGACCACGCTGTCGTTGCGGCGAGAGACCTCCAGAACCCGCCGAGAGAAACCTCTGCCAGCGACGCAGTCGACCCAGTAGCACGCTGACTGCTTCAGATGAACTCGTCGCTTGCGCAACCCGAGGAGCGACATCTTCCGCCAAACCGCTGAACACGTCGGCGTTACGCCTCTCGCGTAACTTTACCCCCAGGAAGGACTGACCGGAAACCACTTCGCTGAAAATCTCTAATCCACTGCATTCGGGCCATTCGTTTCTGCTCGGGATCGCATTGCTCGGTACGGGAAGTCTCAAAGCACGAAGATTTTCAGAAATCTCCAGTGCGACCAGCAACGGCTGGGCTGGAGTTGGAAGCGCAAAGCGTGACAACCAGCCCTTCCCGCCTTGAGATCGCGCCTCCTCCTCAAGCTGCTGCCAGAGCTCCTCAATCCGCATATGCCTCGTCATCTTCCATTTCGGCTCCCCAGACTCGATTTACTCGATACTCGACTCCGATCGCCGTATCACTGGTCGGGAAGCTAAGCGCAATTCCAATTATCGGAAGACCGCTGGGATCAAGTCCGGTCGTTTCGGAAGGAAGTGATTCGACTGAAACGTGGGAAGGCGGCAACACGGGGTAGATGAGTAGCAATCCACGCCGAATCGGACGAAGCAGGCGAAGAATTCGTCCGTTGGCGCGACTGGTTTGGCCCTTTATGGGCTTCTTAATCTTCGGAGGTTCTGTTTGCTGCCAGCGAAGCGTTAATTCGAGCGCAACCTCTTCTCCCGGGCGTTCCAATTGTGCGCCCAGCCAATCCAAATCATTCCCTAGCTCTTGCTTGTCGGCGATCTGTTCCAACCAGCTCCGATCGAATTTACGGCCAACGAAATCACGAGCCTCATCAGCCGGATTCAGTATGTTTGCCTTTTTCAGGCCGAAGCTAACTTTATTCTGGCTTTCCGGATTACGTTCAACAAGACCTATTTCCCATGGCCCAATTGACCTTCTCCGATCCGCCGCCGCTTGAGCATTTGATACCAAGGCAACCGTCCAGCTAGTGAGCTCGCAGGGTTCTTTTCCAGCCTGCTTACGAATAAACTGACCCAGTTGCTCTCCACTTGCGCGTGCAGATGCCGGCGGAAATTGCAATGCCTCAACAAAACCGGCCACTTTATGAGCGGACACTTCGTTCCACACTCGCGTATTCCTATCCTCTTCCTGGACAGGAACACCAGCCCCATTCAATAGGAGCTCAACTGCCTTCAAATTGGCCTCAATGGCTCGCGGGTCTTTCGGAAGATGCGTCGTTTGCGCCAAGACTCCAGCCCATGACAGTTCCAACGTTCGGCCGTGGCTCATCTTGTTCAATGCAGTGACAGTCATCCCCTGCGGATGAGTTCGAACCCGTAAGCCATAGTTCGCGGGCGTAAGACCTGCCGCAACCATATAGTCAAACTCCCGACGCAATTCCACTTCTGCTAGCGCGATGTGACGATACCAATCCACTAGTGTCTTTGTTGTAAAGAGACGACACAAATCAAGATAACCAGGTCTATAGCCAAACCAGCGGCCCATTTGCATGAGCGTGTCGTACATCTTGGATGTCCGAAGAAAGTAGCTAATGGAAAGTCCCTCCAAGGTCAGGCCCCTTGAAAGCTTGTCTCCTCCAATGGCAATCACACTTCGCCCTTCGGCTTCATGCTCCTTGTAGTCCAGCGCTTCTTTCGCAAAGCCATTTATTGGCATAACTGCAATTTTGGCCGCCGCGAAATGCAATTGTGCTTGCACCTGCGGCCATGTAACTGGCGGTCCAGATTCGTCGCCTAGTTTTACTGATGTGGGTACAAACTCTGTGTGCCAAAGATCTTCCAACTCCTCGATCAGAGCTGGGCGTCTGCTGCCGTCCCCAAACTCTATGCGTCTCTGCAAACTGGTTAGCTCCTCTCGAACCAAGTCGACGACGTGTTGTTGCACGCTGATGAAGCGCGTTACGTGAATTAGCATCGAATTGTGCTTGCGAGTCTGCCCGCGCGCGTTTCGTGCGGCGCAGACAAGTACGAAGCAACGCACAGCGCGTATTAACGAGGGGGGCAAGGAACCGGGAACGAGATCAATCCTGTGACGCGGGGGGAAAGCCTGCGCGTAGTCCTCAATTTCACGAACAATGGGAAGCCCATCGCTCGCCGGGATACCCGCATCAGGATCACCGTCCAATCCGAACACTCTGGCCGGTCCTACATAATTAGATGGCGGTTTTACGTTGATGATGAAGCTCCGAGGAAATAGGTCCTCCCCGAGTAATGGACTTTCAGCTTCTGGATTTATGAATATGTTCGCGAATGGCGTCGCGGTATATCCAACGTAGGAAGATTTTTCAAAAGAATCCAACAAGGAGCGGATCTTTCCATTAATTGCGGTGACGCTTTCACCGCCATCCGGTCCCGGCTTCGTCTTCGTATTGATAGACGCGTTGTCCGCTTCGTCGTCGATCAAGAGCAGGGGTATGTGCTTGACGATCCTCCTCTTCAAACTGAAATCATCCGTTCCGGCAACGTGCAGCACCCACTTGAGGAGATTTGCCAGCAGATAGGAATTTTTCTTGATCACGAGAACCACTGGATCCCCGCCAAGCATGACTCCGATGGTTTCTGCGACAGTCTTGTTGAAATCTCCGTTCTCCGCACTGCTCGTCAACGAGTGAACTACAAGTGGATCGCCAGGAAGTTTGCCCACACCCACCCAACGATTGTCGACGTTGAGCTTGCGGCTTTTCTGCGTGTCAAACCCCAACACTCCCTCGTCCAAACGGAGTTGGGTCTGAGCCCTGAGATTACTGTGGATGCCAGCCAAGACAATGATCAGCTTGTATCCCGCGTCGACCGCCTTGCAGATCAGGCCGGTATAGTTCGCCGTCTTGCCAGACTGGACTGAACCAACAACCATGCCTCGGCGATCCCAAGGTGCAGGCCTTTTAGGATCTTCCAAGCGCTCCAGCACCATTCCTGTCAATTCATCCAGATTAATGACCACAGCTGGAGGCATTCCAAAATCACGTTCTAGGTAGGTCATATACCTGTTCCAGAAACGCCACTGAATTTCGCCACGCCTGGCCGGCAGCCACGGAATGTGGTCCGCGATGTCATCCAACGCGGTACCAGCCTCGGCACTCACGGAAAAGAGATGCCTCAATTCAGCTGTAAGCAGGTCTACATCTACAGCAGCCGCAGGGTCGAATAATTTCTGCGCCTCGGCGGCCTTCGAGGCAGTCTCATGGATGAGTTCCGGGGTCTTGAATTTCGTGGAACGCAGAATATCGATCGCCAAGTTCCGCGCGTTCGCAAACGACTTGTCAGGTTCAGCCATCCGGATGGTCCTCAGCAAGTGTTTGCAGCAAGGCCGGGAATAGCTCAAAGGGCCAAATTGTTTTCAATCTCGTTACCGCGCTTTTTGCATCGTAGCCGCTGGCGACAAGTGACCGAAAAGTCTGTTGCATGATCTCGACAATCTGCCCGTCAGCAGATTTTTCAAAGGGCGCCGGCAGTGAGTTTGGATGCTCGCTGTTCGCAATCGTGATGTGCGGAAGGGGAATGGTTTCCTCGGCAAGCCGCAGCAATGCATTGAGTGCTTCACGGTCGCCGGAAGTTTGGAGGGAAAGCTTCACGAGAGGGTGCTGCCGATTGATGCGGTAGAACGTCTTGTCGTGTTTAGCCAAAGGCTCCCACAGTAACAACCTCTCCGCATCAATCGCGGGGACGAGCCTTGCACCACGATGCGTGTAAACACGCTTCGCTTCACTCCGCGCTCGCTCTCCGATCCGGCGCAGATCGTCGCGAAAGGAACTCGGAGGTGCGGCTCTAGACTTGGTTACATCTATGTCCCAATCCAGGTCCAGGGAATTGGGAATGTCGATACGGATTCGAGCGAGCTTGTAGTGCTCTTCTTTCGCCCAGCCGAGGCCGAGCCAATCTCCAGGAACGAGTAGACGGCGGTTTCGATATACAAAAAACCCTTGATGGGCGTTCCAACCCCGAGGACCTGCTGCGGCATCATGTGCACCCCGCGGCATCTTCGAATGGTGAGGCAATACGTAGGGTTGCACCTCCACAGCTGAATCTCGAAGTTGGAGGCGCGTTGCAGTCAGCGTTTGCGTCGCAGGCTCATTTCCTAGAAACGGGTCCCAAGGCTCGATGGGGCGATCGTTGACCAAGATGGTTACCGCCCCTCTGTCTCCGATGATTCGATGGAAGACCATTGACAGATGTTGCCGAACCGCTTCAGCACGTTGGAGAAAGCGCTGTTGCTGCCTTTCGTTATTGGCAACCTGGCCCGAGACAAGACGGTCCATTTTCTGCCAAGTAACCGATGTACCCTGCTTCAATCTCTTTAAGCGCTGCAAATGAGATTCCGCGTCCGCGTTGGCAGTGCGCAAGAGTTGCCACTCATTGACATCCGCGATGTGATCAAGATCCCAGCATCGTGTCACCGCTTCCGTGGAAGTCGTTTTACTTCTCACGGTAAGCCTGCGGCACTGAGAAAAACTAGCTGTCTTCAGTCCAAGACCGAATCTTCCCAAATCACTCGATGATCTGGACATCAATGGATTTTGACTGCCCGGTCGCATGGCAGCGATCAATGTAGTCGTATCCATCCCCTTTCCGTCGTCCGTAATTGATAGCACTGAGTCACTTCCTGCCCAGTAAAAATCTATCCAAATGTTGCGCGCCTTGGCAGTAACACTGTTGTCCACCAAGTCAGCAAGCGCTGTAGGAAGCTCATATCCGAAAGCCCGTAGACTTTCCACAAGACTTGCCGCTTCTGGACGCGCGAGATCAAAGCCCAGATCGGTTTCATCGTTCTTATGGATTGAAGTCATCAGGCCATTACCTCCCCGACCGACCGACCGAGTTCGGATGCCGTCCCTGCACGATAAATCTCTTCCTTAGTAAGTCCTCCAGTCCGACAACGTCGCCACACCTCCTGCCCAATCGCCTTTAACGCAACTGGCCAACCGCTTCTCGTGAACCGTCTTTGAAATTCACGCGGAAGGTCAGGAGCGGAAAAATCGAACTGTCTTCGACGCTGCGTTTTAACACCGTGGTCAAGTGCATTCTCCGGATGCAGGTCCGGAAACAGCAATAGCAATGCATACCAACCTAACAAGAATTCCTCCTTCGAAAGAAAACGCAGCTTTCGCGCACTTAATTTGGAGAGCCGAAGAACGTCGTTCACCATTTTCTTTCTGAAGCTCTCCGAGAAAGGGATTCCAGCGGTGCCTATTACGTTTCCCTTTTGGGACTGACCATGTGAAGCATCCAAGCGAGGCTTTTTGCTCTTTTTCTGCAGTCGCAAAAACTTTTCAACTGACAGTCCCACGGCCTCCCCCACCAACGGAGGAACCGCATTACCGATGAGCCGGAAGGCCGCGGTTCGCGAACTCGGAAACCTGAACCAATCCGGAAACGTCTGTACTCGTGCGGCCTCTCGCGGCGTTAGTGATCGCGTTTGAGTGGGATGGATAAACATCAGTCCATCCTTGCTTAGATGCGCGACTATCGTGCTGCACGGATTCTTGCGACTTTGCCGTGTATATCGATCCTTGAACGTGGCCTTGCTATAAGGAAACTCAAATCGGACGCCCCGCTTCCGAATTGCAGCCGCCGCATGCTCACCCTCCCGTAGTCGCGCAAAATCTCTGAGGTCGCGCTTGCTATGAGGACGAGCGACATGATTTGTGAGGCTCTTCGCGACTTGAGCCTCGACAACGTCGAAGAGATATTGTTTTCCTGCCGTTCCATAGCGTTTGAGTTGGGCGGCTCGTCTGGCCAAGTTGTATTCGCGCTCGTCTATTCCCCCTCCGGCCCTCAAAATCGGAAGGTCGCCGATGGCCAAGCCGAGGTGAGGATGGGACGGCGCACGATCAGGCTTTGTCAGCTCAGAAATGAAATAGTCTTCCAGGTCAGCTCTGACTCCGATGATCAGTTGACGCTTACGCTTTTGCGGCACCCCAAGCTCCCTAGCATCTTCGACTTGGCTGTGGACCCTGTAGCCCGGTCGACCAAGCGGACGACCCAAATTGCGTGCCTCATGTTGCACTCGAGTGAAATAGTCGCCTCCGGCGGCACTCCGCAATCCAAGTACGTTTTCCATGACGAAAACATAGGGCTGGAAATAGTCGACAAACACCAGGAATTTCTTATAAAGGTACCTTCGACGGTCTTTCGTGAGCCGTTCCCCGTGATTCGCTCCATCGACCTGTCGGGCCGTGCTGAAACCTTGGCATGGCGGTCCTCCCACAATCACGTCGACATGACTTCTTCTAATCAGCCGGCTCAATTGTTCGGGCCTGTACTTGGTCAAATCCTTCTCTAGAATTTGATCCACTTTCCTGGCGAAACCCTCATGTGGGAGGTTTGTTCGGAGGGTGGCGATGGCAAGAGGATCTGTATCCACTGCAGCAAGGCAATGAAAACCGCTTCGAATCATCCCAACGGTGAAACCGCCGCACCCACAAAAGAGATCCAGAAAAGTAGGAACGGTCACCGCGAGACTTTCGTGACATTCGTTGAATGAATTCGGGCCATAAAAGGTTCCTGTATTTCTATTTTTTGTTCAGCCATGTGAATAGACAGGAGAATGTCCCTTGCAGAAACCCTACAGCTCGGCGAGTTACCGTCCCTGTAGCGCCCCCCCTTTTGGCAAGGTGATTCTACGACTAGTGCACCGTTGTCCCGATCACACCGGGCCCACAGCCTCCGAGCGTAGAAATCGAGTGCGCTTCGAGCATGGATACCAAAGGCCCGGCCGCTACGATGGGATAAAGCCATTTCTAATCAAAGCCCCTTTGTCCTCCCGTCCCAATTCCCCCGCGAAATCACCCGCGAAACCATTGCCGCCCTCCCCATCCGCCGCTACGAGGGCGAGGTGGTGCTGGTAGAGAACCATCGGGCGCTGGTGCTCTGACCGGCCCCGATTACAGCAAAACCTGGGTCCCCGATTAAAGCGCTCGGGGACGACGGCAATTCGGGGAAACTTTGGCGCCCGCGAGACCCCGCAGGTTAGTCGCTAAACTTCCGATCGATGGAGAAAACCTGTCCCTTTTGCGTACCGGAGCCCGCGCGCTTGCTGGTTTCCGAGGGTCTCGTACTCGCGCTGCGCGACGGCTACCCGGTTTCGCGTGGCCACAGCCTTATCGTGCCGCGGCGGCACGTGGGATCGTTCGGGGAGGCAAGCCTCGAGGAGCAAAGCGCGATGCTGGCGATGTTGCCGCGCGTGAGGGCGATATTGGACGCGGAGCTGCGGCCGGACGGATACAACATCGGCATCAATGATGGCGCGGCGGCCGGCCAGACGGTGATGCACGTGCATATGCATGTCATTCCCCGGTATCGCGGCGACCGGCCCGACCCGCGCGGGGGGATACGCTGGATCATTCCGGAGAAGGCCGACTATTGGAGCGGCAGGGGCAAATGACCGCTCCGCCCGGCGACCGGGGGCAGCTCGATTTCCTGCAGCACGTTCAGCGGATTTTTGACGAAGGCGAGTTTGTCGCGACGTACAAGTTCGCCCTGCTCATCGCGCTGGTGGAGCTGGCGATAGAGCGCGGCGACGACACGGGCGCGCCCCTCGAGCTGGATCTGCATTCCATCGCGGAGAAATTCATCGAGCAGTACTGGCCTCACGCCGCACCCTACAGCGCGGCGG
>CXWL01053986.1_pt1 | contig 41951 bp, 45 predicted proteins | sample 590931 | NCBI WGS metagenome assembly CXWL01 (sample SAMEA3498368, study PRJEB10139) | groundwater metagenome | biome: water well; material: biofilm material | place: Germany | collected 2015-04-27 | reverse complement strand
GGGACTCGGCGTCCCCGTCCGACCCCAGACCCACCGGTTGGGGGTATCATAAGCACATGACCAATTCACTCACCATTCCCCAGCGCGCCGAGGTGCTCGCACGCCTGCGCGCCGTCATGCTGCGCCATCACGTCGATGCGGTCCTCGTGCCGTCGGCCGACCCCCATTTATCCGAATACCTGCCTGGCCGCTGGCAGGGCCGCGAGTGGCTGTCCGGCTTCACCGGTTCGGTCGGCGCTTTCATCGCCACCGCCGGCTTCGCCGGCGTCTGGACCGACGCGCGCTACTGGGACCAGGCCGCGGCCGAACTGGCCGGCAGCGCCGTCGACCTGATGAAGATCCCGTCCGGCGCCAGCCTGTTGTACATCGACTGGCTGGCCGCCAACCTGCGGCCCGGCCAGACGGTGGCGGTCGACGCCCGCGTGCTGGGCCTGTCCACCGCGCGCCTGCTGGCCGATGCGCTGTCCGCGCGCGGCATCCTGCTGCGCACCGATCTCGACCTGCTCGACGAAGTCTGGACCGAGCGCCCGGCACTGCCGGCCGCGCCGGTATTCGAGCACGCCGCTCCGCATGCCGCCGCAAGCCGCGCTTCCAGGCTGGCCGAGGTGCGCGCCGCGATGGCGCAGCTGGGAGCCAACCGCCATTTCATCTCCACCCTCGACGACATCGCCTGGCTGTTCAACCTGCGCGGCGCCGACGTCAACTACAACCCGGTGTTCCTGGCGCATGCACTGATCGCGCCGCAGCGCGCGACATTGTTCGTGGCCGACGCCAAGGTCCCGGCCGCGCTGGCCGAGCGCCTGCGCGCCGACGGCGTCGAGCTGGCGCCGTACGACCAGGCCGAGGCGGCGCTGGCGGAGCTGGGCACCGAGGAAGTGCTGCTGGTCGACCCGCGCCGGATCACCGCCGGCATGCGCGCCGCTGTGCCGGCCAACGTCAAGGTGCTCGAAGCGATCAACCCGAGCACCTTCGCCAAGTCCAGGAAATCGGATGCCGAGGCGGCGCACGTGCGCGCCACGATGGAACAGGACGGGGCCGCGCTGTGCGAGTTCTTCGCATGGCTCGACGGCGTGCTGGCCGACCCGCAGCGCGCGGCGCTGACCGAACTCGATATCGACACCCACATCTGCGCGGCGCGCGCGCGCCGGCCCGGCTTCGTCAGCCCGAGCTTCGGCACCATCGCCGGCTTCAATGCCAATGGCGCGATCATGCACTACCGCGCCACTCAAAAATCGCACGCCGTGATCGAAGGCGACGGCCTGCTGCTGATCGACTCCGGCGGCCAGTACCTGGGCGGCACCACCGACATCACCCGGGTGGTGCCGGTGGGGATGCCCTCGGACGCGCAGAAGCGCGACTTCACCCTGGTGCTCAAGGGCGTCATCGCGCTGTCGTCGGCGCGCTTTCCGCGCGGGACCCGCTCGCCGATGCTCGACGCGCTGGCGCGCGCGCCGATCTGGGCGGCCGGCATCGACTACGGCCACGGCACCGGCCACGGGGTCGGCTACTTCCTGAACGTGCACGAAGGCCCGCAGTCGATTTCGGCCACCACCATGCCGGAGCCGCATACCGCGATGGAGCCGGGCATGATCACCTCGATCGAGCCAGGCATCTACCGGCCGGGCCGCTGGGGCATCCGGATCGAGAACCTGGTGCTGAACCGCAGTGCCGAGACCACCGAATTCGGCGAGTACCTGTGTTTCGAGACACTGACCTTGTGCCCGATCGACACCCGCTGCCTCGACCTGGCGCTGCTGCGGCCCGACGAAATCGCCTGGCTCAACGCCTACCACGCGACGGTGCGCGCGCGCCTGGCTCCCTACGTCGACGGCGCCGCCAGGGCCTGGCTCGACGCGCGCACCCGCGAGGTCTGAATGGCCAGTCCACGTTCAACCCGCGGCAGCGCCGCGGTCGACCGCCTCAAGATCCGCAGCGGCAACATCGCCTATTCGATGGCGCGCACCGGCGAGGGTCTGTTCTTCCTGAGCGAGCGCCCCGGCGCGCCGGCGCTGTGCGAACCGCTCGAACTCGACCAGTTCGTCGCCTTCGTCAACGGCCTCGGACCGCAGACCCCGAAGCGGGTCAGCAAGCTCGATGTCGCGTTCGAAAAACAGCTGGCCAAGAAACGTCCATCGTAACCGCAATACCCGGGACGCGTCCCTGAAAGAACACCCATGCCGACGTACGAAATGCTGGCCGCCTACTGGACCAAACCGGAGATGGCCACCAATGGCCTGATCCTGCTGAACCTTCTCGGCGCGCTGCTGCTTGGGCTGCTGGTCGGCTACGAGCGCTCGTACCATGGGCGCGCGGCCGGCATGCGCACCTACGGCATCGTGTGCATGGCTTCGGCGGCGCTGACCATCATCGGCGGCTATCCGGAATTCTGGTTCGGCGGCCACGGCGGCGCCGTTGCCATGGCGGCCGACCCGACCCGCATCATCCAGGGCGTGGTGACCGGCATCGGCTTCCTNNTGGCCGCGATGGGCCTCGCCTTCATGTCCTCGATGATCATGATCTACCTGCACAAGATCGAAGCCTTCCTGCCGTCGCGCCATGCGCTTGCCATCACCATGCGCTTCAAGAAGGGCTATGAGCCGCTCGAATCGACCTTGCGCCGCGTGGCGCTGGAACGCGGTTACGAAATCGCCGGCGGCACGTTGTCCATCGGCGGCGACGAAGGCGTCCAGGAGTGGCGCTTCGTGGCGCTCGCGCAGTCGCGCAAGAGCGGCGTCCCGTTGTCGGCGCTGGCCACCGAGCTGGCCGCGTTCGAAGGCATCGACAGTTTCCAGCTGTCCCACGCGCGCAATTGAGGATAATTCAATGCACCCGCAAGAAGTACTCGATTTCTGGTTCCTGCCGCCCACCGCCGAAGGATTCGGCAAGCCGCGCGACGAATGGTTTCGCAAGGACTCGCGCTTCGACGCGGCGATCTTTGATCGCTTCGGCGGCGCCATCGCGCAGGCCATCGCGGGCGGCCTGCGCGACTGGGACCGCGAAGGCGCGCAAGGCACGCTGGCGCGCATCCTGGTGCTCGACCAGTTCACCCGCAACGCCTTGCGCGGCACGCCCGAATCGTTCGCCGGCGATGCGCTGGCGCTGGGCGCCGCCATCGAACTCGAAGGCTCCGGCGCCGACCGCAGCCTGACCCCGCTGCAGCGCTGGTTCGCCTACCTGCCGTTCGAGCACGCCGAGGACGCCGGCATGCAGGAAAAATCGGTCAAGCTGTTCGCCGAACTGGCCGCCGGGGACGACCGCGACTTCGACAGCGCGCTCGATTACGCCCACCGGCACCGCGGCGTGATCGCGCGCTTCGGCCGCTTCCCGCATCGCAATGCGATCCTCGGACGCGCGTCGACCCCGGAAGAACTGGAGTTCCTGAGCCAGCCGGGATCGGGTTTCTGAAGTGGCGCGCACGCTCAACATCATCGGCGCCGGGCACCTGGGACGGGTGCTTGGCCGGCTGTTCGCAGCCAGCGGCGCGTTCGAAGTGCAGGATGTGCTGACCCGCTCGATCGGCAGCGCGCGCGACGCCGTCGGCTTCATCGGCGCCGGCCGCGCGGTCGCGGCGCTGGACGCGATGCGGCGCGCCGACGCCGTCATGCTGGCGGTGGGCGACGACCAGATCGAACCGGTGTGCGGCGCACTGGCTGCCGCCGGCGCGCTCGACGGCGTGCTGGTGTTCCACTGCAGCGGCGCCAAGTCGTCGGCCGCGCTGCTGGCGGCGGCCGGGCAAGGCGCGCTGGCCGCCAGCGTGCATCCGGTGCGCAGCTTCGCCGACCCTGGCAGCGTGGCGCGCGACTTTGCCGGCACCTGGTGCGGGCTGGAAGGCGACCCGCGCGCGCTGGCGCTGCTCGAGCCGGCGTTGGGGATGATCGGCGCGCGTCCGGTCGCGATCGACGCCGCCGCCAAGACCGTCTACCACGCCGCTTCGGTATTCGCCTCGAACTACCTGGTGACGGTGCTCGATGCGGCCTTGCGCGCCTATCAGGCGGCCGGCATCCCGGAAGAGGTGGCGCGCGAACTGGCCCGGCCGCTGGCCACCGAAACGCTGGAAAACGTGTTCCGGCTCGGGCCGCGCGCGTCCCTGATGGGGCCGATCGCGCGCGGCGACTTCGCCACGGTGGCGCGCCAGCAGGCTGCGCTCGACGACTGGGACGGGCCGACCGCCGAGCTGTACCGCGCGCTGGTCGAGGCCACCGCCAGCCTGGCGCGCCGGAACAAATGAACCCAGGCGAATCGATGATCAGGAAAGCCGTGGCGGGCGACTGCGCCCAAGTGCTGGCGCTGTACCAGCTGGTGGCGGGCGTGCCCGACGGGATCGCGCGCACCCCGGCCGAGGTGACCGCCGAGTACGTCGGCGGCTTCATGCAAAGGGCCGCGGCCGACGGCGTCGAACTGGTGTGGGAGGAAGGTGGGCGCATCGTCGGCGAAATCCATGCCTCGTGCCCGGGCATCGCGGCGCTGGCGCACCTGCTGACCGACCTGACCATCGCGGTGGCGCCCGGGGCCCAGGGCCGCGGGGTCGGACGCGCCCTGTTCCAGGCCCTGCTCGACGAAGTTGTCCAGCACCGGCCGCAGATTCACCGGGTCGAACTGTATGCCCGCGTGTCGAACCAGCGCGCGCGCAGCCTGTACCGTTCCCTCGGCTTCGTCGAGGAAGGGCGCCTGCGCGGCCGAGTCAACAATGCGCTCGGCGTTGCCGAGGACGATACCGTGATGGGCTGGTTGCGGCCCGCCGAACCTGAAGGAAACGCATGCATTTGACCGCCTGGATCACCCTTGTCGCGCTGTGCGTTTATGCCTGGACCGGGATCAACGCCGGGCGCGCCCGGGTTCGGTACAAGGTGAAGGCGCCGTCGATGGACGGACCTTTGGGGTTCCAGTGCGCCCAGCGGGTGCAGGCCAACACGCTCGAGCAGCTGCCGCTGTTGCTGGCGCCGCTGTGGATGTGCGGGTGGTTCCTGGGCGACGCCTGGGCCGCGGGGGGCGGCGCGTTGTGGTGCATCGGCCGCATCATGTACGCGCTCGCTTACTACAAGGATCCGCTCAAGCGCGAGGCCGGCTACGTCACCAGCCTGGCTGCGTGTTGCCTCCTGATGGCCGGTACCGGGGTCGGACTTTTATTGCATTAATGCCAAAAAGATGCAATGAAGCATCGACAAATGGCGGAATTCGCAATAAGCTATCCGGTCAAGATGTTTTAATTGGGAAACTTGCAAACGCTGTCAGGGATGCAAAACAAATCGTCGGACGCAACCTCAGCCAATGTCAAGAAGGAGAACAATATGCTGTTTCTGAAGAGTACCGCTGTCACCAAAGCGCCCGGAATCTACGAACTGGACATCGCGGCCAAGCCGCCAGGCAAGACTTTCGGCATTTTCATGGCGACCGATCCGGACCATCCGCCGACCGAGGTGCTGACCGCGCTGGCCGCGCTCGGGTTCCAGAATACCTATCGCCAAGGCTACACCCACAAGGACAAGGGCAAAGTGCTCGACATGCACTTCCAGAAGAATGGCACCGACCTGTTCAACGGCTGGAAAACCGAAGAGTGCGCAAGCAACATGGCCGCCATCGAAACGCTGTTTTCCGGCATCGGATTGACCATCACGCCGCGCGTGATGTCGCTGGCCGAAGCCTACGCCTGAGTCTGCCTTCGCAGGCTCAGGCCTGCACCTCGATGTGATACAGCGCCCACGGGCATTCGGAAAACCGCTCGGCGTCGATCATCGCCCATAGCGGCCCCAATCCGCCCAGCGGCATCGCCTTTCCGTCGTACTCGAGTCGGCCGGATGGCGAAGGCGGGCAGCTTGACCAAGGTCGTGAAATCGAAGGTAAACGCGCGGTCGAAGCGGATTTTGTGCTTGTGCATCATCTGGTCGAGCGCCGGGCCGGCGCCGGCCAGCGCGGCCGCCCCGAGGAATTGGCGTTTGTTCATGGGGTGCTCCGGCGTGTGGCATGATTGCCATCGTAGCGTCTCATTCTGATTCATGGACTTGTTCACATCAAGCAAAATACTGACGCCGATTCCCTTGCCGGACGGCGAGCTGTCGTTCCTCGCGCAGCTCGAGCTCGCGTTGTCCAACGAAAAGGTGCTGGCGCGCCTGATCGAAGAGACCGACTGGCGCAGCGAAACCATCACGTTATGGGGCAAGCAGTACCAGCAGCCGCGGCTGACCGCCTGGCATGGCGACGCCGCCTATGCGTATTCCGGACTGAAGCTCGAGCCGCAGCCGTTCAGCTCCCTGCAACAGGAAATCCGCGCAGCGGCAGAGGCGGCCAGCGGACGGCGCTTCAACAGCGTGCTGCTGAACTACTATCGCGACGGGCGCGACAGCATGGGCATGCACAGCGATAACGAACCAGAGCTCGGGCGGGAGCCGGCCATCGCCTCGGTCAGTTTCGGCGCCGCGCGCACCTTCATACTGCAACACAAACGCAGCAAGGAGCGGCTGAAGATTGCCCTGACCGACGGCAGCATGCTGTTGATGGGTGGAAGTCTTCAGGAAAACTGGCAGCACGGAATCAACAAGACAGCAAGAAAGGTTGGGCCACGAATCAATCTAACGTTCAGGTTGATTGCCTAACTTCGTCTAATGTCGCGCTATCGATCCATGCATATAAGTGAATCGCTGGTCAGTAAGGCGGGCGTGCGCTTACATCTCATTACATTTCTTACCTAAATACTACGGACTTGCAACTTTCACGATGTTATCTTGGCCACCTCGCAATTCATTGTGAATTGTGGGCCAGACGATTAACTTCATCAAAGGATTCCACATGAAAAAGCTTATTTTTGCAATGATCGCCGCCGCAAGCGCAATGGGTTCGGCCCAGGCCGCAGCTCCGGGTCCTTATGTCGGCGTCGGTATCGCCAGCGCCGACCACAGCTACAAGCTGTCCGGCACCACCAATGGCAGCACCGACGGCTACAAGGCGGGCGGCAAGATCTTTGGCGGCTACGAGTTCGACCAGACCTTCGGCGTCGAGACCGGCTACACGGACTTCCGCAAGTCGACCTACAACTACACGCTGGGCAATGTTCCCGGCCGCGCAGAGTCGGACGGCCATTCGTTCTACGTCGCCGGCAAGGCAACCGCACCGATCAACGAGAAAGTCGCGATCTTCGGCAAAGTCGGCGTGGCGAACAACAAGTCGAAGATGAGCAGCACCACCCCTGCCTTCAACCGTAGCGAGAGCAAGAACGAACTGTACGCTGGCGTCGGCGCGCAGTACAACCTGAACCAGAAAGTTGCGCTGACCGCCGAATACGAGCGTTATGGCAAGAGCAAGGATTTCGGCGCCAAAGCCGACGTCTTCACGGTTGCGGCGAAATACGCATTCTGATGATGGCGTGAGCGGGGCGGCATTGCGGCCCCGCGTTGCGCATCGAGTACAAAAAAAAGGTTCTTCACGGATTACCGGGAAGAAGCACTGGGGTCAGGTCTGACATTCGGACAAATGTCACAAAATTGCTCCGGCCTATAGGGCAACATTGTGAAAAATGTCCGAGTGTCAGACCTGACCCCGGAATTGAAAAGTTGGCGCAAAAAAAGAGCCCGGTTTGAACTGACCCCGTAGAGTTGGACGGTTTTGTTTGCCAGGCAGCTAAGGGCTGAGTTCTGTATTGCACGGGACTCAGCCCTTTTAGCTTCATTTTGATGTGCTCATGATTGCAATAGTGAATGTACTGCTTGATGCAGGCCTGGCGCCTCGCCGAACCCGGAAACGTGGTCGGTGAGCAGCGTGCTGCCGCGCTCCAGCAGGCGCACGGTGAAGAAAAACGTCCCTCCGGGAACCCGGTTGTGGCGGTAATCGGTCATCGGCGCAGTGTGCCTGGTTGATCGTCGGTTCATGCCGAATCGCGCAAACAAGAGGCTCTTTCAAAGCGACCTCATCAGCGGTAAATAGTACCCAGCGTTGCGCCCGCGCGCGGCACGATTGAAGCGGCGCGCTCATGAAAAAAGCTCCCCGGGGGGAGCTTTCGGTAGTGCGGCCGGTCCGGCTCAGACCGTGAGCGGCTTGTAGCGGATGCGTTTCGGCTTGGCGCCTTCTTCGCCCAGGCGCTTTTTCTTGTCCGCTTCGTATTCCTGGTAATTGCCGTCGAAGAAGGACACTTGCGAATTGCCTTCGAAGGCCAGGATATGGGTCGCGATACGGTCGAGGAACCAGCGATCGTGCGAGATCACCATCACGCTGCCGGCGAATTCCAGCAACGCATCTTCCAGCGCGCGCAGGGTTTCCACGTCGAGGTCGTTGGACGGCTCATCGAGCAGCAGGACGTTGCCGCCCTGCAGCAGCGTCTTCGCCAGATGCAGGCGGCCGCGTTCGCCGCCGGACAGGTTGCCGACGATCTTCTGCTGGTCCGAGCCCTTGAAGTTGAAGCGGCCGAGGTAGGCGCGCGACGGCATGTCGAAGCGGCCGACGGTCAGCATGTCGGCGCCGCCGGAGACGTCGTCGAACACGGTCTTGCCGTTGGCCAGGTCGTCGCGGTTCTGGTCGACGATCGACACGCGCGCGGTCTGGCCGATGGCGACTTCGCCGCTGTCGGGCTGCTCTTTACCGGTGATCATCTTGAACAAGGTCGACTTGCCGGCGCCGTTCGGGCCGATGATGCCGACGATCGCGCCGGGCGGCACGATGAACGACAGGTTGTCGATCAGCAGGCGGTCGCCGAAGGCTTTCGAGACGTTCTTGAATTCGATCACATCGTTACCGAGGCGTTCCGCGACCGGGATGAAAATCTCCGAGGTCTCGTTGCGCTTCTGGTATTCGTGCTCGGACAGCTCGTTGAAGCGGGCCAGGCGCGCCTTGCTCTTGGCCTGGCGGCCCTTCGGATTCTGGCGCACCCATTCGAGTTCCTTCGCGATGGTTTTCTGGCGCGACGACTCGGTGGCCTCTTCCTGTTTGAGGCGGTTGCCCTTCTGTTCGAGCCACGAGCTGTAGTTGCCTTTCCACGGGATGCCATGGCCGCGGTCCAGTTCCAGGATCCACTCGGCGGCGTTGTCGAGGAAGTAGCGGTCGTGGGTGATGCCGACCACGGTGCCGGGGAAGCGCAGCAGGAACTGCTCGAGCCAGTCGACCGATTCGGCGTCCAGGTGGTTGGTCGGCTCGTCGAGCAGCAGCATGTCGGGCTTCGACAGCAGCAGGCGGCACAGCGCCACGCGGCGCTTCTCGCCGCCGGACAGGATGCCGATTTTCGCATCCCACGGCGGCAGGCGCAGCGCGTCGGCGGCCATTTCCAGCTGCAGGTTCAGGTTGCCGCCGTCGGAAGTCGAGATGATCGCTTCGAGGCGCGCCTGCTCGGTGGCGAGCGCATCGAAGTCGGCGTCCTCGTCGGCGTAGGCGGCGTAGACGGCCTCCAGCTTGGCTTGCGCCTCGAACACTTCGCCCAGGCCAGATTCGACGATCTGGCGCACGGTCTGGTCCGGGTCGAGCTCCGGTTCCTGGGGCAGGTAACCGATGTTCAGGCCCGGCATTGGGACGGCGTCGCCCTGGATGTCGGTATCGATGCCTGCCATAATTTTCAGCAAAGTCGATTTGCCGGAGCCGTTCAGGCCCAGCACGCCGATCTTAGCGCCGGGAAAGAACGACAGCGAAATGTCTTTCAGGATCTGGCGTTTAGGCGGGACGATTTTGCCCACGCGGTTCATGGTATAGACGTAATTTGCCATTGAAGGGATCTCAGGGTGTNNGGGTCAGACCTGGGTCAGACCGGGGCCAGACTTAGGTCTGACCCCGGTATCAGGTTTGGCGGTTGCGCCACAGGCCTTCGGCGGCGTACAGGGCGAGCGCGCTCCAGATCAGCAGGAATCCGACCGCACGCTCCGCACTGAAGGCTTCGTGGAACAGCCATACGCCCAGCAGGAACTGGATCGTCGGGGAGATGTATTGCAACAGCCCCAGCACCGACAGCGGGATCTTGCGCGCGCCCGACGCAAACAGCAGCAGCGGAATCGCGGTGATCGGCCCGGCCGCAACCAGCAGCCAGCGCGTGCCGTCGGAACCACTGTTGATGAAGGTGTTGTCGCCATGCAGGCTGAGCCAGATGACGTAGCCCAGCGCGAGCGGAAACAACACCATCGTCTCGAATGACAGCCCTTCGAGCGCTCCGAGCGCGGCGGTCTTGCGCATCAGCCCGTACGCGCCGAAGGTGCCGGCCAGGATCAGCGCGATCCACGGCACCGTGCCGGCCTGCCAGGTCAGCCACGCGACGCCCAGCGCGGCAATGGCGATCGCGGCCCATTGGCTCACCCGCAGGCGTTCCTTGAGCAACAGGTAGCCGAACATGATGTTGACCAGCGGATTGATGAAGTAGCCCAGGCTCGCTTCGATCACGTGGCCATTGTTGACCGCCCAGATGTACACCAGCCAGTTGGCGCTGAGCAGGAAGGCGCTGGCGACGAAGCTGCCGATCACGCGCGGCTGGCGCAGCACCGCCGGCAGCCATTTCCACTGGCGCCGCACGCTCAGCACGATGGCCAGGAACAGCAGCGACCAGAGCACCCGGTGCGCCAGGATCTGGCTTGGCGGCACCTCGTTGAGCGCATGGAAATACAGGGGGAACAGCCCCCAGCAGAGAAACGCCAGGGTTGCATTGATGATGCCGGTGCGCATGGGGGACGATCAGATTTTTTCTAAGCGGACATTATCCCCCAATTGCCCCGGCGCCGCTCAGCACGGCGCAGCGCCTACTTGCCCACCGCGAACAGGATCGCGTTGTTGATCGCGTACACCAGCCCGTCTGCGCCGATCGCGGTCGGCGTGTACGATTCGCCCAGCCCGCTGGTCAGGCGGATCTTCTGGCTCAGCGTATTGGTGGCCAGGTCCCAGCGGTACAGGTAGCCGTCTTCGCTGTTGACCAGGATCGATCTGGTGAACGGGTCGACCGCGGCGGTGTTGATGCACCACTCGGTGACGCCGCCCGGGAAGTTGGGGTCGGGCGTCGGCCCGAGGACGGTCAGCACTTCCTTCATCACCGCCACGGCGGGAGTAATCATGTCGGCCTGGGTGCTGTTCGGGTCGAGTACGGCGATGCGGTTTTTCGAGTCGCCGCTGCCGGAACGCCCGTAGTTGTTGTACTTCGTCATCACCAGGTAGGCCGAGCTGCCGGCATAGCCCGGCACCAGCGCGGCCGGCACCACCGACGCCGTGTCGTCCCAGCCGAACGAACCGGGGGGTTTCGACTGGGCCAGGGTGGCGTCGAAATGCAGCAGCCAGCCGCGCGAGTTGTGCTCGCCCTGCACGCTTTCGAGCACGCCGAAGTAGACGTCGCCGTCCGGCCCCACCATCGGCGAGGCGGTGCTGTCCTCGCTGACCCTGGCGGGCTGCCGGGTGGCCGGGTCGATCAGGGTGGTCTTGCCCTTGGTCGCCAGCGTGGTGCTGTCGAGCGCCAGCAGGCGCCCTTCGATGCCGCTGCCCTTGACCGCGACGTACACCGTGTTCTGGTCGGCCGAGATGGCCGGCGCGCTGCCCATCGCCGGCAGGGTCATGGCGGCGTCGCCGGCCGCGGCGGCGGCCGCCACCCAGCTGCCGCTGCCGTCGGCGCCGACGCGGGCGATGCCGCTCACCAGCCCGGCCGGATTGGTCCCGGTGGTGACGTAGCCGAAGAACAGGTTGCCCTGGTTGTCGGCCGTGATCGGCGTGTTGATGAATACGCCGGCGTCGAACGCGGCCTGGGCGGCGCTGTAGGCGGCCTTGCCGTAGAACACGAAGTTGTTGGTGAGCGCGCTGGCCGAATCGGCGTCGTCGCGGTAGAACACCTTGCCGCCGGCGCCCGGCATCACCACCCGGTTGCCCTTGGTCAGCGTGACGTTGTAGGGCGGCGTCCAGTTGTGCGCGGGCAGCACGTAATCGCTGTCCATGCTCCACGCCAGCGCGCCGTTGCCGCCGCTCCGCGCTTCAACCCGGAACCGTTTCTCCACCCCGCGCTTGACCGGTATCAGCACCGTATTCTTCGAGGTGATCACCGGCGAGCCGTAATGCACCAGCAGGTAGCCCTGGGGGCTGTATTGCGGCGCGAGGTCGACCGGGGTCTGCCACACGATGCGCGTGAGGTCCTGGGTCTGGATGGCGGACAGGGCCGAATGCTGGGCGTCGCCGCCATAGCTGAGCCAGGCCGGCCCGTTGACCGCCGGCGCCGGGGGCGGAATCGGAACCGGCGCCGGGACCGGGGTACCGCCGCCGCCGCTGCAGGCGATGATCGACGCGCCCAGGATCAGCGCCAACGCCGTGGCCGACGCCAGCCGCGTCTTGTTGTTTGTCGCGATGCGATGCATTGAATGCTCCATCTTCAGGTTGGTATTGGCCGCTCATCCGGTGTATCGCTGAGCTTGCGTTGGCAAGGTTGCGCCGATCCTGGAAAAAGTTCAAGTTCGTCACAGCGCTGGGCTACACTAGCGCCTGGCCCGATCCAAGTTTCCAATGATAAACGTTGTCTTGCGCTGTTTCATGCTGATGGTTGCTGCGTGCCTGTCCGCCGGCAACGGCGGCAGCGCCACGCCGCCCGGCCCCCGAACCCCCTATCCGATCCTGTTCGTCACCCAGGTGCCGCCGCACACCGACGACGCGACGCGCCTGTCGGCCTTCGCCAACCACCAGGGCGGGGTGGCGCAGGCGCCGCGCGGCGGCGACCTGATGCTGCGCTACCCGGACGGCGCACTGCGCAACCTGACCCGCGAAGCGGGCTTCGGTAACGCCGTCGCCGTGCGCGAGCCGGCCGTGCACTGGAGCGGCGGGAGGGCGATGTTCAGCATGGTGGTGGGCGCGGCCCCGGTCTGGCAACTGTACGAGGTGCGCGGCCTGGGCAAGGGCGAGCGCGCCGCGGTCGCCAAAGTGGCCGGCCAGCCGGCCGGCTACAACAACATCTCGCCGCTGTACGGCAGCGACGGCCAGGTGCTGTTTACCTCGGACCGGCCGCGCAGCGGCGGCGCGCACCTGTATCCGCAGCTCGACGAATACGAGGCGACCCCGACCGTGACGGGGATCTGGCGGCTCGATCCGGCCAGCGGCGCGCTGCGCATCGTCAACCATGCGCCGAGCGGCGCCTTCACCCCTATCCTCGACAGTTTCGGGCGGGTGCTGTTTACCCGCTGGGACCACCAGCAGCAGGACCAGCTGGCCGAGCGCGACCGCAACGCCTTGAACAACGGCGTCGCCTTGCCGTTCCGCTCGTTCAACTACGCCGGCGAGGATGCGCGCGCGCCGGCGCTCGACTCGCGCGCGGAACCGTTTCCCGAGTCGCGCGGCGGCAGCCGCGGGCCGTACGGCGAGGTCAGCGCGTTCGCCACCAATTTCTTCGCGATCTGGCAGATGAACGAGGACGGCAGCGGCGAGGAAACCCTGAACCACGTCGGCCAGCACGAACTGGCGTTCGGCTTCCTGACGCCGAGCTTTCGCGACGATCCGAATCTGTCGAACCGGACCGTGCCGGGCAACCACGCCAACCGCCTCGCCATCCGGCGCGAGGGCGGGCTATTCCACCTGCGCGAGGATCCGCGCCGCCGCGGCAGCTACCTGGCCACCGCGGCGCGCGAATCCGGCGCGTTCAGCACCGGGCCGCTGGTCAGGCTGTCCGGTTCGCCGGCACTGAACGGCGACCAGATGCGGGTCAGCGCGCTGACCGCGTTCGACGCGGGCGATGCGCTGGCGGGCGGGCGCTACCGCAATCCGCTGCCGCTGTCGGACGGCACGCTGGTGGCCAGCCATACCACCAGCGTGCGCGCGCCGGAGCCGGGCGCCGTGCTGGCCAACCTGCGCCTGCGCGTGCTGGCGCGCGACCAGGCCAGCGGCGTGTACCGCGCCGGCGCGCCGCTCACGGCGGGCCTGCGCGCTTCGGCGCAGTCCTTCAGCGGCGAACTGTGGGAGCTCGATGCGGTGGAACTGCGTCCGCGCGCGCTGCCGCCGCGCGTCGCGGCCGGCCTGGAAGCGCCGGAACGCGCGGTGCTGCGCGAGGAACGGGTCAGCGAGGCGGCGCTGCGGGCCTGGCTGGTCAAGCGCGACCTGGCGCTGATCGTCACGCGCGACCAGACCAGCCGAGATCGGGCAGACTTGCAACAACCGTTCAATTTGCAAGTTCCGGGCGGGGTCAGGACGCTGTCGACAAGCACGCCGGGCGGCAGGGTCTACGACATCGCGCATTTCCAGATTTTCCAGGGCGACCAGGTGCGCGCCTATCCGGGCCGCCCCGGGCGCCGCGTGATCGCCCAGCCGCTGCACGATGCCGGCCCGGCCAACCCTGCCAACCCGCAGGGGCCGGCCGGCAGCGTGCGGATCGCCGCCGATGGGTCCACCGCGGCGTTCGTGCCGGCGCGGCGCGCGCTGACCTGGCAGACCACCGACCGTGCCGGCAGCGCGATCGTGCGGGAACGAAACTGGATCACGTTCCAGGCCGGCGAGATGCGCACCTGCGCGTCCTGCCACGGAACCAACACCGCCAACCAGGCCGGGCTGGCGGCGCCGCTGAACAAGCCGCAGGCCTTGCGCGACCTGCTGAATCACTGGAAGACGTTGCCACAATAGAGGGTGTTTATTTTGAAACGAATTGTCCTTGCAATTTTCATGTGCGTAAACTATTGTGCAACGCACCAAAACAACAATATGGTGCAATCTTGACCTCAGAACACAAAAAAAGCAGCCTGGCAGCGCTGACCCTGGCCGCGGTCGGCATCGTTTACGGCGATATCGGCACCAGCCCCCTTTACACCCTCAAGACCATTTTCGACCCGGAGCACGGGCTCGCGCTGAACACCTTCAACCTGGTCGGCATCGTGTCCCTGATTTTCTGGGGACTGACCATGATCGTGTCGCTCAAGTACGTCAGCCTGGTGCTGCGCGCCGACAATCGGGGCGAGGGCGGTGTGATGGCGCTGATGGCGCTGGCGCTCAACTCGGTCACCAAGGGGTCGCGCTGGTATGTGCCACTGATGATGATCGGCGTGTTCGGCGCCACCATGTTCTACGGCGACAGCGTGATCACGCCGGCCATTTCGGTGCTCGGCGCGATCGAGGGCCTGGAAGTGGCCGCCCCCGGCATGAGTCAATACGTGGTGCCGCTCACGATCATCGTGCTGGTCGCACTGTACGCGGTGCAAAAGCGCGGCACCGCCGGCATCGGCCGCTGGTTCGGCCCGATCATGATGGTCTGGTTCGCCGCGCTGGCGGTGATGGGCTTGATCAATATCGTCAAGGCGCCCGAGATCCTCGCCGCGCTCAATCCGCTGCACGCGTTCGCGTTCATGCTGCAGAATCGCTTCATCGCCTTCGTTGCGCTGGGCGCGGTGGTGCTGGCGTTTACCGGCGCCGAAGCGCTATACGCAGACATGGGCCACTTCGGCAAGAAACCGATCCGCGCGGCCTGGTTCCTGATCGTATTCCCGGCGCTGGCGCTCAATTACCTGGGGCAGGGCGGCCTGCTGATCACCCATCCCGAGGCGGTCTCGAATCCGTTCTACAACCAGTTGGGCAGCTGGAGCATCTACCCGCTGGTGGTGCTGTCGACCATGGCGGCGGTGATCGCCTCGCAGGCCACCATCTCCGGCACCTTCTCGATGACCAAGCAGGCCATTGCGCTCGGGCTGCTGCCGCGCATGCGCGTGCTGCACACCTCGGCAAGCGAGATTGGCCAGATCTACATCCCGGCGGTCAACTGGCTGCAGCTGATCGTGGTGCTGATCGCAGTGATCGGTTTCGGCTCATCCGACAAGCTGGCCGGCGCCTACGGGATCGCGGTGACCGCGACCATGCTGGCCACCACCATCCTGACCTTCTTCGTGACGCGCTACCGCTGGCACCTGCCGCTGGCGCTGTGCTTCGGCGCCACCGGCTTTTTCATCATCATGGACATCATGCTGTTCTCGGCCAGCACGCTGAAGCTGTTCCACGGCGGCTGGTTCCCGCTGCTGCTTGGCGCGGTCCTGTTTACCATAATGCTGACCTGGAAGCGCGGGCGCGAGCTGGTGTTCGAAAACCTGCAGAAGCATGCGATTCCGCTCGAAGACTTCCTGCAGTCGCTGTTCGTCGCCCCGCCCACGCGGGTGTTCGGCACCGCGATCTTCCTGCGCGGCGAAAGCGACGGCGTGCCGCACGCGCTGCTGCACAACCTGTCGCACAACAAGGTGCTGCACGAGCGCGTGGTGTTCCTGACGGTGCACATGCGCGAGGTGCCGTGGGTTCCGCTGAGCGAGCAGGTGTCGGTGCTGGAGCTGGGCCACAACTGCTTCCAGCTGAATATCCATTACGGNNTTCGAGATGATGGAGACCTCGTTCTTCATCGCGCGCCAGACCGTGATCTCGGCCCCGGGCGGCGGCATGGCGCCGTGGCGCGAGCACCTGTACGTGGCGATGTCGCGCAATGCGCGCGGCGCCGCCGACTACTACCAGATCCCGCCCAACCGCGTCATCGAACTGGGTACGCAAGTCGAGATCTGATACAAACTAATACAACTTTCCGACAGTTTGGCGGAGGATGACGCGCGTCTTCCTCTGCTAAACTCCGGGCACTCTATTTACCGTCAAGGACCACCATGAAATTGAAGCTTCCACTGATCGCCGCCTTCGTAGCCGTAGTTGGACTGACCGCATGCGGCGGCGGATCGGGCGGCGCCAGCACGGTCGTCGTCAGCAGCCCCGCGGCCCTGACCAAGACCGATGCCGTGGTCGGCACCGGCGCCGATGCGGTGGCCGGCAGCACGGTGCGCGTGAACTACACCGGTTGGCTGTACGACTCGTCCAAGGCCGACTTCAAGGGCGCCCAGTTCGACAGCTCGGTCGGCAAGACGCCGCTCGAATTCAGGCTCGGCACCGGTTCGGTGATTCCCGGTTTCGACCAGGGCGTGACCGGCATGAAGGTGGGCGGCAAGCGCGTGGTGCTGATTCCGAGCAGCCTCGGATACGGCTCGGGCGGCTCGGGCTCCAGCATTCCGCCCAATTCCGGCCTGGTGTTCGAAGTCGAGCTGCTCAGCTCGCTCTAAGGACCGGCTTCACTCCCTCTAGTCGCGCGGACGGACTTCGCGTCCGGTCATGCGCGCGAGGATGTCGTCGCGGTCGATGAACTGGTGCTTGATCACGGCCAGCAGGTGCAGGCCGACCAGGTAGATGATCACCCAGGCCGTCCAGCCGTGCAGCACCTCCAGCCGCTCATGCCAGATCTCGGACTTGACAAGCGGGCTCGGAATCTGGACCCAGTCGAAAACCCCGAACGGGCGCCCGGCGGTCCACTGGATCAGCGGGCCGCTCACCACCATCACCACGATCGCGACCAGCATCAGCGCGTGCACCACGCGCGAGAGCTTTTCCAGCGCCGGCTTTTGGGGCAGCGCCAGCGGCGAAGTCGAACGCAGGCGCCACCCCACCCGGAACAGCAGGAACAGGATCGCGATGGTGCCGATGGCGATGTGCAGCGAGCGGAAGTAGGTTCGCTCGGCGCCGCGCGGCAGGCCCTCGAAGTACAGCCCAATCCCCAGCAGGAGCAGCACGAACAGCGCGCCGATCCAGTGGTTGAGTCGGGAAACGGCGCCGTAGGTTGTGGGCGTATCGCGGATCGTCATGGNNCACTGCGCCGCCCGCGTCGGTCGCGCAGCAGCTTCCGATCAGCGCAGCATGTCGATGTGCAGGATGCCGTCTTCGTCATACGGCGCGCCGATGGTCGCGAAGCCGAAGCTGGCATAGAAGGACTCGAGGCGCTGCTGCGCGCCGATCCTGATGCGGTGGCCCGGGTGCTGGCGTTCGGCATGCAGGATGCCTTGTTCGACCAGCTCGCGTCCAAGGCCGGAACCGCGCGCCGCCTGCGTGGTGAGCACGCGGCCAAGCGACATCTCGGTGTACTTCGCGCCGGGCGCCAGGCAGCGCAGGTAGCCGGCCAGCTGGCGCCGGCCCTCGATGCTGCGCCAGCCGAGCAGGTGGTGCGCTTCGAGGTCGAGGCCGTCGAAGTCGTTGTACAGGCACTGCTGTTCGAGCACGAATACATGCTGGCGCTGCGCCAGCACTTGGTACAGCTCGTGGTTGGAAAGTCCGGCGAAACTGCGCCACTGCCATTCTGTCATCGTGAGTCCTGGATTGCTTATGCCGCCGTCTCGAAACCTTCGAGCACGTTGACGACGTTGATGCCGATTTCGGCCACCGCGTAGCCGCCTTCGAGCACGAATACGGTGGGCAGCCCGAGGTGGGCGATGCGCTCGCCGATGCGCAGGAAGTCCGCGCTTTGCAGCGCGAAGTGCGACAGCGGATCGCCGGCGAAGGTGTCGACCCCGAGCGAGACCACCAGCGACTCGGCGCCGAACGCCGCCAGCTTGATGCACGCCGTCTCGAGCGCGGCGAACCATTGGGCCGGGGTCGATCCGGCCGGCAGCGGCAGGTTCATGTTGCAGCCCAGGCCCGCGCCTTCGCCGGTTTCGTCGGCGTGCCCGAGGTAGAACGGGAATTCGGTGCGCGGGTCGGCGTGGATCGAGGCGAACAGCACGTCGCCGCGGCCGTAGAAAATGCTCTGGGTGCCATTGCCGTGGTGGTAGTCGATGTCGAGGATGCCGACCTTGTGCGCGCCGTCGTCGAGCAGGTGCTGGGCCGCCAGCGCGGCGTTGTTCAGGAAGCAGTAGCCGCCGAAGAAATCGGCGCCGGCGTGGTGGCCGGGCGGGCGCGTCAGCGCGAAGGTGCCGCGCTCGCCCAGGCGCAGCGCATGCGCCGCATTGACGGCGCAGTCGGCGCCGGTCTTGGCGGCGATCCAGGTGCCGGCGGTCAGCGGGGTGCCGCTGTCCATCGAATACAGTCCCATGCGNNGGCGTTGGCCGGGTCCAGCGCGAGCCAGTCGTTCCAGGCGCTGCGCAGGAAGTGCAGGTAGCGCGGCGTATGGATCCGTTCCAGCGACACCAGCGGCACGCCATGCGGCGTGACGATCTTGCCCAGGCCGCGGCGGGCGAATTCGGCCACCACCATGTCGGCCCGTTCGGGCTTTTCGAAGCAGGGCGTCATCTCGCCGCGGAACATCTCGTAACGGCCGCGGTGTTGCGCGTGGTGTTCGTTATAGAAGGTGAGCACGGGTTCCTCGCCGGTTGTCAGTCACCGCACAGTGTACTGCTGTTGTAGGCGGCGACGAAATCGTCGAAGCCGGGACCCGGCGCCTGTTCGATCGCGGCCTGCTCGGCCAGCGACGCGGCGGCCATTTCGTCGAACATGCCCGCTTCGGCCGGCATCAGCGCGCTCTCGCGGAAGTAGGCGGCGTGCAGCTCGCTCTGGCGCAGGCCGAACGCGGCCGAGGAGCCGATCGCGCGCACTTCCTCGAGCACGCGCGCCGACGGCGTCAGCGCCGGATTGCCGATCTTGGCCTGCTGCGCGGCCAGCGAGGCGGCATGCACGCCGCCTTCGTTGTGCTGGTCGTCGAGCAGCGCGGCGACCGGGCGGATCCGCTCGATCAGTTCATTCGCCCAGGCCTGCAGTCCGACTTCCTCGCCGGCGCGCGTCAGGGCCAGGCCCGGACGCCGGCCTTCCTTCACGGTGCGCGCGAAATTGCGCGCGTGGACCGCGCTTTCGACCATGTTGATCGCGGGGCTCTCGTCGAGCGCGCAGAACAGCAGGAAGGCGTCGAGGAAGCGGCCGGTCTCGAGGCTGATGCCGACCGGCTCGAACGGGTCGACGTCCAGGCAGCGCACCTCGATGTACTGCACGCCGCGCTTGCACAACGCCTGGATCGGCCGCTCGCCGGTGCGGATCACGCGCTTGGGGCGGATCGTCGAATAGTATTCATTCTCGATCTGCAGCACGTTGGTCGACAGCTGGATCCATTCGCCGTCCTTCTTGGTGCCGAGCGCCTGGTACGGCGGATACGGGCGATTGACCGCGTCCATCAGCGTGGTGACGTAGCTTTCCAGGCTGTTCTCGTGCGGCGTCAGTCCCGATTGCGCGTCGTTCTGGTATCCCAGGTCGCTCATGCGCAGGCTGGTCGCGTACGGCAGGTACAGGGTGTCGTCGGACAGCGTCTCCAGCTTGTGCTGGCGCCCGCGCAGGAAGTCGGTCGACAGCGCCGGCGAGGCGCCGAACAGGTACATCAACAGCCAGCTGTAGCGGCGGAAGTTGCGGATCAGCGCGATGTAGCTTTCGGACTGGAAGTCGCGCAGCGCCATGCGGCGCTCCTCGACGATGCCGGCGTCGGCCGCCAGCAATGGCCACAGCTGTTCCGACAGCGAGTAGTTGTAGTGGATGCCGGCGATGCACTGCATCGCCTTCCCGTAGCGCAGCGCCAGGCCGCGCCGGTACACGTGCTTGAGCATGCCGATGTTGGAGGTGCCGTAGTTGGCGATCTCGATCTCCGCTTCGCCCGGCAGCTCGCACGGCATCGATTCGCTCCACAGCATTTCGTCGCCCAGCTTGGCGTAAGCGTAGCGGTGGATCGCGTCGAGCTTGTGCAAGGTGAGGCCGATGTCATGCTCGGCCGGCGTGATGAACTCGAGCAGCGCTTCGGCGTAGTCGGTAGTAATCTGCGGGTGGGTCAGGGCCGAACCGAGTTGCGCCGGATGCGGCGTGCGCGCCAGCTTTCCGTGCCGGTCGACGCGCAGCGTTTCTCTCTCGATGCCGCGCAGGCCCTGGCCAAGCAGGGCGCGGTGCGCATCGTCGTCCAGCAGGGCCAGGCGGCGGGTCAGTTGGTTCGACACGGGTAGATCCTTTCTTGTACTGCTCGATTGGTAATTCGTGCAGAGAGTAACCGAAAAACGCCATCTTTGCCGGAGCCGGGCCAAAACCCGGGGCCCCCGGCGGCTATCCCGCCGCCTGCGTTTTAGGCGCCCCCGGAGCGTTGCGCGCGAGCGACCGGATCCAGCGCTCGACCTGCTGCTCGAGCAGCGCCAGCGGCAATGCCCCGTTGTCCAGCACCGCCGCGTGGAAGCGCCGCAGGTCGAACCTGTCGCCCAGCGCGGCTTGCGCCTTTTCGCGCAGCGCCTTGATCTTCAGCTGGCCGATCTTGTAGCCGAGCGCCTGGCCCGGCGCGGCGATGTAGCGGTCGACCTCGACCTCGTTGTCGGAGGCCGGGTTGGCGGTGTTGGCGGCCAGGTAGTCGAGCGCCTGCTGGCGGCTCCAGCCGAGAGAATGGATGCCGGTATCGGCCACCAGCCGGGCCGCGCGCAGCAGCTCCGAGTTGAGCTGGCCGAACGCAGAGAACGGATCGGCGAAGAACCCCAGTTCCGGGCCCAGGCTTTCAGCGTACAGCGCCCAGCCCTCGCCGAACGCGGGGTACCAGCCGTAGCGCCGGAACTCGGGCAGGTCGGCCAGTTCGTGGGCGCGCGCGACCTGCACGTGGTGGCCGGGCACGCCCTCGTGCAGGGCCAGCGTTTCGATCTCCCACAGGGGGCGCGTGCCGAGCCGCGTGGTGTTGATCACCAGCGCGGCGGGGCGGCCGCTCGCCGCCGCTTGGTAGTAGGCCGCGCCCTGGTTCTCGGCGCCGGTCTCCTGCGCCGGCTTGACGCCCAGCGGCTCGGCCGGCACGCTGGCAAACAGCTGCGGCAAGCCGGCGCTGGCGCGCACCACCAGCTTGCGGTAGCGCTCCAGCAGCTGTTCCGGGGAGCTGTAGAACAGGCGCGGGTCGCTGTTGGCGAAAGCGGCGAATTGGCGGAACGAGCCGCGAAATCCGGTGCGGGCGATCGCCGCGCGCATCGCGCCGCGGATCCGGGCCACTTCCTGCAGGCCGAGCGCGTGGACCGCTGCCGCAGTCATGTCGGCGCCTGCGCCGGTGGCGAGCGCGAACTGGTAGTACTCCGCCCCGCCGGGAAGGCTGGATGCGGCGATGGTGTCGCGCGCGGCCGGCAGGTATTCGGTGCGCACGAACTCCTCGAGCTTTTGCAGCGCCGGCGCGGCCTTGTTGCGCAATGCGGCGGGGCCGGCGGCGGCAAGTTCGTCGCGCACCGGTTTGGCGATGGCGCCCGGGATTTCACGGAACGGCAGGCCGAGCGCGCCGCCGGGCAGCGTTTCGCGCAGTTGCCGCAGCATGGCCGGCACCGCCCGCACGGCTGCCTTAGGCGCGACCCAGCCGCTGCGCATCGATTCGCGCATCTGCTCGATCAGGCCGTCGATGTGGGCCGGCAGCGCGTCGATGCGCGCCAGGTAGTTGCGGTAGTCGGTCTCGGTGGCGAACGGCATCTGCGCGACCAGCCGCGGGAAGCTCAGGTGGATGCCGTCCTGCGCGCTGAGCGGCTGCAGGATGTAGGGGTAGAAGCCGGCCGCTTTCAGGCTGCGCTCCTTCTGTTCGACGAACAGGTCGTACGACAGCCGGTCCTGGCCGGCCAGGCGCTCGCGTTCGATCAGGCGGGCCTGTTCGAGCATCTTGCGGTCGTGGGCGGTGGCGGCGCGGCTGGCGGCGAGCGAGGTGTCGGACAGCGCGGCGTCGTAGCGGTAGTCGCCGACGGTGGTGGCCAGCTCCGGCTGGTTCTGCAGGCGCCATTGCCAGTCGGAGGCGAACAATGCGCGCGCCTGCTGGTCCGCGCTGTCCGACGCCCAGGCTGCCCCGGGCGCGAACATGAAAACACAGATGGCGAACAGTCTACGCATGCACGGCTCCAGTGGCGGATGGCCATTTTAGCAAAACCGGCGCTGGCGGCGCGTTCGCCATGATGGCTACACCGGCTTGGGCGACGTCAACCGAACCGGGGTCTGAGCCCTCCGGTGACGCGCTCGATGCCGGACAGGTCGCGCCAGCTTTGCACTTGCTCGTACCCTTGCGCGGCCAGCAGTTGGCGCACCTGCGCGGCCTGGTCGTAGCCGTGTTCGAGCAGCAGCCAGCCGCCCGGCGCCAGGTGCGGCGCCGCGCCGGCCACGATCGTGCGCAGCGCCGACAGGCCGTCGGCGTGGTCGGTCAGGGCGGACGCCGGCTCGAACCGCAAGTCGCCTTCGGACAGGTGGACGTCGCCGGCGGCGATGTAGGGCGGATTCGAGACGATCATGTCGAATACATCCCCGGCCAGCGCGGCGTACCAGTCGCTGTGCAGGAAGCGCACGGCGGCGCCGTTGGCGGCGGCGTTGGCGCGTGCGACTTCGAGCGCATCCGCGCTGGCGTCCAGGGCGGTCGCGCGCGCGTCCGGCCGGGTGTGGGCGATGGCGACCGCGATCGCGCCGCTGCCGGTGCCCATGTCGAGCACGCGGGCGCCCGGCGCCAGCCGTTCCAGCGCCAGTTCCACCAGCAGTTCGGTGTCCGGGCGCGGGATCAGCACGGCGCCGCTGACCTGGAAGTCGAGGCCGAAGAATTCGCGCTTTCCGACGATGTAGGCGATCGGTTCGCCCGCAACGCGGCGTGCGACCAGCGCATTGAGCGCCTCCGCTTCGGCTTTGGAGAGCGCGCGCTGCGCCTGGGTGATCAGGCCGACCCGGGTGACGCCGAGCGCGTGGCACAGCAGGATCCGGTTTTCCAGCGGATCGAGCGGCAGCGCGCCTTGCAGCGCGCCGAGCGTGGCGCCGGCTTCGATGGTCATCGGCGGCGGCGCAACAGCAGGTAGGCCAGGGCGCCGGCGAGCAGCACGAACCAGAGCGCCGACCATTGCGGAATCGACAGCCCGAGCAGGGTGTCGCGCGCATCTTCGCACAGGCCGTCGGCCTGGAACAGCCATGGCATCATCAGCGCGGTGGGGATCTTGTTGAGCGCCGTTTCCATCGGGTCGATCCCGCACGACAGGCCGGGATGGGCCAGCACCCACAGGTGCTTGCCGACCACGCCGAGGCCGCCCAGCGCGCCGACCAGGCCCAGGCCGGCGCCGAGGCGCGGCTTGTTGCCGTATGCGCCGATCAGGCAGCACACCGCGATGGCCAGGAACAGGTAGCGCTGGATCACGCACAGGGGGCAGGGCAGCAGGTTGTCGACGTGCTGCAAGTACAGGGCGGCGCCGATCAGCGCGACGCAGGTCGAGGCGATGGCGAGCAGCAGGCTACGGGAGGTGATCATCGAAATGGGCATGGGGATAAAGGGGGCAGTGGGCGACGAGCCAGATTTTCGCACATGGCGCGCGAAACGGCCGGCGCCGCGGTTTGGTCAATCGCCCAGCGCGGCCAGCAATTCGGCCTGGTGCTCGGCGGCGAGGGCGTTGGTCAGCTCGGTCAGGTCGCCGTCCATGATGAAGTCGAGCTTGTAGAGCGTGAGGTTGATGCGGTGGTCGGTCATGCGCCCCTGCGGAAAATTGTAGGTGCGGATACGCTCGCTGCGGTCGCCCGATCCGATCAGGCTCTTGCGGGTGGCCGCTTCCTTCGACTGCTGCTCGCGCAGCTGCACGTCCTTGATGCGCGCGGCCAGCACTTTCAGCGCCGAGGCCTTGTTCTTGTGCTGGCTGCGGTCGTCCTGGCACTCGACCACGATCCCGGTCGGCAGGTGGGTGATGCGCACCGCCGAATCGGTCTTGTTGATGTGCTGCCCGCCGGCGCCGGACGCGCGGTAGGTGTCGATGCGCAGGTCGGCCGGATTGATGTTGACGTCTTCGACTTCATCGGCTTCCGGCATCACCGCAACCGTGCAGGCCGAGGTGTGGATGCGGCCCTGCGTTTCGGTGGCCGGGACCCGCTGCACGCGGTGCCCGCCCGACTCGAACTTGAGCTTGGAATAGGCGCCGTTGCCGACCAGCCGCACGATCACTTCGCGGTAGCCGCCCAGGTCCGAGGGCGACTCCGACACCATTTCGACCTGCCAGCGATTGCGCTCGGCAAAACGGGTGTACATGCGCAGCAGGTCGCCGGCGAACAGCGCCGATTCGTCGCCGCCGGTGCCGGCGCGGATCTCGAGGAAGATGTTGCGCTCGTCGTTGACGTCCTTCGGCAGCAGCATCTTCTGCAGGTCGATTTCGAGTTTGGCCAGGCGCGCCTTGGCCGTTTCGATCTCTTCCTGCGCGAAGTCCTTCATGTCCGGGTCCGACAGCATTTCCTGCGCCTCGGCCATGTCGGCGCTGGCTGCCTGGAACTGCTGGTACAGCGCCACCAGCGGGCCGATCTCGGCGTGCTCGCGCGTCATCTTGCGGTAGCTGTCCATGTTCGAGGTCGCGCCTTCGTGCATCAGCAGTTCGTCGAGTTCGACGAGGCGGTTCGCCAGTTGGTCCAGCTTGGCCAGCATGGATGGTTTCATTGGGGGCTCTGATCAGGTGGTGTGGAAACAGCGGGGCGGAAGGGCCGCGCGGGCCCGGTGCAGCGAAAGCGGGGCCGCTAACGGCGGCCGCGGAACAGCTGCGGCAGCAGCAGCGCGAGGCGGGCGCGCTCGTCGCCCTCGGCGCGGTGCAGCGCCTGTTGCGGGCCATGCAGGAATTTGGCGGTCAGGCCTTTGGAGAGCGCGTCGAGCACCGCTTCGACATCGTCGCCGCGCGCCAGCATCTTGCGCGCGCGTTCGAGTTCGAACAGGCGCATCGCCTCGCTCGATTCGTGCAGGTCCTGGATCACCGGCACCACGACGCGGTCGCCGACCCAGTGCATGAACGACTGGACCCGGGTTTCGATGATCGCTTCGGCCTGCGCGACCGCGGCCTGGCGGCTCTCCATGCCGGTCTGCACCACCTGGCCGAGGTCGTCCACGGTGTACAGGAACACGTCGTCGAGGCGCGCCACTTCGGATTCGATATCGCGCGGCACCGCCAGGTCGACCATGAACATCGGCTTGTGGCGGCGCGCCTTGATCGCGCGCTCGACCAGGCCGAGGCCGATCAGCGGCAGCGTCGAAGCGGTGCACGAGATGACGATGTCGAACTGCGCCAGCTGGTCCGGCAGCGCGGACAGCTTGATCGCCCGGCCGTTGTAGCGCCGGGCCAGCGCCTCGCCGCGCTCCATGGTGCGGTTGGCGACGGTGATCGACTTCGGATTCTGCGCCGCGAAGTGGGTGGCGCACAGCTCGATCATTTCGCCGGCGCCGATGAACAGCACGTTCTGGTCGGCGACCTTGTCGAAGATGCGCTGCGACAGGCGCACCGCGGCGGCGGCCATCGACACGCTGTGGGCGCCGATCGCGGTGGTGCTGCGCACTTCCTTGGCGACCGAAAAACTGCGCTGGAACATCTGGTGCAGGTAGGTGCCCAGGCCGCCGGCTTCGTCGGCGGCGCGCACCGCGTCCTTCATCTGGCCGAGGATCTGCGGCTCGCCCAGCACCATCGAGTCGAGCCCGGAGGCGACCCGGAACGCGTGGCGCACCGCATGGTCCTGCGGCAGCATGTACAGGTGCGGGCGCAGCTCGGCCACGTTCAGCTTGTGATAGTCGGCCAGGAAGTGGGCGCTGGCGTCGAGCGGATTGGGGGCCCGGCTGGCGGCGTACATCTCGGTGCGGTTGCAGGTCGAGAGGATCGCCGCTTCGTCGCCGCCGTGCTGGTCGATGCCGGCAAACCAGCCGCGCGCCGCGCGCACCGCCTGGCCGAGCTGGTCGGGCGCAAGCGCCAGCTGCTCGCGTAGCGAGACCGGTGCAGTGGTGTGGTTAAGGCCGACGGCAAGAAGTTGCATTTTTGATGCGGGTGGGGAGCGTAAGTCGCCATTATAGCGCGTATGGGGTCTGACCCCGCGGGTCAGACCCCGGTGTTGACCTGGCTTCTCAGGCGCCCTCTCCTCGAAGACGCCAACTCAACCAGGGTCAGACCCCCAACGGAACAACCGGGGTCTGACCCCAGCCTCAGGCCCCCATCTTCTCCAGCCGGTAGCCGTAGCTGTATACCGGCACCAGCCGGAAGCCGTTTTCCGGCCGCAGCTGCAGCTTGTTCCGCACCCGCGACACATGGGTGTCCATGGTGCGCGACGGCAGCGCGGTTTCGCGGATCCAGACCGCCTCGTGGATGTAGGCGCGCGACAGCGGCCGCCCGATGTTCCGGAAGAACAGCAGCGCCAGGTAGAATTCCTTGTGGGTGACCTCGATCACCGCGCCGTCCATCAGCAGCCGCCCCGGACGGGTCTCGAACACGTACTGGCCGAACTGCAGCTGCTCGGCGCCGCTTTGCGACGGATAGGCGCGCCGCAGCAGCGACTGCACCCGCGCCAGCAGTTCGCCGCGGCGCAGCGGCTTGATCATGTAGTCGTTGGCGCCGGCGCCGATCCCGGCCACGATGTCGTCCTCGCCGGAGTTGCCGGTCACGAACATCATCGGCGTGTGGGCCGGCAGCTTCTCTTTCGAGCGCCGCAACACCTCGACCCCGGTCAGGTCGGACACGTCCCAGTCCAGGATCAGCATGTCGAAGCTGTCCTTGCGCAGCACCCCGAGCAGGTCCTTGCCACTGTCGAACGACTGGCAGGCGTGTCCCGCCCCGGTCAGGACCTGGCAAATCAGGTCGGCCTGGCTGCGGTCATTATCTAGGACGGCTATTCTCATGGGAGCTATCGGCGAGCGTTGAGTGATTTGTAGGAGCTATCCTACGCGCACTAATGAATAGTTACCGTAAATATAACAGACATTTACAAATTAACGCCACAGGAATAGCAATTTTTCGTGTACCCGAACCGCAATCCTGCCGTGCAATCCGATTGCACAATTACAAGGTACACTGGAAAAACAGTGTTTTCAACACGCTTTTTGATTCTCTAGAGAAATATCAAGAAAAGGAGGCCGCCGCGATGCCGAACACGCCGACAAGCAACTGGAAGCTGATTCCAGCCAACAACGAAGATATTGAACAAGTGCGCGAGCGCTGCCGCCGGCTGGTGCGCAAGCGCGCCACCATGGCCGCCGGCTTCTCCGCAGTGCCACTGCCGGGGCTGGACGTGGTGTCCGACCTGTCGCTGTTCGCCAAGCTGGTCGACGAGGTCAACAAGGACTTCGGCCTGAGCGCCGAACAGATCGAACGGCTCAATCCGAAATTCCGCCTGATGGCGTTTGAAGCCGCGCTGGGGGTGGGCGGCATGCTGGTGGGGCGGCTGGTCACGCGCGAACTGCTGCTCAAGCTGTTCAAGCGGGTCGGCGTGAAGATCGCTTCCAAGACCGCGGCCAAGCTGGTGCCGATCGCCGGCTCGCTGGTGTCGGCGGCGATCGGGTTCACCATGTTCCGGCAACTGGGCTACCAGCACGTCGAGGCGTGCGCGAAAGTCGCCAACAAGCTGATGGCGGCACGCCCCGCGTAACCGGGTCAGGAGTCCGGCAGCACCACGTTCACCTCGAGCACTTCCAGGTTGCCCTGGCGGTCCAGCGACAGCTTGATGTTGTCGGCGTTGACCTTGGTGTACTTCGAGATTACCTCGATCAGCTCGCGGTGCAGGGCCGGCAGGAAATCGGGTCCCGCGCGGCTGGTGCGTTCGCGCGCGATGATGATCTGCAGGCGTTCCTTGGCTTCGCTCGCGCTTTTCGCCTTGGGTGGGAACAGGAAGGAAAGCAGGGCCATATCACTTTACCCCAAAGATGCGCTGCAGCAGCCCTGGCTTTTCATAGCTGGTAAACCGCAGCGGCAGGTCGGCGCCCAGGAAGCGCGAGATCACGTCTTCGTACGCTTCGGCCACGTCGGTGCCCTTGAAATGGATCGCCGGGTTGCCCTGGTTGGAAGCATGCAGCACCGATTCCGATTCCGGAATGATGCCGATCAGCGGAATGCGCAGGATTTCCTGCACGTCCTGGTAGGACAGCATTTCGTCGTTCTCGACCCGTTTCGGCGAGTAGCGGGTGATCAGGAGGTGCTCCTTGACCGGCTCGGCGCCGGTCTGGGCGCGGCGCGACTTGGCCTGGATGATGCCCAGGATGCGGTCGGAGTCGCGCACCGAGGACACTTCCGGATTGGTCACGATGATCGCTTCGTCGGCGAACGTGAGCGCCATCAGGGCGCCGTGCTCGATGCCGGCCGGCGAATCGCAGATGATGTATTCGAAGCCCATGTTGATCAGGTCGTGCAGCACGCGCTCGACGCCTTCTTCGGACAGGGCGTCCTTGTCGCGGGTTTGCGAGGCCGGCAGGATGAACAGGTTTTCGCAGTGCTTGTCCTTGATCAGCGCCTGGTTCAGGGTCGCTTCGCCGTTGACGACGTTGATCAGGTCATACACGACGCGCCGCTCGCAACCCATGATCAGGTCGAGGTTGCGCAGGCCGACGTCGAAATCGAGTACCGCGGTCTTGTGCCCGCGCATCGCCAGGCCGGTGGAGAAACTGGCGCTGGAGGTGGTCTTGCCAACCCCGCCTTTGCCGGAAGTCACAACAATAATTCGTGCCACAAATAGGTCCTTTAAAATGGTGCGGGGTTAGGCACGGGATGCCGGACTGAGCGATAGTATATCGATTCGGTCCCCCACTAATCGGATTTGTGCCGGCTGGCGCGCCAACTCGGGCGGGAAGCCGTCGTCGAAGGTGCGGTACACGCCGGCAATCGAAACCAGCTCGGGCTGCATGGACAGCGCGAAGATGCGCGCTTCGGGGTTGCCCGAAGCGCCAGCCAGCGCGCGTCCGTTGAGCGGGGCGTAGACATGGATGCTGCCGTCGGCGATGACTTCGGCGCCGTTGTTGACGGCGGCGGTAATGATCAGGTCGCAGCCGCGCGCGTAAATGCGCTGGCCGGCGCGCACCGGGGTGTCGATGATCATCGCGCCCGGCGTGACCGGCGCGGCGGCGGCGGCCGGCGCCGCGGTCGATGCTTGCGGCTCGGCAACAATCGGGCTGGAGCGGGCGTTGACCACGGCCGGCGCTTCGGCCTCCTCGCGCGGCTTGGCGCCGCTGCTGCCGTCGTCGAGCGACAGGCCGCGCGCGCGGATCGCGTCGGCCATCTCGGGTGTCGCGCCGCGCACCGCCACCGCGTTCAGGCGGTACTTGCGCAGCAGGTCGACCAGCGAACGCCAGTCGATCGGGGGGGCGCCGGCAGCGATCGCGCCGACGTCGATCACGGCGAACTCGTCCTCGAAAAAGTCCGACACCCCGCCCGTCATTTGTTTCAGGGCCGCATCGATCGCCAGCGGATCGGCCGAATGGAGGATCGTCGAGATGGCGACGACCGTGGAAATCTTGATTTCGATGGGCAGTTGGGACGGGCTTTTTTGCATAAACGGTTCGCGAGAGTTGGGCGGAATGGCGCCCAATTGCTGCAGGCCCGTGCATTCTACTGTGAAAATTGCCGAAAGGGGAGTCCGGGACTGCTCGTTCCCGATGGCAATAAACCCTAGCGCCGCTTGCCTCGCCGCGGCATCCGCCATGCAGCGCGCATGAACGCGAGGTGAAATTCGGGCTTACGGGTAAACACCGATTGTTTTCCGTGAATAAGCTGATAAGATTGATTTTGCTCAGATGCCGACATACGCCGAAAACTAGTATGGATCTTTTGCCGACGCGGCAAACCCTGGTTTTCGACGACTGAAGCGGATGCGCGCCAACCTGGCGCAGCTCCGACGCCGGCGCAGCCGCTGCCGGTCGATCCCGGCGCCGCGGCACGCCGGCCAGCCGTGCCGGAAGCATCACGGTGGCGTCCCCCGGGCGTCGACTTCAAACCAGACTGGCTTTTGCGCCAGCAACTTCGGAGATTCAAATGGAAGATGTTGTAATCGTCGCCGCCGGCCGTACCGCCGTCGGCAAGTTCGGCGGCACCCTGGCGAAAATCCCGGCCGTCGATCTCGGCGCACATGTGATCAAGACCCTGCTCGGCAGGATCGGCATCGATGCGGCAACCGTCAACGAAGTCATCATGGGCCAGGTGCTCACCGCCGGCGCCGGCCAGAACCCGGCGCGCCAGGCATCGATCAAGGCCGGCCTGCCGGTCATGGTTCCCGCCTTTACCGTCGGCAAGGTCTGCGGCAGCGGACTGAAGGCGACCCACCTGGCGGCCCAGGCCATCAAGTGCGGCGACGCCACCATCNNTTCCGGATGGGCGACGCCAAGCTGGTCGACACCATGATCGTCGACGGCCTGTGGGATGTGTACAACCAGTACCACATGGGCGTCACCGCCGAGAACGTCGCGCAGAAGTACGACATCTCGCGCGCCGAGCAGGATGCGTTCGCCCTGGCCTCGCAGCACAAGGCCGAGGCCGCCCAGAAGGCCGGCAAGTTCAAGGATGAAATCATCGGCCTGGAAATCCCGTCCAGGAAGGGCGCCGTGATGTTCGATACCGACGAGTATCCGAAGCACGGCAGCACGCTCGAGACGCTGGCCGGCCTGCGCCCGGCGTTCAACAAGGAAGGCAGCGTCACCGCCGGCAACGCGTCCGGGCTGAACGACGGCGCCGCCGCGGTGATCATGATGTCGGCCTCCAAGGCGCAAGAGCTGGGCCTGAAGCCGCTGGCGCGCATCAAGGCGTATTCGTCGGCCGGGCTCGATCCGTCGATCATGGGCATGGGACCGGTTTCGGCCACCAGGCTGTGCCTGAAGAAGGCCGGCTGGACCCACGAAGACGTCGACCTGATGGAAATCAACGAGGCGTTCGCGGCGCAGGCGATCGCGGTCAACAAGGAGATGGGCTGGGACACCAGCAAGATCAACGTCAACGGCGGCGCGATCGCGCTCGGCCACCCGATCGGCGCGTCCGGTGCGCGGATCCTGGTCACCTTGCTGTACGAAATGATCCGGCGCGACGCCAAGCGCGGCCTGGCCAGCCTGTGCATCGGCGGCGGCATGGGCGTGGCATTGGCGGTAGAGCGGGATTGAAGCACCGCACTTCATAAGTTGGCAAATTCCACAACGAGGAGATAAACATGTCTAGAGTTGCATTAGTGACCGGCGGAATGGGTGGTTTGGGTGAAGCGGTGTGCATCAAGCTCGCCGCGCTGGGCTACAGGGTCGTGACGACCTATTCGCCCGGCAGCACCAAGGTCGAGAGCTGGCTCAAGTCGACCAGGGAACTGGGTTTCGACTTCAAGGCGTATGAGTGCGACGTGGCCGATTACGATTCGGCCCAGACCTGCGTGGCGATGATAGTCAAGGAAGTCGGCGAAATCGACGTGCTGGTCAACAACGCCGGCATCACGCGCGACATGACGTTCAGGAAAATGGACAAGCCGAACTGGGACGCCGTGATGCGCACCGACCTCGACTCGGTGTTCAACATGACCAAGCCGATCTGCGACGGCATGGTCGATCGCGGCTGGGGCCGGATCATCAACATCTCGTCGGTCAACGGCCAGAAGGGCGCCTTCGGCCAGACCAACTATTCGGCCGCCAAGGCCGGCATGCACGGCTTCACCAAGGCGCTGGCGCTGGAAGTGGCGCGCAAGGGCGTCACCGTCAACACCATCTCGCCGGGCTACATCGGCACCAAGATGGTGATGGCGATTCCGCAGGAAGTGCTCGACAGCAAGATCATTCCGCAGATTCCGATGGCGCGCCTGGGCAAGCCGGAAGAAGTGGCGGGGCTGGTCGCTTACCTGTCGTCGGACGAGGCCGCATTCGTCACCGGCGCGAACATCGCCATCAACGGCGGGCAGCACATGTCGTAAATCGCTGCTGTTGGCGTACTCCACAAAAGCACTGTCTTGCGACGGTGCTTTTTTTCGACTAGCGGCGACAAACGGGACCGCCTTCCACCCGAGACGACAAGCAAGCATGCACATCCGATTCCGCCAAGCCAACGAAGCAGACATCGCCGAGCTCTCGGCGATCCGCGGCTCCGTGACCGAAAATGTACTTTCCGATCCGTCGAAAATAACGCCTCAACTGTACTGCGATTACCTGCAACGGCAGGGGCGGGGATGGTTGTGCGAGGTCGACGGGCGCGGCGCCGGCTTCAGCTGCGCGGACCAGGAAAATGCGTCGATCTGGGCGCTGTTCGTCCGCCCTGAATATGAAGGGATGGGCGTNNGCAACGGCTGCCGACACCAGGGCCGATCGATTCTATGCGGCGCAGGGCTGGATCCGCGGCGCAATGAAGAACCAGATTGAAGTCACTTATTCGCTGAGCGCGCATCAGGAGTAATCGCAATGAACACACTCCCCCACGACGGCCTGGCGCTCGCCAGCCTCGACGAACTACTGCTGCAGCCTGGCGTGAAGGGCTTGCCGATCACCGCGCCGCTGCGCCAGGGGGCGATCGGCGTGCAGGGCTGGAACGTGCTGCATGGCGACACCAGCTTCCCGGTCGCGATCCTGAAGGCCTCGGCGCTGCGCCACAACCTCGACTGGATGCGGCGCTTTTGCGCGCAGTACGGCGCCGCCCTCGCTCCGCACGGCAAGACCACCATGAGCCCGCAGCTGTTCGGCGCCCAACTGGCCAACGGCGCCTGGGGCATCACCCTGGCCAGTGCGGCCCAGGTGCAGGTGGCGCACCGCTTCGGCGTGCGGCGCGTGCTGCTGGCCAACCAGCTGGTGGCCAGGGCCGACATCCACAGCGTGCTGGAGCTGATGCACGACGACCCCGATTTCGAATTGTTCGCGCTGGTCGACTCCGAGCAGGGCGTGGCGCGCCTGGCGCAGGCGGTGGCGGCGCATCCGCTGGCGCGGCCGCTGCCGCTGCTGGTGGAACTGGGCCTGCCCGGCAAGCGCGCCGGCTGCCGCAGCGACGCCCAGGCGCTGGCGCTGGCGCGCGCGGTGGCCGCTTCCCCCGGCTTGCAGCTGGCCGGCATCGAAGGCTACGAAGGACTGCTGGTCTCGAGCGACCGCGCCGCCGACGTGCGGGCGGTGGACGAATTCGTCGGCCGCCTGGCGGCGCTGGTGCGCGCGGCCGACGGCGAGCAGCTGTTCGGCGGCGCGCAGATCCTGCTGTCGGCCGGCGGCTCGGGCTATTTCGACCTGGTCGCGCGCGGCTTCGCCGGGATCGGGCCGATGTCGCGGCCAGTGCTGCCGGTGCTGCGCAGCGGCTGCTATCTGACCTCCGACCACGGCTCCTACCTGCGCCAGATCGGCGAGCTGGACGCGCGCGAATCGGGCCACCCCGGGATCAAGGGCGAAGCCTTGCGGCCGGCGCTGGAAGTGTGGAGCATGGTGCAGTCGCGCCCCGAACCGCAGCTGGCGATCCTCACCATGGGCAAGCGCGACGCGTCCTACGACGTCGACCTGCCGATTCCTCTGATGATGCACCGGCCCGGCCCGGGCGCCCCGAGCGCGCTGCCGCCCGGCTGCAGCATCGTCAAGATGAACGACCAGCACGCCTACCTGCAGCTGCCGGCCGGCGCCAGCCTGGAAGTGGGCGACCTGGTCGGCTGCGGCATTTCGCATCCGTGCACCACGTTCGACAAATGGGCGCTGCTGCTGGCGGTGGACGACGACTACGGCGTGCGCTACGCGATCAATACCTTCTTCTGAGTGGCGGGCCGGCGGGTTACAATCGGGGCTTCATCCCGATGAGAATTGCCATGCACGAGAGCCCGCCGTCGCTGTTTCCGCCGATTATGCCGAACCGCCACGGGATGCTGGAGGTCGATCCGCTGCACACCATCTATTGGGAAGAAGTGGGCAATCCGGACGGCGTGCCGGTGCTGTTCCTGCACGGCGGCCCCGGCGCCGGCCTGTCGCCGCAGCACCGCCGCTTCTTCGATCCGCAGCACTACCGGGTCATCCTGTTCGACCAGCGCGGCGCCGGCAAGTCGACCCCGCTGGGCGAATGGCGCAACAACACCACCGAGCTGCTGATCGGGGACATCGAAACGCTGCGCGCCAGGTTCGGCATCGAACAGTGGCTGGTGTTCGGCGGCTCCTGGGGTTCGACGCTGGCGCTGGCGTACGGCCAGGCCCATCCCGAGCGCTGCCTCGGCTTCGTGCTGCGCGGGATTTTTCTCTGCACCGCGACCGAGATCGACTGGTTCCTGCACGGCGTGCAGTGGTTCTATCCCGAGCTGTACGACGAATTCATCGCGCCGATCCCCGAGGCCGAGCGCGGCGACCTGCTGAAAGCCTACACCGCGCGCATGCTGTGCGACGACCCGGAACGCTACTGGCCGGCGGCGCGCGCCTGGAGCCGCTTCGAGGGGCGCCGCGTATTCCTGCTGCCGCAGGACGAGGAACCCGTGTCCGACACGCTCGACCTGGGCGTCGGCCGGCTCGAGTCGCACTACATGGCCAACCTCGGCTTCCTCGACGAAGGCCAGCTGATGCGCGACGTCGGCCGCATCGCCCACCTGCCTGCGGTGATCGTGCAGGGCCGCTACGACGTGATCTGCCCGCCGGTGTCGGCCTACCGGCTGCACCAGGCCTGGCCGGGGTCGCAGCTGCGCCTCATCCCGGACGCCGGCCATGGCGCGCTCGAGACCGGCATCGCACAGGCGCTGGTGGCCGCCACCGAGCAATTCAAGCGGCTCGGGCGCTTCGAGTGACCGCCGGGGCGGCGGGCTGCTGCTACACTAGTGCCTGGCGAACACTAACCACCGACAAAGCGTTTTCATGAATATCCAGATCAGCGATATCGGCCACGTGATCCAGCTGGCCATCGCGCCGGTGTTCCTGCTGACCGGCGTCGGCACCATGCTGATGGTGCTGACCAACCGCCTGGCGCGCATCATCGACCGTTCGCGGGTGCTGGAAGACCGGCTCGAAACGGGCGCGGACCCCGGCTACACGTTCGAACTGAACGTGCTGTACGAACGCGCCCACCTGATCAACTACGCCATTACGCTGAGCACCGCATGCGGCCTGCTGATCTGCGTGGTCATTGCGATGCTGTTCCTGGGCGACACCACCAATCTCCCGCTCGACAAGTACATCGCCGGCTCGTTCGTGCTGGCGATGGTTGCGCTGATCGGCAGCTTCGTGAACCTGCTGCGCGAGATCTTCATCGCGTCGAAACACATGCGCCAGGCGCACAACGCGCGCCGCGCGATGGAACGCTAGCGGCGGCCATACCACTTACCGGATTCATTTATCATGCACGACTATCAACGCCCACCCACCCTGCACCGGTATGCGCCGCGCGCCGAACTCGAACTGGCGCTGCGCGAAGGCCAGTTCCGCCTGATGCCGGCCAACCAATGCCTGACGCTGTCGTTTTCCACGGTCTGGGACAAGTCCCTGTTCGACCTGCTGGCGCCGGTCGACGGCAGCTGCCTGGTGATCCATAACACCGAAGAATTCGGCGAACGCCTGCACCGCGCGGTGCAGCGCACCTTGCCCAGCTGGGCCGGGATCGACGGCGCGGTCGAATACGGCGTGCGCGCCGCGCTCGGCGCCGCGTTCACCAAGACCAGCGCCGAAGCGCACGAACACGAGTGGCAGTTCGCCTGGCGCCCGATGACGCCGCAGAGCAGGCTCAATCCGCTGACGATCAAGATCGGCAGCATCGAAAGCTTCGCCGAACTGCGCGACCGCGAAAGCTACGCCGCCTAACCTGGGCGATCCAGCCGCCGCAGCACCGCGCTCATCATCTTCTCGATGTCGGAGCGCACCAGGTTCGCGCCGAGGATCGCCGGCACGTAGAAGTTCGGCGCCAGCGTGGCGCTGAAGTCGATCCGCGTGCCGCCGGTGGCGGGCAGCGCGACCAGCCTCCAGGTGCAGTTGTAGACCCTCATGTCGCCCTCGACCATGCTGATGTCGATCTGCGAGATCGGCTGCTCGCGCACCTGCACCACCAGCCGGATATCGCGCCGGAAGAACAGGAAGCGCGCCACGCCGAACTGCTCGACCAGCACCTGCTCGCCGCTGCGCGAGAGCACGCGCGCGCGCTGCAGGTCGGGCACGAATTCGGGCATGCGCTCGTAATCGGTCAGGGTGCGCCAGACCGCCGCCGGCGCCGCCTCGACCTCGCCGCGCGCCTCGACCAGGTAGACCCCGCCGGCATCGGTATCGATGCGTTCGACGCCGACCTCGAGCGCGGGCCGCTGCGCCATGGCGGGCAGGGCGCAGGCCAGCATCAGCCAAAGGAACAGTCCGGTGTTCATGATCCAAGCCTACGGTAAAGGCTGGCGGCTGACAAGCGCGGCTCCAGCCGTGCGCGCCGTCGCGCCGATTAGAAGCCGGAATCTACAGAAGTGGGTTTTAATGCGATGTGCCGCGCAGCCGCGCCGCCATCGACCACTTCGACCCGCCCATGACCGCCATCTACCCGCACCTGCTCGCCCCGCTCGACCTAGGCTTCACCACGCTGCGCAACCGCGTGATCATGGGCTCGATGCACACCGGGCTGGAAGACCGCTTCTACAACTACGGCAAGCTGGCCGAATTCTATCGCCAGCGCGCGCGCGGCGGGGTCGGGCTGATCGTCACCGGCGGCATTTCGCCCAACCGGCAAGGCTGGCTGCTGCCGTTCGGCGGCACCCTGAACTTCGCCGGCGACGTGCTCAATCACCGCCGCGTGACGCGCGCGGTGCATGAGGAGGGCGGCAAGATCCTGATGCAGATCCTGCACGCGGGGCGCTACGGTTACCAGCCGCTGGTGGTGTCGGCGTCCGGCGTGAAGTCGCCCATTTCGCCGTTCAAGCCGCGCGCCCTGAGCGAGCGCGGGATCGAAGCGACCATCGCCGCGTATGCGCGCTGCGCGCGGCTGGCCAGGCTGGCCGGCTACGACGGCGTCGAAGTGATGGGCAGCGAAGGCTACCTGCTCAACCAGTTCCTGTGCGCGCGCACCAACCGGCGCCAGGACCGCTGGGGCGGCAGCATCGAGAATCGCATGCGGCTGCCGGTGGAAATCGTCAGGCGCATCCGCGCCACGGTGGGCGCCGACTTCATCGTCATGTACCGCCACTCGCTGCTCGACCTGGTCGACGGCGGCAATACCTGGGACGAGGTGGTGCAGGTGGCGCAGGCGCTCGAGCGGGCCGGGGTGAACATCCTCAACACCGGCTTCGGCTGGCACGAAGCGCGGGTGCCGACCATCGTCACCTCGGTGCCGCGCGCCGCGTTTGCCGGCGTGGCCGGGCGCTTGCGGCGCGAAGTGACGATTCCGGTGGTGGCCTCGAACCGGATCAACATGCCGGCCGACGCCGAAGACATCCTCGCGCGCGGCGACGCCGACCTGGTGTCGATGGCGCGCCCGTTCCTGGCCGATCCGCAGTTCGTGGCCAAGGCCGCGGCCGGGCGGGCGGACGAAATCAACACCTGCATCGGCTGCAACCAAGCCTGCCTCGACCACACCTTCGCCAACAAGCGCGCCAGCTGCCTGGTCAACCCGCGCGCCTGCCACGAGACGGAGCTGGTGTATGCGCAGGCGCGCGTGCCGAAGAAGGTCGCGGTGGTGGGCGCCGGTCCGGCGGGGCTGTCGGCGGCGACGGTGGCGGCCGAGTGCGGGCATGAGGTGACGCTGTTCGACAGCGCCGAGAGCATTGGCGGCCAATTCAAGATCGCGATGCAGATTCCCGGCAAGGAGGAGTTCGGCGAAACCATCCGCTACTTCCGCCGCAAGCTGGAGCTGGCCGGCGTGAAGGTCATGCTGGGGCAGCGCGTGACGCGCGCGCAGCTGCTGGCGGGCGGCTTCGACGACGTGATCGTCGCGACCGGCATCAAGGTGCGGATGCCGCCGATCGACGGGATAGGGCACCCGAAGGTGCTGTCGTATGTCGACGTATTGCAGCACAAGGCGCCGGTTGGCAAGCGGGTGGCGATCATCGGCGCGGGAGGAATCGGGTTCGACGTCGGCGAATACCTGCTGCACGACCCGTCGCATGCGCTGCCGGTGCCGGTGGGCGCGTGGGCGCGCGAGTGGGGCGTCGATCTTGAAGCGAGCACCGGCGGCGGACTGGCGGCGCCGGAAGCTGCGGCGCCGGTGCGCCAGCTGTACCTGATGCAGCGCAAGAGCTCCAAGCTCGGCGCGGGGCTGGGCAAGACTTCCGGCTGGGTGCATCGTGCGACGTTGGCGCGCAACGGCGTGGTGATGATGGCCGGCGTCCGGTACGACAAGATCGACGACCATGGCCTGCACATCACGGTGGGTGGCGAGCAGCGGCTGATCGCGGTCGACAACGTGGTAATTTGCGCGGGGCAAGACAGCCTGACCGAGCTGATGCCGGGCGAAGGCGAGAGTGGCGGTCCGCGCTTCCACAAGATCGGCGGCGCCGCGCTGGCGGCCGAGCTCGATGCCAAGCGCGCCATCAAGGAAGGCGCCGAACTTGCAGCCCGGCTATGACCCCCAACCCGGGGTCAGACCAGGGTCAGACCTAGCTCTGACCCCGGGGTTGAGGAATTATTTTTTGCGGACGACGACGCAGCCGATCGAGTAGCCGGCGCCGAACGAGCAGATCACGCCCAGCGCTCCGGCCGGCATGTCGTCCTGGTGCTTGTGGAACGCGATGATCGAGCCGGCCGATGAGGTGTTGGCGTAGGTGTCGAGAATCACCGGCGCTTCGTTCGGCTCCGCATCGCGTCCCAGCAGCAGGCGCGTAATCAGCAGGTTCATGTTCAGGTTGGCCTGGTGCAGCCAGTAGCGCGATACCTGCGCGACCTCGAGTCCGGCCGCAGCGACCGTGTCCCTGATCATCTCGGCCGCCATCGGGCACACTTCCTTGAATACCTTGCGCCCCTGCTGGCGAAACAGCTTGTCCGCCTGCCCCACGCCCGCTTCGTCGAACCGGTTCATGAAGCCGAAATTGTTGCGGATGTTGTTGGAGAATTTGGTCTTCAGCTTCGATTCGACGATCTCGAACTGGTGCTCGCCCAGCGCTCCCTCGGCCCCTTCGATCACCATCGCGGTGCAGGCGTCGCCGAAAATGAAGTGGCTGTCGCGGTCGCGGAAGTTCAGGTGCCCGCTGGTGATCTCGGGATTGAGTACCAGCACCGCGCGCGCCTGCCCGCTCTGCACCGCCGCCATCGCGGTCTGGATGCCGAAGGTGGCCGACGAACACGCCACGTTCATGTCAAAGCCGTAGCCGTCGATCCCCAGCGCGTCCTGCACTTCGACCGCCATCGCCGGGTAGGCGCGCTGCATGTTGCTGCAGGCGACCAGCACCATGTCGATGTCGGCCGCGCTGCGCCCCGCGCGCTCGAGCGCCTGGCGCGCCGCCGCCACGCAGATCTCGGCCTGCAGCGAAATCTGCTCGTCCGGCCGCTCGGCGATCCGCGCCGTCATGCGCGCCGGATCGAGGATGCCTTCCTTTTCCATCACGTAGCGCGACTTGATGCCGGACGCCTTTTCGATGAACGCCGCGCTCGAGCCTTCGATCGCCGCTACCTCGCCCGCTTCGATAGCGCCGGCATTGGCGGCGTTGAATTGCTCGGCGTAGGCGTTGAAGGCGACCACCAGTTCTTCATTGGAGATCGAATGGGGAGGCGTAAACAGGCCCGTGCCGCTGATGACGACTTGTTTCATGGAGTTGCTTTCGAATGAGATATGCCCGGGCCAGGCGCGGCGCGGCGAGTGCAGCATATTCTACACATCCGCGTTGCGGCCGGGGGCAATTCGCTCAATGCGCCGGCGGCCTTTTGGGCTGGTGCGCCAGCGCGCGCGCCGCCACTGGTTTCGACAGCTGCAGCGGCAGTCCCTTGAGGTGGTTCAGGGCCTGCTTCAGCTGGAAGTCGTCGGCGCTGCCGTATTCGAGCGGCTTGCGCTTGCGCTCGAGCGCGATCATGCGCATCTGGTCTTCGACTTCATCGCGCCCGGCCTTGCCGTCTTCCTTGTCGCGGTCGTTCGACAGGTGTTTNNTTTTCATCGACCAGGAAATCGGGCACGATGCCCTTGGCCTGGATCGAGCGCCCCGCCGGGGTGTAGTAGCGCGCGGTGGTCAGCTTGACCGCGGCGTCATTCGACAGCGGCCGGATGGTTTGCACCGAGCCCTTGCCGAAAGTCTGGCTGCCGATGATGGCGGCGCGCTTGTAGTCCTGCAGCGCGCCGGCGACGATTTCGGAAGCGGAGGCCGAGCCGGTGTTCACCAGCACCACTAACGGGACGTCCTTGACCGCCGCCGGCAGCCGCGCCAGCGCGTCGCTGTCGCCGCGCAGCGAGTAGAACTCGGGCCGCCCGTAGAAGCTTTGCTTCGAGTCCGGCAGCTGGCCGTTGGTCGAGACGATCTCGGCGTCCTTCGGCAGGAACGCGGCCGACACCCCGATCGCGCCCTGCAGCAGGCCGCCCGGATCGTTGCGCAGGTCCAGCACCAGGCCCTTCAGGTTGGGATCCTGCTTGTAGAGGGCGATGATGCGCGCCGCCAGGTCGTCCACCGTCGGCTCCTGGAACTGGGACACGCGCAGCCAGCCGTAGCCCGGTTCGACCATCCTGGCCTTGACGCTTTTCTGGACGATTTCCTCGCGCGCCAGCATGAAGCTGAGCGGCTCGGGCACGTCCTTGCGCACGACGGTCAGGGTCACCTTGGTGTGCGGCTCGCCGCGCATCTTCCTGATCGCGTCGTCGATGCCGAGGCCCTTGATGGCCAGCGCGTCGATGCGCGTGATCAGGTCGCCGGCCTTGATGCCGGCCCGGTACGCGGGCGAATCCTCGATCGGCGCGACGATCCGGATGTAGCCGTCGTCGCTCGGCATGATTTCGATGCCGATGCCGACGAACTTGCCCTCGGTGCCTTCGCGCAGTTCGCGGTAGGCTTTCTGGTCGAGGTAGGCCGAATGCGGGTCGAGCGAGGCGACCATGCCGGCGATGGCGTCGGTGAGCAGTTTTTTATCTTCGACCGGCTCGACATAATCGGTCTTGATCAGGCCGTACACGTCGGCCAGCTGGCGCAGTTCTTCGATCGGCATGCCCGGATCGACCGACCTCTGGGCCAGTGCGGAGAACTGCATGGAAACGGCCACGCCCGCGACCAGGCCGAGGCCGACGAGGCCGGAGTTCTTCAGTGTTGAGCCCATGGTGGTCCTGACCGATGCAAATGTATTCTGGTTTGACGCCTGGTTGACGCCAATCCAGTATAAACGCGATTGCGCGGGGCGTATCGCGAGCGCAAAAATTGAGTTATTCCGTGCATATTTCATATCGCCGTTATGGGGCGGATCGGGCCTGCCGGGTCGCCGCTGGCGCCGCCGTTGGTGCGTTTCGGCAATGGTATAATCCGCACTCCCCCATTCGGCCTTTGCAGCGCTACTCCACATGAAAAAAGTCCTCATCCTCGGTGTCAACGGCTTCATCGGCCATCATCTCTCCAAGCGCATCCTGGAAACGACCGACTGGCACGTGTACGGCATGGACATGCAGTCCGAGCGTATCAAGGACCTGCTGGAAAACGACTCGTACAAGTCGCGCATGCACTTCTTCGAAGGCGACATCACGATCAACAAGGAATGGGTCGAA
>CXWL01000638.1_pt1 | contig 41984 bp, 38 predicted proteins | sample 590931 | NCBI WGS metagenome assembly CXWL01 (sample SAMEA3498368, study PRJEB10139) | groundwater metagenome | biome: water well; material: biofilm material | place: Germany | collected 2015-04-27 | reverse complement strand
AATATCCACACCATGCATGGCACGGACGAGGCGCTCGCGGTCGCGGATGTCACCGATGAAATAACGCAGGCTTTCGTGGTGATAGCCGCCCACCTGCATCTCGTGCTGTTTCAACTCGTCGCGGCTGAAGATGATGATCTTCTTCGGCTGTTTTTCTTCGAGCAGGATTTTTGTAAATTTCTTGCCGAACGAACCCGTTCCGCCGGTGATGAGCACAACTTGATTTTTCCAGTCCATAATAAGTTCTCCTTGTCGGTTATCTGAAGTTCATTCTTTCCACGGATTAATGATCTCAATCCCTGACTTTTCAAAATCACCGACATTACGCGTGACCAAAACAAGTTCGTAGGTAATGGCGGTCGCGGCGATCAAAGAATCGACGGCGGGCATCGTGTACCCCCCTGATTCAAGCCGGGCGATGAGCGTTCCCCAGGCCATAAGGGTTTGCGTATCCAATGGAAAAATCTTTCCTTCGTACCGAACCAATAATTCATCATTAAACCATTCGCGCAATTCGTTCTTTCGGCGCGAAGGGGGCAGTTTTTCAATTCCCTTGAAGAGTTCCCCGATGGTGATCACGCTCAAATAAACATCATCGGGGTCAAGGGCATCCACAAAACCAAGGACTTTGGAGTCTGGTTTTTTTGAGAGCGCTTCGGAAAGCACGCAGGTATCGAGCAAAAAGTTCATAATTCAAGCCCTTTGCGGGGCAGGCTTTTATCACGCGTTAAATCCATTTCCAAACCAGCCAGCGGGGAGGAGCGAAAAAACTCGGAAAACTTCACCTGTGATTTTTGCAGCGCCTTATATTCCATGTAAGACACGACCACCACGGTCTTTCGTCCATGCCGCGTAATGATCTGCGGGCCCTGCTTCAAAGCGCGCGCAATCACTTCGCTGAGTTGATTTTTTGCATCCTGAATTTGCCAAACGCTGTTCATGGTTACTCCTTCCAAAAATCTGTCTACACTAGACAGATTTTATCCTGTTTGAAAACCAACGTCAACATTCGAATTCTTTGGGCTTTTTCGGTAATAAGCGAAGAGCCTGCTTTGGACGCTGAAAACGCTGATTTTCGCTAATTCAAAAAGGAAAGTTCAGCGTCCCATTTTTGTATTTCCGATAAAGTCCATTACTTCCTGATCACAATCAATGGATACTGTCCATTCTCGGCAAAGAATTTCGGGAATACGCCTTCCAGCCAAAATACAAATTTCAGGAATATCCGTCCGCCAAAGGGGCGCACAAACCAGCGCAAAACACGGGTGCTGACACTGCGCCAGGGTTTGATCTCGATGGTCATCTTCGAGCCGATCTCGTGCTTGAGCCATTCGGGGGTCATTTTCTGGACGAATGTCCCTGCGGGGTCTTCCTCGTTGAGCCATTCCTTCTTCTTCTTTGTGGAGCGGCCAGACAGTTTCCTCATCAGCCCGATCAACGGCTCGGCCATGCGGCTCAAGAAAGGCTCATGCCACCCATTGACAATGGCAGCAGTCCGCCCGCTGGCCAGCACACGATGGATTTCGCCATAGGCCCGCGGATGTTCTGTCAACGCGAGATGATGAATGGCGTGCATGGAAACCGCGCCGTCAAAGGATTCTTTTTTGAAAGGCAAATTTGCCAAATCGCCGACGACGAATCCGCCGTGATCGCCAATTCGCTCTCGCGCCTCGCGCAAGGCCTGGATGGAAATATCCAGACAAACGCGCTTCTCGTATCCCTGTGAATAGATTTTGTATTCTTCATATTGCACGGGGCCAGAGCCTGCATCCAAAATAAATTTACCCGTGGGGGCGAGTCCATTCATCACACGCAGGCGCGTCTTGTGGATGTATTCGCGGGAAACGGGGCGCAAGTCTTCGTAACGGGCGTTTTGATAGTTCCCGTCATCCTCCTGCTGCCAGCCGATCTCGTCATAGAATTCGCGTACTTTTTGTTTTGTGTCGTTGGTCATTTTATCTCTGTCTGTTCATGTCGTTGCGAGGGCGCCCTTGTTCTTTGCCCGAAGCAATCCTCTCATCGAATCGGAGATTGCTTCGTCGGGAAATGCACCCTCCTCGCAACGACATGTCATTTCCACGTAAATGGTTCGTTCACCAAAAAATCAAATGTATCTTTAAATTGCGCCAGACCTTCTTCGCTCAAGACTCTCTCCAAAGGCCATGCTTCGAGGTCATCCCAGAAATTCATCAAACGCCAGGGGAAGGGACGCGGATATTCAAAGAAGAAGCGGTAGGCGTAATTCCATGCAAACTCAGTTTGCTTTTCGTTCAATTGATGAGCGGGAATATCGGCTAAAACTCTTTCGAGCGTGGCGTAGTATTCGTCCCATGAATTTGGGTCGAGAGTGAAGCCGCGCCCGCGGTAATGCGTCTCGCCGCAGGAGATGACGGGGCGGCCATTCATCGCCGTTTCAAGCCCAACGGTGGTGGTGTAGGCCAGACCGACATCGGCAATCTCGATCAAGTCGTAGGTGTTGATTTTGTCCAACGCGCCGATGATGTGGATATGGCTGGGAAGTTCAGGCAACGCCTCGCGCACAACCGTCCCCATGGATTTGGCTTGCGGGACAAGTTTTTCGCCGGGATGCACACGGATCACCATTTGCACATCGGTGCGCTTTGCAAAATATTGAACTGTCTTCGTGATCCACTCGGTCATGGAGGAAGCGAAAATGTCACGTCCCAATGTGAGGCTGTCGCCGAGAACATTCGCGGCAAGCATGATAACGGGACGGCTGTCCAGGCCAAGCGTGTTGCGGGTTGCGTCCGCGCCTTGTGATGAGACGTATTGCCAGAGGCGTTTGGATTTGCCCCACACGCGTGCGCCGCGGCGGGCGTTTTCCAAATCAGCGAGGCGCTCGAACATGGAATCGGTCATTGGGAGATGACAGCGGGCTTCAACAAGATAATCGGTATCCTGCCGCATGATGGATGAGTTTTGCGCAAGCCAAATCTGTTCGCGCTGGTCGTTGAATTCGTAGGTGACCGCGTCAATACCAAGATAACACGCAACACGAAACACGATCCCCATTTCGAGAATCAAGCCATTCGGAATTAACACAACATCAGGTTTGTTCTTTTGCATCCATTCAAACGCGGCTTGGGCGGCGAAGGTGTTGCGCTGAATTCGCAGGTCATACAAGGCGCGGTCGCCTGCATCGTTCATATCCACTTCTTCGCGCATCAGGGTGTATTGCGCGTCCCAGAGCGAAATTTCTTTTATGTCAGCTTGCAAGGTGGTTGGAAGGTTGAAGGTTGAAGGTTGAAGGCGATGCGCTGAGCCTGTCGAAGTGTCAAGCATCGAGACGTGCCTGATTAACGGAGAGAGCGCGGCAAGTGCATCTTTTGTATGAAGAACCCGCTGACGCTGTGTGAAGTTATCCTTTTGCTTGTGCCATTCAGAATAGGGTAATGTCAATAAAGTAACTTTATGCCCGAGACCGGCCAGAGTCAAACCTAAATAAGCAGATTGCTCGATCCAATAATGAAGCGTAGCGAAGAATAAAACATTCTTGCCGCCGCTTCGACTTCGCTCAGTGTGAGCGCGCGCAATTGGTTCAACAACAGCAACAGCCGCAGGCAAAGATTTTTGCAAACGCGCGAGATTATAGTGATCCTTGCGGGCGCGATTTTTGGACCGAAGCATCCAATCAATTTCAGCAGTAAAGGGCAGGTCGCCCAAGAGTTTTCGGAGGGGGTTTATCATAGGGTTTCAAGTTGAAGGGTGCAGGTTGAAGGGTTTAACGTGCGACCTTCAACTTGAAACCTTAACCTATCTTTTCAATATCCCAATTCAACCTCGGACGCACAGGCCCCACCCGCGGCTCGGGCCAATGCGTGCCGGGCGCGCCCGTGATATCCACGTTGAAAGCAATTGCGTTTTCATCCATGAAATAACGGCGCACGCCAAACGAACTGGCATTCACGCCGATGGTGTAGCGGCCTTCGTTGAACATATCGGCGGGGATTTCAGCGCGGCTGATGTAATGTCCCGTGTTGCGTGTATCGTGTTTCTCAAAGAGCTGTGGCTCGTCGGTGTCAAAGGTGGCAAGCACATATTCACCGCGCATGGTGCTAAGATAAAAACCAACGCGCAGTCCTGTGACAGGTGCATTCAATTGATATTCAAACTCAACTGTGACAGGTTCAGCAGAGCGGACAGTATCCACAGCCTTACCGCTTCGATTCTTAATCTTCAAGCTGATCGGCCTAAATGGAGCGCTCGCCGCTGGGACATCTTCCACATCCCAAACCCGCTGGCCTGCCTGCGCCTGACCCGATGATAGATAAAAGTCAACGGCCTCCTGTGTGGGAGCGCGCATCAGCATTTGACCTTTGTTCAACACAATCGCTTCCTGCGTGAGGCGCAGAATGGCAGACATATTATGGCTGACGAATAAAACCGTGCGTCCCTGTTGCGCCACGTCACCCATTTTGCCGAGACATTTCTTTTGGAATTCGGCATCACCCACCGCCAGCACTTCGTCCACAACGAGGATTTCAGGTTCGAGGTGCGCGGCGACTGCAAATGCCAAACGCAGATACATGCCCGATGAATAACGCTTGACGGGCGTATCGATATATTGTGTGACCTCGGAGAAATCCACGATCTCATCGAATTTGGAATCGATCTCGGCGCGGCGCATTCCAAGAATGGCGCCGTTCATGTAGATGTTTTCACGGCCTGTGAGTTCGGGATGAAAGCCTGTTCCCACTTCAAGAAGCGAACCGACACGTCCGCGCACAGAAACGGTTCCAACGGTCGGCTCGGTGACACGGGAAAGGATTTTTAGCAGGGTGCTTTTGCCCGCGCCGTTGCGCCCCACAATGCCGAGGACTTTGCCTTCTTCAAGGTCGAAGGAAACATCCTTCAACGCCCAGACATAATTCTGGTTCATGCGGCGGTCGGATTTCCCGATCATCGCCTTCGCCAGGCGAATGGGCGCAGAGACCGTATCCACGATCACATCGCGGAGCATGTTGTAGCGGAATTTCGATTCCGCCGCGCCGATCTTATATTGCTTGCCGATATTTTTTACGCTGATTGCTGTTGTCATAAGTACCGTTGAAGGTTGAAGGTTGAAGGTTGAAGGTTGAAGGTTGAAGGTCTTAAACCTGCAACTTTCAACTTGGAACCTGCAACTATATCGTATCCGCAAAAGTCTTTTCCATGCTTCTGAAATAGAAAAGGCCAGAGACAAAAATTAATATTGAAATACCCGTTGAAACCCAGAGCGTGATATCAGGTCCGCTGCCAACGCCGAGCAATGACCAGCGAAACCCGTTGACCACGCCCGCCATCGGATTCAGGAAGTATAAAACCTGCCATTTTGCAGGAATCACAGAGGCGGAATATGCCACAGGTGTGGCGAACAGCCAAAACTGAGTCAGAAACGGAAGGGCCTGGTTTACGTCACGATATTGAACGTTAATTGCTGAAAGCCAGAGCGCTACACCAAGCGCGGTAACAATTGCCAGTAACAAAAATAGCGGGAGAGTCCAGAGTAAATTCCACGCAGGGGTCACTTGATAGTAGAACATTAGAATAACCAAAATCACAAAGGCGATCGCAAAGTCTACCAGCCCCGAAAAGACTGAGGATATGGGCAGGATAAGGCGTGGGAAGTAGATCTTCGTCACCATATTGTTATGCGCCACGAGCGAGCGACTGCCCTGATTGAGCGCAACAACAAACAAGCCCCAAGGCAACAAGGCTGTGAACGAGAAAACTTGATAGGGAATTCCTTCTGTTGGCAGTTTTGCCACTTTGTCGAACAGAAAGGTAAATACCAACATGGTCATCACAGGCTGGATGACAGCCCAGGCCATGCCTAAAAGAGTTTGTTTGTATTTCACTTTTACATCGCGCCAGACCATGAAGAAGATCAGTTCACGGTACACCCACAGATCGCGCAGGTTTAATGCGGCAAGACCCTTGGAGGGCTTGATGTAAATAGTGTGAGGTTCGTGTTTTGTAAGTTGGGTCATTTTATGTTTGAGGTTGGAAGGTTGGAAGGTTGAAGGTTGAAGGTTGAGACCTGTAACTTTCAACCTGTAACTTTCAACCTATTCTCCTTAAACCACTCGATTGTGCGCTTCATGCCTTCTTCAAATGAGACTTGCGCGCTCCAGCCGAAGAGTTCCTTTGCGCGGGAGACATCGAGTCCGCGGCGGGGTTGGCCGTTGGGCTTGTCTGTCTGCCAGGCGAGCGTGCCTTCAAAGCCTGTTAATCTCACGATCATTTCGCTGAGGTCTTTGATGGAAATTTCGTAGCCAGAGCCGAGGTTGACGGGCAGGTCGCCATTGTATTTTTCAGCGGCGGATACAATTCCATCGGCGGCATCTTCCACGTAGAGGAATTCGCGTGTCGGAGAGCCATCACCCCAGACCTGCAATTCCTTGTCGCCGCGTTCGCCCGCTTCCACGGCCTTGCGGATGAGGGCGGGGATCACATGCGAGGTCGCCAAATTGAAGTTGTCACGCGGGCCGTATAAATTCACAGGTAAAAGGAAAATGGCGTTGAAGCCATACTGCTGGCGATAAGCCTGCGCCTGCACCAGCATCATCTTCTTGGCGAGGCCGTAGGGGGCATTGGTCTCTTCGGGGTAGCCGATCCACAAGTCATCTTCTTTGAATGGGACAGGGGTAAATTTTGGATAAGCACAGACTGTACCAATCGCGACGAATTTACCGACACCGTTCTTGTATCCCTGGTGCATCAACTCAACACCCATCATTAAGTTATCGTAAAAGAAATCTGCGGGATGTTCGCGGTTCGCGCCGATGCCGCCGACGTTGGCAGCAAGATGAATGACGACTACATTCTTCGGGTCAACATCTTTGAGGGTATCCGCATACAAACGTTTGATATCGTTTGGGTCAACAAGATTGTAGTTCTCAATGCGCGGGATGAAAATATCCGTTGCGCCGCGCTGTTTTAGTTTTTCAATGACGAAGGAACCAAGAAAGCCCGCGCCGCCAGTCACGATCACTTTTTTGTTTTGCCAAAAATTTTCTGCCATGAGATTCTCCTAGTTTTCGTCATTGCGAGGGCGCTCTTGGTTTTGCCCGAAGCAATCCCCTAGCCTGCTTGAAGATTGCTTCGTCGGGAAGAGCACCCTCCTCGCAATGACATGGTTTATTGAACAATAAACTGTGCGTTTCGATAACGGTCATCCGAGGGGTTGCGGATCAAACCAGATTTCAACGCGAACAACACTTCTCTCACGCCATCGTCCACTGTCAAAGTTGTATCAAAGCCAAGCACGCGCTTGATCTTCTCGAACGAGACGGTGATGTCGCGCATGTCGCCGCCGAAGGTAAGGTCTTTGTATTCAACCACCGTTTCAGGCATCCGTTTGAGAATAAAATTCACAATATCGCTTTTTGTATAATTTCCGTTATCGGTTCCCAAATTAAAAACCTGCCCGCGGATATTTTTTTGCTCCGCTTCCAGCCCCATCATCACGCCGCGCACCACATCACGAATGTGGACGAACGAGCGCGAATATCCGCGCTGGTAAATGATCAACTCGCGTTTTGTAAATGCTTCGAGCACGAATTGATTCACGATCAAATCAAAACGGGTGCGCGGGGAAATTCCATAGAGTGTTGCAAAGCGGAAGAGCAGCGGCGCGCAGGCCGCATCCTTTTGCGAGAGCAAGTATTCTTCGCTGGCGATCTTTGTTTCGGCATATAACGATTGTGGATTTAATGGGGACTCTTCGGTGACAGGCTTGCCGTCTTCGGATAAGCCATAGTTGCTATAGGTGGATGCGAACACGAATCGTTCCACGCCCAAATCTGATGACTGCTCGAAGACCATTTTCGTCGCTTCGACATTGTACTTCCAGGCCACCTGCTTCCCCACTGCCTGACAGGCAGGGAAACCAACAATGCCTGCGAGATGGACAACTGCATTCGGCTTCTGCCATTCGCGTTTGGCTGCGTCACGGATGGCGCGGGGTTCGGTCACATCCGATTTGATAAAGTGGAAGTTGGGATGATTCAGAAACGGGACAATGCCCTCGCCGCCGAACAGGAGACTGTCCAGGACGGTGACTCTGTAATTGGCGCGCAGCAGTTCGGAGGTTAGGATGGAACCGATATATCCCGCGCCGCCTGTGATGAGTACGTGACGATCCGTCATTCCAGGCCTTCCAACCTGATCTTGTATCCATCCAAAATTAAGGCGGGGGCAGTTTTATCGGTCACCACGGAAATGCCCTGTTCCATGCAGGTGAGTTTGCAAATATCGGCCACATCGCCAGAGCCGACGATACGCACGCGGTCAAAACCCGCATGGCGGATCTTGGTAACATGATCCTTCACGCGCTGGCGGGTGCGGCGGTAGACGGAAAAGGAGCGCTCGACGTAATCGACAGCGAGGCGGGCGCGCAAAGCGATACCTTCAGGGGTGATGATGTAACGCAGCTTCTTGCGCTCGGCGCGCGAGACCTTGACCGCGCCCTTGGCAATGAGCCGCTTTAAATGCCAATTGACCGTTCCAACCGCCACACCCAACTGCGTGGCAAGCGTGGACTGGTTCACATCAGGGTCGCTCTCGATTCGTTCGAGCAGGGAAAGTTCGCGGAGTTCGTCGTTTGTTGATTCCATGGGTACAATTCAAAATTCAGTCACTGAATTATAACCCATTTGAGCAGGGCGAGAGAAGATGGTTTTGGAATACAAAACCGCACGACTTGGAATGGTCATGCGGTTTTGGCTTCGCTTGAAAAAGATAATTTGGCTACGGCGTGGGACTAGTTGTTTCTGCAGGAGTTGGAGTTTGTGTGGGCAGTTCAGTGGGTGTTTCAGTCAAAAACTCGGTGGAAGTCACCGTCGGCAAAGGTGCTTCGGTAGTCAATGGTAAAGCTGTGATTATTTCTATTACCGTTGGCCCTGTATTGATTGGAGTCTCAACAGACAAATCAATAGATCCTGGTCCTTCACCGTTAGGGGATTGCAGTCTTTCAGCTTGCGTCCACCCGCCAGAATCGAGTTGAAAATCGTAGAAGTAATCAAAAAGGTTTTCACCATTTTCATTTGTTATCTTTGCTCTATACCAAACAATTTGCGCCCCCTGCTCATTAATTTCAGAAAATAACGGAAAATGTGAAAGTGTCCAGAAGAAAAAAGCGGCGGTATCGGCTTCTTCCAAAGACGCTGTTTCCAATTGGAAGGTTAGTGTTTGCAAGCCTTCTTCTGAGGAAATATTTATTATTATGTTTTTATCATCAAGATTATATTCCTTTAAGTATGGATGAATCCTTCCGGAGACTATTTTTTGAACAACTTCATCAGAGAGGGTAGCATGGGACATGTTAAGAGCCGTTATTTTATCAAGGTCTGCATATTGTTTGGTCCAGTCAAGCTGGTTGCCCTGATTATCATTTAAAATACTAATGTAACTTTCAACCAAATACCCCTGTTGGCGAGCGAAGATGAAGACTTCACGATCTATTGATTTCAACATCACCATGTCGTCAGTTGTTACCCCTTGGCTTGAGCCCTGAACTACAATTTGAAGCCGTAAAGGCGTTTCTTGAAGAACTGTTATTTCGGTGATGGGGATATTTTTCTGCTTAAATCTTTCTTCCAGATAAGTCACAACTCCTTCCTGGGCGCTTCCTCTCGAACAGGACACAACCACCCAAACGGTCATCAAAAACAGCAGGATCATTTTTTTATTCATTAATCACCTCACCCATTGAAAACCATACGATCAAACGAAATGATACTCCAATTTAAAACTTTCGGGTATTCAGGTAAAATCATCCCTCCATGAACATAACCCCACCTTTTGACGAAGCAGGCGTTGACTACCAACGCACCCGCAGCGCGCACTGGAATCAGGTTGCAAAAAAACGCGATCACTGGCGCGGCATGGGTCTCTGGTATCACCGCCGATTGATTGAAGTTTACAAATTTCTCGTGAACCCCAACCAGCGCATCCTTGAGATCGGCTGCGGCACGGGTAGTTTAATTGCACACCTGAAACCATCCCACGGCGTGGGTGTGGATTTTTCTCCCGAGATGATCGCCCGCGCAAAACAGAGTCATCCCGAAATCGAATATCACCAGCTCGACGCGCACGACCTCTCCAGCCTCGAAGGCGCCTTCGATGTCATCATCTTCTCAGATACCGTCAACGACCTGTGGGACGTGCAGCGCGCGCTCGAAGGCGTCAAAAAATTCTGCACACCGCAGACCCGTCTCATCCTGAATTTTTACAACCACCTTTGGCAGTTGCCGCTCACCATCGCGCAAAGCCTCAACCTCGCCGCGCCCATGCTCCACCAAAACTGGCTCACCCCCGAAGATGTAAATAACATGCTGCGCCTCGCGGGCTTTGAAAGCATCCGCCCATTATGCGAGGTTTTATGGCCCCTGCCACTCGGCGCTTTCGCAGACCGCTATCTCGTCAAACTCTGGCCCTTCCACAGTTTTGGCTTATCCAATTTTGTAATCGCACGCCCCGCCCCCCAGCCAGTTAAAGAACCGAGCGTTTCCGTTGTCGTCGCCGCGCGCAACGAAGCAGGCAACATCAAATCCATTTTCGAACGCCTGCCCAAAATGGGATCGAGAACCGAACTGATCTTCGTCGAAGGACATTCCCACGACAACACCTTCCAAACCATCACGGATGAAATTCCGCTTCACCCCCTAACCCCCAGCCTGCTCCTGCGCCAACCGGGCATTGGCAAAGCCGACGCAATTCGACTCGGCTTCGAGAAAGCCACCGGCGACATCCTCATGATCCTCGACGCAGACCTCACCGTCCCGCCCGAAGACCTGCCGCGTTTCTACGAAGCCATCACCACAGGCAAAGGCGAATTCATCAACGGCGTGCGTCTCGTCTACCCGATGGAAAAAGAAGCCATGCGCACCCTGAACTTCATCGGCAACAAATTATTCAGCATGGCCTTTTCCTGGATGCTCGGCCAGCCCATCAAAGACACCCTCTGCGGCACAAAAGTAATGTGGAAAAAAGACTACGAACAGATCGCCGCCAACCGCTCCTACTTCGGCGATTTCGACCCCTTCGGCGATTTCGACCTGATCTTCGGCGCGGCCAAACTCAACCGCAAAATTATTGATCTCCCCATCCGCTACCGCGAACGTACCTACGGCGCCACCAACATCTCCCGCTGGAGACACGGCATTCTACTATTTCGAATGGTCGCATTCGCCGCGAGACGGATCAAGTTTGTATAACACCCAATTACCAATGACCAGCCGTTCACAACTCTGGAATCCACCAGCCTGCGGATGGATTGAAACATAAAGCTTGGCCGTGAATTTACCCTGCGGCGCAAAAAAGGAAAACCCATGCCCCCAAAACTAAAACTGCTCCCCGCCGAAAAATACAAAGGCGTCAACGACCTCGACCCGATCAAATATTATTACTGGCCCGTCTTCGGAAAAATGTACCGCCGCCGCGTGGAACTGGCCCTGGGCGAATGCTCAGGCGGCGAGCGCATCCTCGAGGTTGGTTTTGGAACCGGGCTCGCCTTCCTCAACCTGCACGACAACTACAAGCAAATCCACGGCATAGACCTGACCGCCGATATCGAAGCTGTCCAATCCGTATTCGAGCCAATGGGCATTCCGCTCTTCCTCAAAAACGGCGACGTGCTGGATATGCCCTATTATGAAGACAACACCTTCGACACGGTACTGATGATCAGCATATTGGAGCACCTAAAGCCGCTCGAGCTGGAGCAGGCCTTCGCGGAGGTGAAGCGCATCCTCAAGCCCGGCGGACAGATGGTGTACGGAACTCCCGTCGAAAAACCGTTCATGGTCTTCATGTTCAAAATGCTGGGGCACGACATCCGCGACGAGCATTTTTCCACAGAAAAAGAGATCGCCGCCGCCGCGCACAAGGTTTTCGCCAAAGGGAAGGTAATCGAAATGAAAAGTACACCGCCCATTGCAGGCACGGTGTACACGGTTGGAAATTTTATAAAATGATAAAGTGACCGTCCCCTTTAAGGGGATTGTCACTTTATCAACGCACTCTCTCGTAAATCCGTATCTGCGGGTTGACCGCAGAAATGAAAACATGCGGCAAATAGGGCGGCAAATCGTAAGTAAATTCCCTTATCAACTCGAAGGACGCAGCCTCGCCTGCCAGCAATCGCTTGAAGAAATCACATTCGACAAGATTGGTCTCGCAAACCGATTCGGTGTAAAAGCGGTTATAGGTGTAACTGTCGATCACAAAATAATCGGTGTCGCGCTCCAGCAATCCCTGCCCGCCCAGGTTGTATTCGTAACGTCCACCTGTGGGTACAATGTCCGTTGGGTACTTCACAAAGTAGATCGGGTAGTTATGCGCCCGCTCGAATTGCTTTTTGTTCACAAGCGGGGGATACAACGTATATTCAAGGCTTTGCCCATACCCGCGCATCGACTCAATATATTCACCCGCAGGGATGCGTGCATCGTTCGCGAACAGCAGGGCAATGCTCACCAGACGCAGCCCTGAATAAGCCAGGCCGAAAACCAACAGCGTAAGAACAGCCCAATGGACAGCGACCAGCTTCCGTCTTGAAGCGAGGCGTAGAACTTCATCCATAAATAACGCGCCAAGAATCGCCAGAAACGGCACAAAGGGAATAAAGTACCGTTCGATGTAATTGATGGATACCAGGAACGGCAAATCGAAGATCAACACAGCCGCCATGAAGACGCCCACACCCTGCGCCTGTTTGCCTTCAAAAGAACCCCTCCCCATTTTCCACAGGATGAGCCGCCCCGCAAACCAAAGGAAAGCGAAGATAAACAGATAATACGCGAAGATTCCCACCGCGCTTTTGAACACCCCCCATTGACCGAACAGCCCAATCGCCGCGCTGGAATTGAATCCATACTGCGGATAATTCCGCAGGGAGGGAATCACATTCATAAAATAATACACGGGGGCAAACAAGGCCTTCGGCGTGCCCAGCCCATATCCCAAATAGGAAATCAGGCCGCCCAAAACAAGGCTGCCAAACATGGCAAGCCAGCGGGCTGCAATCTCGCGCCAGTTTACGATCAAATACAGCGCCACAGGCAGAAGAATGAGACTCCCACCCGTGTACTTGCTCGAAGCCGCCAACCCCACCGAAAAGAAGCAAGCATACAACCACAACCTTGAATTGGTATATTGATACTTGATCACAAAATACACACAAAGGATGGCAAACAACTGCAAATAAAGATCGTTATGGGCAAAGCGTCCATTTGCCGCCGCCACACCGCTGGCAACGTAAAACAAGCCAGCCAATGCCGAGATGCGTTTGTTCGCGCCGATCATGCGCGCAGTGGAGTAAACCAAAGCGCCGGCTAATGCTCCAAGTAAACAGGAAAACGAACGCGCCGCCACGATGAACGCAAAGCTCGAACGCCCCGTTCCATACACAAGCGAACCAATGACGTACATCACGTACTTGGGCAACGAAGGATAATTGAAGTCCGGTTCGGTTACATCGAAGATCATTTCCCCGCGCAGGGCGCTGTCCACGCGCCAAACCAATTCATCCGGGTTCCACAACGCAGGCGCGCCCCAACTCACCCCCGGCAGGGAAACCGCAAAGAACAGCAAAAAAATAAAAAGCGGTATCGAAAATTCATACCGCGAAAAAAATGAATTCAACTTATTTTGCATCCGAAAAGCTCCGCGCTATTTTGGCTGGCTCGCGATCACATGGATCAACGTCACCGCATCCACAGCCTCATCCCCCGTTTTGAACTCCGCGCGAATCTGCGCCCTCGCCCCGCGAAATTCACCCGTCAACCGCTCCAACACCGTGATTTCCACTTTCGCAAAATTTGCATCAAAGATACGCCGATAATCGCCCAATCGAAAACGGTTCAAATTACTGGTGGGGTTCAGGAGTTTTTTCCACACGCTTTCAGAATACTTCAACATCTCGAACGGATAATTAAAATAATGATCGCGCAAATCCACAAAATGCAAATGCACGCCCTGCGGCGCGGTCAATTTCGCCAGCGCATTTGTGATGCCGGCCACGTCATCCAAATGCTCAAAGACCGAAGTGCTGAAGATGACATCCACCTGCGCGGCCTGCTTCTGGATTTGCCCCTCGCGGATATCTCCATGCAGCAGCGTGATGAATTCGCTTCGCGGCCTAACCCCAGCCTGCTCGAGTTTCAGATAGTCTTCATACGCTGGCAGTAATTCCCGGTTGCGCTCGTCATCCAGCAAAACAAAGTGATCGCACAACACCACATGCGCCGCGCCGCGCTTCAGCAGATCCACACCCACTGCAAAACGGCCACCATACCCAAAGACCAGAACCCGCTTCCCGTTAATAGACCGGCCGCAGGCCGTCAACACATCTAGATATTGTTTGACCGCCGCGGATGGATCGCTCGACTCCAAACCAGGGCGGATGATCCACCTGCGTTTCAAAAGAAAGCGGGCTGCATTTTCAGGCACAAAATGGCGGACAAGACGGAGAAAAAAATACTTGAAATTCACAAAGATTTCCTTATGGCAGTTGGGCAGGGCAATTTGTCGGTTGATGTTTTGGCACAAGCAATTGCACGCCAACTTCCTTCAGGGTAATTTTTGGCTCATAGTAACACAAGAGCGGGTTGGAGACCCACTTTACCCAGGCATTATTCTCTTCGCCAAATTGATAGGAACTGTCTTTAATGGGAGACCGCAGGGGTTCAGAAATAATCAATGCAAACCGCTGCACAGAAATATCCAGATAAAAATTTTCGAAGTACGCAGAATTCGAACTTAATGCCTCGTCCATTAAAAATTTCTTTTCATATTCGGGCACCAATACCACATCTGTAATATAGCCGAAAGTCAGCAATTGCCGTTGATCCATAAAAAGCACTTCCCCACTCTGTGATTGGGCAAGCGCAACCTCTTCACGAATTGTTTTAAGAGCAAGGTCTATAACCTCTTGAGATGGGTACATATCCAAAGCTTTCTCGTTTTTCGCACCTGTGAGCGTTACAAGCCATGAGGCATTTTCAACATAACTGAATGATCGCATCGCTCCCAGAGGTTGAAGCCCAGGCAAAGCAAAAAGCAGAAGCAGAACAAATTTGATCCAGAGAGGAGAAAGATCAATATTTTCCAGCCATGCCTTCCCTCCATTTTGCCAGGCAAGGATTGATGAGAATAAAAGGCCAATTAGGAACATATCCATATTATGCAAATCACCGCCGCCGCCAATCTTCGTACTTACAACCAACCCAACGATGAGGAAAGCGAGTAAAGGCAGTGTCACAGCCGCAACCTGCCACACATTCAAAATCCATTTTTTAGCGGCAACTAAATAAAACAATATGATGATCAAAGGTAGTGTTGCAATTAATAGCCCCGCGAGAATACCCATTCCATACGTTGCATTTGGGAGCAGACGGTACCAGAGAAGAGGCTGGTCAGATACAGTGGATGCAATGCTTGCAGCAGAAAATGCAGCGCTGGCACCTGCATTACCTGCCAATAAACCTACAACCTTGGAACCAAAATATCCTCCAGCCACTCCAGCAAGACTCAACACAATAGCGCGAATCCACGAATTGCGATCCAGCTTCTTATTTTGCAAAACCGCGCCTGCCAGTTCGAGCATACCAATCCACATGCCCGGGGCAAACAGCCAGGTAAAACGGCTTTGTTCGGCTGCATACCCTGTCAGCGTGATAAGAGGAAGCGCAAGCCAAAGCGGCCGCTGCCAGATTAAAGCAACCGCCGCCGCGCAAAAAACAAGGGGCGGATGAATCGGTCCCTGCTTCAGAAAGATCAAAACCCACAAAGCAGCCAACAGCCACATCTTCTTATCTGAACGGATAAAACGAAAGATTGCAATACCAAGTAAAAGATAGGGAATAAGCACGGTTAATGCAATCCAGAAGCGTTCCATACCAATCGTAACGCCAGGGAATATAAAAGGCAGGCCGCCTATAAATTTCCTGCCAATATCCAATAACACAACAATTTCGCGGTCGGCAGGGTAATCATACAAATGCCTGCCAAACAGGATCGAATAATCCCACATGCGATTGCCTTCAGACCAGCCCAGCGAAAAGGGATAATCCGTCACATTCATAAAGGGTTCCATAATGACAAACAAGCTGGAGGTTAAAAGAATTGCGGCAACAAACTCATTCCAACTGAACAAGGCGTTTCCCCGTTTCATAAAAAAGGCAAGCGTTAAGACCACAAAAAACCATATTAATACGCGCATATAAATATCGTTGAAAACCAATCCCCATGGCGTATATTGAAAAAACCACACAGGCGCTATAAAAACCAGCAAGGCGGCAAGCCAGCGCATATATCCCATTCGTTCACGAAAGGCAGTCATCCTGTCAAAAAGGGATTGAAATCTTTCCTGCCGCCACAACAAAAAGATTGCAAGAACGATAGCGCACACACCAACTGCCATGTAAACAAGAAATGCCGCCCCCCATTTTAGGGAATACTCACCCCGCCATGTTCCCGTTCCCCAGGCAATGTTCTGGAATCCAAAACAGGATTTAACGATGAGGTAGATAAAAATAATCAATATCGAAAATCTGTCGAAATTTTTCTTCATCGACGCACTCCAAAGGGCGGTTGATTAATCCAGGCCAGCTTCACAAAAAAATACAGCTTAACATGTTAATTTTTACACAGGTTGTTTGCGCAAGAACATCAGCCTCAAGCGGCAATCACTTAGCCTTTCCTGATGAACGGTTCTGGAGAAATGGATAGAGAAGCAAGTATATTAATATTACCAAATTAGTTAAATAAAAAAGCAGGCGCATACCTACCAAAACTGTCGCTAATTGCCCCTGGGGAAAGCCAAATAATTTGAAGAAATATAAAGAAGCAACTTCACTAAGCCCCAGGCCGCCAAATACCTGGACGGGAATAATTGAAAGCAATTGAAGCATGGAACTTACAAAGACAACCACCCACATCGTAACTGGAAGGTTGAAAGTGTGTAAGGAACTATAGGTCCAGGTAAAGGTGAGGATTAAATATATACAGGAGAGTCCGCTGGCGGTCAACATGATGCGGATCACATCCTTTTGCTCGAAGTCAGCCAGCGCGTCTGCAAACTCAAGCAGGCGTTGGGTCAGTCGAAATTTCAGCAAACCGGTTCGTTCAAGGATGCCGCGCAGAATACCAACAAATTTACGACGTAGAAGAACTGTCGCTCCAAAAACAGCCAGACCAGCGCCGATCAAGACGATCAAAAATAGAACGAGATTGTGAACAGCCTCAACCTGACCCCAAACGAACAACAGGGAGATAATCAACCCAAGCCAGATCGCAATTAAGTCCCCGACTTTTGTAATTATGAAAACAGAAGCGCTCCGTCTCACTTTGATGCCTTGTTCAGCCCTTAATGCGGTCAAGTAAGCAGCGATGCCCGCACTGGATGCGACAAAATTTGAGACTGCATTCTGTAAGATCACCACACTCAAGATTTGCAAATAAGGGAAATCGGTATCAAACAGCACATGATATTGCCAGGCTTTTAGCATGGAAAGCAGGAGGAACAAAACGAAAGTTGCCCACAGCCAGATCCAGGAGACTTGAGCGGCAAGTCCCGACAATTCGGATAGACTGGTCTTGGAAAGCAAAAAAACAGCCAAGCTCAGGCCTAAAACTATTTTGGCAATCAACCAGATCGAGTTTTTTTTCAATTCTGGCGAGGTGGGGGGGATTGGAATCTCCATAAATATTACCCCCCTGAAGTCAGGGAGGAATAAATTCGTGAATACGAAGCAACCATCTGATTTACAGAAAAGGCGCTCTGAGTTACTGATGCTGAATACCGAGATCTTTTCTCATAATAAATACCATCTATCACAAGCTTTTTAAGCTCTGTCGCTAAAACATCCTGTGAAGTTGAATTAAAGAATATAGGGTCGGAGCCGCTCCATTCAGTGTCCATTTGTAATGAAACAACCGGAACTCCCATGGAAGCCGCTTGTAATCCCGCGATCCCAACCAAATCCTCGATTCCTGCAATCAGAAAAGCCCTGGCAATTGAGCAGGGCAATTTAATATCATCCATATATCCTGTAAACTTAACATGGTTACCCAAGTCCAATGAGCGAACCAAATCCTCGGCACGCTGTCTGTCAGGGCCATCTCCAACCAATAAATATATAAATGGTTTGTTGTAAATCTCCCTAAACCGATCAATCACCATCAACAGATCCAAAACTTTTTTCTGTTGCTGTTGCAAACGCATAACACTTAGAATAACAGGGATATTCCCATATGTGCTTTTATACTCATCCACCTCGCTTTGACCAGGCAAATCCAAAGGCAACACACCAAAAGGAATATAATCAATAAAATTTTCAGGCATTCTATTTCGTAATATTTTCAAATCTTTTCGTCTTAATTCAACTATCAGACCGTCATTTTTTTTCCAGAACACAAAAAAAAGGTTTCGCTCCCAGGGAAGCAATGAAACCAGGTCAGAGTGAAAAGTTTCAATATATTTAGGTGCAGGTTTCCGACTCAGGGGTTGAAAAACCAGGCAAATCCAAGAAAAAAACGATGCCAATAGCAGATTACTATGAGCAATATGATATCGGGCCATCCTGCCGCTAATGGTCCACCACATAGCAAACAATGGCAGCAAGAATATTGTCAATATCTTTTTAGATGAACTTTCATGGTCGGACGCCAAAGTAAAAGGCAAAATATTCAATAATCCCACACGTGAATCCAACTCAACCAGAACAGACTGGTCTTGTGCTGTATGGTAAAAAATCAACAAATCCACCCTTGCCCCAGCCGCCGCCATTGCATTAGCCAGGTCAAGAACTATACGTTGTGCCCCCCCCTTTCCCATTTTTGAGATGATAAATAAAATTCTTAAATCACGAACTTCCATAGCAACCTTTCGAGTTCAAACAACAGTTACATAGCTGCTTCTTACGTTTTTGCATAGGCCGAGCCAACCTGCCGGGCTGGGTTCCCAGCAACAATCGATCCAGCAATAACATTTTTTGTAACCACGCTTCCAGCCGCAACGACGGAATCTTTTTCAATAGTCACCCCCTTAAGAATAATTGAGCGGGAACCGATCCAGACATTATCTTCCAACCGGACTTTGGCGGTTTTTCCCAATTCATTACGCACTTCTGGAGCCAGGCCATGAAAATCTGCATCATAGATCAAAGTATGCGGGCCTATACGACAATCAGCCCCAATCACGATGGACGAGCACGCAATAATCTCACATCCATTCATGATCGCTGTCCGTTGCCCGATTTGTATAATTGATTCGGACTCGCGCGGCTGTAAAATAATCGAAAGATTCACCCCTCCTGCCATGGCATAGCCCAACGTCACCCGATCATGAATAACCAATTCTCCCTGCCCTTGAAACAACGTGGGGGATTTAACACGTACAGCTTTTCCAATAACACAATGTCCGCCATACCACCAAGCTGCCAGATAAAGGCCATTAATACGTAACATTGACAGTAAAAATTTTAACGGCAGCGAATAAAACGCCGGAGTTTGTAGCTGTTTAAAAATCTTAGTTTTCATGGAATGCACGTATTGCCGATATGACTTGAATTGCATCATCAAGCGCCATGTGAGGCCCCATTGGAAGGCTTAGTACTGTTTGAGCGCTATTCTCAGCAATTGGAAAATCGCCTTTCTTATATTCAGCATCTCGATAAGCATCTGATAAATGCGGTGGTATTGGGTAATGAATCAGTGTTCCTATTCCACTATCATTAAGGCGCTTTTGTAAGCCGTCGCGTTGCGAATGTCGAATAACGAACAAATGCCACGCAGGGTCTACCAGATCTGGCACGTGCGGCAAGATTAAGTCAGGCAAATCAGATAAATTCGTAAGATACTCTCGAGCGATAATTTTTCGCCGCAAATTCCATTCATTTAGATACTTTAATTTGACCTGTAAAAATGCGGCCTGCAAAGGGTCAAGACGCGAGTTGTAACCGATAACTTCGTTATAGTATTTTACTTTCGAGCCGTAATTACGCAACACTCGAATACGTTCTGCCAAGCGATCATCATTAGTAGTCACGGCGCCTGCATCGCCAAACGCGCCAAGATTCTTGCCCGGATAAAAACTCCATCCTGCTGCATCACCTATGGACCCGGCATATTTTCCTTTATAAACCGCTCCATGCGCCTGAGCGGCATCTTCTATAACCTTCAAATTATATTGACGCGCTATTGCAAGAATGGCATCCATTTCGGCTGTTTGCCCATACAAGTGAACCAGTAAAATGGCGCGTGTACGAGACGTAATAGCAGACTCGATTCTAGCAGGGTCAATATTATAGGAAGCAGGGTCAGGCTCCACAGGGACGGGACGGGCACCTGTATAAGATACCGCCAGCCATGTCGCAATATAAGTATTGGAAGGGACGATCACTTCATCCCCGTTTCCAATTTCGTATGCTCTCAGGATAAGATGCAAGGCATCCAGGCCATTTGCAACACCAATACAGTGTTTCGAGCCGCAATAGGATGAATACTGTGCTTCAAAAGCGTCAACCTCTTCACCTAAAATATACCATCCAGACTTCATGACACGACGATAGGCGGCGTCCAATTCATCCTGTATTTCCTGATACGGTTTATTAAGATATAGAAATGGAACTTTACTCATGTTTGCTCTTATTCAAAAACTGGTCATAATCATTCACATAGTCAGTTTGATCGTATCCGCCAGATGCAAAAACAAGCAATACAGCATCGGGCGAATATTTATACTGTATGCCCCATACCATGGGTGGAATATGCAACCCAACTTGCGGGGATGAAAGAATTATCTCATCCCGCTCAGAACCATCATCCACAACAACATGACAGGAACCATGAAGGCACGTCAAGAACTGATGTTGCTGACGATGCGCATGCTGCCCACGGATCTCATGGGGGGGAACATGGGAAATAACAAAGTACCGTTGTGGAATAAAAGGCAGGCGGTCACCAACTTCGCCAAACGAGAGATTACCCCGGCTGTCATGAAAGTTTTTCAAAGATACAATCTTCACATCTTTAACTTTCAGGCTGCTTTCCGGCAGTAGTGCATTAAGCGGGATTATTCTTTCGCTATCCCGTCCACTGACAAAACCAATCACTCGTCCGGGATTCCCGACGACAACAGCATTCGGCGGGATATCGTGTGTAACTACCGAGCCTGCGCCAACCATGGCAGATTGCCCAACCGTGACTCCGGGCAAAATAGTGGCATTCGCTCCAATGGAAGCCTTGTTTTTGATCAAAGTGCGCGAATAAACTTCAGGTCGATTCTTGCTGCGTGGAAATGAATCATTTGTAAACGCCACATTCGGGCCAATGAAGACATCGTCTTCAAGAGCTACGCCATCCCACAACTGAACTCCACTCTTAATAGTTACACGATCTCCAATTTTTACTTCATTTTCAATGAAAACATGATCGCACACATTGCAGTCCACACCAAGCTGCGCTCCAGGTAGTACATGCGCGAACGCCCAAACACGAGTCCCGTCTCCGACACGGGCGCCATCTTCAACAATTCCTTTTGAGTGAACGAAGTAGTTTTTTTTCATAATGACAATTCAAAGACTTTTACCGAAAAAAATTTTGAAACCCTTACAAGGCTTACAATGAATAAAAGCCAGTATATCAGCAGGTTTAAATGAATACCCTGGAATTTATTATTTTTTCGCCCACACACCCAGCATCGCCAGCGCGTACAGGCGCTTGCCGTGATCCATGCGGGCGGAGGTGTGTTCTTCGATAAGTTGATTCAACGCCGCGCGGTCAAACCATCGATGCAGCGGGCTTCCATTTGTCAGCAGCATTTCACGCGACCAATTATATAGCGGCCCGCGAAACCAGGCGCTGACGGGGATGCCGAATCCCTGTTTGCCGCGGCCTTTAATAGACTCGGGTAACTCTTTGGCAAATGCCTTCTTAAGCAGATATTTTCCGCTTCTTCCTTTGACCTTGAGCTGGTCGGGCACCCGGGCAGACCACTCCACGATTTCATGATCGAGAAACGGCGAGCGGCCTTCGAGCGAGGCGGCCATCGTCATACGGTCGGCTTTGACGAGCAGGTCGCCGGGCAGGTAGGTGTGCAGGTCGGTGTAGAGGGTCTTATCGAGGTAGGAGCCTTGAGCGGAGTCGAATTGTTTTGCCAATAAATTTTGGGCGTTGGCAGAATCGAAACGGAATTCGGGTTTCCATAACGCGGATCGTTGACTCGGCGAGAAGTACGATCCCCAGCGCAGGATGCTGGCGCGGCGGTCTATTTCTGGAATCTGTTCGAGGCGTTTGATTCCGTTGACGAGACTGTGCCCAACGGGGCGGTCAGCGTTATCGGGGAGGAAATTTGCAATGGATGGAATCAGGCGTCGGGTTAGGAAACGAGGCGCGCGGGCGTAGGCGTCCGCGAATCCATCCAGCCAGTAACGCTGATAGCCTGCGAAGTCCTCATCGCCGCCATCGCCATTCAGCGCAACGGTGACGTGTTCGCGAGTCAAAACGGAAAGGTGATAAAGCGGAATGGCGGAGGCGTCTGCGAATGGCTCGCCGAAGTGATCTGCAATTTTTTCGAGGGTGGCGGGAATGTCTCCATACGTGAGGGTGAACTCGTGATGATCGGTGGAATATTTTTGGGCGACGGCGCGGGCATGAGGAAGCTCGGTGAAATTTTGTTCTTCAAATCCTGCTGAAAAAGTTTTAACGGGGCCGCTCGCAAACTCGGACATGAGCGCGACGATGATGCTCGAGTCAATGCCGCCGCTGAGGTGCGCGCCAAGCGGACGTTCGCTGAGCAGGCGTATCTTGACAGCTTCACGCAGGCGGGCGCGGAGTTCTTCGATCAGTTCATCTTCGGATGCGGTGTGTTTGGGAAAATATGAATAATCCCAGTATCGTTTGATTGCCGCGTGTCCATTTTCCCAAACGAGGGTGTGCGCGGGCGGAAGTTTGAAGATGCCCTGATAAATCGTCAGCGGGTCGGGGACGTATTGCAGGCTGAGGTAGAGGTCGAGGGCTTCGAGGTTGATTTCGGGTTTGTGCGGGAGGGCGGCGAGGATGGCGCTGAGTTCGGAGCCGAAATAAAGCGTGCCGTTTTGAACCGTGTAATACATCGGCTTCTTGCCGAGGCGGTCGCGGCCAAGCAGGAGTTTTTTTCGTTTGTCGTCCCACAATGCAAAGGCAAACATGCCGCGCAGACGTTTGATGCAGTCGTCGCCTTCGTCTTCGTAAAAATGGACGATGCATTCGGTGTCGGTTTGGGTCGAGAGGCGATGTCCGCGGCGTTCGAGTTCGGCGCGCATTGCGGGGTAGTTGTAGCATTCGCCGTTGAAGATGATCCAGATTGATTCATCTTCGTTGGCGATGGGCTGGCCGCCGCCGCTGACGTCGATGATGGCAAGGCGGCGCATGGCGAGGCCTATGCCTGCGCTGGTGTGAAAGCCGTCGCTGTCGGGGCCGCGGTGCGCGATGGTTGCGTTCATTTTTTCGAGCAGGGCGCGGGGAGGAGTTTGATTATCAGAATGGGAGAGGCCGCAGATGCCGCACATGGGGGAGTCCTTGGGGGTTGGTGATTAGAGATTGGCGATTAGAGATTGGAGGATGGTGGAATACTGACGGGCGACATGCTCCCATGAATATTCTGTTTCGACTCTCTGGCGGGATGCCTGCCCCATTTGCATGCGCGTCTTTTCTTCGACGATGAGCCTGCTCAATCCATCTCGAAGAGAATCTACATCCTCAGGATTAACCAGCAAACCCGTCACGCCATCCAAAACGAGTTCTTCACTGCCTGCGATTCTGGTCGCCACCACGGGCAGTCCGCTGGACATGGCTTCGAGTACGGCGTTGGGCATGCCTTCGTGGCGCGAGGGGAAAAGGAACAGATTGGCTTGATGATAATCCTTTTCCAGTTCTTCGCGGGATTGCCAGCCGAGGAAGGTGACGCGGTCGGCCATTCCAAGTTCACGCGCCAATGATTTCAGGGTATTCATTTGCGGGCCATCTCCTGCGATATTCCAATGCCAATCCAAATCCTTGAGTCCGGCGAGCGCGCGCAAGCCGAGATCGAGTCCCTTTTGGTGAACGATGCGGCCAACGGAAAAAAGCTGAGGGGGCAACCAATTACGAGATTGGGAGGTGTAGCGTGTTGCGTCTACTCCGTTGGGGATGATGGGGATTTCGATGGATGAGTCGAAGGCGAGGGCGAGGTCGCGCAGTCCGCGGCTGTTGGCGATGACTGCGTCTGCCTGATGCCAGATGACGCGCAGGAAGGGGCCGATCAATTTGTGGAAGGTTTTGAAATCATACGGGCGAAAGCCGGGCACGTCCCCGCCGCGCAGGGAAACGATGTACGGGATGCGATAAAGCTTTTTCAAAAGCCAGGTCACTACGCCCGAAGGCACGCCAAAAAATGCCAGGGTGGCTGTCGGTTTGGTTTTTCGAATCAAGCCAAAGGTATGTAATGAAGCGGCTGCAATGAAGGTCAACTGCTCGAATGCAGTGGAACGATCCTGCCTGCGGCGCAAAGCGGGGATGCGGTAAATCGTCACGCCTTCATGAATTTCGAGTTTTGGCTGTCCGTGAAAATGGGCGGTGACAACGGTTATGTCATATCCAATGGATGCAAGACAGCGGGCAAGGTTTGCGCTGGCATTGCCCGCCCCGCCGCCGATGGGTGGATATTCACTGTTGATGATCAGAATACGCATGAAAAAATTTAATCCGATTGAACGGGCTTCGGTTTTTTCTCATTCATCGCGGCGAGAATGGACGGCAGGAAGAATGCCCCGGGCAGGCTGGTGATGATGAACAACACGCGGGTCAGCAGGGCGACGGTTGCGCTTTCGGAGGGGCTTAATCCGCCGAACTGGGTAAGCAGGAAGGTCATGGAGAGTTCCTGCACGCCCAGGCCATTCATGGAAATGGGAATAAGCGTTACAAAGTATGCCAGGGTGTACAAGCCGGCCACCAGCCAATAGGAAACATGATGACCGATGCCAAGCAATAAAAGATAGATCGATAAATAAATAAATACCTGATTCCCAAACGTGGCAAGCAGGGAGCCGCTCAATGCCAGCGGTTTCTTCAACCAAATGGAAAACGACTCAAAGGTGCGTTTGGAAAAATCCACGCCTTTTTGAATCAGCGCAGAAATTGCAAGGGACTGTGAGGCTCCATTGCCGAGCGAAAAGACGGGGATCAAACCCAAAGGGAGAGCCAGCGCCATGCCTGCCAGTCCAATCAAACGGTCGGCCACGAGCGAGGCGAGGCAGATGGCGCGGTCATAGCCCAATTGCATCGCGCCGCCAAGCCGCACCACATCCCCGCCGATGGTGGTTGGCAAAAAGTTGGATGAAAAGTTTCCTGTAAAAGTCAACATGGTCGAGCGGAGAAAAGAAATTTCCACGCCTGCCGACCTGAGCAAGATATGCCAGCGCACCGTGGCAAACAAACGCGAGATAAGCAACGCGGCAATCGCCGCCAGAAAATATCCGCTGGAAACGCGCCGCAGTGCAGAGAAAAGTTCGCCGTCCCCTTTTTCTTCAAGCAAAACAACCAGAAGCCCCAACGCCAGAATACTGCCCAACGCGCGCGCGAGGGTCTGGCGGTTCTCACGCAGCCAATTAATCATCAATGCCCTTGTCGAGGTTTATCTTTGTGCGGATGGTGTAGGTGGGCTTATGTTGGGATTCATGATAGGTGCGCACCAGCAACTCTGCAATCAGCCCCATCAAAATGGATTGAACCCCCAGAATGAAAAACATGGCGCTCATTTGCAGCAACGGCGAGGTGGCAATGGCGACCAAAAAGAACAACCTGCGCACAAAAAGATAGAGCATGATCAACGCGCTGACCACCATCAGAAAACTGCCTGCGCCGCCAAAAAGATAGATTGGTTTTGATGAATAGGATACGAGGAATTTTACAGTGAACAGATCGAGGATGACTTTCACGGTTCTTTCCAGCCCGTACTTGGTCTTTCCAAATTGGCGGGGGTGGTGGCGGACGGCGACTTCGGTAATATTCGCGCCGACTGAATTGGCATAGACGGGAATAAAACGGTGCATTTCGCCGTAGAGACGGAAGCCTTCGAGCACATCGCGGCGGTAGGCTTTCAACGTACAGCCGTAATCATGCAGGTGAACGCCCGTCACCCGTGAAATTAATCGGTTTGCCAGCATGGATGGGAAGTTGCGAGTCACCGCATTGTCCTTCCTGTCTTTGCGCCAGCCGCTGACGAGATCGTAGCCTTCGTCCAACTTGGCAAGCATCATCGGGATATCGGCGGGATCATTCTGCATATCCGCGTCCAAAAGAACGATGATCTCGCCCTGGGAATAATCCAACCCTGCGGCAATGGCGGCGGTCTGCCCAAAATTGCGGCGAAAGGAAACCACGCGAATATGCCCAGGGTCCTTTTGGGCATATTCGCTGAGGACCGAGAGGCTTTCATCGCGGCTGCCATCGTCCACAAGGATAACTTCCCAGGATTTTTGCAGGGTATTCATGGTTTTGTAGACGGCTTCAAATAAGAACGGCAGGTTCTCCTGCTCGTTATAAACGGGGATGACAAGTGATAGGTTCATGGGATTCTGTGAAATATCCTTAATGTGCCGCCTTCATAGCAGGTGGGAGCGGTTGGGGGCGGCGCATATTCTTCAAAAGCCTGCGGGGGGAAAAAATCCTTCCAGTCGGAGAAGCGTTTTGCTTCGATGATGAAGACATTCGCACTGGCTTTCCACTCGGCGCGCAGTTCATCGTTCCAATGGCTGAGACGGTGCAGGGTATCCGCATCGCCTCCGATTCGATAGGTATACCCGCCGTTGATCTGGGCGGGGAAAATTCGGACATTCGGCACATAGACCATGGGCGTATAAGCGTTGCCGCCGTCCCAATATACCAGACTATTCGGCGGGATGATTTCTGCAAGATACGCGCCAAGCCGTTCGTGGGCGAGGATCATATCCTGCTTGCAATTCAGGCTGCTCTCTCCCAAATTGAGCAGCGGGGATAGCAGCAAGCCCACAGCGAGCGTGGAATGGATAGCCACCAGCGCAAAGGATGATTGTTTTGACTCCTTTTTTGCGCGCCGCCAGATCAAAAACGAAANNAATTGCAAGCCAAATTTATATTTGATAACGTCCACCAGGGTGGTGGCGCCGGGCAGGAATTGTCCATCCCTCATGCGCGGCAGGGACAGGTTGAGGATGCCCTCGTCGATATATTCAAAGAGGGAGAATCCGATTCCAACGGAACATACGATCACGAGGACAATGGAGAGGATTCCCACAAAGCGCGAGGGGTTGGTTGCCCATGCGGAGGAAAATACGATGATGAAGAATAGAATTCCCAGCGGGTCGAAAAATGCCAGGTAATTTGAAAAGCAGAAGACGCAGCTATAGCTTTCGTATTGACTCGCCAATGCCGCCCAGCCGTGCATGGCGAAGAGGATGGAATATGCCAGGGCTAGGAAAACTGCCGCTCGCATGGCAGGAGCAGTTTTCAGGGCGGTGCGAAGCGGCCAAAGGAGGAAGGCAAACATCCCGCCAACGATCATGATGAAATGGTAGCGCATCCCCTGAAAGAAGGCATTTGTGCGATTCCAAAAATCGATGGATGGATCCCAAACAGGGATGGCATCCTTTGGCAGGCGAAACGCATCGAGGAAGGGAGTGAGAGAATCGGGCAGCCAGGGCGCCCAAATGGTGAGGATGTTGGGCCAGTAATAGATATGAACGGCAAAAAAAACAATTGTCATCGCTGTTAACGACCAGATGGCTTTTTGCCTGCCGTGCTGCCAGAAAATATACAGGGCAAGCAAGGGCAGGACCAACACCATGTTCTGGCGCGTCATCACCGCCAGGGATGCCAGCGCTGAGCCGAGGATGATCTGCCAGAGTGGGCGTTCCTCGTCCAGCGCCAGCACACACATCCACGCCAGCAGGGAGGCAATGACCACTTCGGAGACGGTGCGCGCGTGTAATTTAATGATCATCGGGCTGAGCGCAAAGACCCAGACCGTGCCAGCGGCCATCCATTTGCCTGCCCAGCGGCGGGCAGTGATCCACACTCCCAGCACGGTCAGCAGACCGAGGAAGATGGAGAAGTAGCGTCCTGTGCGCAGGCCGGGGCCGAAGATGTATTCCGCGAAGCCGGGAATCAAAAAGGCGAAAGGGGCTTTATTCGTGAGGGGGCCGTACGGTTCGAAAGGCTCGTATATTCCGCGCCAGTAAAAAATCCCTTTGATCAGATACGAACCTTCATCGAGGCTGCTCACGGTGGTATGCGCGTACACCACTGCCTGGATTAAATAGAGAAGCGCCCCCACGCCCGCCAGCAAGGCTGGCGACCATGAAGGCCACTCGCTGATTTTGAGAAACTCAAGCCTTTTCATAAGCTCTGTACCTGAAAAAAATTATCGTTTCAAACGCGCGAGGTCGGAATCCACCATTATCGTCACAAGCTCTTTGAATGAAACCGCGGGCTCCCACTTCAACGCCGCGCGCGCCTTGGATGGGTCGGAGATCAGCAAATCCACTTCTGCGGGGCGGTAGAATTTTTCATCCATCACCACGAAATCCTTGTAATCCAGGTCTGCGTGCGAGAAGGCGATCTCGCAAAATTCCCGCACCGAATGGGTTTCGCCCGTGCCGATCACGTAATTATCCGGGTGATCCTGCTGAAGCATCAGCCACATGGCTTCCACGTAGTCGCCGGCAAAACCCCAATCACGCTGGGCTTCGAGGTTGCCGAGGCGCAGTTCCTTTGTTTTGCCAAGTTTGATGCCCGCGACCGCATTCGAGATTTTGCGGGTTACAAATTCCATGCCGCGGCGCGGACTTTCATGGTTGAACAAAATACCGGAAGTGGCGAACATATCGAACGACTCGCGGTAGTTGACCGTGATCCAATGTCCGTACACTTTTGCCACGCCATACGGGCTGCGCGGGTAGAAAGGGGTATCTTCATTTTGCGGCACTTCCAGCACCTTGCCAAACATTTCACTGGAGGAGGCCTGGTAAAAACGGATCTTCGGATTTACAAAACGAATGGCTTCCAACATGCGCGTCACCCCAAGCGCGGTCACATCGCCGGTCAATGCGGGCTGGTTCCATGAAGTTGGCACAAAGGATTGCGCCGCAAGGTTATAGACTTCACTCGGTTTATATTCTTCAAGCAGCGAAAGCAGGGAACCCTGATCCTGCAAATCACCCTGAACCACGGTAATATCATCCACGATATGTTCGATGCGCTCGTAATTCACGGTGCTGGAACGGCGCGCAACGCCGATAACGCGATATTCTTTTTTCAATAATAACTCGGCCAGGTACGAACCGTCCTGTCCGGTAATTCCTGTAATAATGGCAGTGGGCATCTTGTCTCCTATTTCAAAATTCAGCGACTGAATTATACACCATGTCCACTGCGCGGTTTTCGGTCATGCCACATGCCAAACGCAGCTATCGAAATCCATATTGCAAGAATGACCGCAACCATGAAAACAAACGACAATTGCGGCCCGATATGCAAATAACGGTTTGCATACCACTGTCCAAACGCCGCCACGAAGGCAAACTCCATTGCGGCCACGCGCGCAAACCACGCATTTTTTGTTTCCCGCCACCACGCCCAGACGTTCCCCGCAAGGATGGCCTGCCACAAAAACAAAATCGTTCGATAACGCGGGTTGTCCCATTGATCGCCGCCGCCGCGCAAGGCTGTGAACAGGAGCCAGCCCCACACCACCAGACTTAACCAAAGAAAGACGCTTCGACCCTTCGAGATGGCTGCGCCGCCCAAGGCGATGCTCCGCTCAACACGCCTCTTCTCCCCGCCCATATCTGCCGCCGCGACGAAGGAGAGGATCAACGCTGGGAGCATTGCATACCAACCCACAGCCCGCAGGATGCCAATGATCTTCCAAATAATGGTTGTGGGATAGATCAAAATCGCGGGCAGAACGGGCTGTAAAACCCCATAGATCATCACAAAAGGCAGGCGCATCCATGCGGGCATTTCATCGAATAGTTTTTGCACCCAGCCCGATCCTTCTTCGATTTTGAAGACATTCCATTTGAAGGCTTCGCGCACGAAATTATTGATCACAGCAAGCGGAGCGCCGCCGCCCAAATTCCCCTGCCTGTCCAACGCAGAGGAGAGAATGAACAAACCAGCAATGAAGACGAGGGCAATCATTACGATCATCCGCCACGAAATGCGTCCGCGCTGGCTGGTGAAAACCATCCACCCGCCAAAAATGACCAGAGTCACCAGCGCAATGGACGGGGAGACAAGCAGCATTCCAGCAATGCCCAGCCCAAGCCAGATTCTGGAATCCGACAGCTTGCTGTTGGTATCTGGGGCATTTAGCTCCACCACTCCAGAGTTAACAAATCCCCACAAGGCAAAGGCGCTGAAAGCCAGCAAATACGGTTCGCGCATGGCTGAACCGCCAAGCAAAACGCTTTCAGGGTACAGCGCAAAAATCCAGCTTGAAGCGAGCGCCACTTTTTCACCCCACAGCAAGTTGACCGCTTTCCACAAAAACGGAACGCCAAGCGTCCCCATCAAAGCGGACATTAAGACCAGCATCAAGGAGCGATGCGCATCAGGTGAAAAATAACGATAGATTAATGCGCTGAAGGCAAGCAGGCCGCCATATTGGTCGGACGAAAATTTTTGGTTGAAGGCATCCAAAATCGGGCGGTCCGAGACTGCCAATTTCCACGCTTGATTGTCACGGCGGTGAGCGTCTGTGTAGGTGAAGCCAGCGCTTTGGTCTTCGTCATTCACATACCCGTAGACTGGGAGCGCAAAGTAGGTGGCAACGCCGCCGATAAATCGCAACGCGAAGGCGAGAGCGGCCATCCATGCGAGAGTTTTTCCGCTGCCCGCCCATTTTGTCGAGATGACAAGCAGGGATAATGAAAGAAGGAAGAGGGTGGAGAATCCCAACAGGCCGACGAACCAACTGCCAGGTTGGAGCGAAGCGAGAAGAGCTCCCAATCCAAGCGACAGCGGCGCAATCCACAAAAAATCGCGTTGATTTATTTTCTTCATATCCCCACTTTTACCATGAAATTCCAAGTTGCCCCATGCTATTCACACCCGATCACCTGATAAACCCTTGCTTTTGAAAGAGCGAAAATTTCCAGATACCAATTGGGTTGACCGGCAAGTTGAGAGACGCTGAAACTTTGCGGCATCCCGCCGCCATAAATATAGTTTATTTTTCGCCTGCAAATTTCAGCATGGATATCGGGCTGGTCAAATTGTATATCCCAGCGCATGTGAACCGCTTTTCTTGAGATCAACGGAGTGACCCAGGCCCCGCCATCCACGCCGGCCAGCGCGTCCGCCGCTTCGAATGATGTAACGAATAAGTCGGTGGAGGCGACCAAGACATCGGCGTCGCGGGGGAGTGAGTTGTCCATCCACTGCAGGGCGGCCAGGTCATCGCGGCTGACGATTTGGCAGCAATCTGATGGATAAAAATGGTGACGGAACCCGGCGTTCAAGATCACGAGGCCAAATGCCAGCAGAGCCGCGAAACGAGTTAAGAGTTTTGGGTGAAAAGAAAGCCTTTGCAGGAATTGATGCAAACCCGCCAGCCCCAGCCCACCAAAGATGGAAAGCGGGAGGTAAAACAGCATTTGGACATAGGGCCTGTCCAGCAGGGTCAACGCGCCGAGGCTGGGCAAATGCACGGGGACGAACAGACCAAGCATCAGCAGGGATAGGGAAGCGAGCAGGAAAAACGCCTGGTCGGAATAGAATTTTATCGAGAAAAACATCAAGACGGCAACGAGCGCGATCATCCAAACGTCATCGCGGAGGTATGCTCCAAAGAGCGGGGAAAGCGCTTCGCTCTTTTGTATGAAAACGATCTCGATCAAAATGACACAGGCGACAAGCGCAAAAAGAAAACGCTGAAACATTGCGGACATTTTTTTGCGCCACACTGTCAACAGTGCAGACAGCGCCACAAAAGCAAAAACGATCAGCGAGCGGGTGTGAATCAACGCGGAGATGAAAATGCCGAAGCCCAACAGCCAGTACAAGGCGGGTCGCCTGTCTTTGAATTTATCATTTCGATACATCGAGTACCCAACATTCAAAACAAAATGGATGCCGACCAAACTAAAAAGGGCGGGGTACTTTCCCCAATTCATCAAATGGGAGGGCATGTGCCAGCCAAAACCAGCCAGCAGGCAGGCAAAGAACGCCGCGGCATTTGATTGGGTTTCCTGTCTGGCGATGAAAAATAAAGAGAACGGCAGGATCGCCAGCATCACCTGCCCGAATACGAGCATGGCGTTCACGATGTCTAGTTGAAAAAGACGGGAGATGGCTGCAATCAATAAATGAAAGCCAACATGATAATACGCCGCGGAAGGCAGGAGGAAGGAGGACAGATCGTAGGTATCCGCAAAGTATTTGATAATTCGATAGTGTTCGGCGGAATCGAAGTACAAAGGCAGGATGGTTTTCTCAAGGAAGGCAAGCTGTAAAACGAGGGAAGCCGCAAGTAAAAAGGTCAACGCAAGGCCGGGCCAGATGGATATTCGCCTGGGCCATCCAGAATACAAGGCGAATATAAAAATAACCACAGCAAGGACAGAGGCGGCTATTATTGCGGCTTCTCCAAACAGGAATGTTCCCGCAACCCAAAGGGCCGCTGGCAAAATCCAGCCTGCCATCCCGAGGGAAAAATATTCGATGTCTGTGAAATCAGTCTTGAAGATTTTCCTGAGCGCCGCGCTAAATAGGGTATGCCCCCAAATGATCGGAATCAGGATGCTGAAAACCACCCACGCCCCGTCAAGCAGAACGTTCAGGCCATCTGTCCAAATTGTCATGGGGCAAATGATTATGGGTACGATGGGTTGGGATACGATGGGCCGGGTGGTAAAGTTGGGCCGCCTGGTAAACTTGGGCCAACCGTGGGGGTCGCAAGAACCCCGCTGGAAGAGGGTTCTTCATCTTTCAAGGTAAACGCCTCAACTGCCGCGGTTGGGGTGCCGGCCTGCTGTCCGCTTCCACCCAAAGACTGGGAAAACACCATCAGCGCTTCCAACGAAAAATTTCCCATGGCAAGCTGGGTGTCATCCTCCACCGAGTGAAGGCTGACATCCATTTTCTCCTGCAAACCGACCATGTCGCCCAGGCAATACACGCTCGTCGGAACTTCCCCATTTTGCACGCATTCGTAAAGTCCCTGCCCGGCTGTTCTTTCGATCTTCACATAAAACTCCGGGAGATCACCCTCGGGTACGAATAAATTCACCACGAATTTTTTATCCATGTCACGCCCAAAGGACAGCACACACAGCTCTTCGGGTTCCGCCCCGCAATAACGGACTTTGAGAACTGGTTCCGCAGCAGGTTTGGACAAGGCCTGTCGCAGTGAAACAGCCTGCCAGACGAGCAAAAGCAAAGCCAGGGCAATGATGCCCGCTAAAACGAGCAGTTTTGATTTTCGTGAGCTAAAGTATTGTTGAAACATACTGAAAATTCTACCACCAGATGAAAGCGCGCTGATTAATGCAATTTTCCCGCAAGCCTGGCATTCAAAACCTTGAAGACCCGTACATCAATTTCCAAGACCAACAACCCACTCCATCACCATCTCCTCCCTCTTCAGCCAGGTCAACCTCGTCACACGCAAAGCGTTGCGAGCCTGAGCGCCCAACGCCAGCCTGCGCGGCTCATCCGCAAGCAAAGCCTCAATCTCCAATCTCCAGTCTCCAATCTCGCCTGGCTCGCAAAACACCGCACACCCCTCATTCAACACCTCGCGGATCGAAGTCAAATCCGCCGAAACGATGGCCCGCCCCGCTGCCATGTATTCGAACATCTTCATCGGGTTGATGACCTCGGCAATGTCCTGCCCGCTGCTGGCTTCGATGGAGCGGCTGTACGGCATCAGCAAAATATCCGCCGCAGCTTGATAAAGCGGAATGCTCTCATGCTTCACAAANNCGCCACCAACTCAGGCGTGCCGCCCACCCACAAAAAATTCACCTGCGGCATTTCTTTCGCAAGCTCAAACAATAATTCCGCGCCGCGCCCGGGGTAAATGTGGCCTGTGAATCCAACGGTCAACCCTTCAGGCAGATTTAATTGACGACGCGCCTCAACGGGATTTGGCAACCCGTCATATTTTTCCAATTCGACGCCGTTCGGCGCGAGCAAAATCGCTTCATCCCTAAACTGCAAGTTGGTCGAACGTTCCAAGGCATTTCTCAACGCTGACGTAGTGACCGTCATCAGCTTGCGTCCATCTGATTTCCAGAATTGACGCAGCCACCACGCGCCCAACTTGCCAGAATTATCCGCGTGCATTTCCAACACAACGGGATACCCAGACCACAACCCCAGCGCCGCGGATTGTGGCAGCCATGTGTAAATTAATTCCGCGCCAAAGTTTTTGGCAGCGCGCTGGGCGTGGAAGATAAAGTCAAAGCGTTTGAGTCGCTTGATGGATGGGAGCAATTCAAGGCGGGGAGAGAGGCGTAATCCATAATGCGTGAGGAGAGTTTCTTCAGTCGCAGGTCCAACTTCCGCGGGCGCAAACATCCGCAAGTCATGTCCCAGTTGCATTAACGCCTGAGCAACCTTCATCGCCTGAATCGAATTGGCAGTAAGCGATGGAATACGCGAGTTTGTAATCAACGCAATCTTCACGCTAATCTCCAGTCTCCAATCTCTTAATCTCTCGCATCCCACGCAACACCATCACGCCTACCGAAGCAATGTAATAAAACGAAAGCAACGCGCCCGCGGCAGCGACGCCATAGCGCGGAATGAGCGGAAAGGCCAGCGCGAGTTTAATCAAGCCAACAATCAGCGTAACGTAAATTGGAAATTGAGGAAATCCAAGTGAAAGTAATAGCGGACGATTCCAAAAGAAGATGTAGTTAAACGTGAAGCCGGCCAGCAGCACAAGAAGAGCGGGATAGGCAACCACGTACTTCTCTCCAGAAATGGACAACAGCCATTTTCCAAAAATAACAAAGCCCGCCGCCAATGCAAGGTTGTAGATTGCGGCAATGGATGTGATCTTCTTGAGAAAATCCTTTAAGCGCGGCCATGCTTTTTGCACAACGAGCTTGTTGATCTCGGGATAAGTGGAGAGAACTAATGGATTGGCAGATACTGAAAGCAGACCGACAATGTTATAGGCCGCCCTGTACAATCCCGCCGCTTCAAGTGTAAGGAAATATCCCACCCATAAAATTTCACTTTCGCGGAAAACCAAAATGATCGTGGCGCTTAAGTTTGAGCTGACAGCAAATTTCAAGAGTTCACGAAAATTCATGTCGTTGCGAGGACGCTCTTGTTCTTTGTCCGAAGCAATCTCCTCATAATTTAGGGATTGCTTCGTCGCAACGAATGCTCCTCGCAATGACATACGCCACCAATTGCCGCCAAGTCTTTTATTAAGTTGAAAAAACGCTGTTAAGAAAATACCAAGCCCTAAAACGATTTTTCCCGCCAAGTAGGCATATAAAACAAATTGTAAATTCCCATTTGTGAAGTAGGCAAAAGTGATCATCCCCGCTGTGAGGACGCTTTGAACAAGATTGATGATGCCCTGATATTTTATCTTTCCCAGCATCTGCAAAACGCCCGTAGATGTTTCAGTGTTGAAATTTGCCAGCAAGCCAAGGCTGTAAATGATGAAAAGAATCGCCGTGTTGGGAGTTTTGGAAACATATTGAGAAGCAAGCGCCGCTGTGATCGCTACAACCAAAAACGCCAGCAGGGAAACTATCGCTTCGCTCAATGCTGCGGCTTTGACCAATGCCGCTGTTTTTTCCTTTTCTCCTTTTTCAAGATATTCGCCGCCATAACGGACAACGAGTTCACTCATGCGAAAGGATAATAATCCGTTCACGGTGGAGGCGTAGCTCATGATAATGGCAACCAGACCAAAGCCGGCAGGGCCGAGCAAACGCGCGGCGAGAATGCTTTGCACCACGCTTAATCCCAGGCTGATTGTGTTCGTACTAAACAGCGCTCCGCTGGAACGGAGCACTTTGGAAAGCAGGGGATCCTCTTTGAGTTTTGAGAGAAGGGACATAAGATTTACGAATTACCAATTACATATTGGTAAATGGTAATTGTGGTTAAGGGGTAAGGATTTCCTTGGCCCACTCGCGCTCCGCTTTATACCAATTAATCAGATTCTTGATGCCCTCACTCAAGTTGACCTGCGGATTCCAGCCAAGCACGTTGCGGGCTTTGGTCACATTTGCCTGATTCATGAACATGTCTGCAAGATTGGGCGGACCATATTGCACATCCGCTTTTCTGCCTGTCAACTCTTCGATCAATTCAACGAGGCTGTTGATGGTGATGACTTCATGTCCGCCGAGATTAATGACTTCATATCCCAATGGTTTCAAAGCGGCAATCGTGCCGCGCGCGATGTCATCCACATAAGTGAAGCCGCGTGATTGTTTTCCATCACCATTAATGCGGATCGGCTCGCCTTCCATGATCCATTTTACAAAGCGGAAGATGGCGAGGTCGGGCCTGCCTGCGGGGCCATAGACTGTGAAGTAGCGGAGGATGGTCACATCAATGTCGTAAAGGTGATGATAGGAATGTGCCAGCGCCTCCGCGCCTTTTTTACTGGCGGCGTACGGCTGCATCGGCTCACTGCTTGAAGCGGTTTCAGGCGTCGGGTATTCTGGATTCTCTCCATAGATGCTGGATGTGGAAGCGAGGATGAATTTTTTGCATCCAAACTGACGGCACACCTCAAGCATGTTCAACGTTCCAGTAACGTTTGACTCTAAAAACGCCCAGGGATTCTCCACACTAAAGCGCACGCCCGCCCGCGCCGCAAGATTGATCACGCCGTCTATTTTTTCATTCTTAAAGAGTTCAATCGCTGATTTTTCGGAAATATCATGCTTGTGAAATTTGAATCCAGACAACGCCTGAAGTTTTTTCAAGCGATATTCTTTGATACGCGGATCGTACGCGTCGTTTAAATTGTCCACGCCGACAACGGTGTGCCCATCCTGAATCAGCATTTGCGAAGTTCGCGCGCCGATGAAGCCTGCCGCGCCTGTTACCAGATAATGAGCCATCTATAATCTCTCCACCTTCTCGTGATATTTTCCAAATTTCCCCGTGGCGTTGCGCGAGTCAAAGACAAATTTGGCCGCTTCGATGATCGCCTTATAATCATATCCGCTGTGATTGGTAATAATCACAACCGCATCCGCTTCCTTNNAGGCCGATCACATCCAGTGCGGGAGATTCGCGCACATCATTGATGTCTGGCTTGTAAGCCACGCCCAACACAAGCACCTTTGAACCCTTGAGAGGTTTGCCGCGATCATTCATCCCTTCGAGGATACGGCTGACCACATAGCGCGGCATGTTCGTATTGATCTCGGATGCCAGCTCGATGAAGCGGGCATTGTAATTAAAGGATTTCATCTTCCATGAAAGATACAACGGGTCAATCGGAATGCAATGGCCGCCCAGCCCAGGGCCAGGAGTGAACTTCATAAAACCAAACGGCTTGGAGGCGGCGGCGTCGATCACTTCCCACACATCCACGCCGAGGCGCTCACACATGATCGCCAGTTCATTGACGAGGCCGATATTGATCATGCGGAAGGTATTTTCCAACAGTTTCGACATTTCCGCGGCCTCGGCAGTGGAAACATGATGCACAGTCTTGATTGCGCCTTCATACCAGACTGTGGCAACTTCGCCGCAGGCTTCGGTGATGCCGCCCACCACTTTGGGCGTGTTGATGGTGGTGTAATCTTCGCGTCCGGGGTCAACGCGCTCTGGGGAAAATGCGAGGAACCAGTCTTCGCCAACTGTCAGGTTATGAGCAACTCCCAGTTTTGGCAGGAGCAGTTCGCGGGTCGTGCCCGGATACGTGGTTGATTCCAGCACCACCACCATGCCTTTGTGCATGTACTTCGCCAGTTCCTCCGTCGCGGAAATGATGAAGGACATATCCGGGTCACCCGTCTGGCGCAGCGGAGTTGGCACACAAATGCTGACCGCATCCATGTCTTTCAAAACAGAGAAGTCCGTTGTCGCAGTAAACAAACCGTCTTTGACGAGTTTCGCGACGGCCTCCGTTTTCACATCAGGGATATAGGACTTTCCCTCTTTCAACGCATCGATCTTACGTTTATCAGGATCCACACCAGTGACGTGGAAGCCCGCCTCGCCAAATACAACCGCGAGCGGCAAGCCTACATATCCCAACCCAAGAATGGCAATCTTTGCATTTTTATCTTTTAGTTTCTTTACAAGAATTTCTTTTGTAGACATTTTATCCTTTTATTTTATGTCATTGCGAGGAGGGCTTCAGCCCGACGAGGCAATCTCATTATGAAGAGGGAGATTGCTTTCGGCTGGCGCCCTCGCAATGACGAACTAAAACATACTCAACTGCTGCGGCTTTTCATCCTGCTCAACAACTGCTTCCTTTTTTTTCGCAGCCACAATCTTTCTGCCTAATCCAGCGCGCGCCTCATTTAATTGATCGGGCAGTTTTGCAAAATCTGCAAGGATGGATGGTTTCAACGGCGGCTGATGCAGCGCCGCCGCAGGATGGAACATGGGGATCACGTACCGTTCCCCCACCTTCTGCATCTGCCCGTGGATCGTGCTGATCTTCGCGCCGGGGATAAACTTATTCATCGAGAAACGCCCAAGCGTCACAATGATACTCGGATTGATGGCTTTTATCTGAGCTTCAAGATGAACGTCACATGCCGTCAACTCTTCGGGCAGCGGGTCGCGGTTGCCGGGCGGGCGGCACTTGACCACGTTGGCAATAAACACATCCGCGCGCGTAACGCCTGCCTGCGCCAGCAACTGATCTAAAAACTTACCCGCCGCACCCACGAACGGATGTCCCTGCTCGTTCTCGTGAAAGCCCGGGCCTTCGCCAATGAACATGATCTCCGCATCCGCAGGCCCATCCCCCGGCACAGACTTCTTGCGTTCTTCATGCAACGCGCAATTGGTACAAACAGATACATCTTTCGCAATTTGAGCAAGCGTTTCTTCGGCAGTCATTCATCCTCCGGGCAAATGATCCAGCGACATCAAAATAGCATCTTCGCCATTATCCTTGTAATATTCCTTGCGGCGGCCATCTTCCACAAAACCAAAACTGCGATACATCTTCTGCGCGATCTCATTGCCTTCGCGCACTTCCAAAAACGATTTGATTGCGCCCTCTTCCTTTGCGGAACGCAGCGCGTACAAAAGAATTTCCCTGCCAATACCCTGACCGCGAAACTCCGGATGCGTGGCAATCGTGGCAACATGAAGTTCATCCACAATGAACCACCCGACCAGCATTGCAATCACCCGCCCATCAAGTTCAACAACCCACGAACGTGATGCGGCGTTATCCGTCAATTCAAATTGAAAGGAACGCGCAGGCCACGGCAAACTAAATGAAAGCTGGTCAATTGCAACGACCTGCTCCAGGTCGTTCAAAATCATTTTGCGAATTACATAGCTCATGCAATCGGCGTCCCGGCCACATGCAAATAGATCGGCGCAAGCGAAGCCGCATCGTCCACGTTATTGTTTTGCCAGCGCGCCCACGCCAATTCGGCGAGCACAGATGGGCGGCGCACACAATGCACAGGCGATGCCAGCAATACATTTTTCTTTTTCGAGAATTTCTTGCGATCTTCAGCGGATAATTCCCCTGCGACAAGGGTCGGACTCTCGATCTGATTAAGTAACTCATCCACCGTCCCGCTTCGGACTCCGCCCTCCGCCTGCCACTCTTTCTTCTGGCATTGATACACGCTGAAAGCGATTCGCGTCCGCCCCGCTTGCAACAATGCCACCAGCGGGTGTTTCGACACAGGCTGCGCTGCCGCAATGATATCCAGAGTGGGGATGCCCATGATCGGCAGACGGCGCGCAAGCGCAAGTCCCTTCACCAAAGACAACCCGACTCGCAAACTTGTGAATGAGCCTGGGCCAATGGCAACTGCCAAGGCGGTGAGCATGTCCATCGAAACCGCCGACCGATTCAAAAGTCCAGAAAGAGCGGGGGCCAATTCCGTGGTGTGATGCTGGCGAGTCGACCAGATCATCTCGCCGAGCGCTTGAGTCCCATCATATAAAGCCAGCCCCACCTGCGCGGTGGAGGTGTCAATTGCAAGCAGCATCACGCCCCTCCAAACATGGATTGGCGAACGCCATCCAAGAGACCATCAAAACGTTTGCCGCGCGCGTGAAAATTCATCTGACGATGTTCCTCGGCAATGTGATCAAGATTGATCCATAAATTTTCGGCGGGAATTAAATTACCCAGCCGCTCCGGCCACTCGATAATAAGTGCGCCTTCCGCAAGCATGGCATCGAGATCAAGCTCCTCAGCCTCTGGCACAGACTCGAGACGATACGCATCGAGGTGATAAAGCAGACCGCCATCGGCGCGGCGATATTGATTAACGAGAATAAATGTAGGGCTTGAAACCGAATCGATGGAACCCCAGCCTTGCGCAAGTCCCTGCACAAAAGTGGTCTTCCCCGCGCCGAGGTTGCCTTGCAGGCAGATCACATCCCCTGTTTTTAACGAACCGCCAAGACGCACCCCAATACGGCGCGTCTGCTCGGGGCTGCGGCTGAAAAACTCCAACATGTGTGCGTCTAAAATGGGCATGGCGAAAGAATTATACACCGCCCCCATTCATAAGACTTCAGAAATCCGTTTTGATTTGCCTACCTTGAACATATCCAAAAAAGTTGAACCGCGCAGCGCGCAAAGGCCGCTAAGAAAAAACCTTAAATATCTTTGCGTTCTTCGCGAGCTTTGCGGTTAAAAATTCTTAAGTAGGACTTTCGCTCAATCTCGCTTTTTCATGTCACCCTGAGCGTTAGCGAAGGGTCTCTACCCCGAAATCAGAGATTCTTCGCTTCGCTCAGAATGACAAGCGAAAGTCCTGTTAAGAAACGTTTTTTCGCGCAATCCGTGTACAAAAAATTTATTTCTTCTTTTTTCCCGGCATCATTTTCCCGATCTCCGTGCGAATGATGCGGTTGATGCGCCTTGGTATCTTATTCATGTTGTTCATATTGTTCGAGATCATCCGCTGGAAGAAATTACCGCGCCAGTTTTGCAGGATGGCTTCCAGATACAATTTCTCCAGCAGCCGCACCTGCCCTTCAATGGAATACTTCTCACTCAACATCATGGAATGTTTTCCAAAGCGTTCCAATTTCTCACGGTCTGCCAGCAGGTCTGCAACGGTATCTGCAAAGGTCTGGAGATTCAGCGGAACCGTGTACCCGTTCAGGTCATTTTCGATCATGCCTTCAAAGGCTTCATCCGCCACTGCCACCAGCGGCTTACCCGAAGCAATCGCTTCGATCACCGAAATCGGATGCACCTCGGTTGTGGATGCAGACAAAAATACGGTTGCATCATGAAAAATATCAGGCAGTTCTGCGCGGTTGACCATGCCCAAAAAGTGGATGCGGTCTTTCACACTGGTTCCATCCACTTTGGTTTCAAGCCCCGCGCGCGCGCTCCCATCCCCTGCAAAAACCAAATGTGCATTCGGGATTCGCTTCGACAAAAGTTCAAACGCATCCACGATGAAATCGAGACGCTTCTCCGGGTCCATGCGGCCCACGGTCAGGAGGATCGGCGCATCGGACTTAATCCCCAGCCTGTTTCGCAAACTAGCGGCATTTTTCGCCGCCTTGAAACTGGTCAGATCAATTCCGTTTGGAATGACATTGATCGGGCGGTTCACCTTTTGCTCCAATAACAAGCGCTGGAATTTGGGCGAAGGCACAACGATCTGATCCCCAAGATTGGTGGAGGCCGAACTGAACCAGCCCGCCGCGTACTTCAACACGCTCGTCCCGCCAATGAACTTGACATAGTGGGTGTAATCGGTGATGGATGTGTGATAGGTGTAAATCAACGGCAGGCGCTTCGTGGATGC
>CXWL01006096.1_pt1 | contig 42112 bp, 40 predicted proteins | sample 590931 | NCBI WGS metagenome assembly CXWL01 (sample SAMEA3498368, study PRJEB10139) | groundwater metagenome | biome: water well; material: biofilm material | place: Germany | collected 2015-04-27 | reverse complement strand
CAGCCGCCCACTGTTGGCCAAATTCGCCGTCCCGTTGCTCAGCCCGTCTTCCGTCCGGAGCGTCAGCCCGTTGAGCACCTGCACCGTCGCCGAGCTCGCCTGACTGTTGACGCTGCTGGAGGTCAGCTGGAGATCCCCCCGCACCGTCACCCCATCCAAAATGTTGCTCCCGCTCGTGCTGAACCGCAGCCCGTTGGCCGTGCCCACCTGCTGCACCAGCCCGCCGTTGATCCGCCCGCCGTTCAACCGCATGGTTCCCCGGTCCGCCAGGGCCCCCGTCCCAAAGTCCAAGGTCTGCCCCGCGTTGTTCAAGATGCCTGTTAGATTGAGGTTGCCGTTGGCCGTATTACTGAACGTGCCCAGCCCCCCGGTCGTCAGCGTCCCATCCAGGTTGATCGTGCTGGTGCTATCCACGACCGTGATGCTCCCGGTCGGATTGGTCCAATTGAGGGCGTTCAGCGTGAGGATGCCGCCATTGCGGGCTTCCAAGGTCCCATTGTTAGTGAGCGTGGTCACCCCGCTCCCCGTGGTCCCCACCGTCAAGGTCCGCCCGGCCTGATTGGCGCTGATCGTCCCATTATTGATCATCGTGGCCGCCCCGCCGACCAGAAATTGCGTGGCCCCCAAGCTGCCTTGCCCCTGCACCGTCGTCCCCGCCCCCAAGGTCAGCGTCCCGTCTCGCTCCACCGTCAGGAACCCGCTATTGGACACGTTATTGCCCAGGTTGATCGTCGTATTGCTCAGCGTCCGCGCCCAGCCCGCCGTCCCGTCAAACGAGAGAATCGCGCTTTGCCCCGTGACATTGATCACCCCCGGCGCCCCGCCCGCCTCCGTCTGCACCACCGTATTGTTCAGAAAGGTCACCCGATTGCTGGTCCCCGAGAGATCCAGGTCCCCCTTCACCAGCACATTGTCTAAGATATTGCTCCCACTGCTGTTGAAGCGCAGCCCATTCACTCCGGTTTGTTGCACCGTGCCGTTGTTGATCCGGCCCGTGTTTAGCGTGAGCGACCCTGTCGTATTGTTCAGCGTGAGGGTCGTCCCGGTGTTATTCAGCACCCCCGTCAGATTGACCGTCCCCCCCGTGTTCGCCAGCGTTCCCAGCGCGCCGACCGTGAAGGTCCCGCCCAGGTTCAACGTCCCCCCGGTGACATTGAGCTGCCCGCCGTTCGTCCAGGCCCCATTCAGATTCACCGTGCTGCCCGCCAAGCGCATTGACCTGGCCCGTGGCCCCATTGCTCCAATTCGCCGGATTGATCGTGAGCGTCGCCCCGTTCTTCGCTTCCATGAGGCTGTTGTTGGTGAGCGTGGTCACCCCACTCGACGTGGTCCCCACTGTCAAGGTCCGCCCGGCCTGATTGGCGCTGATCGTCCCATTATTGATCATCGTGGCCGCCCCGCCGACCAGAAATTGGTTGGCGCCCAAGCTGCCCTGCCCCTGCACCGTGGTCCCCGCCCCCAAGGTCAACGTCCCGTCCCGCTCCACCGTCAGGAACCCGCTATTGGATACGTTATTGCCCAGGTTGATCGTCGTATTCGCTCAGCGTCCGCGCCCAGCCCGCCGTCCCGTCATACGAGAGAATCGCGCTTTGCCCCGTGACATTGATCACCCCCGGCGTCCCGCCCGCCTCCGTCTGCACCACCGTATTGTTCAGGAACGTCACCCGATTGCTGGTCCCCGAGAGATCCAGGTCCCCCTTCACCAGCACATTGTCTAAGATATTGCTCCCACTGCTGTTGAAGGTGAGTTTGTTCGCCCCGTTTTGCTGGACGGTCGTGTTTTTGAGCGTGCCGCCTGAGAGCTGAATCGACCCGCCGGCGTTGAGTGTCGTAGTGCCGGTCACTTCCAAGATGCCGCCGCTGAGCGCGAGAATTTCGCTGAGGCTGAGGCTTTGGATGGTGTGCGTGCCGCTATTGTGGGTGATCGTCCGCACACCGGCTACGTTGATGGTGACATCGTCGCCCGCAAGAGGGAGAACGGGATTGCTGCTCCAATTGGTGGCTGTGTTCCAGTTGCCGTCGGCATCCGGCACCCAGTTGACGACCGCCGCGTAGGAGAGCGTCGGCCCCCCTCCGATGAGCACAGAGAGCCCGAAGCAGAGCACCGTGCGAAAACCGTGCAGCAGGTTCATACGCGTCCCCTTGGTAAGGCGAAGGTTGAAGACGTTCAACATGGTCGGTAGTCCTTTATCCGAATCAACAGGGCATTTTCTTCAGAAACATTATCTTTTCAATGGCTTAAAAAATTTCTACTCCAACAACAGACACAAATAGCCTCGAAAGCCCTCAGAACCTCATGTAATAAGAAAGCAATGCCTGTGCCTGACTTGATGTTTCTTTCTAATGTATTGGTATTGCTCTGCTTTTGTCACATTGCGTGAGATGGCTGTTTCTTACAACCGGCCAACTGTCTAATTTCTCGACAGTGCCTGTTTTTTCTAAGTTGTTGTTTATTCATATTAGTTTGTTTTTGATTATGACGAATGTCATGTTTTGCCTCAAAAAACTGTCAAGTTTTTCGACACTATCTTTTCGCTTAAGTATTTTACTAATGCAGACTTGCGCGATGAAGTGCAGAAAATCGCCTCCCGTTTCTCGTTAGGAGTCGAAGGAGATACTAGTGCTTACTTGCAAACGTTAGCGCCAATACCAACTACATTGTCATACCCGTGGAAACGGGTATCCAGCAACATCAATGGCTTCCCGCTTAAAGACTGCTGGAATGACGGTACGGGTATTATGGCAATCACGTGCGAGTAGCGCGTCCTACAGATGCCGTCTTATGCAGGACTACCCAGGCACGGCCGATTTTGGCCAGGATCGCCTCGACCTTCACCACCCAAGTAAACACGCGCTGGAGGACATTATGGCAGTTATTGCCATTTCCTGCCATTCGTGGCACTGTAGGCGAGAAAGGAGGTGCGCCATGCAGAGCATGAACATTTCTTTGCCCGACCCCTTGAAGCAGTTCGTGGATGGGCAGATCGCCGAGGGCCGCTACAGCAGCGCGAGCGAATATGTGCGCGAGCTGATCCGCGCCGACGAGAAACGCAAGGCCGAAGAACAGCTCGAAGCGAAACTGTTGGAAGGACTGAACGGCCCCGAACGTGCACTGACACCAGCGGACTGGAGTGCCATTCGCAAAGAGGCCTTGGCCAAGCTGGGAGCACGAAAGAAGCCGCGCTGATGCCCAAGGTTTCCCAGCGCGCGGCAGCCAGGCGCGACCTGGTGGAGCATTTCGTCTACCTGGCGGAACACGCGGGCTTGGACACGGCGGAGCGCTTCCTGCCCAACGCCGAAGCCAGCTTCAACGACCTGGCTGAGCAGCCCATGATCGGCGCACCGTTGACACTGCGGCATCCCGCGCTGGCGAGCCTGCGCAAATGGCACATCAAGGACTTCGACAACTATCTGATCTTCTACCTGCCGCGTCCCGACCGTGTGTCGATCTTACGGGTGCTGCATGCGGCACGGGACTGGTGGAGCTTGTTAGGCATCGAGGCCTAGCAGGATGCTCAAAAAGTCCGCCAGCGGCATCGTTCGTGAAGCGTGAAGCGTCGTGAAACGTCTCTCGTTCCGGATTCTGACGCTTCACGCTTCACGAACGACGCTTCACGAGAGACGAACATCCGCTGCCGATTAGTGGCAGTTAGAACGTGTTGGTTGCCCTCCCAGTGTGATCCTGTTAAGGTGGGGCCTCTTACCGCTCATTCACCTCTCAACGTCGATGCAAGGATACCCATGGTGTGGGACCCGAAAGACCCGTGGAGCAAAAAGGACGATCAACTGGACGCCGCTCTGCGCGAAGCCAAGGAGCGGTTGAGTCGATTTAGCCTGCCGAGTGGCGGAGGCGGCGGGATGCAGACGTTGGTGATGGTCGCCGTGCTCATCCTGTTTGCCTGGCAAAGCGCGTTTATCGTGGCCCCGGATGAAGAGGGCGTGGTGAAGCGGTTCGGCGATATCGTGCGCAGCGTGGGCCCCGGCCCCCACTTTAAAATTCCCTTTGTCGAGAGTGTGATCCACCCGAAGGTGGAAAAGCTCCATCGCGTCGAAATTGGCTTTCGGTCGAATCGCGAAGGTCACCCCCAGATGATCCCCCAAGAAGCACTGATGCTGACCGGCGACGAAAATATCATCGCCGTCGAGTTCATCGTGCAGTACAAGATCAAGAGTGCGCGCGACTACCTGTTCCGGTTGGATGCGATCGATGAGACGATTCAAAAAGCGGCGGAAGCCTCGATGCGCGAGGTGGTCGGCAAGAGCAAGATCGACGAAGCCCTGACCTCTGGCAAGGCCCAAATCCAGCAAGATACCCAAGACCTGCTGCAAACCATTCTCGACCAGTATCAGTCCGGCGTCCAAATTGCGGCGATCCAGCTCCAGGATGTCGATCCCCCGGAAGCCGTCGTGGCGGCGTTTAAAGACGTGGCGAGCGCGAAGGAAGACCGGGAGAAGCTGATCAACCAGGCACAGGGCTATGGAAACGATATTCTCCCGAAAGCCAAGGGTGAGGCGGCCCAATTGGTGAACCAGGCACAGGCCTATGTGCAGGCGCGGGTGGCGCGAGCGGAAGGTGAAGGGCACCGATTTACCGAGACACTGAAAGAATATCAGCAGAATCGGGAGATCATCGGCAAGCGGATCTATTTGGAAACGATGGAAACGATTATGGCGAACGCGGATAAGATCATCCTGGACGGGAAAGTCGGCGACCGTGTCGTGCCGTACTTGCCGTTGGATAAACTGCAACGGCGTGCGATGGCGCAAGGGGAGGCATCAGCCCAATGAGCCGCCCTATTATGATTGGTCTCGCCGTTGTGGTCGTCTTACTCTTTGCGTTGGGGGCCTCGCCACTCTTTATCGTGGATATCACCCAGACGGCGATCGTCGTGCAACTCGGCGCTCCCGTGCGCACGATTACCGAACCTGGGTTGCAGCTGAAGATCCCCTTTATTCAGCAGGTGACCTACTTTGATAAGCGACTGTTGGACTACGAGTCGGCTCCCCAGGATGTGATTACCCAAGATAAAAAATCGTTACTGGTCGACAATTTCGCCAAGTGGCGCATCCTTGATCCGCTGAAAGTCTTCCAAGCGTTCCAGACGCAACGTTCCGCGTATCGACGATTGGACGACATCATTTATTCCGAGTTGCGAGTCGAAGTCGGACGGCACGTGCTGTCGGAAATTGTGTCCGGGAGCCGCTCAAGCATCATGAAAGTGGTGACCGAACGGGCGAACGAGAAGGCCATGGCCTACGGGATCGCCATCGACGATGTGCGCATTAAACGCGCGGATCTTCCCGAACAGAACGAAAAGGCCGTCTTTGCTCGCATGCAGGCGGAACGGGAACGGCAGGCCAAACAGTATCGCGCCGAGGGCGCGGAAGAAGCGCAGAAAATCCGCTCACAGGCCGAGAAAGAACGCGAGATTATCTTAGCGGAAGCCTATAAACAGTCGGAAGAACTGCGCGGAGAAGGCGATGCCAAGGCCTTTAAGATTTATGCCAACGCCTATCGGCAAGATCCCAAGTTCTTCGAGTTTACCCGCTCGATGGAAGCCTATCGGAAGACCTTCGCGAACTCCGCGACGATGGTCATGAGCCCAGATTCAGAGTTTTTCAAGTATCTGAAACAGCGCTAAAGGCTAAAGGTAGTGATCTGTGATGAGTGAACAGTGATGGGGGGAGTGGGGTAAACCAGTCCTCTTAGCTCACTCTTCACGCATCACTCGTTCTAGGTTAGCCCGATGATCGTGCCAGTAGCCGTATCGAGGCTGATGCGCTCGCCGGCCGGCCGCTTCGGCAATCCAGGCATGAGCTGCATGCCTGAACATACCGCCGTGACAAACCCTGCCCCAGCCAGGATACGCACTTCATTAATCGGCACGATGAACCCGGTCGGACGGCCAAGAAGTGTGGCATCGTGAGAGAGAGATAAGGGGGTTTTGGCCATACAGACCGGAAAGTGCCCGTAGCCCAGCTGCGTGGCCTGTTCCATCTGCCGCTCGGCCTGCTCGCTGAACGACACTCCGGCTGCACCGTATATGGTCGTGGCCACCGTGGTGATCTTGTCCCGAAACGAGTCCTTGTCAGCGTAGAGGAATCGAAAGTGACTGGGCTGTTGGCACGCTTGCACGACCGTCTTGGCCAGAGCTTCCGCCCCCTGCCCTCCCTCCATAAAGTGTGTGGACACTTCCGCAGCGACCGCTCCAGCTTCAATCGCCTGACGCTTGATGAAGTCTAACTCCTCTGCCGGATCGTGCTCGAAGGCATTGATGGCCACCACCACGGGAATACCGAACGCCTTCATGTTCGCAATATGTTGCACTAAGTTGGCGACACCGCGACTCAGCGCCTCTGGATTTGGCCCGGTGAGGCCTACGGGAAGTGGAAACCCGGCTCTCACCGTGCCTCCCCCACCGTGGTGTTTGAGGGCTCGCAAGGTGGCCACGACGACGGAGAGGTCTGGCTTAAGCCCGGAAGTCCGGCACTTGATATGGCAAAACTTCTCGGCGCCAAGATCGCTGCCGAAGCCCGCCTCCGTCACAACATAGTCTGCACAACGCAAGGCGATGGCATCGGCCAGGATCGAACAATTTCCATGCGCGATGTTCCCAAACGGTCCTGTATGGACAAGTACCGGATTGCCCTCCAGGGTCTGAACCAAATTTGGCGCCAGCGCCTCGTTCAGCAACGCCGCCATTGAACCGGAACAGGCTAGCTGTTCGGCCAACACTGGCTTCCCCGCCGTGGTAAACCCCACGAGTATCCGGCTGAGCCGTCGAACCAAATCTTCACGGTTAGTGGCCAACGCAAGAATCGCCATGATTTCAGACGCCTCTGTGATGATGAACTGCCCCTGGCGCCCAGGCCGACCATCCGCACCCTCCAGCTGAATATGGCGCAACGCTCGATCACTGACATTCATCACTCGTGGCCAGGTAATCCTTGCGGGATCCAGTCTCAGCTCATTCCCATGAAACAGATGATTATCCACGAACGCCGCCAGCAAATTGTGGCTTGCCCCAACGGCATGCGCATCCCCGGTGAGATGCAGGTTAATCGATTCCATGGGATAGAGCTGCGCTTTGCCTCCCCCCGTCCCCCCGCCTTTGATGCCAAACACTGGCCCGATAGACGGCTGACGAAGCGTGGCCACAGCCTGATGCCCCAACCGACAGAGGCCCATCGTGAGACCGATTGACGTCGTGGTTTTTCCTTCGCCTAACGGCGTTGGGTTGATCGCTGTGACCAAGATATATTTTGCGCGAGGGGCGGAGGGAAGCCGGTCAAGGACGGAGAGGTCAATTTTGGCGGCTGCACGCCCATAGGGAATCAGGTCTTGATCGAGGAGACCGAGATCGGCACCGACTGCTCGTATCGGACGAATGGGCATGGTCAGTCTTGAGGTGAAAAAGAAAAGCCCGACCAAGTCGGGCTTTTCCAGAAAAAATCGTCGGCATGGTTAGTCAAGAATATACCGCTTGGGGTTCACCCGATGCCCACTCACCTTCACGATATAATGGAGGTGCGGTCCCGTGGAGTGGCCCGTGCTTCCCACCAGACCAACCACATCCCCACGCTTCACCTTTTGGCCAACCCTCACCAAGGCCTTGGCCATATGGCCATATTCCGTTTCATACCCGTACCCATGGTCGATCACAATGAGATTGCCGAGTCTCTCATCTGAGGCCACGGCCACCACCACCCCACCACCAGGAGCACGGATCGGTTCCTGTGGATTCGCCCCAATATCCAATCCATCGTGCATGGCCAGCTGCCCTGTAAACGGCGACACTCGTGGGCCAAAGCCGGAGGTGACCCACCCCGTGGAAACCGGATTGATCGACGGAAGAGCTGCTCTGCGCTCAACGCTTTCGCTTGCTGCGGCTTCAATTTCAGCCAGAGATCGCTCCTGCGCTTCAAACTCCTGTAGAAGACGGGCGAGCTCTTGCTTGAGACGGGCCGCCTGATCACCATTCTTTTGGACATCCCCGGATGCCGTGGCGGATATTTCACCACCTTGATGGACCTGGGTTTGTTCGGCAGCCTTGCCTGAAGCAGCGCCGTCATCATCAAAGGCGATCGGAGTTTCTTCTCCACCTTTCCCGTTCAAATAGTCTTCTGGAACGGGCGATTCTATCCCCAACATGACTCGCAACCGCTGATTGACCTCTTTCATGGCCACAAACCGCTTCTTCAGATCGTCCAGGGAGGCAGAAAAGGCAGTGGCCTGCTCACGCGCCGTCACCATTTCTTCTTTCATTTGTTGAAGCTCCCAGACCTGCCACGATTTCACCAGGTACTGGGAAAATAACACCACTTGAGACAGTGCCAACACCCCGACGACGATTCCTCCCCATTTCACGACTTTTCTGGGAAAGCTGAGTCTCCACGGGCTGGCTTTCGCTCCCCGGAAGACGACGACGGTATAGGCATCTTGTGGTTCAGGCATACATCAACTCCTTAGACCTACAGTGCAGGTTTCGACCCCGTAGGCCGCGATTCTCCGAGTGTAACGAAAGTGACTTCCCTGGTCAACTGTTTCGTGAAAAAAACTATTATTCCAGTGGGTTACGTGTGACGTCGTGTATCCACTTCACATACGATTCTGCCCCTTGGAGCACAGGCAGAGCAATGATCTCAGGGACCTCGTAACTGTGCATCATCTTGATGGTCGCCGCCACCTCTGCAAACAGCTCCTGCCGCGTTTTAAGAAGCACCAGGGTCTCCGCATCCTCAGTCACCTTCCCCTCCCACCGGTAGATCGATCGTACTCGAGGAAGCACTTGTACACAGGCCACCAGCTGTTGCTCGACAAGCGCTCGCCCGATTCGTATCGCTTCTTCTTCGGACGCGGCCGTTGTCAGAATGACTATTTCTGTTATCGGCATGTGAGAGAGCAATTAATAGACCCAAGAGTATTACACATCGAACTATTCAAAACCGCCAGAAATAGAGGCCAATGACCTTGTCGGCGTGCAGGAGAATGGTGGCTTCGGCCATTTTCTGCAGCACGAGACGACGAGAAATGATCCTTCACGCTCACCGCTCACCCTTGACTTTGTATCGCGAGATGTTGATTGATACAGCCAGTTGCGGTGCGAGGCGCACCCCTTATCCCAAGAACCTGGAGGATTTTTCATGGCCTATACCATTACCACCCGCGAGCTCAAAGACCGACTCGATAAAGGCGAACAATTGGTTCTTCTTGATGTCCGAGAAGAGTGGGAATATTCCTTGGCCAAGCTGGAAGGATCGATCTTGATTCCCCTCGGGACACTGCCGACCTCCCTCGCTCAGCTGAATCCGGAATCTGAAGTTATCGCCTACTGCCACCACGGCATGCGGAGCGCGGATGCGACGAGCTTTTTGCTACAGCAAGGATTCAAGAACGTCAAAAATCTCATCGGTGGAATCGACGCCTGGTCGGTCACCATCGACCCCTCCGTCCCCAGATACCGCTAACCCACGACGTCACGGTTCCCCGCTGAGTGTGGCGTGCCTATTTCTGGACGGACCGGAAGTACTCGACGGTCCGTCCCAAACCTTCCTCTAGAGTGACTTTTGGATCCCAGCCGAGTTCCTGCCTGAACTTGGTGGCGTCGATCACACTCCGCTGCTGCTCACCCTTCTTGGCAGGTCCATGAAGTTCCTTTGCGGTGGACTTCGTCTGCTCGAGCAAGATCTGAAACAGCGTGTTAATGGTCGTTTCCTGCCCGGTCCCCACGTTAAAAACCCCCTGGGCTTCGCGAGCCAAGACGGCCATATTGGCCTCGACGACGTCCTCAACAAAGACAAAATCTCTCGTCTGTCGACCATTTCCATTCACGATGGGCTGCTCACCGTTGAGCAATTTCTGAGCAAAAATTGCCACGACGCCAGCTTCTCCCTCTGGATCCTGACGCGGGCCATAGACATTGGCATAGCGGAGAATCGCATACTCAATCCCCGTTAATCGCTGGTAGTACATCAGATACTGTTCGCCGCTTAACTTACTGATGCCGTAGGGCGACAACGGACGAAGGGAATGCGACTCTGGCGCGGGAAAGATTTCCTGCTCGCCATAAATGGCTCCTCCAGAGGAAGAAAAGATCACCTTGCGCGTCCCATGCTTCACGGCTTGCTCGAGCACGTTCAACATGCCGAGAATGTTGACTCGCGCATCAAAGACTGGGTCCTCGACGGAACGCCGGACATCCATCTGAGCCGCCAGATGATAGACCACCGAGGGGCGCTCTTTCCGGAACACCCGCTCCAGGCTTGAGCTCTCAATGTCCATCTTGTAGAACTCGACCGCCTTATTGATATTCTTTCGCTTCCCCGTGACCAGATTGTCGAGGACCACGACTTCGTGCCCTTCCTGGACCAAGCGATCCACCACATGCGACCCAATAAACCCTGCTCCTCCCGTCACCAATATTTTCATTTGCACTCCCGCCGTCCTGGCTTAAATGCTCCACTCATCCAGCCTGACTCGCCCACTGTAGGCCGAGCAGGATTTCCCGATTGCCCTTCTTCCCTTGAACTGGAGACTCCACAACCCCCACCTCACAAAGCCCTAGCTCACTGGCGCAGGTCATGACATCCCTCACAGCCTGATATCGCGCTTCATCATCCCGCACGATACCGCCTCGCCCGACCTGCCCACGGCCCACCTCAAACTGCGGTTTCACTAGGACCACCAGGCGTCCAGTTGGCCTCAGAAACCGGAGGACGCTAGGCAATACCAAGCGTAAGGAGATAAATGAGACATCGATCACGACCAAATCCACTAATTCGGGAATCGCCTCTGGCACGACATACCGAATGTTCGTTCGCTCCAGCAGCACCACCCGCGCATCCTGCCGCAGCTTCCAATCAATGAGCCCGTAGCCCACATCGATGGCATAGACTCGACGAGCACCTCGCTGAAGCAGACAATCGGTGAAGCCTCCGGTGGAGGCTCCCACATCCATGGCGACCCACCCTAGGGGGTCAATGCCGAACGCGTCTAAGGCCCCAGCCAATTTTCCACCCGCCCGGCTGACAAACGGCGCACGCTCGGCAATTTCAATCTGTGCCTGGGTCGGAACTTGTTTCCCTTGTTTATCGGCACAAACACCATCGACCTTGACAGAACCGGCAAGAATTAGCCGTATCGCCTCTTCGCGCGTCTCCACAAGTCCTCGAGACACCAACACTCGATCTAATCGATCACGATCCATTGGCAGGGCTCATCGTCACGACGCTCAGCGCAGGACAATAGAGGGGAGCAACTAGTGCTATGCGCGCGCTAATCAAGAGCTGGCAAGCCATCCGACTCGTCTCGAGGTCCGGTAAATGCCGTCAAACGCTTCTTGCCATCCTTGTCCTGAATCAGGATTTCGACCTTGCGCTCCGCATCATCCAGCATTTTGAGGCAAGTTTTGGATAACTTGATCCCTTCTTCAAAAATCCTGATCGACTCATCCAAGGGCAATTCCGAACGTTCCAGATCCGCAACGATGGTTTCTAACCGCGCCATCGCATCTTCAAACTTGATCGCTGCCACAAGAGGAATCCTCTCTTTCTCTGCCGGCCATTGGGACGTATTATACCCTGGTCTGGACCCTAATCAAGCCTACAACTTACCGTGTACCTTTTGCACAGATGGTACCAACCACTCGCTTCCCTCATCACCATCATGGGCGCTCGACCGTGCCCCCTCACTCGTCAGCAACCTTTTGGACAAGGCACCGCAACTCCCCTTGCGCCAACCGCGCTCGGAGTTCATCTCCCACATGAACCTGGCTGGCCTGGCGCACTGTCCGCCCCTCAGGCACGGTCAGTAACACGCTGTAGCCACGGGCAAGGATTGCGAGTGGGCTGAGCGCCTGGAGTGCTGACACCGACGTCAGAAACGTCTGCCGCTGGATGGCGACCCATCCGAGGATCCCTCGTTCTGCCCTCTTCATGAATTGCCCGACGAAGGCTCTCTTTTCACCAACTCGACGCCCTGGACCGGCCACCCCGAGTTGATGCCACACCTCTCGTAGACGAACCCGCTGATAGACCAACCTCGCGCCTAGCGCCGCCTCCATCCGGTTTTCCCACTCGTCCATGAGCTGCATCTGCTGCTGCACTCGTCGCCCGATCACAGGCAATCGATACCGAGCCATCTCCAACCGCTGCTGCTCACCGGCCTGCCGGAGGCGCATCGCACGGCTACATCGACGCCAGAGCGCCTCAAGCCCCTGGGTCAGCTCGTCGAGAATAGGCGTCACCGCTTCAGCCGCAGCCGAGGGCGTCGGCGCTCTCCGATCAGCGACAAGGTCGGCTAAGGTGATGTCGACTTCGTGTCCCACCGCCGACACCACCGGGACTCGCGAAGCCGCGATGGCCCGCACCACGACTTCCTCATTAAATGCCCAGAGGTCCTCCATGGACCCACCGCCACGGCCCACGATCATGACATCGACGAGCCCGGACGTACTCAACCACCGAATGGCCTGGGCAATCTCCTGCCCTGCCCCTTCGCCTTGCACTCGGACTGGATTGAGAATCACGGGGATAATAGGGCATCGTCGGTGCATCACGACGAGCATGTCGCGAATGGCCGCGCCCGATGAAGAGGTCACCACTCCCACACAGCGCGGCAAGAAGGGAAGCGGCCGTTTCCGCGACTCTTCAAAGAGGCCTTCCTGTGCCAGTCGTTCCTTCAGTTGCTCTAAGGCCAGTTGGAGGGCGCCAATGCCTTTTGGCTCGACTGAGTCGAGAATGAGCTGATAGTCCCCACGAGGCTCGTAGACCGTGAGCCGCCCTCGGACGACAAACGTGAGTCCCTCCCGAATCTGAAAACGCAGGCGCTGTGCCTGTGCGCGAAACAACACGGCACGCACTTGCGCGCCCTCGTCCTTCAACGTGAAATACACATGGCCGGAAGTGGGCATTTTGAGATTGGAGATTTCGCCTTCGACCCACACATCCGGAAAGGTCGCGTCAATCGTCTCGCGAACACGATGCGTGAGTTCGGATACCGTGAAGATGCGACGGGAGTCGGATGAAAACTGAAAGGAGACTTGATGGGCTGTCGGCCGGGCCACCGGCTACTCCATGAGACGGATCCGTTGAATCCCGATCGCCTTACCTAACTGAGGATCAAGTTCCACGACTGCTGCGCAGAGCACCGCCGGACCTGGCGCCACCTCGAACCGGCACGGCATTTGTGTCAAAAACTTCTGAATCACCAGCTCTTTTTTCACACCGATGACGGAATACAGCGGCCCTGTCATGCCAAGATCGGTCATATAGGCCGTACCTTTGGGAAAAATCTGCTCATCAGCAGTCTGAACATGCGTGTGAGTCCCCACCACCGCGGCCACCTGTCCATCTAAAAAGTGGCCCATCGCCATTTTCTCAGAGGAAGCTTCCGCATGCATGTCGACCACGATGGCAACCACCTGCTCTTTCAGCTTGGCCACTTCGCGTTGCGCTACCTGAAAGGGACAGTCCAAGGTCGGCATGAACACACGGCCCATCAACTGCAAAAGCCCGATCCGTTGGCCGTTCGGGGCTTCGAGAATCGTACTCCCCTGTCCAGGTACGCCTGGTGGATAATTGGCCGGTCGCAGCAACCGCGGCTCATAGCGAAACAGGTCGATGCTTTCCTTCTTATCCCACGCATGATTCCCCGTCGTGAGGGCGGAGAATCCCATCTCAAACAGCTCGTGGACAAGCTCGGCCGTGACACCGAATCCTCCGGCAATATTTTCGGCATTGCCGATGACCAAATCAATGGAGTGTTGGACGATAAGTTTCGGAAGGTGGCGAGCCAAAACCCGACGTCCAGGCTCGCCATAAATATCACCGACAAGCAGCACCTTCACAAGCGCAATCCTTTACTCACCTATTGCGGACGCACAACTAGCGCGCAATATCTACGAAACGACTTTCTCGAATCACCGTGACCTTGATCTGCCCAGGGTACGTCAGCTCTTCTTCGATCCGCTTGGCCAAATCCCGCGACATTTGTGCTGATTCGACATCATTGACTTCGTCGTTCCTGACGATTACGCGAATCTCGCGTCCAGCCTGAATAGCATAGGCCTTTTGCACGCCTTTGAGGCCGACCGCCAAGGACTCCAGCTTCTCCAAACGCTTGACGTAGGATTCAAGCGCCTCACGCCGAGCGCCTGGCCTGGCAGCGGAGAGGGCTTCGGCCGCCGCCACCAGAACCGACTCTGGACAGATGGGCTCCACCTGCTCATGGTGCCCCGCAATCGCGTTCACAACCTGCTCGGACTCTCCATACTTCTTGGCGATTTCAGCGCCGAGCATCGCATGCGGACCTTCCTCTTCATGGCTGACAGCTTTCCCGATGTCATGGAGCAGAGCACCGCGCTTGGCCAATTTCACATCCAGCCCTAACTCCGATGCCATGATCCCACAAATATACGCCGCTTCACGCGCATGATAGAGGTTGTTCTGTCCATAACTGGTCCGGTACTTCAACCGTCCGAGGACCTTCACGAGCTCCGGATGGAAATTCGACAAGCCCAGCTCGAAAATGATCTTTTCAGCTTCCTCGATCATCAGCTTGTCAATGTCCGTCTTCACTTTATCCACGATCTCCTCAATCCTAGTGGGGTGAATCCGTCCATCCTGCATCAACCGTTCTAGCGACACCTTGGCAATCTCTCGGCGCATCGGATCGAAGCCTGAGATAATCACGGCTTCTGGCGTCTCGTCGATGATGAGATCGATGCCGGTCGCCGCCTCGATGGCGCGAATATTTCTACCCTCCCGGCCAATAATCCGCCCCTTCATCGCATCGTTTGGAATCTGCACCACCGAAATGGTCGCTTCATTGACATAATCCCGCGTCACCCGCTGGACCGCCCGTGCAATAATCTCGCGCGCCTCTCGTTCAGCATTTTCTTTCGCCTCATCGAGAATGCGTTTAGTTAAACCTGCCGCGTCCAGCCGAGCCTCGGTTTCGATCTCGGTAATCAACTGACGCTTCGCCTCTTCAACCGTCATCCCCGCGACACGTTCGAGCGCCTGACGGTGCTCTTTCACCGTCGTTTCACATGCCGTCTCTTTCTTGCTTAGCTCCTGCTCCCGCTTGTTAAGCCCCGCCTCTCGTTTTTGGAAATCGCTATCGCGTCGATCGAGATTCGAAGCCTTTCGCTCGACCGCCTCCTCACGTTGCGAAAATCGCCGCTCTTGGGACGTCAGTTCGGCGCGTTTTTCCTTCTGTTCCCGCTCCAGTTCCGTACGGGCTTGGAGCAAGAGGTCCTTGGCTTCAATTTTGGCCTCTTTCACGACACTTTCGGCCTCACGTGTCGCCACCTGGGCAATTTGACGCGCCTGATCTTCAGCGGCCACCTGTTGTGCGACAAGCCGACTCTTTCGGATCAGGATGCTGACGGCCACTCCTGCTCCCGCTCCTAAGAGCGCAATGATGATATATGTGGCAATAGATCCAAAAATGGGTGAACCCCCCTTCCTCGACACCACACGACATCGTCCGACGATGCCGGATAAGGTGAGAGAATCTATGAGTGTGCTCCGTGCAGAAACCAAGAAGCGAGGAAGGCCGGGGAGGACGCGATATCAAGGAACACAACGACGAATCGTTGCGTCAACACGCAGCAGCTAAGCAGATGTAAAATGAACGAATTGCAGCCTGGCGTACGGGTTGTAACAACGGCGGCCTTCCTCTTGAAAGCCACATAACAGGGCTCCCCGCACCATAGTGCTTTGACTGCCCCCCTGCTAGATGTAGGGTCTCGACGCTCGAACTGGAATAACTGCGCGCCCACTCAGGCTTAGAAAGGCACCGTACCTCGCCCTCAAGGCCGCGCTTCCGACACCCCACAACACCGACACGAACATCCGTACAAATTCATAAACCAGGTTTAACAACATCCGATTACATCCAACCTGCGCCAATGCCCTTCTCCTGCCTCGCCTTTTCGCAACATAGCACCACGCACATCCTAGTACTTACGACACGAACCCACGGTAACAGATGCCAAAGGGCATTGCAATGTTCTTGCCTCGTTGATCAGGAGAAACATGCCCTCGCAGATGCAGCAATGGCATGACTCGGTCGACCACCCCTCAGCCTCACCTCTTGCTCAAGGCTGTGCGGCCTGCAAATGTTCCTCAATCGATTCCATCAAATACCCGGCCTGACGATCCAAGTCCGCCTCATGCTCATGACGCTGGGCTTCGATCTGAAACAGTTGATGGGCAATATTCACCGCGGTGAGGACGGCGACCTTCCCCAACGTAGCCGTCTTAGCCCCGCTCGCCAGGCTCCGCATCTGCTGATCCACAAAGGCGGCCAACTGCCGCACATAGGCTTCCTCGGCTTCACCCGAGATGGTAAAGTGCTGCCCGTAGATCTCCACCTGAATGGCTTTGGTCAAGCGCCACCTCCTTGGACTCTTTGACAGGCCTTCCGTTCGGTCGACACCACCATAGACCCAGGCCGAGAGCTATCCGAAACACCACAGGCGCCGCTCCCTGCCTGAATGCACACTAGTCGACCTCGACTTCCTTCAGTTCGTCGGCCAGTTCGCCCATGACATCGAGCGATTCTAATAGTTCAAGATCCCCCACTACTTTCTCCAGCCTGGCCCTCACCGCAGCCCGCTCCTCCTCCAAACGCCGGACCAATTCCTCATGTTTTCCTATAGTCTCTCGTGCCGCCCGCAGGTCTCGTGCCAATGTGAGATTGGCCGTTTTCAGCTCCTGCACTAAATTCACAAGCCCCTTGATTCGTACCTCTAACGCCAACAGTTTTTCTAACGCCATCCCGAAATCCTCCGCTATTCACTGTGACAGCACTCGTTGCCTGCCTAACCAATGGGTAGGCACATCGACTGGAGCGGAATATAGGTACTTCAACACACCTTGTCAAGAAACGTGGGATCGCAGTGGAGCGGGGCGACCCGCTGATACTCCCGATAGCTCCGCAAGACCCGCTTCACATACTGTCTGGTCTCTTGATAGGGAATCAACTCCACAAACTCAGCCAGATCGGCCTGCCCAAACTTTGTCATCCATTCAGACACAATTTGTGGACCAGCGTTGTAAGACGCAATCGCCGCCGCGGTGTTCCCGTGAAACTGCTCAAGCAACTCGGCGATATACGTCGTCCCCACACGGAGATTCGTTGCATAATCGAAGAGTTGATCCCGTCCAGGGTCCGGAACCCCCAATCGACGGGCCACCTGTTGCGCGGTGGTCGGCATCACCTGCATCAGCCCAATCGCCCCCACCCTCGAGACCGCGCGGGGATCATATTGGCTCTCTTCCCGAATAATCGCCGAGACGAGGTAAGGGTCCACCCGCTGCACCGCATAGTCACGGATGATTGGCACATAGCCCACTGGGTAGGCCGCTTTCCACAATTCGACTGGCACCGGGTCCCCACCACGCTCCAACGGTTCGCGAAAATGTTGCCGCGCCAACCGCAAGGCAAAATGATAGGCCCCGGCCTCTCTCAGCAACGTCGTGAGTTCGACCAACGCCCCGCGATCAGCGAGATAGCGATCGGCCAACGACGCGAACTCTTGCCCGGCCTCTTGCTCCCGCCCTAGCCACCGCAGTTCGATCCCACGCTGATAATGGACTTCTCTGCCGAGCCTGGGACTCGGTCCCATCGCCTGAGTCGCCACGGGAACGCCCATCACGCTCGGAGCATACTGCGACCCATCTGGCAACACACGGACCTGCTGGCAATAGTACGAGTAGGGATAGTCGCTACAAAGATGGCGGTACAAGGACCCGGCTCGCCCCACATCACCTTGTCGCTCCCATGCGCGACCGCTCCAATACAGCCCTTGGGCGTCCCATAGCGAGCCGTCCTTCACCTCCGTCAAGGTCTGCCATTCGGTCAGCGCATCGGCCATGCGCCCCTGACGATAATGGATCCACCCAATCCGCCACTGGGCCTCGGCACGCTGCGTCACACTATCAGTTACAGCCGACATGCGCCGAAAATGATGAATGGCCGAGTCGGATTTCCCCTGATCGTCATACCAAATGCCGGCGAACATATGGATGGAACCCTGTTGCTCTCGCGACAGATGTTTGTGGGGCAACCGCTCCTGAAGAGCCACCAGCCGATCTCCGTCTTTCTGACGAAGATACGCTCGAGCCAACCACACCGTAGCCTCCCCCGACTCTGTCACATTGGCCTGTGACACTTCCTGAAAGACGGGTTTGGCCTCGTCATACCGTTTTAGCCGGACCAACGCGATGCCGAGCTTGAGCTTTGCTTCCATCCGGCGATGATCTTTCATCCCGGCGGTAAGGTACTTCTTCAATTCATCGACAGCCCCTTCCAGCAAGGATTGATTGAACATGGCCAGGCCCCGTAAGAATCGATCTTCCTGCGTCGGTTGCCAGTGGCCACCGTGTTCGCCATGGGACAAGCGTCGATAGGCTTCCGTGGATTCAGGAACGGCGGGAAACTTGATCCAGAGATGGCGCAGAGTGACCTGGGCATCATTGGAACGATTCTCTCGTGCCTGGCACTCTGCCAAGCTTAAGAGAGCGGCAGGAGCCGCAGGGTCTAGCGTCGCCGACTTAGACACCGGCGCCAGCTGTTCGATGACGCGTTTGCATTGTCCAGCCCGAAACCAGGCTTCTCCAGCGAGCCACACCGCCCGGCTTGCCTGCAGGGTGTCCGGCACCGCCTCTCCTACCGATTCAAACCAAGCCCCCGCAGCGGTGGCATCACCTGCCCGCAGGAGCACCTCGCCGATCCACACCCGCAGGTAGTCGTCCAGCATAGGAAAATCTCGTCTGGCGGCCCGCAGCCATCGTAAGGCCTCCGACGGATCCCGCTCCATCAAGAGCACCCCTGTGAGCAGGCCAGCTCGAAGAGCCCAAATCGAACTGGGGTGACGTTCACGCAGCACCTGGAGTTGGCGCAGTTTAGTCGCGGTACTCACCTCCGATGTCCGTTGCCGCAACGACCCCCAGATCTCGCGGTAGCAGGACTCTGCCTCCTCGCACGTTCCAACGAGAAGCTCGCGCGCGGGAGGAGGCTGGCCCCAGGCAAGGGAAACGCCCCCATCCAAGCCCAGGACCCAAAGCGGGATCAACACCCACCATCTCCATGGTGCAAGACAAAGACGAGCAGACAGAAAATTTTGACGCATTTCTCACTATAGCAAAATAGCAAAGGGGTATCACCGGTCTATGACTCAGCGCTCCCCCACGCCAGGGAGTCTCGCCTTGTCCAGCTGTTTTACCCTGTGCTAGTCTCCAAGACATGATTAATCTAACAACCACACCCCTTCCGCTCCTAACAAACCTCATGGGTCTCACGCCGGATGAAATCGCCGAGGTGAGCCAGAATCATGGCTGGCCTCGCTTCCGAGCGACGCAGATCCTCCGCTGGATCCATCAACGGCGCGCCCAGACCATTGATCAAATGACCGACATCGCGTTGGCCGACCGAGCCACCCTAAACACAGAACTGTCCTTCCAGCGACTGGAGGCCTCTGAAGTCCTGACCGCCCAGGACGGCACCAAGAAATTCATCTTTCGGCTCGCGGATGGATTGACCGTGGAAAGTGTCGTGATTCCAGATGAGGACCGGCTCACCCTCTGCCTCTCGACACAAGTCGGCTGCACCTTAGATTGCAACTTTTGCCTGACAGCCACCATGGGGTTGAAGCGCAATCTGAAAGGCGGGGAGATTGTCGATCAAGTGCTCTCCGTACTAGACCAACTTGGTCCGGAGGAACGTCTATCGAACTACGTCTTCATGGGGATGGGGGAACCGCTCGCCAACCTGGATGCCGTCACCGACGCCATCACCCGAATGACCGATCAAACATGGGGGTTAGGCATCTCCCCCAGCCGCATCACTCTCTCAACCGCCGGCTGGGCGACACGACTCCAGGCCGTCGCAGCCCTTGGTATCAACCTGGCCATTTCGCTGAACGCCACGACGGATGCGCAGCGGGAGCGCCTGATGCCAGCCATCAATCGGCTCTTCCCTCTGGAAGCCCTCCTCGCCGCCTGCCGTGAATACCCCTTGCCACCACGTCGCCGCCTCACGTTTGAGTACGTCCTCATCGCGGAAGTTAACGATCGACCAGAGGATGCGATCCGACTCGTACGCCTTTTAAAAGGAATCCGGGCCAAGATCAACTTGATCCCCTTCAACGAATTCCCCGGCAACGACTATAAGCGCCCACGCGACACCGCGATTCTTCGGTTTCAGGGGGTTCTGCGTAAGGCCGGCCTCGATACCTTCATTCGCAAGAGCAAAGGGCGCGATGTCCTGGGGGCCTGTGGGCAACTCGGAAACCTACCCGACACACCGGCTCTGATTACCGTGACACCGAGAAAGGGACGCTGACACCATGAGCCTACGTAGACGCGTTCGTCGGAATCTCACCGCTTGGTGCGTGGCCTTCGCGGCCATCGGCACGATATCGGGCCCCGGACTCTCGCCCACCTGGGCCGCCACCCCCAAGGAATTCCACCTCGACAATGGGCTCAAAATCCTCATCATAGAAGAACCAAAAGCCCCAGTGGCAACCATCCAGATCTGGTACCGAGTCGGCTCTCGCAATGAAGTTATGGGCCGAGCCGGTCTCTCACACATGCTTGAGCACATGATGTTCAAAGGCACGCCGAAGCACGAGAAAGGGGTCTTCTCGCGCACCATCCGCAAACACGGAGGGACGGACAACGCCTTTACCAGCCAGGACTTTACCGCCTACTTCGAGATTGTCGCCTCCGATCAAGTACCCATGGCCTTGGAGCTGGAAGCTGACCGGTTACGAGGGCTGTTGCTCGACGACAAAGAGTTCCAATTGGAACGAGAAGTGGTGAAGGAAGAACGACGCCTCCGCACAGAAGACGATCCACAATCTTATCTGGTCGAAGCTGTGTTCGCCCAGGCCTTTCAAATACATCCGTACCACTGGCCGATCATCGGCTGGTTTCCCGATCTGGACGCCATGACCCGCGAAGAGCTCAAACGGCATTACGACACCTACTACCTTCCTAACAATGCCACGCTCGTCATTGTTGGCGACATCAAGGCTGAGACGCTCGTGCCAACCATTCAACGGATATTCGGCTCGATTCCTCAAGGTCCCACGCCGCCACAGCAGGTCCCCCTTGAACCAGAGCAGCGCGGGGAGCGCCGCATCGTCGTCAAACGAGACGCCCAAGTGCCATTCATTCTCGCGGCCTACAAAGTTCCCAACTTCACCAGCCCAGACACCTTTGCCTTAACCGTCCTGGAATCAATTCTGGCGAACGGAAAAAGTTCACGCCTGTATCGCAGCCTGGTCTATGATCAGAAAATCGCCCTCGCGGCCGGCGCCGAATACGGGATGCTCCAACGCGATGCTGATCTCTTCTACTTCTATGTGGTCGTGAAGCCCGGACAGTCGATTGAGACCGTAGAGCAAGCCATTTATCGCGAAGTGACGCGCTTGCAACAGGAAGGGCCAACTGAGCTGGAAGTCCAACGGGTGAAGAACCAGGAGGAAGCATCCTACATCTTCGGCCAAGACTCAAACTTCCGCCAAGCCATGCTCTATGGACAGGCGGAAACGGTGGGAGCCGGCTGGCAACACGTCAATCGGTACTTAGAGGAGCTCCGCAAGGTGACCCCCGCCGACATCCAACGCGTCGCCAAGCAATACCTGGTCGAAGACCGCCGAACGGTAGGGATATTGATTCCCCTCCCACCAAACCCATCGACGGCAAACGCCACCATCTCGGCCCAGACCCAAGAACGCTAGAGAAGGAACCGAACTATGTCTTCATCGACTCTTCCCCGACGGCTCACGGTGCGTAGCTACCTCATCGTACTGGCGCTGTGGTTGTGTCTAGTAGGGCCCACCAGTCCCAGTTTCGCCGCAGACCTCCAGCCTGTGCGGTTTGTCATGGACAATGGACTGACGGTTCTGGTGCTTGAACAGCACTACCTCCCGCTCGTTCACGTTCAGGCCCTCGTGAAGGTCGGATCCGCCCAGGATCCTTCCCGACAAGCCGGGCTTGCCAACCTGGCCTCAAGCTTACTCGATGAAGGAACGACGTCGCGCTCCAGCACCCAGATTGCGGAACTGATCGATGAGGTCGGCGGCTCGCTCGGATCCCACACGGAAGAAGATTTCACGACGGCGTATGCACGGGTCCTGACGAAAGACGTGGAACTGGGGTTCGACCTTCTCTCTGATATCGTGCGACGTCCTGCCTTCGCGGATAGTGAGTTCTCACGGGTGAAGAACCAACTCCTTGGAGAGCTCGTGAGCGAGCAGGACGACCCCAGCCGGATCGCGACAATAGCCTTCAGCAAACTGGTTTACAGTGGACATCCCTATCATTGGCCGGTCACCGGAACGGAAGAGAGCTTGGGCACCATCACGCGTGAGGACGTCCAGCACTTCCATACACGCGAATACCTTCCCAATCAAACAATCTTGGTCGTAGTGGGTGACATCTCAGAAGCGCGTGCCAAGGCCTTGATCGCCAAATACTTCGCCTCCTGGACACGCGGCGACATCCCTGCCAGACAGATCAGCTCTCCTCTACCCATCAATCGCCCAATCACGCAACTCATCGACAAGGACCTCACGCAAGCCACGATCATGTTAGGACATTTGGGCATCAGTCGAACCAACCCTGATTTCTATGCCGTGACTGTCATGAACTACATCCTCGGGGCCGGTGGATTCTCCTCGCGCCTGATGAATTCTATTCGAGACAACCAGGGACTGGCGTATGGGGTCGGTAGCCACTACGACGCCAATCTTCTGACGGGCTCCTTTGCGGTGTCGCTCCAGACTCGGAACGAAACCGCCCGACAAGCGATTGCCGCTGTATTGAAAGAATTGCGCGGGATACGTGAATCGATCGTGACCGACCAGGAGTTGGCTGAGGCCAAAGCCTATCTCACTGGGAGCTTCCCCCTCCGCCTCGACACCACTAGTAAGGTGGCCGATCTGCTTAGTTTTGTGGAGTTTTATGGCCTAGGCCTCAACTACTTTACCGACTACCCTCAGTCGATTGATCGCGTCACGAAAGAAGACGTGCAGCGGACAGCCCGCCAATACCTTGATCCCGATCACTATGCGCTCGTGTTAGTCGGCAATCTCGCCAAAGCCCAAATACAGTAACGAGACCTTGGGCATGCCTCTTATTCAACCAGACAAACGCGGAACAGCCGCATCACCAGGAACAAGCGAAGCGATTTCGAATAGTACCGTCCTGCAGGCGAAACTCCAGACCCTCCAACGCGTCATTCACGACATGGGTTCCGTCCTTGTCGCCTTCTCTGGAGGAATCGACAGCACCCTAGTTCTCAAAGTCTCGAAAGATATCTTAGGGGAACACGCAATCGGGGTAACCGCCACTTCGGCTACCCTACCTGCCGCCGAATTATCGCTCGCCCAGGAACTTGGCGCCGAAATCGGTGTTCGACATCTCGTCATCGACACCGATCAGTTGCAAATCGACGAGTTCGTGAGGAATGATGCAACACGGTGCTACCACTGCAAAACTGACCTTTACTCAGCGTTGGAGAAGCTTCGATATGATCTCGGGATGGACGTCATCGTCGACGGAACCAATGCCGACGATTTAACAGATGATCGTCCGGGGCTGGTAGCCGCTCGTGAATGGAAGGTCAGAAGCCCCTTGCTTGACGCCCGTCTGTCTAAAGAAGAGGTGCGGAGCTTGGCCAAACAGCTCGGCCTCCGCAATTGGAATAAGCCCGCAGCTGCCTGCCTCTCTTCCCGCATTCCGCGAGGCACACCCATCACAAAAGACAACTTAAGCCGGGTGGAGCGTGCGGAAGCAGTCCTGTTACAGGAAGGATTTCGACAATGTCGTGTGCGCGATCACGAGGCCACGGCACGGATTGAAGTGTCGCCGGAAGAATTCGAAGGATTGCACGATCAGGACAAAAGAGCCAGAATTGTGGCCGCTATCAAGTCCATCGGATTTCGTATCGTGACAGTTGATTTAGAAGGATACCGCAGGGGCAGCGCGAACGCTGGATAGCGTTCAGCCCTTCTGCCCCTGCTGGAAGGTCTCTCCTACAGCCTGCAGAGCCTCTTCAACCAATCGACGGTGATCCTCCTCGCGAAGACTCCGCGAGACCACCTTCTCCGCAATCTGCAAGGCAAGTTCCGTCGTATGCGTGCGAATATCTTGGATGGCCTTTCGGCGCTCCAGTTCTATTTCTCGCATCGCCTCAGCCTTGATCCGCTCAGCGTCAGCCGTCAGCCGCTGTTCGTTTTCATCAAGCAACTGCTGAGCCTTTTCTTTGGCCTGTATTAAGACCGCTTCAGCCTCCTTCGAGGCCGCGCTGATCTTCACCTCATACTCCCGCATTTTCCGCTCGGCCTCGGCACGATGCCGATCGGCTTGTTCAAGGCTCTCGCGAATTTTCCGTTCGCGGGTCTCCAACGTCTCCAAGATCGGTGGAAAGGCAAACTTATACAGAACCCATAAGAGGATCCCGAACGAGATAACCTCCCAAAATATCAGGGACGTAAAAAACTGCGACTCAAATTGTGGCATACTCGCTCACCCGCCTCTCAATAAAGAAGCCGGACACTCCCAGCTACTTGCGAAGACCCATGATGATAAATGCAATGACCAACCCGTACAGCGCAATGGCTTCTACGAGTGCGAATCCAATCCACATGTACTTAGCAACGCGCGCTTCGGCTTCCGGCTGCCGAGCCACGGCCTCGATCATCTTCCCGAAGATGTAGCCAATCCCGACCCCTGCTCCGGCAAAGCCTGCCGCAGCCAATCCCATTCCCAATAAAGCTGATGCTGCTGAATCCATCGTCTTTCGATCCTCCCTTTAGTATAAGATCACGGCTTAGTGCGCGTGACTCTCATGTCCATGCAAATGCATGGCATCCCCCATGTATACACATGTCAACACAATAAAAATATAGGCTTGAATAAACGCGATACCCACTTCGAGCGCATTCATCGCAATGGTGAACGCAAACGGCAACCACCCAATCAACAACCCGCCGCTAATCGCCAGGCCAAACAAGACACCGAGAATCACATGTCCTGCCGTCATATTCGCAAACAACCGGACGGCCAGCGAGATTGGACGCGCCAACTGGCTGATTAATTCAATGGGAATCATCAGGGGCAACAACCACCCCGGAGTGCCTGGTGGCACGAGAATGCCGAGAAACTTTGCCCCGTGGAGCCTGAACCCCAATACAATGCTGAGGCTGTAAACCATCATGGCAAACACCCCAGTCACCACGATCTGGCTTGTCACCGTGTAAGATCCAGGGATCAGCCCGAGCATGTTGGAAAAGAGAATAAACAAAAAGAGGGAGGCGATGAGGGGAAAAAACTTCATCCCCTCCTGTCCCATCGTGTCCATGATAATTCCGCGAATGAAATCAACCATCATCTCCGCGAGGCTCTGTAGCTTCCCCGGCACCAACCGCCTGGCATTGCCTCCCGCGATAAGCAGACCGGCAACAATCGCGATCACGGCCCACATCATGAGCACAGCCTTCGTGATCGAAACATCGATGCTGAATAAGGACAGTTCCACGAGGTTATGCAACTCAAATGGGTGGAGCGGATTTTCCACGTCGACAACCTTTCAAGGCACAGAATTAAGAAACGCTATCCTTGAGACCATCTCTGAGCCGCTCGGTACGCATTCAGGATTCCTGCTACCATCCCGAAGAGCAACCCGATAACGAGGCCCCAGGGTCCCGAGGGAAACAGGTAGGTATCTACCAGCCAGCCCAACCCACCTCCCACTATTAAGGCCGCAAGCACGTCGGTCCCGATTCGGACCGCCTGCCCCAAGCCCGCATACAGTGGATCAGTCGAGGGGGACATTGTACGACACCGCCACCACGCCGGAGTAATCACGCACATACCACAGACATGTCCTCACACACGGGCGCGCTATTCAAGCAAAAACCGTATTAAATTGTCAACTCCTGGATCGGATCGACCGGGCATGCTAGAAAACAATGCGGAGCGAGCACGATAGCCAGTGGCATCGAGACGGATGAGAAGATATGAACGGGATCACTGATCGACGGTTTCTGGATGAGGCTATCCCGTCAGCCCTTGTGTGGTCACGTCCTTGCGTGACGCCAATCGCCTACGACCTCTTCACCCGCATCGCCGACCCCGACACCTCTTCATTTCTTCTGGAAAGCCCCCGCCTAGGCTCAAATCAGGCGCGCTATTCTTTTTTCGGCAGCCATCCGTTTCTCACCCTCCAAGGAAAAGACGATACCTACACCTTCGCGGGAGCCTCGAACACCATCTCCGCACAGGGAGACCCGTGGCAGACCTTGCACCGTTTCATGCAGACAGCACGCGGGCCTCGGCAAGAGGGACTGCCTCCGTTTTTCGGCGGCGCAGTCGGTTTCTTAAGCTACGACCTCATCCGCCGCTGGGAACGACTCCCACACCTAGCGAGCGACGATGTCGGAACCCCAGATCTGCTCATCGGATTCTATGACCTAACCGCCGCCCTCGACCATGCCACAGGCCTGCTATACCTCATGTTCGCACCGCCCCTCGAACGTATCCTTGGGGAGTCTCGTGACTCGCTCTACCGCGAAGGCTGCGAACGTCTTTCGGAACTAGAAGCCCGTCTGGTTGTGCCATCGCCCGCACGGACGCCGCTCGATTGGCCTCACTCAGCACACCTTCATCCAGACCAATCAGGAGCTGCTTATGCCGACCGGGCACGCCGATGTTTGGAATACATCCGCGCGGGAGACGTCTACCAGATCAATCTCTCCCATCGCTTCAGCCTCGACCTGACGCACGCCTTCTCCTCTCACGATCTTGGCGACATTGCCTTGAGCGCCTATAGTCGCCTACGACAAGTCAATCCTTCACCCTTCGGTGGACTGTTCATCACACCGGACTGTTGTCTGGTCAGTAGCTCACCCGAACGATTAGTGCGGCTCCAGGGCTCACAGGTAGACACGCGTCCTATCGCCGGCACTCGTCCCCGCGGCACCACCCTCTCCCGCGATCGCCAACTAGCGGAAGAACTGTTGACGAATCCCAAAGAGCAGGCTGAGCACATTATGCTGGTCGATCTCGAGCGAAACGATCTCGGCCGCGTCTGTGAGTATGGATCGGTGCGCGTGGATGAATTGATGGGCCTCGAACAGTATTCCCATGTCAGCCATATCGTCTCGAACGTCACGGGGACACTTCGGAAGGGCCTTGATGCCTTCGATGTGCTGCAGGCCGTATTCCCAGGCGGCACCGTCACGGGCGTCCCCAAGGTCCGATGCATGGAACTCATCGAGAGCCTAGAACCAGTCCGTCGCGGTGCCTACACCGGTAGCTTGGGCTACATCAATTGGAGCGGCGATCTGGACTTCAACATTCTCATTCGCACACTCACCCTCACAAAGGGGCGAGGCTACTTACATGCGGGCGCAGGAATCGTCGCCGATTCGATCCCCGAACGGGAATACCAAGAAACGCTCTTGAAAGCCCAGGCGTTTCTGGATGCCCTGTCGACTCGCCCACACCCACACTAGCGGACAGCCGCGAGGAGCGCGCACGTGTCTCAATGGATTTACCTCAACGGACAGTATGTTCCACGCCACGAAGCCAGGGTCTCTGTTTTTGACCGAGGATTTCTCTACGGCGACGGCGTCTACGAAACGCTCCGCACCTACGGACCTCAGGTCTTCATGTTGGACGCCCACCTCACTCGACTCCATCGCTCAGCGAATGCCATTGGCATCACCATCCCCGTTCACGATCACGAGTGGCCCTCGCTGATACACGAACTGCTCTGCCGAAACAGCCTGGCCCAGGCTGGCACAGCCTCAACGCCTACATCGCCTGACGATGCCTATATTCGAATCACCGTGACGCGTGGGGAGGGAGACATTGGCCTCGACACGGCGCTGGCGAGGACACCGACGGTCGTGGTCCTGGCAAAAGTCCTCGCGCCCTACCCTCCTGAGTGGTACCTGAACGGCGTGACCCTCTGCATCGCGTCAACGAGACGGAATCTCGCCACGGCACTGCCTCCCCAAGTCAAATCGCTGAATTTCCTCAACAATATTCTTGCGAAGCGGGAAGCGAGTCAGGGAGGCGCGTTTGATGCCGTGATGCTCAACGCCGAGGGCCACCTCACCGAATGCACCGTCAGTAATGTATTTTTCGTCAAAGCCGGGAAGCTCTACACTCCGTCTATCGACTGTGGAATTTTGGATGGAATCACGAGACACCTGGTACTGAACCTTGCCCAACAGGCAGGAATTTCGACTGAAGAAGGGGCCTATCCGGCCGAACGACTCCTCACCGCCGAAGAAGTCTTCTTAAGCAACACCACGATGGAGGTGATGCCCGTGCGAGCCATCGGCCAGACCGCCATCGGCACCGGAAGCCCAGGCCCGATGACCGTGCAACTGCGGGCGGCGTTTCAGGCCGCCCGCAGTTCGTCCTAACAGGCAGGCGCCATCCACTCGCCTGCTGGCTACTTGACTGTTCGAGCGCGGACAGGACGACGGCCACCCGCCGTCCAGGGCACCTGGTGATTGAGCACAGCCTTGGGCCCGACCAAACACGGCACTTGATCGTAGTGCAGCGCCGTGAGCCGTTTCCCCACCGCCTTCGCCAAATCGTTGAAGGTCGGATTCTTCCCCGCAGCTCGGCGCTGTCGCAATTCCTGCGCAAGGCTGTAGGTAAAGGCCCCGTACGACGTCACGCCGTGGCGGTATTCGGACGCCAGTTGATCCTCTTGGCACGCTTCGAAAATGATCGGCAGATACGGCCCCTTGTGCCCTAACTCCTGACGGACCTTATCGTACTCGCGAGACGGCAAGGATCGAAGTCCGATGGCTCGCCCCAACCGATTGGTCTGACCATTTTTGCCGACAAAGAGGGCATCCTGCCGACTCCCCGACAACGGGCCTTTCCCCTTGCGGAGATCGCGGTCCTCCCACATCTGCAACTCCGCATTCCACCGCAACGCGCGATGGCGGATATCGTCGGGAGGCGTAAGCCCCCGCACGCGCCTCCCGCCTTCCCGCGTCATGCCCCCAGAATGGCAGCAGTCCATGATCGCAACAAAGCGACTCTCGTAGGGCAACTGGCTATAAAGCTGAAAGAACTGTTTATCCCTGACCGCATGTTCAGGCGACCAGTCAAAGTCGTAGGGCACGAGGCATTCGTCCTCCCGGTCGACTTCATCATTCTCCCCATACGCTGGAATCTGCGCACCATGTCCTGAGTAGAAAAATACCCGCTCATCCTGCGGTGTCACCCCGTCTAGCAACCACTGCAGTCGGTCCACAATCTCCTTCGCCGTCGCCCGATCGTCCAATACCACTCGAATGTCTTCCGCCTGGAACCCGCATTCCTGCAGCACCGAACTCATCAGAAAGACATCGTTCACGCAGCCCTCAAGACGGCTCGCCGGATCGGGATACTCGTTAATCCCCACCAACAACGCCCGCCGACGCGGTTTCGTGGCCAAATCCTTCATGACGGTGAAGCTGCGCATCTCGGACTTGGCAAATACGCCGCCAGCCAATTCTTGCCAGACCGTCGACAGCGCGCTCTCATGCCGCAAATAATGCACGGCGTCGTGATTTAACATGTCGTTGGGAATATCGAACTCCGTCTTCACTTGGCGGAAATTCTCCGCCTGAATCCGCACCGGCGCCGTTAAGACATGATCGTCAGGGTTATAGAGGTGATACCACGTCTTCGCTTGACGGAGCGGCAGAATCCGACCAGCAAAGAGATCCCGCACGAACGGATGTCCAATCTGGGACCCGAGGCTGATAAACCGCTTACCCGCGATCGCTGAAGGATTTTTGAGGAATGTGTCGTAGGAAATCAGCGACCCGAGGCTGTGGGCCACGACCAGGTCGTAGGAGCCTGCTGTGAGCATATCCAAGACCCGTTGGCGCGCTTTGGCACGGAGGTCGTCATCGCTGGCCCACTGGGCCACCATTCCCGCCGTCCAACGCAATTGTGCGGGAATATCGAGCAACCCCCGTTTACGCGAAAACGCATCCTCAAGGCTATGCACCACTCCACTGGCAAGCAAGGTCGTCAACGCCTTTGCATAGGTGGCGGGATTATGCGGCGCGCGCGCGAAGAGATCGTCATACTCCACAAACTCGCAGGCGACATCGGCCTCCGGGTTCGACCGTTTGACGGAGTCGTACATAGCCGCCACCCACGACGGCCTGAGCGCGGGATCGGCATCACCGTGACCGACTCCATGGACACAGAGAATGGACAGTGTGTGTGGCATGATGTCCCTTTCCTTGGGCTACAAGTATGGTTAACGGAACTCGTGTCCACGAACGGCTTTGAGCCTACTGAAACACTCCGTCCTGGTCAATAACGCCTTCGAGTGTCCTCTTTTCGCCCCTACTCCACACCAGCGGACAGCAACAGCAGCAGAAACTAGCTGTAGTTCAGCATTTGACCGCCCCTGCCGATACAGATGGTTGGAGGGTTTTACTATGCCGCTCTCTACCTTCAGAGTGCCTGCTCGAAGAGCGCAACGCCTGCACGGGGGCGTAACCGCCTCCGCTTTCCTAGCCTGTCTGTTCGTCGGGATGGATGCGCATCCATCCCTTGCCCTTGCAGGGGCGGACATCTACCAATACACCGATAAGGATGGGGTCATTTCCTTTACCGACGCCCCCACTCGGCGTCATGTTCGCAAAGTCGACCTCGATCAGCCACTCTTTCGGCCCAGATTAAGCTTGCACGAGGTGGAGCCCACCATCAATCGGCATGCGGAGCAGCACCAGCTCGACCCCGCCTTACTCCGCGCGGTGATCAAGGTGGAATCGGACTTCGATCCCAGCGCCGTCTCGCGAGCTGGAGCCGTCGGATTGATGCAGTTGATGCCAAGCACCGCTCAGGACCGCCATGTCGTTAATCCTTACGACCCTGAGCAAAACATCGGCGGGGGTGCCATGCATCTCCGCTATCTCTTAAATCGGTTTGGAGGGAACCTACACCTAGCGTTGGCTGCCTATAATGCCGGCGAGCACCGTATCGGAGAGAAGGGGACGATTCCAAATATTCAGGAAACGCAGCACTACGTGAAACGGGTCATGGGACTCTATCGTCAATATTCGCAGGCAGACCGGATAGCGCTCCCTCGCCGCGTACCGGCCACGTTAGCGTCGTCGCGTCGTCCGTCGCCGTAACGGACGTTTTGCATCAGCACTCGACACCGGCTCTTCGGCACGAGTCTCGCTGTGTCGGGTGATCTGCGCTTTACTCCCACCAGGGAAATCAGCACGCCAATGGGCACCCACGCTGTTGTCACGCCCTAAGGCCGCTTCCGCAATACACAGCCCGACCTCCACCATGTTCTTCACTTCCAGCTCGAGCCTCGTCCCAAAGGACCCGTCCACGAGATGCTTCCACCGAATCAGCTGCGCAACCGCCTTGCTCAGCGACTCGCCAGAACGCACCACCCCCACACGCCCCCATAGTAAACGACGGAGCGAGCTTCGTAGTTTTTCCACATCCTCTAGAGGCTTCGTCGGGCACTCGACCGCCGCACGGAGAAATTCTTTTGGCACCGTGGCTCGACCGCGTTGAAGTGCCCAGGCCGCCGCCGATTCGGCGGCTCGCTTGCCGAACACCAACCCTTCCAACAGCGAATTGCTGGCCAGCCGATTGGCCCCATGCACGCCGCTGCAGGCTACTTCCCCCGCGGCATATAAGCCCGTCAAGGTCGTCGCGCCATGGACATCGGTTTTCACCCCGCCCATGATGTAATGGGCGCTAGGAGACACGGGAATCCATTCCTCCGTCATATCGATGTCGTAGCGCAAACAGGTCGAGTAAATCGTGGGGAACCGCTGTTTAGTAAACGTGGGGCTCAGGTGCGTGACATCCAGGTATACATGGCGCGCCTTTGTTGCCGCCATTTCCGACCAGATCGCACGGGCCACGATATCTCGTGGGGCTAACGCGCCATCTTGATGGTACCGTTGCATGAACAACTCGCCTTTGATATTTCTCAGCTGCCCGCCTTCGCCACGAATGGCTTCGGATAAGAGAAAAGGGGGCGCGGACGGCAGGAACAGGGCCGTGGGATGGAATTGCACAAATTCCATATCTTCCAAGACCGCTCCCGCACGATAGGCCATGGCCATCCCATCGCCCGTCGCGCTCGGCGGGTTGGTCGTTCGGGCATAGACTTGGCCGATGCCCCCAGTAGCGAGAACTACCGCTTGTGCGGCCATCGCGAAGCGTGTCCCGGTGCTCTCGTCGAGCACGACGGCCCCGCAACAGACACCCTCTCGAACCAAGACATCGACCGTAAAATGGTGCTCAAACCATTGAATATTCTTGTGTCGGCGCGCCTGCCCCATGAGTGCCCGCACAATTTCATTCCCTGTCGCATCACCTCGTGCCCGAAGAATGCGGCTGCGGCTATGCGCCGCTTCCTTGGCAAATGCAAACTGTCCCCCCACTTTATCGAAGACCGCTCCCCAGGCAATGAGCTCACGAATCCGCTCGGGACCTTCTTCGACCAACACCCGCACGGCCTCTCGACGGCACAGCCCATGCCCGGCCTGCAAGGTGTCCCGCAAGTGAATGGCCACATCGTCTTCTTCGCTCAGCGCAACCGCAACACCACCCTGGGCATAAATCGAGCTACTCTCAAGGGGATTGCCCTTCGTGAGCATGGCCACTCGGCCATGCTCGGCCATGCCGAGCGCAGCACGCAAGCCGGCCACACCGCTTCCGATGACGAGAAAATCCACGGACTGGGTTGTGCCAGGTGGTGAAGTCACAGGTATTTAGGAAGGAGGATTCCGTCGCGAGGCCATCCCGAACGGCAGATCGCCCTCGACTTGTTGCAAAAGAATGGACTGGACACCCACCCAACGCAGGCGTGCGTGCCCCCGTTCGCGCAGCCCTGTGTCACTCTCGGATTTCTTCCACGTACCTTGCCAATGAACAAATACATCAATGCTCTCTCCATCGATCGTAATTCGCTCGACGGCAAAGTTAAGGGTAAGCTGTTGGAACGTGTCGAAATCTCGTTGGATCTCGGCTTCCATCTGCTCCAGAGGGTCCAGAGGAAGGAGGAGGGATTGGATTCGGAGCAGATCCTTACTCACGTAGGCTCCGCGGAGAGACTCCACCGCCTGATCAATGCGCAGGAACCGCTCGTGCTCGGCCGGATAGAGCGGCTCTTTGCCCCCACACCCAACCAGGCCCACCGAGACACAGAAAACCACGACCATCCATCCTTGAAGAAATGCACGACAACCCATGTTGCAGTATAGAAACCCGTCGGGAACAGCGTCAAGGCGATGCCACAACAAGAAGCGCATGCCCCTTCTTTCCTTGACAGTCTTTGTAAACCTATGTTACGAATTCGCCCTTATCAAGCGAGTGTACGAATCTGCTCGGACCTTGCTTTAACAACCTGACACCGATAAACTCGGTTCTTGTAAGGAGATCCGGCATGGCGAGTGTGCTGAAAAAGCGCCGCAAGAAAATGCGGAAGCACAAGTTTAAGAAGCTGCTCAGAAAACAGAAATTCTTGCGACGCAAGAGCTAAGCAACACGTCTCGCATGGAGCGGGAGGGGTAAGTGGCTGAGGGTAAAAAAGTTCGGATCCGTGTTCGAACAGCGGTGAATACCTACGTCGGCGATCTCTTTATCCCGCCCATGCGAAACCGTGTGTCCGACGTGATCAACGAGGAAGAGCGGCCATTCATCAGTCTCACGGATGTCATCATCAACGAGTCTGAGAAGATCGAATATTTGGCACTCAACAAACTGTTGATCGAGTCGATCTCACAACTCTAACCTCAAGACGTCCTCGCTCTACCACACGCGAGCCTACACCCGCCGCTCCCGGATACAACGTCGAATATGTCTGGACCTCGGTTCTCCTCACTCGGCCGTTTCTGGCCATTTCTCTCGCCATATCTTCCCCGCATGGGAATATCGGCCATCTTAGTCATGGGTGTCGCCGCCCTCAATCTTCTCTTATTGCGTGTGGCCGGTCACCTGTGGGATGCGATTACCACCCAACGCGACGCCGAGCAGATGCATGCCCTCCTCGGCACTTTTCTTGGGCTCGTCACGGGCCAGGGGCTGCTGTCTATGGGACACAGCTACCTCACCGCCTGGGTGTCGCAACACGTCATGGCGGACTTTCGCACGCATGCCTTCCGACACCTGAACAGCCTGTCGCTGAACTTCTTCGCTCGACGACGCACGGGGGAATTGCTCTCCCGACTGATGAACGACATCTCGGTCATTCAATCCGTCGTCACCGAAACACCGATCGACTCAGCCAAGCAAGTCGTAACTTTCATTGGCGGCGTGACCTTTCTCCTCGTCATGAACTGGCGCCTGTGCCTTCTCATTCTGGCTCTGTTGCCCGTGGTCGTGCTCGTGGCTCGAGCCTTTGGCCGACGCCTGAAGGTGCTCTCGACTTCCATGCAAGACCATACCGCTTCGCTCAGCACAATTATTGAAGAGGTGCTCTCCGGCATTCGAATCGTCAAGTCCTTTGTCCAAACCACACGCGAGGAGGCCCGCTTCACCTCGCAGGTCCAGTCCACCGTCTGCATCGCCTTACGGCGAGCCCTCATCCTTGCCGTGTTCATCCCGACCATTACACTCCTAACATTCGCCAGCGCTGCGGCCGTGCTCTGGTATGGCGGCTCCCAAGTCATTGATGGCACCATGTCTCCCGGCGACCTGTTTGCTTTTGTCCTTTTCGCCGGGATCTTGATCGGTCCATTCGGGTCAGCCGCACGGGTCTTTGCCCAGATCAAGGAAGCGCAGGGAGCGATGGAGCGGGTATTTGAGATTCTGGATACGGTGCAAGAAATTGGCAACATACCAGGCGCGACCGATTTGCCGCCGATCAAGGGACATATCTCCGTGCGCCATATCGGCTTCGCTTACGATGCTCGACAACCGGTACTTTCAGACGTCTCCTTCGAAGCGCAACCGGGAGAGGTGATCGCCATCGTGGGGCCAACTGGTTCAGGGAAAACAACCCTGATAAATCTCCTTCATCGGTTTTACGATCCGACAGAAGGTCAGATTTTGGTGGACGGACAGGACCTGCGCCAGGTGCGCCTAGATAGCTACTACCGTCAGATCGCCCTGGTGCCGCAAGAAACCGTACTTTTTGGCGGATCAATCCTAGACAACATCCGGTATGGACGAAGTGAGGCCTCTGAAAACGAGGTGATTGCCGCAAGCCAGCTCGCCCACGCCCATGAGTTTATCACGGCGCTGTCGGACGGCTATCACACACTGGTCGGCGAAAAGGGCGTGAATCTCTCCGGAGGTCAGCGGCAGCGACTCGCGATCGCACGCGCGATCGTGAAGCAGCCGAGGGTTCTCATTCTCGACGAAGCCACCTCCTCTCTCGACAACGAGTCTGAGCTCCTCGTCCAAGATGCGCTCGATCAATTCATGCAGGGCCGTACCACATTTGTGATCGCCCACCGGCTGAGCACCATTCAGCGCGCCAATCGTATTGTGGTCCTCAATAAGGGCCGCATCGTAGAGGAAGGTACCCACGCCGCCTTGCTGGAGCGCCGCGGACTGTACCACCACCTCTACACCTTGCACCTCTCGGAACAACCACTCAAACTTGACGTCCCGTAATCGTCCTTGGGTGACCACTCGCCTCCAACAACAAACCGGCTGCCGCCATTCATTTTGCACCACTTATAAGTCAGCAGATTCCAGTTGCACCCTGTGTTTCACTAGGACTACAGTATCCACTCAAAAGAGTGGTAGTGAACCGCCTAGTTTTCCATCATCTGAGCCCCAGCTTGGCAGATCCAAGACTCTCGCAGTGACCGTCACCTGGAAGGAATCGCTTGGCTTTACCACGACACACCCAGGCTCGGGCCAAGACGCATTCCTTCAAGCTCTTTGAATATTGGCAACAGGATCTGGTGGCCGGGTTCCTCGTCTTTCTTATTGCTCTCCCACTCTGCCTGGGCATCTCACTCGCCAGCGGGTACCCCGCGATTGCCGGCATCTTTTCGGCCGTGATTGGGGGTATCCTCAGCGCCTTCATCAGCAACTCGGAACTGACGATTAAGGGCCCCGCCGCTGGGCTTATTGTCATCGCCCTTGATGCGGTAATCGAATTCGGCTTTACCGGCGGGCACAACCCAACAGCCGATCTCCATGCCTACCGCCAAGCCCTCGGCGTGGGAGTCGCCGCCGGAATCCTCCAGATGGGGTTCGGGGTGATGCGACTCGGCATCCTGGCCGAATTCTTTCCTAAAGCGGCTGTGCATGGACTGCTGGCCGCCATCGGCATCATTATCATGGCCAAGCAACTCCCCATCGTGCTGGGGGTAAACGCCGCAGGTTCCCCTCTTGAGATTCTCGCTCGCATTCCCGACATGATTGTGACTATGCACCCCGTCATTGGCCTCATTGGCCTCGCGAGCCTCTTCATTCTCTTCAGGTACCCCCGGATCAAGAACCAGTGGATCAGAAAAATCCCCGCCCCTCTGATCGTCTTACTCCTCGCCATCCCGACGGGAATCCTGCTCGACCTCGGCCATCCTCATACCTTCACCTTCAACAACAACGAATACCTGTTTGGACCGAATTTTCTGGTGAACGTCCCCGAGAATCTCTTTGCCGCGATCACCTTTCCAGACTTCTCTGGACTCACAACCGTGGCCGGCTGGAAATATGTCTTGCTGTTCGCCGTAATCGGCAGCTTAGAGTCTCTGCTCAGCGCCAAAGCCATCGACGCCATTGATCCATGGCGACGCAAAACTGCTATGGACCGAGACCTGTTCGCGGTTGGCATCGGGAATACGCTCACCGCCTGCATCGGGGGATTCCCGATGATTTCAGAAATTGTCCGGAGCAAAGCTAACATCGACAATGGCGCACACACCCGTCTCGCCAACATGGCACATGGCTTCTGTCTCCTCCTGTTCGTAGCGTTGGCCCCAGTGCTGATCAATCACATCCCGTTGGCTGCGCTGGGCGCCATGTTGGTCGTCACCGGCTTCCGGCTGGCATCCCCTAAGGAGTTCCGGCACGTCTACCATGTCGGAAAAGAGCAATTGCTGATTTTCCTGGCGACCTTGATCGGAGTCCTGGCCACCGATCTGTTGATCGGGATTCTGATCGGCATCGGGGTGAAGCTGCTCATTCACTTCGTGAATGGCGCGCCCCTCCTCAACCTCTTCGTCCTGCATCTGTCCGACCATGAGGGACCGGATACGAGTCATACCGTGGCCCCGCGCGGGGCCGCTGTCTTTGGTAATTGGATTCGGATCAAAAAACGAATCCAGCATCTCGCGAACGATCGAGAGATCGTGGTCGTAGACCTCTCCGGCACCCATGTGGTGGATCATACCGTGATGGAGAAGCTGCACGAGCTGCAACAGGAATTACAGGAGAGGAATTGCCGCCTTGTCATCAAAGGTCTAGAAAACCATCAGGCTCTCTCCGACCACCCACACGCCGCGCAAAAACGCCGCACACGTCCGCTCCCAGAACCCTTGCCCTAGCTGGCTTCGGAAAACAGGATTCCTGCTCAACAAGCCGTCGAATACGTTTACGCCACACCACGACCGGGGCAGCTCTCAGGATGCTCAATACGGACGTCTTCGTCGTTCGAGGCTCTCGATTGATTCAATGGTGCAATGGATCAATCGTCAATCGTCCCGCAAGATAGGTGCTTCACGCTTCACGGGTGTCGAGCACAAGTCTGGCAGCCTTTTTCAGCAGCCTGCTAGAAACGTCAGCAATTGGTTGTGACAATAACTGGGCGTCAGTGGCTTGGGCGAACAAGGGAGACGCCTGCGCCATAGTCATAGACCAAGCTCCCACCATAGTAGCTGGCGACCAGGAGCAACACGACACCGACGACCCCGACGCCAATCGTCAGAAGGGGCCATTCGCGCTCCCACCACCACCGGAGCGCCGACCGAACCCCGAGCAGTCCCAGGAAGAACCAGAACGTGGCGACACCTAGACCTTCATGCCATTCCAGCACCGCCTTCGACACCCCAGACTCTTCGACCGCATGTTCGGCCAGGGAACCGGTTCCCACCGCCACCGCGGCACTCAGCACCCCAAAGGCCAAGGTGAGGAGACTGGCATCTCGAAATAACGCTCGCCACCACTTAGTACTGAGAACATCGAACAGGACACTCACACTCAACAGCGCAATAGGGAAATGGACGACCATCGGGTGAATGGGATGCACAGAGACGCCTCCTGGGTTGATACAGGCTCTTTTTTCAGTATGAGCGTTCCCATGGGAAAAAGATTCATCGGGACCTGTATGCGCACGCGACTGCCCAGCATTCCCACACGCCTGGTTCAAACGGGTTCATCGCAAAAATCCCTTCTCTAATCCTGCCCTGCCTGCCGAATGACCACAGCCGGCAATACGATAACCTGCTTCAACCAAATCAGAAGAATCGCTAGAGCAACGAGCCTCCACGTGGTAGCGTGACTCTATTGTGTGGGCCCATCGCTATCCCCTGCCGTACCACCCCAATGAAAGGTCCATCCCGTGAGAACCTCTGGGCCCCGTCAGTCAGGCTGCTCCTGGGCGAGTCTTAGCTTGGCGATCCTCTTGCTCTGGGGACTTCCCGTTCAGGCCGAAGAACCGGCGGATCTTATTTTGGGATTAAGCCGGCAGATCGTGGAGCTCGAACGGACGGGCCGATATGCAGAAGCCATCCCGCTCGCGCGCAAGGTGGTCGAAATTTCAGAGGGTGCCGTTTGGCCTCAGGCCACGGTGATCGCCATTCACCTTGATCACCTGGGACTGTTGCAGCAGACGGCAGGAGAAACGACCCACGCCGAATCCTCCTTCCAGCGAGCACTCAGCATTCAAGAACAGGCGCTCGGCCCTGCCCATGTGGCCGTCGCCACCACCCTCACCCATCTAGCCAAGCTCTATGCGACCAGTGGCCATCTCCACCAGGCCACCTCACTGCTCCAACGCGCCCTCTTGATCCGAGAGAAGGCCCTCGGACCTGAGCATCTGGTCGTCGCCACCTCTCTGCATAACCTCGCGGTGCTGTACCTCAAGAAACGCCAGTATGCAGAAGGGGAGCCCCTGTTTGTTCGCGCCCTGGCCATTCAAGAAAAAACGTTGGGAGTGGCCCACCCCTCCGTGGCAAGGACCCTTGAGCACTACGCCCGGCTCATGCGAGAAACCGGTCGTCCTGAGCCTGCAGCCCAGCTCGATACCCGCGCCCAAATGATCCGAGATCAGATCTCCCCTCGGTGACTCTCACCTCATCACGTTTGCCCCCTCCGCTCTCTGCTATCGCTCCCCCTTCATTCCCCGTACAATAGTGCACGCTGAGCGATTGCGCCAACGACAGCAGGCTCGCACCCTAAGGATATATCAGGGGTCAGTGCCCCTGGCTCCTTGACCGATCACTGCAAAACAACCAGGCCATGCCGACTCATCCTGAGCCTCCCGTAACTTCCCCCTTGTCCGGCCTGACTCCAGCTGAAGCCGAATTTCGCCTGCGGACCATCGGGCCAAATCGTCTTGTCACACCGAACCGCTTCGGGTGGGTGACAGACATGCTCAGTCTGTTGGCCGATCCCATGGCCTTGATGCTCGGCAGCGCCGCCATCGTGTATTTTTTCCTGGGTAACACGCGCGATGGAATCATCCTTCTCGTTGCCCTCATTCCTGTACTGGGCATAGATGTCCTGCTCCACGCTCGCTCTCGCCAAGCTCTGAAGACCCTGGCGCAGGCGATCGCTCCGAAGGCCCATGTCATTCGTGGCGGCACGGAAGTGGACATACCCTCGGAAGGCCTCGTACCGGGCGATGTGGTGGTGCTACGGGAAGGCGACGTCGTGCATGCAGACGGAATCCTTCGCCAGACCGCGAACCTGGCCGTGGATGAGTCGGCGCTAACCGGCGAGTCGGAACCACAAGAGAAACAGCCGTACAACGGCCCAGCCACTCACCCTCTAGCACAGGCCAACCAGTTCTTTGCCGGATCAACCGTTGCGGTAGGGCATGGATATGGAGAAATTCTCGCCACCGGCGCCCAGACCCACTACGGGCATCTCGCCCACCTCGTCGCGCACACGGACACCGCGCCCACGCCCCTTCAACGACAAATCTCCACGATGATCAGGGCCTTCTCGGCAGTCGCGGCTGTGGTGGTCGTCGCCGCGTTTGTGCTGGTGCTCAGGCAGGGCACACCCTTGCCTCAGGCCCTGTTGGCCGCCATCAGTCTGGCCATGGCCGCCATCCCCGAAGAATTCCCCTTGGTCTTCACCCTGTTTCTCAGCTTGGCAGCCTGGCGATTGAGTCAACGCGGCGTCTTGATCCGGCGATTGGCCAGCGTGGAAACGCTGGGCTCCACCACGGTCATTTGTACAGACAAAACCGGCACGCTGACCTCCGGACAATTCATCTTGGATAAGCCGGTACCGTGGCCGATCACGACATCCGTGGAAACCCTGCTGGAAACCGCCGTCCTTGCCTGCGAACCCCATCCCACGGATATGATGGAACGCAGTATTGTCGCATCAGCCCAGAAGCATGGGCTTGAGCCAAACACACTTCTCACGCAATGGCGCCTCATCGCCGACTATCCGTTCGATCCCCTCGGCAAACACATGTCGCACGTCTGGGAACAGGCCCAGCCGGACGGGCAATACCTTCGCCGCGTCGTGGCGAAAGGTGCGTTGGAGGGGATTCTCGACCACTGCGTCCTGTCGCTGCAGGAGCGGACAGCCATCAACACCATGCATCAGAACCTAGCCGGTCAAGGGCTGCGCGTGCTGGTGGTCGCCGAACGAGCATTCGTCCATGAGGCCAACGCGGACAGGGGCACCTCTCCCACAACGACCACCGGCAACCACCCTGCCGATCTGGCCGCTGATGAACGCACCAACGCCGAGCAACGATTGACGGTCTGCGGATTCCTCGGCTTCCGCGACCCCCTGCGTCCTGAAGTCCCTGCGGCCATTGCCGAATGTCAGGCCGCCGGCATTGCCGTCAAAGTCATCACGGGCGACCACATTCTCACCGCCCATGCAATTGCAGATATGGCGGGCATTATCCATACACCGGATGGGCTTCTGACAGGGGCAGAACTTGATGCTCTTCCAGCTGATCACGTCGCAACCCGAGTCTCTCAAGCCAGTATCTTTGCTCGCATTCGTCCTGAACAGAAATACACCATCGTGGATGCCCTAAAACGCTCCGGTGACATCGTGGCCATGACAGGCGATGGGATCAACGATGCCCCCGCGCTTCGACGAGCCGACATCGGCGTCAGCATGGGGACCCACGCCACCGAGGTGGCCAGATCCTCCGCAGACATTGTCCTGCTCGACGATAACTTCGCCTCGCTGACGGCCACGATCCGAGAAGGGCGCCATATTCTCGGCAATATCCAGCACGCCTTTCTCTACCTCCTGGCGTTCCATGTGCCAATCCTTGGCCTCGCGCTGGCTGTCCCGTTCCTTGGCCTCCCCCTCCTCCTGCTCCCCATGCACTTGGTGTGGTTGCAACTGATTGTCCACCCCGTGTCGGCCCTGATTTTTGAAGACCACCCGGCACCTCCTGACCTCATGCGCCGCCCCCCACGCGATCCTCGCGCCGCGCTGCTGCCGTGGCATCAGGTGCTCCCCTCCCTGCTCAGTGGGATCTCGCTCACCATGGCCGTGCTGTTCATGTACTGGACCCATCTGGGGGGCACGTTGTCCTATGCGCGAAGCGGGGCGATGGCCGTCTTGATTCTGGGTGGTCTCCTCCTCATCGTGGCGGAACAGGCGGGGGATCGTCCCTGGCTGCACATCTCGGTGCCACGCGCCGCTCGCTTTTGGATCGTCTTCGGCTTGGTGACCCTGAGCCTGCCCGTGTCGATGCTGGTTCCTGAGCTGGCACAGACACTCCAAATGGAACCCCTGACGCTCAGAGACTGGGGGGAGGCAACCGGACTGGCCATCGCAAGCGTGGCCTGGCGGGCAGGTGGCACAACCTGGCTCACCACACTCTCTCGGTGAGCCTCATCGGCACGCACGGCAGTATTTTCCAATCCAGACATGAGCCTGAACGAAGGTGTTTTCGTGAGGTATTGCTCAGGCT